>Ga0182027_10013050_pt1 | contig 11623 bp, 9 predicted proteins | sample 712E1DmetaG_FD_121300 | JGI IMG/M metagenome (GOLD analysis project Ga0182027, IMG submission 121300) | Permafrost microbial communities from Stordalen Mire, Sweden - 712E1D metaG (Illumina Assembly) | ecosystem: Environmental > Terrestrial > Soil > Wetlands > Permafrost | place: Sweden...
CCCCACTTGATTTGCGTTAAATGCAATAAGATTATCGATGCGGAAGTGTCTCTCGATCAGGAAGCGCTGCAGAAGTTGGAGCAGGCGTCCGGTTACACGATCCTCCGTCCTCAAATTGCCCTTTATGGACTTTGTCCGGATTGTAAAGAGAAGAGTTAAGCAACTCTTTTTTGGGAACTGCCTACAAATTGTTCATCGCAGCGCTGTGCAACAATTCGCACAACGAAAGGAGAAAACATTATGACTGACGATAGCAAGGGTCCGGTAATGGACGAAACTCGCAAACCCGAGGCCAGTAGAGGTACGTCGAACCGGGACTGGTGGCCGAACCAATTAAACCTCAGCATCCTCCACCAGAATTCTTCCTTGTCCAATCCCATGGGCGAGGCTTTCAACTATGCGGATGAATTCAAGAAACTCGACCTTAAAGCTGTGAAGAAAGATCTCTATGCCCTGATGACGGACTCACAGGACTGGTGGCCGGCCGACTTTGGCCACTATGGGCCGCTCTTCATCCGCATGGCGTGGCACAGCGCGGGTACTTATCGCATCGGGGACGGCCGCGGTGGCGCAGGGTCGGGCACACAACGTTTTGCACCCCTCAACAGTTGGCCCGATAATGTAAACCTCGACAAGGCGCGCCGGCTGCTCTGGCCGATCAAGCAGAAATACGGCCACAAGATCTCGTGGGCCGACTTGATGGTCCTGGCCGGAAACTGCGCCCTGGAGTCGATGGGCTTTAAGACTTTCGGCTTCGGCGGCGGGCGCCAGGATGTCTGGGAGCCGCAAGAGGACATTTACTGGGGGGCCGAGGGCAAGTGGCTTGACGACAAGCGCTACACCGGTGACCGGGAACTTGAGAATCCCCTCGCCGCCGTGCAGATGGGCCTGATCTATGTGAACCCGGAAGGGCCGAACGGCAATCCGGATCCGCTGGCTGCCGCCAGGGATATCCGTGAGACCTTTGCGCGCATGGCGATGAACGACGAAGAAACGGTGGCGCTGATTGCCGGCGGGCATACCTTTGGCAAAACCCACGGCGCCGGCGATGCGTCCCTGGTAGGCCCAGCGCCGGAAGCTGCCAGCATCGAGGAGCAAGGTCTTGGTTGGAAGAGTAAATTTGGTACGGGCAAAGGCGATGACGCCATCGGAAGCGGCCTGGAAGTCATCTGGACCCAAACGCCAACAAAGTGGAGTAACAACTTCTTCCATAACCTGTTCAGCTACGAATGGGAGCTGACCAAGAGCCCGGCCGGCGCGTATCAGTGGACACCCAGGCAAGGTGCAGGCGCCGGGACGGTGCCGGATGCAAACGACCCGTCAAAGCGTCACGCGCCATCCATGCTGACCACTGACCTGGCCTTACGCTTCGACCCTGTTTACGAAAAGATTTCCAGGCGCTTCTACGAGAATCCGGATCAGCTCGCCGACGCGTTCGCCCGGGCGTGGTTCAAGCTGACGCACCGCGATATGGGGCCCCGCTCGCGCTATCTCGGTCCGGAGGTCCCGGCTGAAGAGCTGATCTGGCAAGACCCTGTCCCCGCCGTCGATCACGCGCTAATCGACGCGGCCGATATGGCGGAGCTCAAGGCCAAAATCCTTGCCACGGGGTTGTCGATCGCGCAGCTCGTCTCGACCGCCTGGGCGTCGGCCTCTACCTTCCGCGGCTCCGACAAGCGGGGTGGCGCCAACGGGGCGCGTATTCGTCTTGCGCCGCAAAAGGATTGGGAAGTCAACCAGCCGGCCCAACTGAAGACTGTGCTGCTGACGCTTGAGGGAATCCAAAAGGAGTTCAACCGCGCCCAGTCGGGCGGGAAGAAGGTTTCGCTGGCCGACTTGATCGTTCTGGGTGGATGTGCAGGTGTCGAGCAAGCCGCAAAGAATGCCGGTTATGCTGTGACCGTACCCTTCACACCGGGAAGGACAGATGCGTCGCAGGAGCAAACCGACGTGAAGGCATTCGCCGTACTCGAACCGGCTGCAGACGGGTTCCGAAACTATCTGAAAGCGAAATTTGCGGTAACGGCAGAGGAACTGCTGGTTGACCGTGCACAACTGCTGACGCTGACCGCTCCCGAGATGACAGTTCTGGTGGGCGGTATGCGCGTCTTGAACGCCAACTTCGCCCAGTCCCAGTCCGGTGTCTTCACCAAACGGCCAGAGACGCTCACCAATGATTTCTTCGTGAATTTGCTCGACATGAGTACGGTGTGGAAGGCCGCCACGCAAGACGAGAGCGTGTTCGAGGGTCGTGATCGCGCCACGGGCGCTCTCAAGTGGACCGGTACGCGGGTCGACCTGATCTTCGGTTCGAACTCCCAACTGCGCGCCCTGGCAGAAGTCTACGCAAGTGCCGACTCCCAGGAGAAGTTCCTGCATGACTTTGTAGCGGTATGGAACAAAGTCATGAACCTTGACCGGTTCGACCTGGCCTGATTGCAGGATAAGGATCTATCCGAAAATTAGGAATCCACTTTTTTATATTTGTGAAGCCACGCTTCACAAATATAAAAAAGTGGATTCCTAAAGATATAATTACTCCTATGCGGTACGAAACCCTCTCCAACCTGCAAATTCCCAAAATTGGCTTTGGCACCTGGCGGCTCGGCAACGATCCGTCTGCCGACGAACACTCCCGGCTGGCGCTGCGCTCGGCCCTGGAATTGGGCTATACCCACTTCGACACAGCCGAGGCGTATGCCTCCGGGCACGCCGAAGAACTGCTCGGCCAGGTCGTCCGTGAAATGCACGTGCCGCGCCCAGGGCTCTTCATCACTTCCAAGGTCTCCCCCGAGCATCTGAAGCCGGTGGACGTGCTGCGCAGCTGCGAAAACAGCCTGCGCCGCCTGAGTATGGACTACCTGGATTTGTATTTGATCCATTGGCCAGGGGTAGGGATAAAGCTGGAAGAGACTTTCCAGGCGCTTAACCGGCTGGTGCAGGACGGCAAGGTGCGCCACCTGGGGGTCAGTAATTTCAACTTGAAGCTGCTCCAAAAATCCGTGGCGCTATCCGCAACCCCCCCTGCTGAACGACCAGGTGCCCTACAGCATCCCCGACCGGACCTATGTCGAAAACGGGGTGCTGGAATACTGCCAGCAGCACGACATCTTGCTCACCGCCTACACCCCGGTGCACCACCGCATGACCAACACCAACCAGGTCTTGCAAAGCATCGCCCGGGCACATGGCATTACCCCCGCCCAGGTGTCGCTGGCCTGGCTGGTCGCGCAACCGCGGGTGATCACCATTCCGATGTCGGCCAACCCGCAGCACCAGGCCGAAAACTTCCAGGCAGGCGATATCGTGCTGGATGCCGCCGAAATGGAACAGCTTAGCCGGCTATTTTAAACTCGGAAGTATTCACTTTTTTATGTTCAAAAAACCGCAGCCACTTTTTTTATGTGTGAAAACCGCAGGTTTTCACACATAAAAAAAAGTGTACTTCCCGAACTGTTTGCTTTTCCTATCGGATCGTGCTAATATCTATTACTAGTAATAAGATAAACAATATCTTATATGCGACTAAGGAGAGATTAATGGATAAACAAATTACCGTTCGTGAAGCAACCAATCGTGGCAACAACATGTTGATGGTCGGCTATCTGGCCATTACAGCTTCCGCCATCGTCGAAAGATTAATTGGCGAAGACGACATGGTCGACCGCATCGACGAGGCCGTGATCATCCTTCTGGCTATCGCCGGCCTGGTTTGGTACTTCAGCCGGCGCAACCGCTACCAGCATTCCTTTGCGCCCCTGGCCTTATTCATCGCCGCCTTCGTCGTCCAGGTGGGCGGGCTTATGGCGGAGATCAGCGACCCAGCCGCCGCTGGCGACGACTACGGCCTGGTGATCGCGTTCGCGGTCGGGCTGGTGGTGTCCATCGTCATCTACGCCAGGGCCCGTGAAAGAGCAGTTCTGGCCGAGCCGATCCCGGTGGAAAATAACGATAACCCCAGGTAAGGGTGAATCCTTACAATGTGTGCCGGGATTTTCTTGGATGAAAGCCCGGTTTTTGATTAAGGAGCTGTCCAAATGGAAATGGAAAACAAAGCAATCACTGTTCGAGAGGCAACCATCCATGGCAATAACCAGCTCATGGTTGGTTTCCTGGCGATCACGTCCGTCATGGCGTTTTTGGGACTGGTTACCGAACTCAACCTGTTCCAACGGCTTGACGATGGCATTATCTTTCTGATTGCGGTAGCCGCTGCCATATGGTATTTTGGCGGGAGTCATCGCTACCAGCGGTCTTTTGCACCCGTGGCGCTATTTATCGCCAGCTTTGTCGTCAAGCTGGCCAGCATGCCCATAGAATCGTCCAATCCAACCGATCTGGACGACTTTCCCCTGGGTATCGCCTTATTGATTGGCCTGATCATCTCGATCGTCATGTACGTGCGCAGTCGTGAAAAGGTGAGGGTAAAGGACGTCAAAGTCATCACCGTCCAGGAGGCGATCCACCGGGGGAATAACCAGCTTATGGTGGGATTGATGGCGTTGACCTTTCTCCCCCTGATTCCTGCCGCGTTGGGTGAAGATAACCTGGTCGACCGGCTTGACGATGGCCTGATTGTTTTATTGGCCATCGCCGCCATCGTCTGGTATTTTGTGAGACGCAACCGTTACCAGCACTCCTTTACCCCGCTGGCGCTGGTGCTTGTCACCTTTATCGCCCAGGCGATCGGCCTGCTGCTGGAGATAGGTGATCCGTTAGGCGAAGCCATCGACGATATTCCCTTGATTTTGGCTTTCACGATGGGCGTGATCCTGTCCATCATCATTTACGCGCGCAGCCGCCAAAGGGCGACCATCGCCGAAACGCCGCCTATCTCGCAAATGGACTCCCAATCCCAGTAATTGGCCGGGCGGCTTCGCTTTGGCACATAGGGGAGGGGTCTGCCCCAATCATGACTGCCATCAATTAGATCCCAGACCCTCACTGGTTGTGTCACGCTAGCAACTGGGGAGGGTCTGGGTGGTTTTTAAATCAAATCTATATTTGGCCCAGACCATCTGTTCCAATTAATTAAACTGATCGACATTTTGCCGTAGGGGCGAGCCAGTAATTATTAGTACGTTAAAGTTACCACCCACCCGGCTCGCCCTGTCGCCTCTATCACAGTTCACCGCCACCAGAAGACAGTCGCTGTTATCCCGCCAGGGTATTGTTTAACTGCGTCTGGGCGACCCGCGGCCATAATGGATTGAGGTTTCAATATTCCCTGGGTCGCCCCTACCAGACCAGCGGTGTCTTTTTTCCTTACCAGAAAATCTTCTCTTCTACCTCCACCCCTTCGGGTGCGCTGAAGAGCGTGTGGTGAGTCCTCTTCCTAGACTATACTGAAGCTAACCTTTTGCAGCTCGCCCGCCGACGGACCCACCAGGGCGGTATAGCTGCCCTTTTCCACCACCCAGGCTGCGCTCTCTTCATCATAATAAGCCAGGCTGTCCACGGGCAGTTTGATCTCCACCCGTTGCGTCTTGCCGACTTCCAGGTGCAGGCGCGCAAAGCCCTTCAACTCCTTTACCGGGCGGTCCACCTGCGAACCCTGGCAGGCCACGTAAAGCTGCACGATCTCGTCTCCGGCCATTCTGCCCATATTGGTCACATTGACCGCGGCGGTGATCGTTTCTCCCGCGGCGGCCGAATGGCGGTCGAGCGCCAGGAAAGTGTAGACATAGTTGGTATAGCTCAGCCCAAACCCAAAGGGGAAGGCCGGCTCCTGGCGGTCGCGATCCATCAGGCGGTAACCATGATACAGCCCGTATTCGATCTCGACGGCGTTGCGATCGAAGAAGGGCAGTTGGTCGGGGCTGCGTGGGAACACGCACGGCAGCTTGCCGGAGGGATTGGCCTTTCCCAGCAGCAGATCGGCCAGGGCATGCCCGCCTTCCATGCCACAGTACCACGAGACCAGGATGCCGGCCACTTTATCCCGCCAGGCTTCCATGATCACGGCGCTGGAGGCGACCAGCACCACCAGGGTTTGCGGGTTGGCCGCGGCGACGGCCTGGATCAGCGCCTCGTCGGCCGGCTTGAGGGATAAGGACAGCCGGTCGCCGCCCTGGTGGTTATAATATTCACCTTCATCTTTATGGGTGTAGCCGGCCACGACCACCACCACGTCGGCCCGGCGCGCCTTTTCGGCCGCCTTGTGGGGGTCCTTGCCGTCGTCGAAGACCAGCTCGCCGGTCCAGGCGGCCTGCAGCCCCTCCAGCGGGGTCACCACGTGCGGAGCGCGCACCTTACTGCTGCCGCCATCGCCGGTGTTGGGCGTTTTGGCCAGCACCCCGATCAGGGCCAGCTTTTTGAACCTTTCTGGGTTGAAGGGCAGCAGGGGCCACCCGTCGCGCACCGGGCGGTTTTGCAGCAGCACCATCGACTTCACCGCCGCCTCACGCGCCAGGGCGCGATGCTCCGGCCCGGCGATGGCCTCTTTGACGTAGCGCTGCGGCTCGCCCACGTGGGCAAAGCGCAATTTAGTGCGCAAAATGCGCAGCACGGCCGCGTCGATAACATTCAAAGGGACCAGCCCGTTCTGGACCAGTTTTTTCAAATAGCGGAAGTAATGGAAGTGGAACGGCATTTCGATGTCCAGCCCGCCCAGGGCGGCCTGCCTGGCATCGTGGACGGCCTCGATGAAATCTGAGACCACGACACCCTGGAAGCCCCACTCCTGTTTGAGCATCTCGCTCAGCAAGGGGCGGCTTTGGCTGCACCACTGCCCGTTGACCTGGTTGTAGGCGCTCATGACTGCCCCGGCGCCCTCATCCACGCAGCGTTTGAAATGCGGGGTATACACCTCGCGCAGGGCGCGCGGGCTGATTTTCACGTCCACCTTGAAACGCGCAAACTCCATGCTGTTGCAGGCGAAATGTTTGATGCAGGCCAGCATATGGCGCTGCACGCCGCGCACCAGGGCCGCCCCCATCTCGCCCAGCAGGAAAGAGTCCTCGCCGTAAGTCTCCTGGGCGCGCCCCCAGGCCGGGTGGCGCAGCAGGTTGATGCACACCCCGCCAAAGAAATTGGCCCCCTGGCTGCGCCCTTCCACGCCGATGGCATCCCCAATGCGTTCTTCCAGTTCCGGGCTCCAGGAGGCGCCGCGCGCCATCGAGACCGGGAAGCAGGTTGAGTTACCCAGCACGACCCCGCGCGGCCCGTCGCTGAAGCGGATGCCCGGCACGCCCAGGCGCAGGTTTTCCCCGGCCGGGTAGACGCCCCGGTTGTAGCCGCTGGTGAACATCTCGAAGAAACCGGCCGGCATGCCCATGTCGCCGCTCATCTGACCAATTTTTTCTGTGAGGGTCATTTTGCCCAGGATTTCGGCGGCGCGCTGCTCGACCTGTTCTTCGGTCAGGGCCGTCTGTGTAGTAAACTCGCCCCACGCCCCCGGCACCAATTTGCGTTTGAAAATCATCCTGCCCTCCCCGTCCTATATCTTTCTAATGTGTTGTTCCTTGCTCTGTCATTGCAAACTGCCCCTGTGATCGTCATTTTAAACTCGACTCGTTGTTGTCATTGCGAGCCGTCTTCGGCGAAGCAATCTCAGACATAGCGAATCTACTGTCCAATTTTGTACTCTCCCTGCCAACGGTGAGATTGCTTCGGCTAGGAAGCCTCGCAATGACAATCAAAGAGACTTTGCAATGACAACCAAAGAAGACTCGCAATGCCCTTACAGCGGGGTAAGATCGAGATGGTCCAGGTCCAGCTCCCTATCCGGATTGGGCGCGGGGGCAGGTTCTTCTTTTTTAGGCTCCTCCACTTTTTTCGCCGGTTTCACAGCCTCGTCCAACGGGGTAAGATCGAGATGGTCCAGGTCCAGCCCCCCTTCCGGATCGGAGGCATCTGAATCTTCGGCTTCTTTAGTTTTTTTAGCCGCCTGTGCTTTTTCTTTGGCCGGGTCAAGGTCGTCCAGTTCGGGGACCCGCTTAAGCAGGGCGTCTAATTTTTGCCGGGCGGCCTGGTTTTGGGGATCGATCGCTAAAACCTGGTGGAGGCAATCGTAGACCTCGTTCAAATCATCGACCATGTCTGCCAGCAGCAGCCAGGCCTGGGCGTTGTCCGGCTGGTCGACAATCAGTTTATCCAGCAAGCTCCTGGCGGTATCCTTATCTCCGTTGGCTGCCGCCTGGCTGGCCTGAGCGTACAAGGGATTGCTGTCTGCCATTTTTTCCTCCTTGGGGATGGACGGATAACCTTTCGTATCTATCCTAAAAAATCAAGAAACCACTTTTTTTGTTGTAAAAAACTACGTTTTTTACAACAAAAAAAGTGAACTCCCCGATTTTTTTAGGTTCTTATTAATTATAGGGCGAAATGTCAAGATTGTGCTTTAATCAACGCATGTCCGACCAGCCTGAATCCCCCTATCCTCTCGACCAACCCATCGCCGCCGGGCGCACGGCTGAGATATTCGCCTGGGGGGAAGGGCGCGTGCTCAAACTCACCCGCCCCGCTTTCCCGCAATACCTGGCCGACCAGGAATGGCGCAATGCCCTGGCGGCCTGGCAGCTGGGCGTACCGGCGCCCAAACCGTTCGAGCTTTTGGAGATCGATGGCCGGCGCGGGGTGGTCTTCGAGCGCATCCAGGGACCCAACCTGCTGCAGGACCTGCTGCACCACCTCATGCGCCTGGGGGAGAGCGCCAGGCTTTTGGCCCGCCAGCAGGCCGCCTTGCACGCCATTCCGGCGCCCATGTTCCCCTCCCAGCGCCAGCGCATCCAGGATAACCTGGCCAGCTCCGCCTTTCTGCCCGAAGATCTGAAAGGGCGCCTGCTGCAGCGCCTGGAAAGATTACCCGACGGCGACAAACTGTGCCACGGCGACTTCCACCCCGAGAATATCATCCTCACCCCGGCCGGACCGCGCATCATCGATTGGGAAGGCTGCATGTGCGGCAGTCCCTCCGCCGACGTGGCAGTGACGCGCCTGTGGATCCGCTGCGTCCCGACCTACACCCTGGGTGTGACGAGTTGGCTGGTGCGGCAGGGTTGTCTCCTGTTCGAGCGTGCCTACCTGGCCGAATACAACCGCCGCGCCCCCGCCCCGGCTGCGCAGCAGGCCGCCTGGATCGCCCTGGTGGCCGCTGCTACCCTGCGCGACGACAACCTCGAGCATATGCCGCCCATGGCCGCGCTGATCAAAGCCGGGCTAAGGGAGTCACTTTTTTAGTTGTAAAAACCGCAGGTTTTTACAACTAAAAAAGTGATTTCCTTAGCCTGCCCCTTCAAACGCGGTTCTGATCCAGCCAATCAGCGTAGTGTCCACCTGCGCCGGATCGGTGACGCGTACCACGTAGTTGCACATAGCATGCCCGGGCTGCTCGAGCAGGCGCGCATCGGCTGCCAGGTCCTTACTGTTGATGCCGACCTCGACCCAGGTATTGTTGCCGGGCCCGATCATGGCGAACTGCTTCTTGCGGCGCAGGCTGACGTAGCCCTTCTTGGGCAGCGTCTCAAACTCGCCAAAGGTGACAATCTCGGCCATCAGGGCGGCGTGAATGGGGCGCAGGCTCGCCTTGGGGCCGGTATAAATTTCATCCAGGACGGCGTCGCCGCTCAGGCCTTTGGCTTCGGCGGCGCGGGTGCCGTCCGACTGCAGGATGGCATGCACCAGGGCGTTGGCGTCGCCATAGGTCAGGTTGAGCTCGCGCATGAACATGTCGCGCAGCCGGCTGTGTTGGGTCAGGCCGCTGTCGGTAACCATGGCCGACAGCTCGGCGAAAGATCTGCCGGTCTTTTGTTGAATATGGTCAATCTGAGCCTGAACGGCTTGCTTGAGGTTGTCCATCGAGAATACTCCCTTCAAGAAAATACGATAACTGGTATTTTATTATCCTAGCCGCCCAGGTGGGTAAGGTCAACTGCCTGTACGACCTTCCACAAATCACGCAATTCGCCGGTTGGTGGGTTCGGAAACTACCTTGTGCAAAATGTACGGGCACGGCGGGCATTATCGCAACTTACAAATCAAAATTACAAAGCCGTGCCCAATTTGTAAGCATCACCCCTTGCCAGGGCACGGCTGTGTCATGATAAATCTGGTTAATGGATAGTGCCCGCCGTGCCCGAACCACCCTGCCCAATTAATTCACAACCTCGTAGGGTGGGTTTCCGAACCCAACCAGCCTCAAGATGGGCGCCCTCAATGAGTACCTTTTACAAGTTCTTTCAGCCCGCCCGTATGCATGGATACAATATATGCAGCAGGTGGGAACCCCCAGCTTTTTAATAGCAGAGATTTATGCGCCTGCCTGAACAATAGGGAGATGTAATCATGCGCAATTTATACGTATTCAACATGATCACCGTCGATGGCTTCTTTGAAGGGGCCCAAAAATGGGACCTGGGCTGGCACAACGTGGACGCCGAGTTCAACGACTTTGCCATCGCTCAACTGGACGCCACTGGTATGCTTTTATTTGGGCGGGTGACCTATGCCGGTATGGCCGGTTACTGGGCCTCACCGGATGCCATCAAGGACGATGCGCAGGTTGCCAACCGGATGAACGCCATCCCGAAGGCGGTCTTTTCACGCACGCTCGAAAAGGCGGATTGGAACAATACCCGGCTGATTAAAACGAACATCCCGGAAGAGATCCTGAAACTAAAACAGGCTTCCGGGAAAGAAATCGCTCTATTCGGCAGCGCCAATTTAATGGCGACGTTGGCCCAGCACAACCTGGTCGACGAATACCGGCTGATCGTCAACCCGGTCGTTTTGGGCAAAGGCGGGCCCTTATTTGCGGGGACCCTCGGCCCGCTCAAGCTGAAACTGCTGCAGGCCCGGCCGTTTGAATCCGGCAACGTGCTGCTTTGCTACCAGCCGGAGCAGATCAAAACCGGTTGATCACCGCCACGCCCAGCCCATTAAATTTATCCATATTGACCAGTTCATCTAATGATTCTTCGAGGCTGATGGTTTTTCCAACCAGCCTGGAGGGGTTGAGCTTCCCGGAGCGGAGCATGTCGAAGATGCTGCCATACCTGAAAGCCTGGATGCCGTGACTGCCGAGGATTTCCAGCTCGTTGGCGATCACCTTATCCATGGGGATAGCCGGGTGGCGCTGGTCGCCCAGCATCAGGCCCACCTGGATGTGCTTGCCGCGCTTGCGCAGGTTGGCGATGGAATTAAAACAGGTTTCCGGGCTGCCCAGCGCATCCACGGAAACGTGGGCGCCGCCTCCGGTCACTTCACGCACGGCGTCGACGACATTTTTTATTTTCCGGGAATTCAGGGTGGCGGCTGCGCCAAGCGAGCGGGCGAAATCCAGTTTGGCGTCGTCGATGTCGATGGCCACCACCTGGGCGCCCACCGCGTTGGCGATCATGATCGCCGACAGGCCCACGCCCCCGCAGCCATGCACCGCCACCCACTGGCCGCCGGAAACCTTGCCCTGGTCAACAATGGCGCGGAAGGAGGTCACGAAGCGGCAGCCCAGGCTGGCAGCGGTCACAAAATCGAGCTCGTCCGGTAAACGCACCAGGTTGACGTCGGCGTTATTGATCGCCACGTATTCGGCAAACGAGCCCCAGTGGGTGAAGCCGGGTTGGAACTGGTGATCACACACCTGGTGGTTGCCGGAAACGCACTGCGGGCAGGCGCCGCAGGCGCA
>Ga0182027_10013052_pt1 | contig 11622 bp, 11 predicted proteins | sample 712E1DmetaG_FD_121300 | JGI IMG/M metagenome (GOLD analysis project Ga0182027, IMG submission 121300) | Permafrost microbial communities from Stordalen Mire, Sweden - 712E1D metaG (Illumina Assembly) | ecosystem: Environmental > Terrestrial > Soil > Wetlands > Permafrost | place: Sweden...
CGGGCCGGAACCGACGCTGCCGGCGGCATTCGGCTGCAAGCTCGACCACCGCGGCAACATCGTCCACGACGACGACTTCATGACCACCACGCCGGGCGTCTTCTCGGCCGGTGATTGCTCGCGCGGCCAGTCCCTCGTGGTCTGGGCGATAAACGAGGGTCGCGGCGCGGCGCGCGCGGTCGACAAGTATCTCATGTTCGGCGAGTCGGTCCTGCCTGACTACTAGGCCCGGAACAAGTTGGCGGGTGCGACGCGGCGCCCGGCGCGGAGAGCCCCTACTTCGACGGCGACGGTGCGGGGCTCGGGATACCGCTGTATTGCGCCGGCGTAACCCAGCTCAAACCCGAGAGCGGCCAGTAGCGAAGCCACGCGCGGCCGATCACGGTCGACTTGGCAATCGGCCCGAACACACGCGAATCGGTCGACTGGTTGCGATGATCGCCCATCACGAACAGGTCGCCGGCCGGAACACGGCACTTGACCTCGTTGTCGGTCGACGTGCAGGCGCCGCTGCTGATAACGGACTGGTCCATCAGACCGGCCGCATGCGCCTGAGTGCCGGAGCCATCGTCGGTGAAGGTGTAGGGCTCGCTGATCTTGACGCCGTTGACGTAGACGGAGCCGCCGCGGACGTCGACCAGATCGCCGGGGACCCCGATGACGCGCTTGATGAACGGCACGTCCTTGCCGTCCTCCAGATGACCTGCCGGCGGCGAGAAAACGATCACATCGCCGCGCCGGTAGTCGGTGAAGACGGGCGAGAGCTTGTCGACCAGGACCATCTGATCCCCGGACAGAGTGTTCTCCATCGAGATCCCGATGATCTGGTACGGCTGGGCAACGAAGTGCTGGACGACGAAGAAGATGATCGCCGTCAACAAGACCGTTTCGACGATCTCGATGAGGCAGCCGCGCCAGCGATTGTTCATCCGGGACAGTACCCCTCTGCAGGTTGCGGACGGATCCGCTGATTGGGCCGAGGGGCCGCGTCCGGAAGAACCGTCGCGACCGGCCTAGAAGGTAGCACCTCCGGAGCTTTCGGTAACGCCCGCCACGAAAGCGAAGCGTCGATGTCCCGGCGGATGGATACCCCGTGCCCCAGCATGGCCCGACGAGGAGCGCCACAATCGACGGTGACGGCCGCGGGCGCGCCAAATCTGCCCGTGCGGTCGCCCCGGCGAACCAACCTTCGAGGCGAGATGGACGAACTACTCCTGATCGGCGCACCGTTCCTGATCTTCCTGGTCGCGGCGGTCTGGGCCGGCTATTCGATCGGCAAGACAACTCCCGGTCGCGACCCGTCGCTCGTGGACGCTCCCGACTCGCCGGGCGGCCGCGCCACGCTTCGGATGCGGCTTGGCCCGGCGAGCCTTGTCCTGCTTGCGGCCGCGTTGACGGTCCTGGCAGCGGCCGCCGCGACCGCGGCCGGGGCATTCGCGCGCCTCACCGATGCGGGCTTCCCCGCCGAGCCGGCCGCCCTCCTGTTCGGGCTGGAGGCGGTAGTCGACGTCGCCCTGGCCGCCGCCGTGGTCCTGCCGAGTTGGTCGGCGAGACGTGGCTGGGTTGTGCGCACGATCGGCGTCTACTGGCTTTGCCTCGCCCTCCCGATCATGATCCTGGCCGACGGTGGCACAGGCTGGATCTCCGCCAATCCGGGCTTCGGGATGACGCTGCTGGGCCTGCCCAGTTTCGTTTGGGAAGCCGTCGCCGTTGTGCTGCCCACGCTACTCCTCTGGCGGGCCAGTCGACCGCTGCCGGCCTGATGCGACCACGACCCCTGTGCGATCGACGCTCAGGCTGTATCGTCTAGGGCGTGAGCAGTGTCGTCGAGTTCCGGGGTTCATTCCGCTACATGGAGAGCGGCGGCGATCGCCTTCGCCGTGCCGGACGGGGCACCTGGTACGACCGGTGCGGCGAACTCGCGGAGACCGAGCACGATAACCCCAAGTGCGATTCGTGCCGTCGTGGCATCAGTTGCGGGCTCGACTGCACCCTGAGCCGATTGGTCTGCCCGAAATGCGGCGCGACCGCCTGAGCCGGGGCGCGACCGCCTGAGCTGGGGCGCGCCCGACTGAGCCTCTGGCCGGCGGCGATTACGGGCTGGGAACCTCGGGGTTCGGCTGGTGCTCCCAGAGCCACTGACGCAGGACCAGACCCGACGAGTGAACGGCTGCGGCCTCGGCCACGCCTACGTATCGAAAGTGCCACGGCTCGTACTCGTAGCAGCTCTTGGCGGTCATACCGCGCGGGTAACTCATGATGAAGCCGTATTTCCAGGCGTTGACTCCCAGCCAGACCCCGGCCGCCGTCTGCTTCCCCCAGTCCTTGAGGTTCCAGGGATCCGTGCCGCCGCGAGCCTTGAAGTCCATCGCCGTGCCCAGCTGATGTTCCGAGTGACCCGGCCGGGCGGACGAGATCAACGCCGCCGCGCGGCCCTGCACGTTCACCCAGTGCCTGAAAGTCACGCTCTGGTTGTGGAAGCTGCGGTAGCCCGACGCGATTGAGATCGGGGCACCGGCAGCGGCCGCGGCCTGGGCCATTCGCTTGAGGTCCGGGATCACGAACGACCTGACCGGCTCACGCGACCTGATCCCGGCATTGCTGGCCGGCACCAGATCGGTCGGCGCGTAGGCGGCCGTGAGGGCGTAGGTGGTGTCCATCATGGTCAGGGCCCACTGTTTCTGGCTGGATAGCTGAGCCGGCACGTCGGCGTAGCCGCACGGCGGCAACGGCTCGGCGTTCGTGATGAACATCCCGAGCGGCGCCAGATTCAGGGACGCAGGCGGGGCGGCCGCGGACGATGGCGCAGGCGCGGCGTTGAGCTGGCGCGGCGTTTCCGGCGGCGTGACGGTGGTCGCCACACTCATCTCGAATGTGATCGGCGCGGCGGTCGCCAACTGAGTCGCCTGGGCCGCCGCGTCTACCTGCAGTCCCTCTTCGGTGAGATCCGTGCCGGCCGGCCGGCCCTGGAGCGAGTACGAGCTTCCGCCCGCGATCGAGTTTCCCACGATCGCAATCGCACTCAATCCGACCAGAAGCCGCAGCCGCACCGATCACCTCATTGACCCTGGCTCGACCCGGGCTTCGACCCGGGCAAGGTAACGGCCATCCTAACCGGCAAGACCGGTCGGGCGCACGGCGAGATGCTCGAGACGATAGAGTCGCCCCATGAAGATTGGGATCGCGATCGGGGGCACGCTGCTTGATGTGGCATCTCTGGCCGGGCGAGCCGAGGTAGCGGGCCTCGAATCCGTCTGGCTCGCCGAACTCGACCGAACGGCCCTGGTCCAGGCTGCCGCCGCGATCGCGGCGACCTCGACGATCGGAGTCGGGACGGCCGTCGCGCTGGCGTTCCCGCGCTCCCCCACCGTCACCGCCATGACCGCCTGGGACCTCGACGAGATGTCGGGCGACCGCTTCATGCTCGGCCTTGGGCCGCAGGTCAAACGCGTCATGGAGGCTCGCTTCTCGGTTCGGGTCGACAAGCCGGGACCGCAGATGCGCGAATACGTCGAAGCCGTCAGGACCGTCTGGGCGGCCAACCGTGGCGAGCCGGTCGTCCATGACGGCGCCTCGTACCGCATCACGATGCCGACCTTCCACGGCCCGATCAGGCCGGAACGGCGCAACACGCCGATCCTTCTTGCCGCCGTTGGGCCGGTCATGTCGCGGATCTGCGGCGAGGTCGCCGACGGGCTTCTCGGGCACCCGCTCGCGTCGCCGCTCTACCTGCGCGAGGCGGTTCAACCGCGCGTTGCCGAAGGTTTGGCCCGTGCCGGACGGCCAGCCGACGCCTGCCCGATCAGCTCCATGGCGCTGGTTTCGATCGGCGACGACGAGGACGCGGCCCGGCGCGCGGCCCGGCTCCAGATCGCCTTCTACGCCACGACGCCTTCGTACAAGGCAATCCTCACTCTCCACGGTCGGGACCACCTGCCGCGCGATCTGCGACGTGCCTTCGTCAACCGCGATCAGGAGCGAATGGCCGAGCTGATCGACGACGAGCTGCTCGACTCGATCGCAATCGCGGGCCGGCCGGACGAAGCCGCGGATCGTCTGCGGACCTGGGATGGAATCGCCGATCGGGTCATTCTGGGCGTGCCCTGGTACGGAATGAGCGCCGAAGGTCAGCGCGATGCCATCTCGGCCGCGCTCGAGTTCGGGGCGCGGGTAGCGGCGGGCCGGGCGAACTTCGGCGGCTGAAACGCGGGGCCGGAACCGGCCCTAAAGACCGAGCGGTGGGTCTCCCCTTTCCGTCTCGACCGAATTGGCGTCCCCGGTCGGACTCGAACCGACGACCTGCCGCTTAGAAGCCAGAACGGCTGTGCGGTGCGGCGTCCCTCGTGGAGGACCGAGCGTAGTTTGTCCAGTTGGCGTGTCGTCGAGGTTGGGAAATCGACCAAAGAGTTCGGTCGGTCCCAGTTGAAGCTCCCGCCACCATGGCCTCCCAGGCGTCCAGGTCGCGACCATCTGGGCGAACCATGAGCACTTCGCCTCATTTGCGTGGAGGTCTCAACCGGGCCTAAAGCGGCCTCCGCTATCATCCCGTCCGATGGCTACCCCGCACGAACGCATCGGCCTTTCTCGAACCCAAGTGGATCGAGCCGGCGAGACCCTCCGCACCTGGACCATCGATGGCCTCCTGGCCGGTCCGGCCGAGCAGGACGCCTCGCGGGTTGTAAACGCCTACCGGAGCGAATTCAAGAGCCCGCTTCGGTCAGTGGTCATGGGACTCCGTTCGGCCGTCCGCACAGCCGGCGCCGAGGTCGTCGTCGCGGAGCGGCTCAAGCGCCAGCCGAGACTCGTCGGCAAGCTGATTCGCTTCCCTACCACCAGGCTGACTCAGATGCAAGACGTCGCGGGCTGTCGGGCGATCCTGCCCAATCTGGCGGTTGTCGACGAAGTTCGGCGGCGCATCGAGCGCCAGAAATCGGAGATAGTCAAGGTCAACGACTACAACTCCACCCCAAGATCGAGCGGCTACCGGGCCGTCCACATCGTCGTACGACGCGATGGAGCGCTCGTGGAGATCCAACTGCGAACCGCCAGTTAGCAACGCTGGGCGATGCTCGTCGAAGATCTCGACGCTACATACCGGTTCCAACTGAAGGACGAGAACGGACCCGAAGAGGTCCTCGAATACCTCAGGGTGTACGCTCTTGGTCTGTCCGAAATCGATCGTACTGGGACAGCCGAAGATGAGACACGTCGCCGCATGGAAAGCGCTCTGCTCAGCGCGCAGCGCCGACTGATCACCGGAGACAACCGATGAGCTTGACCCACTTCTTACTCGTCTACGACCTTCGCCGACAGACGCTCGTTGACGTGCGCGAGTTCTCCGACGCTACTGAGGCCACGGATGCCTACGGACAAGCCGAACTCGCACATCTCGGAGACCAGGACTGCGAGATAGTCCTGGTTGGGGCCGACTCGCTCGACACGATCCGCAAGACCCACAGCCACTATTTCACGAAGGCCGGGGCGGTGACTTTACCGGAACTCGCCGCCTCCTAGACCAGGGAAGTAAGCGCGGCCACCGAAGTCGTAGACATGGGAGTTGCCGGTGGCGCTGGTGGACTCCAGCATCGAGGCGCCAGGTGAAGTCCACTTGGACGCCGCCGGCAAAGAGCCGACTCACAGGCAGCATGTCGTGCCACGCACGAATGTGAAGTTTGGCGTCCCCGGTCGGACTCGAACCGACGACCTACCGCTTAGAAGGCGACGGCGCATAAGCGTAACAGCGCCACGCTCAGGAGCCCGAGCGAAACGTGTCCAGTTATCAGGTCTTGCGGAAGCCAAAATGTGGAGCAGGTCCGGAGACGGTCTCTTCGGTAGATGAACGCTCCCGCACGCTACAACATTCGGATGATGTACCAGTTCTGGAGAGCGATTAGCGGCGGTCTGAACACCTACCTTGGCACTGAGGCGCTCACCTCACTAGCCGTTGGCCGGCCGTCCGTGTAGGGCCGCCGGCCGGGAGGTCATACGAGCAGACGATCTGCTGCATGGGTACGGACACCATCGAGTCGTGCCGACAGAGGGCGTCAAGATCCTCGGGCTAGATCGTCCAAGCCATGTGCCACCAGTGGGCGAATGTGGGGCTCGGTCGCTTCGCGGAGCAATCTCGAGTCGCGCATCAGCCCAAGCTAGCCGCCGGCATCGCGGATTGCCCTCTTAGCGAGCAATCGGGTGGGCTACAGTGATCGTGGCGTCCCACCGGCCAGATGGGTGCTGCCCGCGCCTTGAGGCACTAGTGGCGAGGCGATGAATGGCGGCCTTCGATGTCGAGCTCAAACACCGGTCGACTCAGCAGCCTGGCTCAGGGGTAAAACCGAGCTGGGAATCCACGCAGCACGTGGTCGCACGCCCAGATGCCGGTAAGGCGCCCGTTGTTCTGCATTGCGCCCACTGCGACTCGGATCTTGAAGCGACAGTGAGGAGTCGCGGAAACACGGTGGTCACGGTGATAGTGGCTATCATCCTGGCGGCCATCCTGGTGGCTCCGTGGTGCTGGTACTGTGCCGTTGTCAATGGCCCAGACGCCCAGCCCTTCACCGCCAAGGGCTGGGTGGCAATCATCTCTGGCTTCGCCGCCATCGGTGGCATCTTCGTGTTCTTGAGTGCGATCTTGATGGCGATGTATGAGGTAGTCGGCCGCCCTTCTTTGGGTGCGCCCGTCACGCTCCCCAGCTCGCTCCGGCGCAACCCCTGGGTCGTCACTACCGGGGATGAACCCCCGGATCACAGCGTCGGATCGTGCAAGAAGGTGAAGGCCTAGAGCCGTCCGATGTGCCAGGGCTTGGTGAGCAGTACGAGGACGAATGGATTCGCGCTTGCCCCGAGCCATGGCCTGACCTGCCTGGCGGTTCCGACCTTTCCGTAGGCACCCTCGTCCACTCCAACGTCGGCGTCGCGCAATCACTGCCATTGCCCAACGCCCCAATTCTGGGTCAACAATCAGCAAGCGGTGTCACCCAAGAGAAGCCGAGGATCAGACTCATGAAACCCGCCTCAGAGTTGGCACGCGAGGCCATCACACCCCAATTGGTACCAGGGGAGCAACTTCGGTCGGTTGCAGCATTCCAGACCGCATCAGCCTTCGGGTGGGGCCCCATCGGAATACTCTTGGGCGGTACCCCCATAGCTCGCCAAAAGGCGTATTGGGTCGGGATCACTGATCAGCGGGCCATAGTCGTGCCGAGGAACCTTGCATGGCTCATGGCCCAAGCCGGCACGCTTGATCCGACCAAAGGTGCCATTTCGATCCCTCTGAATGACGTCGTCTGTACCGTGATTCCCGGGCAGCAAGTCTGTTTGACGGTTCCGGGTGTTCCGAAACCTCAGACACTCACGCTGGTGTACCTTCATGGTCCGGGCTGGGGCGATGGCATGCGGGGCTACATGGATGACTTCCTCGCCGCCCTGAAGCAGCCCCCTTCGGCCGAAGAACAACTTGCTCAGAGCCACCTGACTCAAGATGAGCACGTGTTGGGCTTCTACAAGACAACACACGACGCCTGGTCAAGAGGACTGCTGTCGAACCTAACGGGCACGACACGCCAGCAAGAAGCAAGCGCGCTGGAATTGGGGGACTTCATCAAGAAGTATCCACCCGAGGAAGGAAGCGCTCTCCGGGTATTCTTCGAGCAATTCCAACCTCGCGAAGGCGAGTTTCTGGTCACCAGGGCTGATCTCGGTCTCCCAAAGAAGAGGCCCTGGTTCCTGCTGACAAACCTCAGGCTCATCCAGTGGGATGGCCGAGACGACACATTCAGGGAGATTATTCTGGCTGAAGTACAGTCGTACCAGACCAACAAGACACCCGAGGGCGCGACCCTCATGTTCAAGCTGAGGTCCGGCGAGGAGCTCGTTTTTGAGCGCGTTCCTATGATGCCGACAGCGAAAGTTCTTATGGAGCTTGCCCAAGGGCAGACGGGAACACCGGTGGGCGCTCCAGCAGCTTGATGACCGTGGTGATGAGAATCGCGAGGTAGAAAGGCTGCTACCGACGCTTTGGCTCAGATCGGCGTTCCCGCAGTCAAACCCCTCATCGCCGCCCTCAGACACGATCAGGCGGTGTGTCGTCCCACGCACGAATGCGAGGTTTGGCGCCCCCGGGGAGACTCGAACTCCCGACCTTCCGCTTAGAAGGCGACGGCGTCTAAGCGTAACAGCGCCACGTTCAGGAACCCGAGCGAAACGTGTCCAGTTATCAGGTCTTCCCGAAGGCACTTCTACGGGTCTTGGCCCTACACAGGGCGAGTGATTTCCCGAGGCCCGACGCGGCCGTGTTCAGTGCTGGAACGTGTGGTAATCGTAGGCCTTGGTTGTTCCGAGATCAATCGCGACCACTTCCGTGTCGAGGTAGTTGCTCTCGTTGGTCAGCCTGACGTTGACAAAGTGGTAAGGACCGGAAAGCCCAGACTGGTAGATCGAAGCGCCGTCGAATGCAATGGACACAGGCTGGGCTCCGGACACGAGCGAGACTGCGCCGCTGCTGCCGCTGGAGACCTCCGTACCATGAGCATCGACCAGGTCCGCAGTCATCAGGTACGCGCCGGCGTTCAGCGCCGTAACCGATGCGGTGAGCTGGAGTTGGTTGGCGAGACCATCCCCGTTGGTGTCCAGCAGCTGTTCGGTGAATTCGGAGTCGATGGTGACATTGCCCTTTGAGACCGAGACCAGGGCGGTCCTATAGCGGACCCGTGCGCCGATAGTCTGGACATGGATTTCGTAGGATCCGCCGACCAGCGGGCTTACTTGACCGGTCCAGTGACCCGAGCCGACCTTGGCGAGTGCAACGGGCGTCTTTGAACCCGAAGCATCCTGCAGATAGGCACTCGCGCCGTCTGTGTCAGTGGCCTCCGAGACCACGGCGTCGAAGTTTGCCGTGCCGCCCTGTGCCAGGTCACTAGATGGTGGAGTAACCGTCAGGTGTCTGGTCGTCCCAACGTTGGCGATCACCGTTACCGTTGCATCGGTCGTCGCTTGATTGACGACGTGCACGGGACCATCGGATGGATTCGACACCGAGGTCGAAATCGCGGTGTAAGTGGTCGTCGCCGTCCCGTCCAAGGTCGTCCCGCCAAACGTTGCCGTGACAAGCGCGCTCGAGACCACCTGAATCGAGCCGAATGACGATCCCTCGAATGAAAGTGGCACATCGATCGACCCACCAGCAAGCACGACCTTGTCCACGATCAAGTTGGCGTCTGGAAACTCCGCTGTCTGGCCGCTTGGCGAGGTCCGGCCAGCGGCACCAGACGGACCGCCTGGCGACGCAGATGTGCAGCCGGACGCCAGCAGCGCGAGGGCCAGTACCGCAAGGAAGTGCCCAACCGGATGCTGACCGAGTACCTTGTGCATTCCTGGCCCTCCTCCTTACGCGATCACGAGACACACGCCGACGCAGAAGCCGATCTCGGCCGCGCCCGGGTCCCCCCAACACCTCAGCCCAAACTAGACCCATTTGGGCCAGACGCAATGTCTGTCAGCCGACACACCCGAAGCCCAATGGGTTTCTCCAAGAGCGCAACAGCGGGCGAGTGCCTGACGCAAGGCGACAGGCGGCATGTCGTGCCACGCACGAATGTGAGGTTTGGCGTCCCCGGTCGGACTCGAACCGACGACCTACCGCTTAGAAGGCGGCCGCTCTATCCGCTGAGCTACGGGGACACCGGCCGAACGCCGTTGGGTACGATAACTGACCGGGGGTGGCGGGCCAAGTCCCGGCGCCGACGGTGCGCCCCGCTCGATACGCCGGCAGATGTGTCCGGAGGTCGCTGCACTCTCCGCGACGCTTCTGCCATGGTGCTTTCGTCCCCTCGTTAGCCGGCGTGGGCGGTGCTAGACTCGGTCCTCTTCCGCCACCCGCCGGCTGCCGGGCAAGATCTTCGGAGGTCCCAATCGTGGCATCGGTTTCGCTCGAATCCGATCGAGTCGATCTGCCGATGGCGTCGGACCCGCGCCCCGTGGATGTGGCTCGAACCGGCGGCGGCGTGCCACCCATGCAGGGCCAGCTGGCTCTGCAACTCCCCAGCGAGCTCCCGACCCTCTCGATCGAGCCCGAATGGAAGGACCACCAGCGGCTCTGGGGCCACAGCTTCCACCCGATGTGTTCGTACCTGGCAAGCTTCCCCGCCGGCCTGGCCCACGCCTTCATCGCCCGATACACACGCCCCGGCGATGTCGTCCTGGACCCATTCAGCGGCCGGGGCACGACGCCGCTGCAGGCCTGCGCCGAAGGTCGAATCGGGGCCGGCAACGACCTGAACCCCTTCGCCCACATCCTGACCGCGGCCAAGGTCGATCCGCCTACGAAGGCGGACATCAAGACTCGCATGGCGTCGCTCCGCCTGGCCTGGGCGGCTTCCGCCGATGAGTGGAACGCGCTGGCCGACTCGATAGTGGCCGATCCGGGGTCGCCCGACATCGAGGTCCCCGGCGCCGGCAGTCGTCCCATCACCCCGGCAGACCACCGCAAGACCGGTATCAGCGGCTCGATCCCGAGTCGCCCCTATGCCGCCGTACCGACCGAAGTGGCACTGGCCTTCCATCCCAGGACCCTGGCCCAGCTGCTCTACCTTCGCGCCGGGCTCGATCCCGATGATCGCACCGACCGATTCGTGCTGGCCACCCTGACCGGGATCCTGCACGGCAAGAGCGCGAGCTACCTCTCGGCGGTCATGCCCAACACCTTCAGCATGGCCCCGCGCTACGTTCGGGATTTCGTGGAACGGACCGGGTTCCGGTCGCCCGAGCGTGACACCTTCGGGCTGCTGGACGACAAGTTGCGCCGGCTCTACCGCCAGCCGCTGCCCGCCGCCCGCGGCATCGCCCTGCTCGGCGACGCACGGGACGCCGGCATCCGATTTCGCGAGGCCCTGCACGCCCGCGGCCTCCCGGAACGAGCCCGCCTGGTCGTGACTTCCCCACCCTACCTGCGGGTGGTCAAGTACGGCTACTACAACTGGCTGCGGCTCTGGCTCCTGGGCTACGACTCCTCCGCCATCGACGAGCTTCTCGACGACGCCCATCACCGCGATGCCTATCTCGTGTTCATGCGCGAGGTTCTGCAGGGCCTGCGCTCCGGACTCGCCGACGATGCCGTCGTAGCCCTGGTCATCGGTGACGTGGAGATGGATCGAGGCCGCCCGGTCCCGGCCGGCGCGGGTCTGGCTGAGTCGGTCTGGGAGATGGCCGCCGCACCGGAAGGCTACCGGCTGGCCGGCATCGCCACGGACGACGTCGCCGCCGGCCGCAAGATGACCAAGCTCTGGGGCGAAGAAGCCGGCCAGGCCACCAAGGTCGACCGGATCCTGGTTCTGGCCACGAGCGAGGCGGGCCGCAGGCGCGCCATAAGCGGCGCCACCCTCCCGATCGACTGGGAGTGGCCGCCACGTTCACCGCGGGCGCTGTAGCGCCTCACGGCGCCTTGCGCGGCTCGACGTTCCATCACTCGCGGTCGGCGCGACAGGTGGCCGGCGCGACATCCTGAGCTCCCGGCCCATACAATCGAGGCATGAAGCTCATGTACGTGCCCAGCGACCTCGCCGCGATGGACCCGCTCGTGCTGATGAAGAACCTCGACCATGTCCGCATGTCGAGCCGCCGTTTGAGCTA
>Ga0182027_10013054_pt1 | contig 11621 bp, 6 predicted proteins | sample 712E1DmetaG_FD_121300 | JGI IMG/M metagenome (GOLD analysis project Ga0182027, IMG submission 121300) | Permafrost microbial communities from Stordalen Mire, Sweden - 712E1D metaG (Illumina Assembly) | ecosystem: Environmental > Terrestrial > Soil > Wetlands > Permafrost | place: Sweden...
ATGGTCAGCTTCCTTCCGAATTCCCGCGTGTAGTTTGCGCTGACCGAATCCGATTCCGCGCCGAATAGGTACCCTCCCCCATTATTAGCTGCGCGGATGTAAGCCAGGCTGGCTGTCACGAACCGGTACTGATACATAACCGACGCGTTCGCTGCAATCGTTGTTGAAGAGGGCACGACCGCACTGTTCGAACTACTTTTCCACTCCGGTCCTGCCGCTATCTCTGAATTAATCTTTGCATTCCACAGGCGCTTGAAACCAAAAAGCCCAGAGTTAGCCTGAAAAGAAAAGCCGGAATCAGGGTAGCTGTACTGAGAAAACATGTAGGTCCCTGTGAGCGCATTTCGCGCATTGAGGCGTCTTGTAAGTTCCGTGTTTGCCATTAGTTGGTTGATATCCAAGCCATTCCCGTCCGGGTAACGCCGCAATTCCGAACTGACGCCAGCGCTGAGGGTCGTCGCATAGTTGAGAGGATGCCCGACATTCCCACTTGCAATGTTATTGACAGTATGGGTATTCAGCGTCAGGATCGACTGGTCGGACGGGGGAGTCGTACCGCACCCCCCGATCGGTTCCCCTATACCGGGGATCCCAGAAAAACACGTGGTCGGGGCCTGCGGAGTATAGTTTACGTCGTCGCTGACCGTGGCCTTCCATTTGCGCCAAACAATGCCTTGCGATAATAACAGACGCTGAAAGAGTCCGGTTGCGTAGGATGGGCCCGCTATGGTCCATATGTAGCCGCCACCATAGTCCACGGCGAATGGGAGGCGTTCGCTACCGTTCATGTAATTTAAATCTCCTGATGCGACGGCCCTCTGTTGGTTGCCAAGGCCGTTCCCGTAAAAATCTGCGGTCTGCGAATAGCGCAAAGAATAATTCAGGGTGGCCGCGCCCGCCGTACCCGCAGGAACAACTTGCGCATTTGCTGCGGCGCAAACAGTAAAAAGAAACGCCAGAAATGTAAGAGTTGTTTTCATTTGTAGCGCCTTAAGGAACAACTATCGTGTCGCCGGGTTTGAGAACCAGATTGAGCGTGCTGTTGCCTTTCAACGCGTCCTTGTAATGCACTGGGATTTTCTGGTGCGTTCCGGATTCGTCGCGCAGGATGTAAATTTTCTTTGTGTTGGCAAAATCCGTGAGTCCCCCGGCACTAGAAATAGCCTCCAGCAGGGTCATGCCTGAGGTCATCTCAACCGGGCCCTTCTTTGCGACTTCCCCGAGTAGATAGACAACTTTGCTGTGGATCGCGCTGATCACGACGGAAACGTTCGGATCCTGAACGAACTTCTTGAGTTTTGTTGTGATCTGGCCTGCCAACTGCAATGGCGTCAAACCCGAGGCCTGAACATCGCCGAGAAGTGGCATCGAGATCATGCCGTCAGGCCGGACGAGAACGTTGCCTGAGAGGGCTGGCTCCTTCCATACAGTGACGGTAAGTACGTCTGATGCGCCGATAACATAGCTGTCGGATACAGTTCCTACGGCCGCCGGGATTGGTGCGGTCGCCAGGGCAGCCTTGCTTGCGGGCTCATTGCCCTGAGCAACGCTGAAGAGGCATGGCGCAAAAAAAGCCAAAATGAAAAGTCTTCCTAGTTTCATCGTGCGACTCCGTTCCTGTTGGACGCAGGTTGGCATTCCGCTCCGGCCTGCTTGAGCTTGTAGAGCAGGGCCTTATAGCTGATCCCCAGTTCGTCCGCGGCGCGTTTGCGATTGCCGCCGGTAGCAACCAGGACCTCAGAGATCAACTGACGCTCGACCTGGGTAGATGCGGCCCGTGTGGCTTCCTTGAGCAACAGAGGCTTGCGATGCCCATTCGACTTCGCCGTTGAGGCCGCTGCCTTGAGTGCGGCGAGGGAGATCGACTGGTCACCGATGGCGACAAACGTCTTGATCGCGGTTTGAAGTTCAGACAGATTGTCGGGCCAGGTGTGCTCCATCAGGAACCCAATAATCTCCTCTCGTAGAACCGGCTTGGGACGGTCAAACTGCTTGGAGTACTGTATCAAAAGGTCATCGGCGATGGAGAGGATTTCGGACTTCCTGCAGCGCAGGGGTGAAATCCGGAGCGTAACGGCCGAGACCAGGTAGTAGAAATCCTCTCTCATGCGCCAGGTTTTGACTTCCCCCAAAAGTTCGCGGCTCGTACCACAAAGGAGGCGGCTGCTTTGCGCCTGCTCGGAGTGAAAATAGGTGTTGATGATCAGTTCCTGCAAGGCAAGGTCCAGATCCCCGATTTCCTCCAGATAGACCGTTCCCCTGGTGGAAAAAGCCGAGAGTATAGCCTGAGCATCGGTATCGGCGCTGTGAAGCTCCGTATAGATGCTGCGAGACCGACGCGACTGCGCGTGGATTTGCGCGGCTATGGAACGCTTCCCAACGCCATGCTCACCCACGATCAGGACCGGGCAGTCGCTCTCGGCAATGCGGACAATCGCGCGTTGAATCTGCGCCTCAACGGGGGCAAACGGCTTCGTCTGTCGCTTCACGCTTTGGATGGTTGCACTGCCTGCCATGAGGAGTCCTGGGTTCACCCCTGCCTTAGCAATGCGGGTTCCAAACCTGGGGACGGGAAGGGGAAAGGGCTTTCTATGCGGTATATCCGCTCTTGGACGTACTTCCGGGAGGGGCGGTTGCCAAAGAGAAGGAAAAGTTTTTCCCTCCCAGCGGAAAGAATTGTGGCATTGATTCCCATGAAAAGTGGAAAATGTTTTCCTCTCGCCCGGGAAGGCTGGTTCCCGATACCGGCAGTTCATGGGGAATCCCCTTGGATTGAGCCGTCCCACTTTCGGCATTCCGATTGCTAAGGATGGTGTAACGGATCGAAATGCCGCAGGTACCTTTACGGAGAATATGGCCCAAGACATCCAGGCTCCAGTGATTCCCAAGCACCCCTGGTCCTTGCAAAACGCTCATTTTGCATGGGGTTCGGTGCTCATCGGTGTGCTTATGGCGGCGGTTTACTACCGCGTGCTGGCGAAACTAGTGATCGACTGGTGGCAGATACCCGATTTCTCGCACGGTTTTCTGGTACCCATCTTTGCGGCGTATCTGGTGTGGGCGAAGAGGAAAACTCTCATCGAGACGAAAATCGCTCCCACCTGGAGCGGAATTGCAGTCGTTTTCCTGGGGCTTGTGGTTCTGCTCCTGGGGGTATACGGCGCCGAACTGTTCCTATCGCGGGTTTCGCTGGTGATCCTGCTGGCAGGGTTGGTGCTTTGCTTCGGTGGCTGGCAGCTCCTGAAGGAGCTGCGTTTCGCCCTGTTAGTCCTACTTCTGGCGATTCCGATTCCCTCTATTATTTTCAATGAGATAACCCTTCCACTGCAGATCCTGGCTTCGAAGCTTGCCAGCGCCCTGCTTCCTCTATTCGGCGTACCGGTTCTGCGGGAGGGCAACGTCATCGAGCTCCCAGGCATGAAGCTGGAGGTTGCGGAGGCCTGTAGCGGCATCCGCTCCCTGATAAGCCTATTCACGCTCTCGATCTTCTATGGCTACTTCCTGGAGAAGTCCTTCTTGCGGCGGGCCGTTCTCGCTCTGGCTAGCATTCCGATTGCGATTGCGGCCAACGCGGTGCGCATTTTCGGCACCGGGTTGTGCGTCCAGTACTGGGATCCGGATAAAGCCCTGGGTTTCTTTCACGAGTTTTCCGGTTGGGTGATGTTTCTAGTGTCTCTGGGGTGCCTTTACATCGTCCAACGCACGATGTGTTTGTTCCCGGCCAAAAGGAGGCAGGTATGAAGAGCCCACGTTTCTGGACGGTTGTCCTGCTCCTGGCTGGAACGGCGCTGTTGCTGTACGCCCGCGGCAATCGTGATCTGATTCCCGTGAGCGAGCCCTTGTCGCAGGTTCCGGGTTCGGTCGCGGGAAGGACAGGGAGAGATGTGCCGATCGACCAGGAGACGCTCGAGGTTCTTGGGGCCGGAGACTTTCTATCACGCGTTTACACCCAGGACGGAGGGTCGGAGCCGATCGGCCTTTTTATTGGGTATTTCCCGACACAGAGGACAGGCACAACCATTCATTCACCAAAGAACTGCCTGCCGGGCGCAGGTTGGGTTTTTGAGTCGTCTCAGTACGTCGATCTGAACGATGCGAATGGCAAGCCACACCGTGTGGGCGAGTACATTATTGGCAACGGCGACAATAGGCAGTTCGTCATCTATTGGTATCAGGCGCACGGGCGAAGCGTGGCCAACGAATACATGGCGAAAGTCTATCTGGTGACCGACGCGATGCGGCTGAATCGTACCGATGGCGCGCTGGTCCGGGTGCTTACGCCCATCGGTTCCAGAGAAAGCACAGCGGACGCAAAGGCTCGGGCCGAGGCATTTACTGTGCAGCTTGCGCCCATGCTCCCGCGGTTTATCCCGGACTAGGTCAATTCGAAGATGCAGGGAAAGACAACGCAGTTTGGCAAAGGAATTCAGGCTGTGCTCGTGCGAAAGGCAGCCAGCAAGGATGGAAGACAGTGAAAGGATCGTTCAAAGCAGTTCAATTGAGTTTCGATGGCAGGTGGAGACGAATGAATCGGCGAGGATCTCTTTGGGTGGTCATGCTCTTTGTCGCGGTCGCACTGTTGGCTGGGTGTCACGGCGATCCAAATGTGCGCAAGCAGAAATATCTGGAGAGCGGAAAGCGGTATAGCGCCGAGGGCAAGTACCGGGAAGCCGCCATCCAGTTTTCAAACGCCCTGAAGATCGACAAAAGCTATCCCGATGCTCATTATGAGCTTGCGCAGACATACGTGCATTTGGGGCAATTCTCCGCTGCGTATGGCGAACTCGTGCGCACCGTGGTCCTGCAGCCAACGAACTACAAGGCGCGGATTGATCTCGGGAACATGTTGCTTGCCGGCGGAAAGACCGACGACGCGCAAAAGCAGGCCGATGCCGTAATGGCAGCACAGCCGAACAACCCCGACGTTCACGCGATGCTCGCTGCGATAGAGATCAGGCGGGGGCAGAAGGATAAGGCTCTAACCGAGATTAACCGCGCTCTGGAACTCGAACCGAACCGGTCTGCCTTCCACGAGGATCTCGCACTCCTTCAATTGGCTGATCCAACCAAGGCTTCTTCGGTGGAAGATGAGTTGAAGAAGTCTGTCGCTCTCGATCCGAAGTCGGTGAACGCCAAGCTGCTGCTCGCGGCTTTTTATGCCAAGAACAGCCGCTGGCCGGAAGCCGAGAGGACCAGTTGGGATGCGGTGGCTACGGATCCCAAGAGCCTTTCCGCCCGCGAAAGTCTTGCCCGCATTATCCTGAAACAGGGCGATCAGCCCAGGGCCGAGAAAGTGCTCCGTCAGGCGTCGCAAGATCTTGCCGACAATCCGCAGGGAGTGCGAATACTGGCAGACTACTACACTGGCTCCGGACAGATGGACAAGGCCAAGGCTGAGTTCTCAGGCCTTGCCGCGAAGTATCCCAAAAACGTTTCTGTGCAGAAGGGGTACGTTCGCGCTCTTCTTGAAGTGAAGGACTATGCCACCGCACAAACCGTGGTTACCGGATTGATGAAGAAGAATGCCAAGGATCCAGAAGTCGCGGGATTGAACGGAATCGTACTGCTAAATAGTGGTAAAGCGAGTGACGCCGTAAATGCCCTTCAGAATGCAGTCAAGGACTCCCCTAAGGACGCCTTCTTGCAGTACTGGCTGGGCAGAGCTGCGCTGGCCAAGGGCGATATCGACCTGGCCGAAAAGAGCCTTCGTCAGGCGGCGAATCTGAATCCCTCCAGGTTGGACGCGGAGGAGGAACTGGCGATGATAGCCGCTCAACGCGGTGACATGAATACGCTGGCCGATGTGGCAGATAAGACAATCGCAGCCGCGCCGCGCTTTCCTGGCGGCTATGTATGGCGTTCCATGGTGGAGATAAACCGTCACTCAACGGACAAGGCTGAAGCCGACCTGAAGACCGCAATAAGCATTGCTCCGCAAAGCCCGCAGGCCTATCTCCAACTGGGCAAACTGCGGTTCTCGCAGAAGCGTTTTCCCGAGGGAGTCTCGCTGCTGGAGCAGGCCCTGCAGTACAATCCTAATTCCGTTGAAGCCATGCGCCTGTTGGTCAGTTACGATCTCTACCAGAAGCAACCGGACAAAGCCTTGGCTCGCTTGAATGCTCAAATAAGCAAGAGTCCAAAGAATAGCGGTTTCTATGATCTTCTGGCGCAACTGCAGATCCAGAGCAAGAAATTGGACCAGGCAGCCGCGACGGCTCAGAAGGCCATCCAGCTAAATCCCGGGGACGGCGAGGCAGTAACGCTGTTTGCGCAGATTCAAGTTCAGCGCGGACAGACGGCCAATGCTATAAGCGCCTGGGAGCAGTGGTCGCATGCGTATCCCAACGATGCCGGCGCCTATGCACTTCTCGGAACTCTCGAGGAATCGCGCGGAGATCTGGGCAAGGCCGAGGCATACTACAAGAAATCTCTCCAAATCCAGCCGCAGCAGCCTTTAGCAGCCAACAATCTTGCCTACCGAATGCTGCTTAACGGCGAAAACGTTGACGTAGCCTTGTCACTGGCGCAAACAGCCCGGCGAGCGATGCCGAATTCACCCAATACCGCGGACACACTTGCGTGGGCCTACTATTGCAAGGGAACCTATTCCTTTGCCCGCGATCTTCTGGAAGAGGCGATTAAGACAGATCCAAACAGCGCTGCAATGCAGTATCACCTGGGGATGGTGTACAGCAAACTCCGAGATAAGAACAATGCGGAAATTCACCTCAAGAAGGCCGTGTCGCTAGCGCCGGATTCGCCTACTGCAAAGGACGCGAGAGCAGCGTTACAAGGACTAGGCTAGACTGCACTGAATGCTTGACTGGAAGCGATGGCGCTCGGAGCGCTCCCCGCGGCACGCAAGCACCGACGACATTTGCATGATGAGAGCGCACGAGCTGCGCTGTGGATTTAGGCAAGCACCGAACTGTTGGTCGATTCCCATCAGGCCAGATTCATCGTTCTTGAGATACCGGAATTGTTTCCTGACTCTTAATAACTTGCTGGGTTCCCAGCTGCGCCTGGCGAAGAGATCTGTCCAACTCCTCCGCAATCGCGCCTACGATTGGGCTGCTAAAGATCGATACATGGTCCCCATCGATTTCGTATGCAGTCACACCTCCCAGTGCGACAGGACGCCAACCAAGCGCCTCATCGCGGTAAGGATCGTCGTTTCGTTTTCTTGCGCTGAACACGAGGAGGTGACCGTCGTAGGGTTTTGGAACGAAATCCCGCGCCGCCAAAAGGCTTGCTTCGCGAACCCGGCTCAACACTCCGCCCAACTCTCCGCTACCATCAAGTGTCTGTTGATCAGCGTTCAAAAGGTTAGTCGGAAACTGAGTTCCATCTCCCCCTTTCGCGAGCCGTAGCACGGATCGCGTCAAACGCATGAATGTTCTGGCGCGACCCAAAAGATAACTACCCCAATCTCGCGGCTTTACCCGGCCAAGTTTCCTCAAATGATGGAGGCTCCTCCGTAAAAAGAAAAGCGCGTTGCAGTAAAGCAATTTCGGCTTAGAGATGAAACGGCCATAGCTGAAATTATACGTATCGATCAGCGCCACGACACTAACAGTTTCCCCAAGAGAACGAAGGCGGCGGGCCATCTCAAAGGCCACTAGTCCTCCGTAGCATCCACCGCCCAAATGGTAAGGACCATGGGGTTGCACTCTCCGTATCAGATCGACATAGCATTCTGCTGTTTCTTCGACACTGGAAAAGGGAGCGGATTTGCCATCAAGTCCTCGCGCCTGCAAGCAATAGAACGGCTGAACGGGCGGCAACGCCATCGCCAAATCACGCAAACTGAGTACATTTCCTCCACCGCCAGGAACGCAGAAGAAGGGGGGCCGCTCGTTACCTTCGCGTACCGGTACCAGACAGGACCAATCGGCTTGCCCTCCACTGAGCGTGCGAGCATACTGTTCCACGGTAGGAGCCTTCAGTAGTACGGCGAGTGACGGTTGGCATTGAGGAAACGCCGCGCGAATCTTGGCAATAAGTCGAACCGCCATCAGCGAGTGTCCGCCTAATTCAAAGAAGTTATCATGTCTGCCGACGCGATCAAGCTCAAGTTCGTCGGCCCAGATGACGGCAATGGCCGCCTCAATCTCTCCTTGCGGCGGCTCGTATTCGCGCGTGGAGTAGGCATCGGCCTCGGGCGCGGGCAGAGCCTTGCGGTCGATCTTGCCGTTGGGCGAGATCGGAAGTTGATCCAGGAACACGTAAGCCGTTGGCACCATGTAATCAGGTAACTGCCGCTTCAGCCGCGTGCGCAGCTCCGACGTGGCCGGCATGGTACTGGTCGAGGCCACCAGGTAGGCAACCAGCCGCTTGTCGCCCGGCGTATCCTCGCGGGCGACGACCACCGCCTGCTTGATCTCCGGCTGCTCCTTCAGCGCCGCCTCGATCTCACCGAGTTCGATGCGATAGCCGCGGATCTTGACCTGATGATCGATCCGTCCCAGGCACTCGATGTTGCCGTCTGCCCGATAGCGGGCCAGATCCCCGGTGCGGTACATCCGCGCTCCGTTCCCGCGAAACAGGTCGGGCACGAACTTCTCCGCCGTCAGTTCCGGGCGGTTCAGATATCCGCGCGCCAGCCCGTCGCCGCCAATGTATAACTCTCCTATAACTCCAATCGGCACCGGTCGTCTCTGGCCATCCAGAATGTAGCATGTAGTGTTCGCCAACGGACGACCGATCAGGATCGGCTGCCCATTGGTCACGCGGTACCCGGTTGACCAGATCGTTGTTTCTGTCGGCCCATAGAGGTTCCACACCCGCTTCACCGCGGGCACCAGTTGCGCCGCCAACTCCGGCGGCATCGCTTCGCCTCCACACACCGTCTGCAGATCCGGCTTACCGCTCCAGCCTGAATCAAACAGAAGCCGCCAAGTTACAGGAGTAGCCTGCAAGAAGGTGATGTTGTGCCGATCAAGCAAACCGCGCAAAGCGTAGCCATCCGCCGCTTCCTCGCGACTTGCTACTACAACCTGTGCCCCCACCAGCAGCGGCAGCCACAGCTCCAAGCCCGCAATGTCAAACGAGATTGTTGTTACTGCCAGCAGACAGTCCCTTTCGCTCAACTGCAACCAGTCGCGCATTGACCACAAAAAGTTCGTCAGCGCCCCTCGCAGGACTTGCACCCCTTTAGGCTTTCCAGTTGAACCTGAGGTGTAGATCAAATAGGCCAGATCTTCTGGCCCCACTGCCTCCGCACGGTTATGGCAGTCGTTCGTCTGCCAGCCTGCGTCTTCCAGCAGGATCGCCGTTCCGGCAAAAACTGGCAGTGCACCGCGCAGGCTCTGCTCGGTCACCAGTATTCGAACGCCACTATCTTCCAACATGTAGTTGATCCGCTCGGCCGGAAACAACGGATCCAGCGGCAGATAGGCCGCCCCCGCCTTCACAATCGCCAGTAGCGCCATCACCATGTTGATCGAGCGCTCTACGTACAGGCCCACAAGTTGATTAGGGCCCGAGCCGTGTTTGCGCAGCTCATGGGCCAGTTGGTTAGCCCGCTCGTTCAGTTCTCGATAGGTAAGCTGTTGCTTGCCGTAAACCACGGCAATGGCGTCCGGAGTCCGCTCTACCTGCGCTTCCACCAAAGCCGCCAGCGATGTCTCCCGCGGGTACACCCGCTTTGTATCATTCCACTCCACCAGCAATTGCTGCCGCTCGGCGGGCGTTAGCAGCGTCAGTTCGGCGATCTTCTTTTCAGGATTGGCGGCAATGCTCTCAAACAACTGCCGGGCGTGCCGGAGTATGCGTTGCGCCGTTTTATGCGTAAATTTGCGGCGATCGAACTCCAGCTTCAGCAGCATCTCCGGGTCGCCGTAAACGGCAAACGTGAGCGGAAAGTTGGTCTGCTCCAATAGATGCCACTCTCGCGCTTTCCAGCATTCGGAAATTGCCGTCAGCGCCGTGTGGAATCCTTGATTCTCGTATACCACCAAGCTATCGAAGAGCGATGCCGACGGCGCGAACTCGGATGCCTCTTTGATCCTGGTCAGCGGCGTGTGTTCATAAGCGCGCAGGCTGAGCCATTCTGACCGAAGATCCTGAAGCGCAGTCGCGATGGAAACCTCTGGGGGCAAGGTTGTGCGGACCGGAACGGTGTTCAGGAACAACCCAACCACGGCATCCACGTCGGCAATGCTACCCCGGCGTGAGGTCTTCGTCGCTCCAAATAACACATCCTGCTCTCCGCTATATCGGCTGAGTAAAAGGCCCCACACTCCCATCACGATCGTGTTCAGGGTGATGTCGTAGTGTTTCGCAACCTCGCGCAGAGCAGAGGTGGCATCTTTGCTTAGGCGCAGCTCCTCTGCGCCGAAGCCGGTGAGTGCGCCACCAAGCGACTGTGCATCCTCCAGCAAAGGAGTAGGTCCGGCGAGCCCTCGGAGCTGATCGGCCCAAAATTGGTCGGCCCCCTCTAAATCGAGACTCTTCAACCACTCGATATAGGGATGAAATGCCGGTCCTGGCTCCGGAATCACGTGTTCGCCGCCACGCAACCTCTGATAAAACTCCTCGACGTCGTTCAGAACAAGGATGAAAGCGCGGCCGTCCAGCAGAATGTGGTGCACGGTCCACACCAGCCGATAGCGACGTTGGCCGTGATCGAAAAGCGTCAGGCGCATGAGCGGGGCTTGCGACAGATCAAACCCGCGTGCGCGGTCACAGGCGAGAAACTCCTGGAAACCTGCCTCATCCTCTCCACCTGCTCGAACTTCCAGGCGAAGGTCTACCTGGTCATGCACCCTCTGCACCGGGTCGGAAGACTGCCTCCACTCAAAGCTAGTGCGCAATACCGGGTGCCGTTCCACTGCGAGTTGCCAGGCTCGCTCCAGCAGTGCGGCATCCACAGGTTCGTTATGGCCAATAACGACCTGCTCGATATCCACACCGGGGGCGTCCTCGGACAAATGGTGAAATAACATTCCTTCCTGAATTGGGGAGAGACCGTACTCGTCTATAATCATCATTCTGTGGGAACCACCATTCTTGCGGTGAGGCGGATTTGGATCGACTCATTTCAACGCGCCTCTCTTGCAAAGGATTGACCAAATAGACCGCTGTCGTCAATACACCAAAAGCTGTCTACTTCGCAGTCAATTTAACAGAAAGGACACAATAATTAGTCAATCGGCCTCAGCGAGGGCGCGCATATCGGTAGAGCCAGAAGGAGTGCCAGATGTATAGTGTCCACCACAAAGCAGCGCGCGTAAGGGGTAGCTTGGAGTATTCGCGATAAATTCTCCATGTGTCTATTATCGCTCGGCGCTTATTGGATGAACGGCTGTGTGCCGACAGCCGATAACGGCCCAGATCAACAGGAAGCCTGTGCCCGTTTTCGCCCCGTTGGATGATGCTCAGCCAGCCGCAGAAATCCTCGTGCGTGTAATGAAACCGGTATGGAAAGTGGAACCCCGGGACCCGTTTGCGATCGATTACGATGCTCAGGCAACCGCCGGTGCCGCGCCGCGTGTGCAAGGTCCGGAAATCCAGGACCTCAGGTCCTGTGATGAGTAGGCCCTCAAGAGCGCTGTCATGGGACATGTGCCGGTAATCGTGATAGATAAAGCTGTAGCCGTGCGTCGTCATCCAGTCCACGG
>Ga0182027_10013056_pt1 | contig 11620 bp, 12 predicted proteins | sample 712E1DmetaG_FD_121300 | JGI IMG/M metagenome (GOLD analysis project Ga0182027, IMG submission 121300) | Permafrost microbial communities from Stordalen Mire, Sweden - 712E1D metaG (Illumina Assembly) | ecosystem: Environmental > Terrestrial > Soil > Wetlands > Permafrost | place: Sweden...
AGCAGCCCTATCACCAGCAGCGACCCGAAGGCGAAGTGGAGCCGGGCGGTCTGGACATCGATCATGGCGATGGCGCGAGCCTGCCCCGAAGCGCCCAGTTCCGCCGATCGGACGACCTGGGCCAGGAACGGCAGCGAGAAGAGGGCGATCGCTGTGGTCGGGGGCAGCCAGCGGGCGGCGACGGCAACGCCGAGTGCCACGTAGGCGCCGATGACGAGCGCCAGGTAGCCGTAATGGGCCCAGTCGCGGCCCAGGCTTCCCGACAGCGTGTGGATTCCGGCGCGCGTGTCCTCGCTGATGTCGCGCCACTCGTTGCCGTGGAGGATGGCCGCAACCAGAAGACCGACCGGGATGGACAGCACCAGCGCTCGGACGTCCCACGTTCCTGTGATGGCGTAGAAGGAGCCGCCGACCATGATCGGGCCCATCAGCAGGAAGACCGTCGGCACGCCGATGGCGCGGTACTTGTACTGGAACGGTGGAGCCGTGTAAGTGTAGCCGGCGGCGATGCCGAGCAGCCCGAAGGCGACGATGGGCCAGCCGCGGAGCCAGACCAGATACGAGCCCACGACGACGGCGGCCGCGAATAGGCCGATGGCAAAGAGATGTGCGCCACGCTCGCTGACTCGACCCGTCAGCACGGCATGGCTCATCCGCGGCGACGTGATCGTGTCGATGCCCTTGCGAACGTCGTAGACCTCGTTGATGACGTTGGTGCCGGAGTGGAGGAGCATCCCGCCGGCCAGCGCGGCCAGGAACGGGAGCCACGAAAACGCGGAGTCGACGAACGCAAGCGCGCCGCCGGCGAGTACCGGGATGGCCGATGCGGTATAGGCGAACGGCCGCAGGATTTCGTAGGCGGCGCCGAGCCGGCGACGGCCACGTTCGAGCAGCCCGAGCCGGCGGTCGTCGGCGAGCCCGCCAAGGGTCGCGCCGGCACCGGCGGAACCCGCGACGACGGGCGCCGAGCCGGCAGCAGCGGCCACGGACTCCGGTACGGCGATCCGGTCCGGCATCGCGGCGTAGAGCTTGGCCGCCTCGATCAGCTCGACCGTCTGGGCCTCATCCTGGACGACCGGCTGGAGCAGCGGCAGGTCCAGGCCCGTCTCGGCGTGGAACGCCATCGCCTTTGCGGCGACATCCTCTCGAGTCCCGCACAGCATGAACGCGTCGAGCAATTCGTCTGGGATCAGCTTGCCGGCCTCGTGGTAGTCCTCGGCACGCCACGCGGCGGCAATCCGGTCGCGCATCTCACGCGGGAACCCGGCCCGCTGGAGCGAAACGTCGCCAAGGACCGACATCATGTAGATCACGAACGGCTCGCGCTTGGCCCGGTTCAGCGCCTCGCGGCGGGTCTTGTCGACCAGCGAGAGCAGGTAGGCGGCCGTTTCGATATCGGCCGGGTCGCGGCCGGCGGCCGTAGCCGACGCTCTCAGCCGCTCCAGGATGCCGCGCAACGACGGGATCGATTCGCACGGCCGGGCCAGGTAGCCGTCGGCCTTGCGGCCGGCCAGTTCCACGAAGTCCTTCCGATACGCGGCGATGAAGAGCGGGATGCGGTGCACCGGCGGGAACATCGGCACGATCGGCGGCAGGCCCGGCGTCGCCGATGGGAGCCGCTGGCCGGCCCAGAGCGTCCTGAGCTGGTCCATCGCGTCGGACACGCGGCCGACGCCCTCGGCGGGCGAGTAGGGAATGCCCATCTGGCCGAGGCGCAGCGGCAGCCCGGTGCCCAGACCCAGCACGATGCGTTCCGGAAGCAGTTCGTCGAGGGCCGAACCGGTCATGGCCAGCACCACTGGGTGGCGCGTGTAGGGGTTCACGGCCCCGAGTCCGAGCCGGAACGAGCTGGGCGGATCGTTGGCGAGCGCGCCGGCTATCGCCGAGCCGTAGGTGATCGCGTCGCGCTCGAAGTAGGAGTCGTGGATCCAGACGGAGTCGAGGCCGGCGTCCCGGGCGCGTCTCACCCAGTCGATCGTGTCCGAAATGTCACCCCGGGCCGCAATGCCCAACCCAACCCGACGTGCCAGCGCTCGCATCTGCCGCTGTTCCTCTTGACCGAAACGCCGGGCTCCCCGACGTGAAGGCGGCGAAGAAGCGGCGTGCCGATATGTTAGCGGCTTGCATATAGATACGGAGCCGCGCGCCGGGTCGTGCCCACGCCCGTACCGCACACCGGACGCCCGCAGTCGTCGCGCAATCCCGTAACGTTTCCCCATGCCAATCCCGAGCGGCCCCGAACCGTGGTTTGGACTGAGCTCCGAAACTCTGCGTTTCCTGGAGGTTCATACGACCCGGGCCATCGCCATTCCGGGCCGAGGCTGGCGCGACTTCGGCGACTCGGTAATGCTCTTCTCCGGCACGGAGAAGGACCCCTTCTTCAACCGGATGGCGGCAGTCCGATGGCCCGAGGATCCGGCCCAGTTCGACGCCCGGCTGCACCTCACCCTCGAGTTGTTCAATGTGCTCGACCGCAAGCCCTACTTCTGGCTCTCCCCGGGCCTGAGCACGCCGTCGGACGTGGTGGCGAGATTCGCCGCCAACGGCTTCGTAGATCAGGGCGGCGGTTTCGACATGCTCCTGACGACCGACCCGGCCGAGGCGGCCGACTCGCCGCTGCCGAGGCTCGCGGTCCTAGAGCGGTGGAACAACCCTTCGGACGCCGACCGGCCGGCTCTGGCCGAGGCACTCGCTCTCGTCATCTCCGAGGCGTTCCACATTCCTGAGGTACGCCGGACCAACCTGGTTCGCGAAATCAGCCTGACACTCGAGCAGCCGAGATTCCACGCTTGCGTCCTGCGTGTCGACGGCGAGCCCGTAGCCACCGGCGAGCGCTACACGTTTGACGGCGCGAGCTACATCTCGTCCATCGGCACGCGGCCGGCATGGCGAGGCCGCGGCTTCGGCAGGCTGGTGACGCTCGCCCTGGCGCGTGACTCCGTCGCTTCCGGATCGGATCTCGTCTACCTGGGCGTATACGCCGACAATGCCGGGGCCATTCGTCTATACGATCGGCTGGGCTTCCGGCTCCTGGGTCCACGCTCGTCGGATATGCTCCTGGACCGCCCGGGCTGACGGGCCGGACCACATCCGCAGGTCGCAAGATCGTTCGCGCGGCCGAAACACGGTCCTTCCAAAGGCTGACGACCGGTGCATGCTCCAGTTGACACAATCGCCACATCGCTCCGGTGCCATCCGTACCGCGAGCAGCACGAATGCCAGGAGTGAGATGACGCAAAGCCACGAGTCCGTCATCCGCGTTTCGGACCTGAAGAAGTTCTACGGCGACGTGAAGGCGGTCGACGGAGTCACCTTCGAGGTCGCGCGGGGGGAAGTCTTCGGAATGCTGGGGCCCAACGGCGCCGGCAAGACTACGACCATCGAGGTCCTCGAAGGTCTGCGCTCACCCGACTCGGGCATCGTCGAGGTCTTCGGTCTCGATGTCTGCAAGCACCCCGAGTCGATCAAGCAGCGCATCGGCGTCCAGCTGCAGAGCGTGTCCCTCTATCCGCGGCTGACGGTCACGGAGCTGCTCGATCTGTTCGGCACGTTCTTCAAGAACCGAGTTCCGACCAAGCAGTTGATCGATGCCGTCGATCTCGGCGAACGCGCCAATGCAAGGTCGATGGATCTGTCGGGCGGCCAGCAACAGCGCCTTTCGATTGCCCTGGCCCTCGTCAACGATCCGGACCTGGTCTTCCTCGACGAGCCGACCACGGGATTGGATCCCCAGGCCCGTCGCTCCCTATGGGACCTCGTGAAGGGCCTGCAGGAGAAGGGCAAGTCGGTCGTCCTGACCACCCACTACATGGAAGAAGCCACCGAGTTGTGCGACCGGGTTGCAATCATGGATCACGGCCACATTCTCGAGATGGGCACCGTCCCGGAGCTGATCGGGCGCCGCTTCAAGGAGCGTGCCGTCTTCTTCGACTCCACCGTCAAGTTTCCGGCCGAACGGCTGGGCAAGCTCGGCGGCGTCACCCGCGCGACGCAGGAGGACGGCCAGACCGTGCTGTACTCCGAGGACGTGCCGGAGACCATCGGCGGGCTGTTGGCGATGGCCGACGAGCTGAGTGCGGAGCCACACAACCTTGGCATCCGCCAGGCCACTCTAGAAGACGTCTTCCTCGACCTGACCGGTCGAGCGCTGCGCGACTAGGAGCAAACGATGAAGACGCTGATCGCACTCACCATTGCCAACCTGAAGGGCCTGACCCGCGACCGGGCAGCGCTCTTCTGGACCTTCTTCTTTCCCGTGATGTTCGTATTCCTGTTCGGCTGGATATTCGGCGGCAGCGGGGACGCCAAGGTCGCCATAGGGTTCGTGGACCAGGACAACCACAGCGCCGCATCTGCCGGTCTCCAGCAGGCGTTCCAAAATGTCTCGCTGCTGACCGTTCAAACGGGTTCGTTGTCCGATGAGCAGGCGGCTATGCAGCGCGGCGACATCGCAGCCATCGTCGTCGTCCCGGAAGGGCTCGGAGCGGCCGCGGGCTCGAAGACCCCGACATCGATCGAGTTGTACATCGACCCGAGCCAGGGTCAGACGACTCAAGGTATCCAGCAGATAGCCGACAAGGTTACCGGCGCGGCGAACCTCGAACTTGCCGGTGCCACGGCAGTTATAGGCGTGCAGGACAAGACGTTGCAGTCCACGAACATCAGCAACGTGGCCTACCTCGTGCCCAGCATCCTCGCCATGGCTCTGATGCAACTCGGCATCTTTGCCGCGATCCCGCTCGTTCAGCAGCGCGAAAAGGGCATTCTCAAGCGGATCGGAGCGACTCCACTGGCGCGTTGGAAGCTCGTCGGCAGCAACGTCTTGACGCGGCTCATGATTTCTCTCGTCGACGCGGTGGTAATTCTCGGCATCGGGTTGGCGGTCTTCCACGTCCAGATCGTGGGCAACCTCATCGAGATGACGGCGCTGGTCCTGCTGGGAGCCGCGACGTTCCTGTCCATCGGCTTCATGCTGGCCTCGTTCCTCAAGACCGAGGAGCAGGCGCAGGGTGTCGTCCAAGTCGTACAGCTGCCGATGATGTTCCTGTCGGGCATCTTCTTCTCGTTCGATTTCCTGCCCGGCTTCCTCCAGACTGTCGCCCGGTTCCTGCCGCTCACATATCTTGGCGACGCGTTTCGGCAGGTAATGGTCAACGGCACCCAGGTCGCGCCCTTGGGCGTCGACGTGGCAATCCTCACGGGCTGGCTGGTCGTCTGTTTGGGGATCGCGGCGCGTTCGTTCCGCTGGGAGTAGCGCTCGCCGGTCAGACGGCACCGTGCGTCGTTCCCGGCTCCGCTCCTCGCTCACGCACCATCGAGTGCGCTCGTCGGACCGGCGAGCGGACCGAGCGGCGGCGCCGGGTAGGCGTGGCGGCGACCGCGGCCTATGCTCTGCGCTGTCGGGATCCGCTCGGGTCCCGGCCGGGCATAGCGAGGAGCCGGACCGTGGGAACCGAATCCATGGAGCGTGAGCGCGCGGCCAACCCGGAAGACCTGACCCGGTTGTTCGTCGAATTCGGCAATGCCGGCGACGCCGAGGGTCTTGCCGGGCTGTATGAACCGGACGCAGTCGTGGCCTTTCCGCCGGGCAAGATGACCGTCGGCCGGGCGGCGATCCTGGCGCTGTACCAGGGCATGCTGTCGGCCAGGCCGCAGTTCAAGATGGAAACGCCACTGCCGACTCTGCGGCTCGGCGACATTGCGCTCACCGCGACGCCGGCCCGCGACGAAGCCGGGGCTCGGGCACAGGTCGTTCGACGCCAACCCGACGGAACCTGGCTGCGTGTACTCGATCGGCCCGACTTCCGCGGCTAGGCGGAAGAGAGGAGGCATTCGATGGCCACCTGGGCCGAAATGGCCGGTGCCGTGCCCGAACTTGCGGACCGGTCGACCGTTCTGGGCGTCAGGGGCACGCCCGGCGAGTGGCTGCCCCGGTACACGACCTGGCGGGCGGCGGAGTAGGGGCGAGGCATGAACAGGGTTAGCGGCACTTTCACGATCACGGGCGGTGACGAGCAGACCATCAGCGACGCCGAGGGCGAGTTCCGGCTCACTCGGGTCGGCGGAACTCAGCGGTTCGAAGGCGGGATAATCGGTGACGGAGCAGTCGACTGGGTGATGGCCTACGCGCCGGATCGCTCGGCGAGATTCCTGGGCTTCCAGCGCGTGGCGGGTTCGATCGGCGGCCGCGCAGGAACCTTCGTTATGGAGTCGACGGGATTCCATGACGGTCGAACTTCGGTCGGCACCTGGCGGATCGTGCCGAACTCGGGAACAGGCGCGTTGGCCGGCATCGGCGGCCACGGCAGCTTCGAAGCGCCCGGGGGAGCCATCGTGACGTACGAGCTGGAATACGACTTCGGCTGACCCGGACCGCGGCGGGATCGTCGAAGGCGACAGCTGGCGCTCGCTGCTGGGCTCGCGGCCCGGCGCCTGATACCATCGGGCGCCATGAGCCCAGCCGATCGTTACTACGTCACCACGTCCATCGCCTACGCGAACAACAAGCCCGGATTGCACACGCTTTACGAGGTGATCGGGGCCGACGTGATCGCGCGCTGGCATCGGATGAACGGCGACGAGACGAAGTTCCTGACCGGCACCGACGAGCACTCCGTCAACATCGCCCAGAAGGCCGAAGAGCTCGGCATCGCGACGCGTGACTTCGTGGACGGCAACGTAGCGCTCTTCCGCGCGGCCGAGGACGCGCTCCTGATCAGCCCGGACCGCTTCATCCGGACGACCGATCCCGACCACGTTCGGGCCGCCCAGGAGATGGTCCGCCGGGCATACGCCAACGGCGACATCTACGTCGGCAAGTACGAGGGCTGGTATTGCCCGGCCGAGGGTTTCAAGACCCGGTCGGATGTCGTCGAGACGCCCCAAGGCACGCGCTGCCCGAACCACCCGAAGGTTGAGCTGGAGTGGATCTCCGAGTCGAATTGGTTCTTCCGCCTGTCGGCGTATCAGGAGCGGCTGGAGCGCCACTTCGAGGAGCATCCCGACTTCGCCCAGCCGGACTACCGACGTAACGAGATGCTCGGTTTCATCCGCGGCGGCCTCGAGGACTTTTCGGTGAGTCGTGCCGGGGCCAAGTGGGGTATCCCGTTCCCGATCATGCCCGACGGCTCGTCGTCGCAGCGACCCGACGGGACGTGGGATCCCGCGGCGGGGACCATCTACGTCTGGTATGACGCACTGATCAACTACGTGACGGGAGCCGGCTTCCCCGACGACCCGGCGGGCTTCGCGAAATGGTGGCCGGCCGATCTCCACATCATCGGCAAGGACATCGCCCGCTTCCACACCATCTACTGGCCGGCGATGCTGTGGAGCGCCGGCATGGAAGCGCCGCGCCACGTCTGGATCCACGGCTTCTTGCTGGCACAGGGCGAGCGGATGAGCAAGAGCCTCGGCAACTTCCTCGATCCGATCGACATCGTCGCGACACTCGGAGCAGATGGGGCCCGATACGTGACGCTGCGCGAGGTCGCCTTCGACCGCGACACCGACGTCAGCTGGGACTCGTTCGTACGACGCTACAACGCCGACCTGGCGAACGATTTCGGCAACCTGCTCAACCGCACGATTTCGATGGCAAACCGGTACCTCGACGGCGAGCGGCCCAGCGTCGGGCCGGCGGCCGGCCTGGCTGCAGCGTGGACGGAAACGCTGGCTGCCTATAGAAGCAAGATCGAGGCGTGCCTGCTCAGCGACGCACTCTGTTCGCTCTGGGAGTTCGTCGGCGCCGCGAATCGGCTGGTCGAGGCCGAACAGCCGTGGACGCTCGCCAAGGCCGTGAAGGCCGGCGACGCAGAGGCCGCACTCCGGCTCAACAACGTGCTGGGCGATCTTGTCGAGGCATGCCGGCTGGTATCGGTGGCGGCGGCGCCGTTCATCCCCAACGCCGCGCCGCGGGCGCTCGGCCAGCTCGGCTATCAGTACCCGTACGAGGCCAGCGGCCGCGGTGGGCCGGCGTTGCTCGAAGAACTCCGCTGGGGCGCACATGCCGCCGAGTCCGGCCGTCTGGCGACCCCGGAGCCGCTCTTCCCGCGGCTCGAGACCGAGGCCGCCGCTGCTTCCGCCGGCTGAAGCGTCACGTCTGGCCGCGGCCGACCTACCCAGCGATCGATGAGACTGATCGACAGCCACGCCCACCTCCAGGCGGACGCTTTTGCGGCCGATCTGGCGTCGGTGATCGAGTCGGCGCGCAATGGGGGCGTCGAACGAATCCTGGTTCCAGGCTGGGACGCCGGGTCGTCGGCCGCTGCCGTCGAGCTCGCACGGGAGTGGGGGACCGAGGCCGCGGTCGGGATTCATCCGCACGATGCTGCGACTGCAACGGCCGCCGATTGGTCCTCGGTCGTGGAGCTGGCCACGGCGACGGTCGTGGTGGCGATCGGCGAGACCGGGCTCGACTACGACCGCCTGCACTCGCCACGGGACGCCCAGCTCGCCAACCTCAGGCGCCACCTGCGCCTGGCACTGGACAGCGGCAAGCCGGCGATCCTGCATTGCCGCTCCGCGGCCGGCCAGCGTGACGCGCAGGACGCGCTGATCGCCGAGCTCGAGGCCGCGGGCTTCGGTGGAGCGGCCGCTCGGGCCGCGTTCGGCGACCGTCCGCCCGCAATCCTGCACTCGTTCTCCGGCCCGGTCGACTACGCCGCGGCCGCGCTGGAAATGGGGATCGCGATTGCATTCGGCGGTCTCGTGTTCCGGCGCGGCGAGGAAGCCTCGGCCGAAGTCGCGCGGATGATCCCCGCAGGTCAATTGCTGGTCGAGACCGATTCGCCGTACCTGGCGCCGCCCGGCGTACCGCGCGGCGTCGCCGCGGCCCCGAACGCAACCGCGACCCCGAACGCAACCGCGGCCCCGAACGCCGCACCTGCGGCGCCGCGTTTCTCCGGCCGGCGCAACTCGCCTCAGTGGGTCCGCGTCACCGCCGAGTGGCTCTGCCAGCAGCGGGCCGCGACGCCGGATAGCATTGGCGAAGGCCTCGTAGCGGCCTACGACTCCATATTCAGGCGCACCTAGCGGCGCCACTCACCGGGCTCGGGCTTCGCCGGCGAGCGTTCGCGGCCACGGGAGCAGCCAGAGGAGCACGACCATGACCGACCGGAGTTTCGAACAGGCCAACGACGAATCGCGTGCCCGGCTGAGCGAGCTCATCCACTCGCTTACGCCCGAGCAGATGGCCGTCGACCTCGGGAGTGGCTGGACTGTGGCGTCGGCGCTGGCCCACACTGGCTTCTGGGATCGCTGGCAGGCTGAGCGGTGGAGTCAGATACTCGCCGGCAAGTGGTCTGCCGAAGATGACTCTGTGATCGCCGCGGAGCACCTGGCCAACGAGGCGCTGCATCCGTATTGGGCCGGCATCGAGGCCGAATTTGTCCCGGCTCTGGCTCTGGCGGCGGCAACGCGGATCGATTCCCTGATAGCGGCCGCGCCGGACGCCGTGGTCGACCGGATCGAAGGCACCGCCGCGGACTACATCCTCCACCGCTACCGCCACCGCAACGATCATCTGGACCATATCGCGAGGTGCATCACGGCGGCGTCCGACACGGCGGCCGGCCCTGCCGGCGCAGCCACGGCGGCGAACGGCGCGTTCGTCGAGAAGAATGCCGCCAGCCGGAAACACCTCGCCTCCCTGGTGGAGCGGCTGCGTGACTCCGACCTGAGACTCCTCACCGAGGATGGCGGCTGGACGATCGCACAGGCGCTCGGCCACCTCGCCTTCTGGGATCGGTCGATGGCGACTCGCTGGCGGCTCGCGGCCGACGCGGCGGGCGACGGCGGCGCCATAGAGCCCATCGGCATCCCCGACACCATGACCGACGCGATCAACCTTCCACTCGCCGCACTCCTCGCTACATGGACGTGCCAGATCGGCAGCGGCATCGGCCGCCAGGCCATCGAAGCGGCCGACTCGGTCGACGCGCTCGTTCTCGAACTTGCCGGCCGGCTCCCCGAAGGGCTGGCAGTCGACAGGCCGAGCCTGGTGAACCGCTGGGCCCACCGCGAGGCTCATCTCGAGGAGATCGAGAAGGCGCTGTCCGCGGGTCGGCCGGAGGCGACCGCAGTCGATCGAGCCTATCTCGACCGCAACGACTCGAGCCTGGCGCGGCTCCGGGGCGTTCTCGGCGGTCTGACTGCCGCGGACCTCGCTAGATCGGCCGGAGACGGCGAGTGGACGGTCGGCCAGATCATCGGCCACCTGACCTTCTGGGATCGGTTCCTGGCTGCTCGCTGGCGAGCGGCGTTGGCAGGCGGCCCGGGCGAGCAGCCGTCCTACATGCCGCAGGAGCTGGCCGATCTGCTGAACGACGGGCTGCCACCGACGTGGAATGCCTTCGCGTCGACTTCCGGCGAGGCGGTTTCTGCCGAAGCGCTCGCCGCCGCTGAAGAAGTCGATGGGATCATCGCCGCACTTCCGGACTTGACGCCTATCGCGTCGATCCTGAATGAGCGTCCTGCGCTGCTGGATCACTCCATCCACCGACTCTCGCACGTTGGCCAGATCGAGCGGGCGCTGGGGCGGTAGACACCAAGCGCGAGCGGTCGGTGCACCGGCCGGTGACAAAATGCGCCAGTTGTCTATCGAAATAAACCGTTCGTACGGTGGCGAGGTGTAGCGCGGTGCGGCAATCTATCCGTATCGTTTCGTAGTTGTGATCTCCGCAATTATCCGAGGACCCATCATGCCGGCGTTCAAGAAGCTTCGAGGTCAGGCTGGGCAAGGCCTCGCAGAGTACGCGCTCATTCTGGCGCTCATCGCGATTGCCGCGGTTCTGGCCTTGCTGTTCCTGAGTGGAACCATCCAGAGCATCCTCAGCATCATAGGCAAGCGGCTGTAGACGTCGGCCGGGCGGGGAAACCAGCCCCCGGCAGCATCGTTCCGTCCTTCGTTCAGAATCGGCAGCTGAGGCTGCCGATTCTGATTCGACTTCCCACGAAACCGGCCCATTTCGCGAGTCCCGCGCAACGTCGCTCGTTGACCGTCCAAATCCGACCTTTGGGTGTGGAAAAGTGCTGATGGGGGGTGTTGGCGGTAGTACTCCGGGCCTACCCCGCCTGGTACCATCGCCTCGTAGTGCGTCCGACGTATGGGGCGCGTTCCAAGAGGTGTGGGGAGATGACGAAGGTGAAGGAAGCCGGTCAGGGTCTTGCCGAGTACGCGCTCATCCTGGCGCTCATCGCAATTGCGGCAGTCATGGCGCTGCTGTTCCTGAGTGGAACGATCCAGAGCGTCCTGAGTATCATCGGCAGCCAGCTATAGTCGCCGCCCGCGGAGACAAGCGTGATCGGTGAAATCGACGGTCAGGGCCTGGCGGAGTACGCACTCATCCTGGCGCTCATCGCCATCGTCGCCATCAGCGCTCTCTCGTTTCTCGGCGGGGGAATCAACAGCATTCTGAGTGTCATTGGGTCCTCGCTTTAGGGGTATGTGGGAAACGGGCGGCTTCGGCCGCCCGTTTCCGATTCGCAGGGCAGCCGGCCCGCCCACCTAGTGTCCCGGAGCGCTGCAGGCTAGGCAGTTCGGCCGTTCGCAGCTACGATTCGGTGCATGCCGAACCATCCAGCGCCTCAATTGGTCATCAGCGAGTCTGAACGAGCGTCA
>Ga0182027_10013057_pt1 | contig 11619 bp, 10 predicted proteins | sample 712E1DmetaG_FD_121300 | JGI IMG/M metagenome (GOLD analysis project Ga0182027, IMG submission 121300) | Permafrost microbial communities from Stordalen Mire, Sweden - 712E1D metaG (Illumina Assembly) | ecosystem: Environmental > Terrestrial > Soil > Wetlands > Permafrost | place: Sweden...
AAGATCGCTGTTCAGTCCAACTATAAGAAAATCACCTAGTGCTCTGGCTTTAATAAGATAATCAACATGTCCTGAATGCAGTATATCGAAACAACCGTTAGTAAAAACCAGTTTTTTATTTTGCCTTTTAAGATCCTGCCTAATCCTTAAAACTTCATTTTTGTCTATGATAACACTCATTACAAATCCTTCTTGATGGTATCAAAAAGTTTATCCTGCTCAATTGGGATGATGCCAACTTCTTCACAAACAATTCCGCCGGCATAATTAGCCAGGTATGAGGCTTCAAGAATATTTGCTTTAGCCGCGAGCGCCATTGTTAAAGTTGCAATTACAGTATCACCGGCGCCTGAAACATCTGCAACTTTCTGAGCTTTAGTCGGCATCCTTTGTTCGGGTTTGTTTTTTTCGAAAATGGCTATGCCTTCTTCACTTAAAGTCAGGAGCACATACTTAGCATTTAGCTTTTCAAGAATAGTACTGCCAGCTATTTTAAGTTCCTCGTCATTTGTAATTTTAAGTCCAAGAACATCTCCGGCTTCCTTCCTGTTTGGTTTAAATACTGTTACATCTTTGTAGGAGAAAAAATTATTAAACTTAGGATCGACAGTAATTAGTTTATTTTTCTCATTTGCTGCAGAAATTATTTTTTTAATAAGAGATGGAGTTAGTACCCCTTTATTATAGTCCTGCAAAATTATTCCATCAAATTCATTAATATGCTCCAGAAAGAAATTATATAATTTATCCTCGATTTCAGGGGTAAGATATGATTTACTTTCTTTATCAATTCTAACTAAATGCTGGTTATGAGCAATAACTCTTGTTTTTGCAGTTGTAGGTCTGCTTTTATCTATAATAAGTCCGGAAGGATTTATGTTGGATTCATTTATAAGGGAAGAAAATATTTTACCATCATTATCATCACCGACTACACCGATAGGAAAAGGGATACCGCCAAGTTTTATAATATTCAGAGCAACATTAGAGGCTCCGCCAAAACGATAAAACTCATTATCGACTTCAATAACCGGTACCGGGGCTTCCGGAGAAATTCTTTTAACTTCTCCCCAGAAATAACAGTCCAGCATCATATCGCCGACAACAGCGATTTTAAGTCCGGTAAATGTATTTTTTAGTTGATTTAATCTATCTTTAGAAATATTTGTCATTATAGAAATTTCTTTTATTTAGGATATAAAAATAAGGATAAATAATGGTTTAGAAAATTTTACGGCAGCAGATTTTTCTTCCTCTTCTTAGATATTTCTTTTTGATTTATTTCCTTTTTCCCTTCCCATGAAGCGAGGGGATTAAAGAATTTCAAACGGACCAGACCTTTTTCGCTTCCAATCCAGAGATCCTGACCGTCAAAATAGAGAGAAAAAATTGTTGAAGTAATAATATTCAGCACATTTAGGTCAACAGGATAAATTTTATTAGTAACCCTGTTAATGAAAACCAAACCCTTGCCAAATTCTTTTTTGTTTTTGCGATCAAAGGAATATTCCCCTGCCCATATATAATTTCCGACACGTTCAAGGCAGTAAATTCCATTTGCAGGAAGTCCGTCAGCTTTGGAAATTCTGTCCCAGCGGAATTTCCGGTTAAACTTATAAATACCGCCCATATTAAATCTGGGCTGTTGCGCGGTAACAAATTCATCCGTTGCAAACCAAACATTGTTATTTTCAAACAGCATATCATGAATTGAAACGGCATCACCATCTTCACTGAACCCCCCGTTTTTATTGGTTATAAAGGTCCATGAATTTTTATCATCTATATCTTTGTTTTTATTATATATATGAACACCTGACTCAGTTCCAAACCAAATAAGGCTGTCACCGTCAGGCTCAATAGAAATTATGTTATTTGTTTTTGAATCGTTGTGTTCAGCGATGTTGTAATCAGTAAATTTTTGTTTGGCAACATCAAGGCGCGTAAGGTTAATAAATCTACCTATCCAAAGGACATTCTGAGAAGGGTCATAATATAACGAACGTATCCAATTTCCCATTTCCCCGCCCTGCGCAAATTTTCTTTTACGCCACTGGTCTTTTTTCTTATCGTAAGTAAACAGTCCGTCACCTGATGCTGCCCAAACATAATCTTTACTCACAGCAAGATTATAGAAAAGATCATTCTCCAGATTTTCCTTTTTGGTCGAATAATTGAGCCATTTGTCATTCTTTTTGGAATAACGAAAGATCCCTTCTCCATAAGTTGCAACCCAGATATAATCATCATCTCCTTTAATTGATTGGATAGAAGCATTTTCAAGGAATAATTGTGATTCAACCTGAGAAAACAGTGATATAGCAAAAAGCTGAATGAAAAGAAAAACAAAAAGTAACCTGGGGTTCATAATATCCGGATCAAGTAATAAAAAAGATTAATAACTTTCCTCTTTAGACGGAAAACTTTGTTTCCTGACATCATCAATATATGCTTTAACTGCGTGTTCAATATCCTCGGCAAGATTAGCATAATGCCTGACAAACCTTGGATGAAAATCTACATTCAATCCCAGCATATCCGGAGTTACAAGAATCTGTCCGTCACAATAAGGTCCGGCGCCGATTCCAATGGTGGGGATTTTTACGGATTCTGTTACTCTCTTTGCTAATTCAGCAGGAATTTTTTCGAGTACAATACTGAATGCACCAGCCTGTTCTATAGCCCTAGCATCTTCAAGTATTTCATCAGCTTCTTCATTGTTTTTACCTCTTTCGCGGTAACTGCCAAACTGATGGATGCTTTGCGGAGTTAATCCTATGTGCCCCATAACAGGGATGCCAGCCTGTGTAATTTGCTTTATAGTTTCAGCAAGTCTTTTGCCGCCTTCAAGTTTAACACCGCCGGCAGGAGTTTCTTTCATAATCCTTCCTGCATTCCTGAATCCATCATTTACACCCGGCTGATAAGACATAAACGGCATATCCACAACCAGCATTGAACGATCGATTCCTTTACTTACAGCTTTTGCATGATAAATCATTTCATCCATAGTTACAGGAAGAGTAGTGTCATTTCCCTGAAAAACATTACCGAGCGAATCGCCTACAAGAATTAAATCAATCCCGGCTTCATCTAAAAGTTTAGCAGTAATAAAATCATAAGCAGTCAGACATGTAATTTTAATATTATTCTTTTTTAAAAGCGAGAGAGTTTTTGTGGTTACTCTTTTTATTTCTTTTTCTGTACTCATAATTTAATTATCCATTAAAGTTAAACTATACTGTAAAACAGGTATTTCAGTCAGTATGCTATTATAGTGATTTTCGAAACCTTTCTTCAGTGAAGAAGCAAGGCGGTCAAAATCAATTTCCTGATTTATGATTTCATCCAGCCCTATTGTATTTTGTTCAATTTCATAATTTATATTTTTTTTATCCGGCTCTGATACATTAAGATAATCCGTTATTCTTTTGTGATATGCACCACACAATATTGAGCCGTGCTGAAGAATAACTCTTTCAAATTTCCTTTGAGCACTTCCTACAAGTTTTTTACCAGCAAACTTGAGCTCACTTTTTGCTGAAACAGCAAAACAGGCAGTCCCGGCTGCATTTTTATAAACTTCAGAGAAGTTCGGCTGCCTGCTTTCCAGTTCAACGCATTCAAATCTACTGTCATAAATTTTCAGGCCGTTAAGAAGAGCAAGATTCAGCTGATGATAAATATCTCTTGCTGAAGAAGTAAAATCAAGAGGGTAAATGACTGAATAAGTTAATTCTTCTGCATGAAGAACAGCACGCCCCCCTGTAGGCCTTACAACAACATCAATATTATCGTTTGCAGCAAGTTCAGAATTCACAGAATTTAACTGTTGGCTTGCCCCTAATGAAATACAATACGGTTTCCACCTGTATAAACGTAATACAGCTTCTCCTTCCCTGAAATTTTTAGCCAGGTTGAGATCAAAGTCCATATTATATTTACCAGTATTAAATCCGGAATTAATATAAATCCAGTTCATCATTGTTCAGACTTTTTATCTCTGTCAACTATTCCGGCCATTAATTCAGCTTCACAAACAAGGACGTCATTGACGTATGCTTTGCCTTTCATTGTAAAAACTTTGCTTCTTTTATTGGTTAATTCAACATCAAAGAAAAGCTGATCTCCGGGGACAACAGGTTTCCTGAACTTTACATTATTGATCTGCATGAATACAACAAGTTTTTCTTCAAAATTAGGAAGTGCATTAAGGAGTAAAATACCTCCGGTCTGTGCCATAGCTTCAACAATTAATACACCCGGCATAACAGGCTGCCCCGGGAAATGTCCCTGAAAGAAAGGTTCATTTGCAGTAACTGATTTTACGCCTATCACTTTCTTATCTAATTCAAGATGAATAATTTTATCGACTAAAAGGAATGGATATCTGTGAGGAAGAATCCTTTGGATAGCATTTATATCAAAGACAACTCCTTCCTTTTTAACAAACTGATATTTCTTCACAAGTTTTTTCTGCTGGTACAGTTTTCTTACCTGCTTAGCGAATTCGACATTAGCTTTATGCCCCGGGCGTGCAGCTAATATCTGAGCTTTAACAGGCACACCAATTAAAGCAAGGTCGCCAATAAGGTCTAAGAGTTTGTGTCTTACGGGTTCATTCTTAAATCTTAATTCTTTGTCATTCAAAATTCCATTTTTACCAAGAGTAATTTTGTCTTTAACTCCAACCTTCTGTCTTATAATTTCAAGTTCTTCATCACTGGCCTGTTTATCAACAATAACTATTGCATTATCAATATCTCCGCCCTTGATAAGTCCGAAATTAACAAGTTCCTCAACCTCGCTAAGGAAACAGAAAGTTCTTGCCGGAGCAAACTCCTTTACAAATTCTTTTTCAAGATCAAATAAACCGGTATGCTGACTTCCAAGGGCAGGATTCTGGTAATCCACCATAACAGTAACCCTATAACTGTCAAGCGGCAGGGCAACAATATCAACTTGTCTTTCATCATCGTGATAAGTCACGGTTTCATCAATAATAAGATAATCCTTTGGCGCTTCCTGCTGCACAAATCCGGCTTTAAGGAGAACTTCGACATAAGGCAGGGCACTTCCGTCACCAACGGGGGGTTCAATACCGTCAAGTTCAATTATAACATTATCAATCTGAAGACCAACGATAGATGCAAGCACATGTTCAACTGTATGTACTTTGGTTTCGCCTATGCCAAGAGTCGTACCCCTTGAAACATCTACCACAAAATCGGCATTAGCCGGAATTTCCGGTTTATCAATTAAATCGCATCTGATAAATCTAATTCCGTAATTTTCCGGCGCGGGTTTGAAGGTCATGGTACAGGTTGTTCCTGTGTGCAAACCCACTCCTGACATTGAAACCGGTTTACCTATTGTTCTCTGAAGTTCTAACATTCTGAATCCTATGATATTTTCATAATAATATAAAACATAAACATTTAAGATAGTAAGACCACCCCTGAAATACAATTGGTGAAATAAGCAAAGAAAGGAAATTTTGATCTAAAACAGGGTAAATAGGGATGGATTCTCCGACAATCCGTCCATGGCGGAGGAGCATACTGTGGTCGGGGGAAGCCAACAATTTAATGCGTGACAAATGGAACTAAGTCTTATCAGTCTTTGATTCCAATTCTTTTATACGGGCTTCAAGGGAGGCAATCTTTTCAGCATATTTGGGGAGATTACGAATGTGTGCCTCAATTTGGAATGCATTCTTTACTTCTTTTGCCGGTGAACCGAAGTAAGTACCTGGTTTCAATATACTCTTGGAAACACCTGATTGTGCGATCAATATTACTTTATCGCCGATTTCGATATGACCTGTCAGTCCCACCTGACCAAGTATATAACAATTATTCCCAATTTTAGTGCTGCCGGAAATCCCCACCTGCGAAGATATAATTGTATTTTCCCCGATCGTAACATTATGAGCTATCTGGGAGAGGTTATCGACTTTAGTCCCCTTTTTAATTCTGGTGGAACCTAAAGAAGCGCGATCAACAGAAACATTTGATCCAATTTCAACATCATCTTCAATTACAACATTACCAATTTGTGGAATTTTATGGAATACTCCGTGCTCATCCTGGTCATATCCAAATCCGTCAGACCCGATTACGGTGTTGGCATGAATAATACAGCGGTTTCCTATTTTGCATTTTTCTCGTATGCTTATATTCTGGAAAAGAAGCACATCATCCCCTATTTCAACATCTTCAAGAATAACAGTATTATGGAATATTTTAACATTATCGCCTATTACACATCCTTTAGAGACAACGACATTTTTTCCAACAGCTAGATTCTTACCGGTTTTAACGGATGAATGAATAAAAGCAGTGGGATCTATTCCATTTAAAGGGAAGTCGGGTTGATAAAATCGTTTTATAAGACTAAAGAATGCCTTGTTAGGTTCTTCAGTTTCAATATAAACAATATCATCCCTTGTTTTTTGAAAGCCATTTTTAACAATAACCGCGGCGGCTTTAGTGATAGAAAGATATTTCTCATAAGCCGGCAGATAGAGAAAAGTAAGGTCACCCGGTTCAGCTTCTTCAATCCTTGCAAGATTGTTTATTACTAAACTTCCATCTCCGGTTAACTTTCCGTTAATAAATTCTGCGGCTTCCTGAAGAGTTAAATTCATTTTTACAATTTAAGTTTGTTGAGAACTTTGGAAGTAATATCATATTTTTCTTTTGCATAAAGGAGGAGAATATCACCACTTTTGTCAAAGACATAATCGTAGTCTTCTTCCTTAGCCACATCTTTAATAGCAGAAAAGACTTTGTTTTGAACAGGTTTCATCAATTCGTCCTGTTTCTGAAACATTTCACCATTTGTTCCGAACTTCTTTTCCCTGTAATCAGCAACCTGTTTTTCCAATTTTACAAGTTCAGCCTCCGTTTCTGCACGAGTCTGGTCAGTCATGATGAGTTTGCGTTTTTCATAGTCATCATATTTAGTTTTCCAGGTACTTTCAATTTTGTTAAGTTCAGTCTGCCATTCCTGAACTATGACATCAAGTTTTTGTTTAGCATCCTGTGCGTCTGGTAATTTATCCATAATTGCATCAGAATCGACATAACCAATTTTCACTTGTGAGAAGGATAAACCCGAGAAAACCAAAAACATTATAAATAAGGGAAAGAGAATACGTTTCATAAACACTCCGGAGTAGTTTTGATCAAATTATTTAATAAATGAGATCGTATCAAATTGCATATAACATTAACAAAATTATATCAAAAAATCTACATAATAAATACATGGATTCCCGCCTTCGCGGGAATGACAATTTTTGCTTTGGGATCCCCGCTTTCGCGGGGATGACAAATAGAGTTTCAATCCAACCGTGGGATCCCTGCTTCCGCGGGATGACAATATTTATTTTTTGCCTCTTTTCAGCAAGTCAAGAACCTGATAAGTAACATCAAATGAAGAATCGGCATAAAGTAAAATTACATCACCGGTTTTATCAAAGACGAACTGCATTCCTTCTTTCTTTGCAATTTCACTGATTGCTTTATAGATCTTTTCTTTTATAGGAGCAAATATTTTTTCATTCTCCTTATATATATCACCCTGACCCTGAGCAAATTTTTGTCTTTTGAAAGCTTCAATTTCCTGTTGTTTAGCAACTATCAATTGCTCGGTTTGTTTCTTTTTATCTTCCTTCATAGTGCCTTGCTGTTTCTGATAATCAGCATACTGATCCTGAAGGTCTTTAGTCATACTATCAGCTTGAGCAGTCCATTTATTGGTTAAAGCCTCAAGATCACCCTGAGCTTTAATAGCCTCAGGTAACTGCGTAAGAATAACCTGTGAATCGACATAACCTAATTTCAAAGGTTGCTGCTGAGCAAAGATAGCGTTACAGCTTAAAAAAAGAGCCGCCAGAACTAAAAGATATTTTTTCACTTATATTACCTCAAATAATTTATATGTATAATTTATTAAAATCCCTTTCCAAATTGAAAATGGAATAGCCAGGCGGGATCTTTACCATCAACTGATTTCCTGTCAAATCCATAACCTAAATCAAAGCCAATTAATCCAATAGGATTGATCATAATTCTTGCACCAATACCGACAGATTTTTTAAGACTAAAGATATCGGTATTTGCAAATTTCTCAAAGACATTTCCTGCTTCAGCAAAAGCGAGAAGGTACAGGGGGATAGGATCCTGGGCGACCGAGACTCTTAATTCAGCAGTATATCTTGTCATAACCCTTCCGCCGAAAACTGTACCATCGGCAGTTTTCGGACCTATAGTCCTGTCATCATAACCTCTCAATGGTTCGGTAGCGATTACAAGACCATTACCGCCCATGAAGAAATATTCGAATGGATTTATCTTTGTTTCGGAAGCTTTATCCAATTCCTGAAGATAACCCATATTAGAAACCGTATAAAGAGCTACTCTGTTAGAATTAAACAAGCGTTTATACCATTCAACCTTGAAACCAAGTTTAAGGTAATTAACATCGCCGGGAAGGAAAGGTCCGCCGGATAATTCCGCATCCAAAGAAACATTAGAGCCCTTTGAAGGAAAAGTTGGATTATCTATATCTCTCCTGCTGATAGTAGCGCCCAATGTAAACTGATGACTTATGCCAACAGGATATACGCCACCACCATTTAAAACATCATTATACTGATATCTGAATAAACCTTGAATATAGAAATAATCATCGGGCCATTTTAATCTCCTTCCCAGTTTCAGAGTTGCGCCTGCCTGGCTTAAATCATATATATACTGCTGCCTTGTGTCGAATAATTCAACTCCAGCAAGAGTAGGAGTATCATACATCCACGGTTCTGTAAAACCAAGAGTAAATGTTCTATATATATTTCCAACTCCGAATTGCCAATTAAAGCTTAATACTTGGCCGCCTCCCAAAGAGAAAGGATCGCTCATTGAAAAGTTAGTTAAAGTAACGCCAACCGATCCGCTGAATCCAAAGCTACCGCTGTAACCTACTGATGCATTCAGGTAATCACTTGATTTTTCTTCGACATGGAAAGCAACGTTTACGGTACTGTCATTTTCCAGATTATAATCAATCCCCTGCGGACCATACAATTTTTCAACATTAAAGAACTGAAGATTTGCCAATTGTTGAACGCTTCTGAAAAGAAGTGCTCTATTAAAAAAATCACCGGGAACAGTATAGAGTTCTCTTCTGATGACCTTATCCATGGTTTTATCATTTCCGGAAATATCAACTTTCCCTATACGAAACTGATTTTTTTCTTCCATTCTTATAATGATATCTATTGAATCCGGGTCAACTTTCTGTTCAGTAGTTTTAAGGTTAAAAGTGAGATACCCATTATCAAGATACATTGAAGAAATATCACTTTGTTTTTCATTCTGTCTTAAATTTCTTTCAAACTTCTCATAGTCATAAATTTCCCCCTTCTTAAAATCGAGTCTTTCAGTTAAAGCTTCACTCGGAAAAACAGTATTTCCCTGCCAGATTATATTTCTAATTTTATACTGAGGTCCTTCGTAAACAGTAATATAGATTTTCTGATCTTTGTTATCATTATAATAGACCAGAGAATCAGAAATGACTCCGGCATCTCTGTATCCGCTTTTAAGATAAAAATCCTGAATAGCTTTTTTATCTTTATCAAATTTTTCCTTGTCGAATTTGGCACCACTCCAGAACTTCCACCAGTGTGATTCCTCAATATCATTCATAGCACCTTTCAGATCGCTTTCAGAGAAAGCTGTATTACCAATAAAATGGATCTCTCTAACAGTAATTTTAGAATTCTCATTAATCTTGAGTTTAAGAAGGACTCTGTCTTTTATTTTTTCGATTAAATTTGAGTAGGTTATATCACTGAACTGATATTCTACATTATATTCATCGGCAAGGTCTTTTTCATTACGCCAAATAACATTTATACCTTTTTTTGTAGTATCAGCAGTGAAGTAACGATAGACAAGGGCTTTAATATCTGCGTTCAGATAACCATCGGTAGCATAATTTTTAAGTAATTTCTGCCTAAGTCTTGCAATATCAACAGGTCGTATAATTTGACCTCTGATAAACCCGGCTTTATTTTCGATATCGGAAGTACTTAAATCATCGTTCCCCTCAATAACGAGTTTTTCGAAACGAGAATTTTCCTTAACAACAATTTTCAGAAAAACACCGGTCTGAATTTGTTTATCAATTAAAACCTGAACATCAGAGAAGATATTAAGAGACCAGAGTTGTTTAATTGCATTAAGAGTTTGGTCTCCCGGCACCTGAATTTCATCATTAACCTTTAACCCGCTGTTAGCAATAATAGTAGAAGCATCTGCTGATTTGTTCCCTTCAACCGTGATTCCCAGAATTTTAAAACTTGTTCTTGCAGTTTGTGAAAAAGAAAAGCTTGAAAATAAAATCACAAGAAGGATAATATTCTTAAACATTTTCTTAAGGAAGGTTTGAAACATTCTTTAGGCCTTTTTCGTTCTTTTTAAGTTGTTCACTGACTTTACCGAATCTGCGTTCCCTTTTCTGGAAATTCCTGACAGCTTCGTACAATTTTTTTCTTCTGAACTCGGGCCAGAAGACATCCGATACAAAAAACTCGGTATATGCAATCTGCCAAAGTAGAAAGTTGCTAACCCTGAATTCACCGCTGGTTCTTATCAGCAGGTCAGGATCAGGTAAATCCTTTGTCGTTAGGTGATCTGATATACATTTTTCATCAATATCTGAAACCGATAAAGATTTATTTTTAATCTTGCCGGCAATACTTTTAATTGCCTCTAAAAGTTCCCATCTTCCGCTATAACTAAGTGCAATATTAAGAACCATTTTATTATTATTTCTGGTTTTTTCCATAGCATCGAAAAGTTCTTTCTGGACCTCAGCAGGTAAAGCGGCAATATCACCGATGCTTGTAAGTTTTATGTTATTTTCATTAAGTTCATCAGCCTCATTCCTTAGACTTCTTAAAAGAAGACGCATCAGAGTAGAGACTTCATCTTTAGGCCGTTTCCAGTTTTCTGTAGAAAACGTATAAAGAGTTAAATATTTCACTCCTATTTCAGCACAGGCTTTAACAATATCCTTCACAGACTCCACACCTTTGGAATGACCTGCTACTCTTGGAAGACCTTTTTTCCTGGCCCACCGGCCATTACCATCCATGATAATTGCTATATGAGCAGGAATTTCACCCGATTTTTTTAATTCATTCTGAAGCTTTATATCGGATTCCGGTTGTAATTTACCCAACTTATTTCCTAAAAATTCAAAAAGCCTGTAAAATTAACCTTATGATTCTTTAATGTCAAGGTAAGCAAAAAATGAACCTACCTCATATTTAGAGTATAAAATTAGGAATAATGTTCAATTTAGGAAAGGTAAAAGTGAAGTCTTTTAAATAAAGGAGAAACTGTACAAAATAAAGGCTTAGAAATTAACACCCCTCTTTGTTATATTAATATTCTTATTTCAAATTTTAATTATGGAATTGATAAATAAATTAAGAAGAATAAAGGGCCGGTTTGACAATATAAACGAGCAGCTTTCCGACCCTACATTCATGAACGACAGAGAAAAAATTGTTAGTCTGAGCAGGGAAAGAAGTGACCTTTTGGC
>Ga0182027_10013059_pt1 | contig 11618 bp, 9 predicted proteins | sample 712E1DmetaG_FD_121300 | JGI IMG/M metagenome (GOLD analysis project Ga0182027, IMG submission 121300) | Permafrost microbial communities from Stordalen Mire, Sweden - 712E1D metaG (Illumina Assembly) | ecosystem: Environmental > Terrestrial > Soil > Wetlands > Permafrost | place: Sweden...
ATAGGCCCAGAAGGCGGTTTTACAGATAAAGAAATAAATTTAGCAAAAGAATCCGGTTACAAAGTTGCTTCCCTTGGCCCCCTCACCCTCCGCGGCGAAACCGCCGCCATTGTGGCAACGTATTTGGCAGTACACACCACCCCTTAGTCCCCTCCTTCGCAGGCGGGGAGGATTTGATACAGACGTTGGACGTCAAGAATCCCAGACGTCCAACGTCTGTATCACTCCTAATACACCTCCTGCTGGTAACATTTTTCGCAATACACTATTTCTTTATTTTCTGGAGCATGGCCGGTTTTGAATTCTTCTTTGCAGGGACCTTCCCCGTGGAAATGCTTTGTGGTATTTTTGTAAACCTTGGTGACATCTGTCCCCCCAGCGCACATGCAAGGTCTTTTATATAATTGCAGTTTCAATCTATCTTCTATTCTTCTTTCAAACCTGCATTCATGGCATACTCTGGGAATTGGCAGATTTTCCTTTTTATAAAATGTGAATTCATTTTCTAAAATGCGATATGGATTTTTGCAGTTTTCACATTCAATGACTTCTTTTAAAATGCTCTCGTTGACATCATTGATTGAATCCGGCAAGTCCTCCGCTTTTTTTGTAATTGTATATTCACCGCGGAGAACTTCTATCCAAGGATAATTATTTTTAATCGCTTCTTCTTTTGTCATTTTGAAATGTTGAATGGTTGTACTGTTGTTGTACCCGAAAGGAGATAGCTCTATCGGAAAGAATTCTCCGTATTTATACACGCTTCCCTTTTTATCTACATAAGGCATTTCGTCCATCTGTTTTTTAATTTTTTCTACCATCTTGAAATATTCATCTTTGGTGTACTGTTTATTTAAAATGCAATATTGCTTTTTATTCAATCCGACACAAGCAAAACAGTCGGAACAACTAAACAGACTTATGCAATATTCCAGATTTTTACAATTCGGCCAGCAGTCAGTGGAAAATTTCATGTTGAATGTATTTCCTCCGCAAAGACAGGTTTCATAATGCAGTTCCATGTTGTCGCCCCAGGCAGAGGCATCATAACAATCTTTGATTTTGGGTACTTGTAAATATTGGCTGTACTTTATATTTTCTCCCTCCTTTATGAGAAAACTATCGTTTACATTCCTGCAGTCTGTCACATAAGAACCGGTGGAATTTAAATTTTTTACACCTTGTTGATGTCTTGTCACTTGAGTTTTCCAAAAAACCCTTGCCTCTTCTCTAGCTTTTTTAACACCAGAAAATGTATTTAACTTCATTTTTTCTATTTCAGAAATATAGTTTTCTTTTGTGTATTGTTTATTAAAAATGCAATACGAGGATTGTCGTAAATTCACACAGCCAAAACAATCGTTGCAACCACCGCAATCCCTACAGAAATACAAATTCCTTGAATCCCAAGACATTATTGTGAAATAACATTGATAGGAATGTCTGAGCCAAAAACATTCATAACATCGCTCAGATTGACTCACATGAGAATTATCCACGCAGTCTCTGGAATAATCCGTTGCGTTTCCATACATACAATCTTCCGAGTAGGAAGAATTAAAACAAAGATAGGAATTTTTTAGAGCTGTGGCGTTTGCGCTATATGGACTGTTTACCATAAACTCAACCCGCAAAGATGAAACTGGCACTTCTTTTTCTAATTTAAAAATCTGCTCAAAGCAATTTACGGAAAAATCGTAATCGCGAGCATATTCTGTCGCATCCCAGGTATCGCTAAACCATTCTTCCAAAGTAACGGACTTTTTCCCGCTTTCGTTCGGATACAATGAGAAAATATCTTTCCCCGTAAAAGCATCTTTCGCTTTAAATAATTTCCTTTCATTTCTGAAAGTGAGTCTTCTCTCCGCCCGGCAAAGCGGACAAAAGGTCGGAGCAGGCACCTTCATTTTCTCATAGAAATTAAAATCTTCCGTCTCTATCACGAAATCCTTTTTACAGTTTTGGCAGTTTCTGGTCTCCATTTTATTCTAATATCTTTCTCAATACATCCTCCGGCACTTCTTTCTGTTTATCTTTTTTTTCAGTTTTCTCCTCAATAAAATCCTTCAATTTATTCATCTCCTCCGCGCTGGCAGAACGATCTTTCGCTGGCATAGAAACTTTACTCGTTTCTTCTTTGATTTTCTCTTTTAGAGAATCAAGAGAAATCGCCGCTTCCTGCGGGACCCCGCCAAAGGCGGTGGCTGGTTCTGGAACAGTTTTTAGAACGGGCTCTGACAGGACTTTATTCAAAACCTCTTTTAATGCAGAATTGTCCCCGACGAGGTGTACTGGTTTGGGTTTTATTGTCGTCGTGCTTTTCACGGGCAACGGAGTAAAAACTTTTTTGATAGCTGAAATAATTTTCCCAGGTGGAATAGGGTGATCGGCTCTTTCCGGGTATCTTTCAGTTTCTTCAACATTTCCATCTTTTGGTTTGAATTCTATGCCCAAATCAGCCAGCGGTTTGTAAAATCTTGATTCATCGTGCTTGATTTGATTTTCCGAACCCTTGGCCACCTTCACCTCTCCGGATTTTATTTTAGCCATGCATTCCTTACAGTAAACAGGCCGGCCGGGCTCCGGCTTGAAAGGCACTGTTTTCTCCAGACCGCAAAGCGAGCAGATAATTTTAAACTTTTCCATGCTTCCGCTGCCGGTATAGGTATCGGCATCGTTACCGAGAGACATCCCGCTCCAATCATTAATTTCCCGCTCCACCACTTCTTTCGGCCTACAATAAAGGTCGCGAGAAGATTTAATTACTTCTTCTTCCACCTTTTTATCGCCGGACTTTACCATTTGCGGCAAGGTCTTGGCGGAAAAAGGACGGGACGTCACGCCGTCTATCATTAATTTCAAATAAATTTTATAGTTCGGTAAATTCACGATGTCTCCCGGGGTAAACTCCGGGTCAAATTCTTTCTCCAGGAAGTCCGCATCGTCCGAGCCCACCCGGAAAACTATCATCGTACCGACGTTGCCGAAAACAGCGTCCCGCACGGCGGAGCTTTTGTCCATTACGAGCTGGGCTGTATACTGGTGCGCCACCGTCAGGTTTAGTCGATATTTTCTGGCCTCGGACAAAATACCCGCGAAGGCATCCGTCACGAAATTCTGGAATTCGTCCACGTAGAGGTAGAAGTCCTTGCGGTGTTCCTCGGGGATACGCACGCGCTCCATGGCCGCCAGCTGGATTTTGGTAATAATCATTCCGCCCAAAAGGCCGGAGTTATCCTCGCCGATGCGCCCCTTGGAAACATTTACCAGAAAAATTTTTCCCTCGTTCATTATGTCAAAAATATTGATGGTACTTTTGGACTGGCCGACGACATTGCGGATGATAGAGGTAGAGAGAAATTGCCCAACTTTGTTTTGAATAGGCGCGATGGCTTCGTTTCTGAATTTGTCCTGCCAGGCCTCATATTCGTGCACCCAGAAGGCCTTGATGACCGGGTCTTTCAAATTGGAAATTATTTTCTGGCGATAGTCCTTGTCCACCAGCATGCGGGGAATCCCGAGAAGCGTCGTGCCGGGCGTGTCAAGCAAAGCCAAGATGCAATTATTTAAAATGTATTCCATTCGGGCGCTCCAGGCGTTGGCCCAAATTTTCGTGAAAATTCCCATGAGCCCGGAAGCCACCAAGTGCTTGTACTGCGGGTCAATCAATTCGAGGACATTAAACCCGACATGATAATCCGCGTCCGCCGGGTTGAAATAAACCACGTCCTTCATACGGTGCTTCGGAATAGCGGATAGCACGCCCTCCACCAGCTCGCCGTGCGGGTCTACCACGCAGACACCCTCGCCGTTTTTGATATTCTGAATAATCATGTTGAACATCAGGACGGATTTACCGGTACCGGACTTTCCGAGTATGTAAACATGCTGGCGGCGGTCTTTGCGCTTGATGCCAAAAAGCTGGTTCTTGTCCCTAAAAGTCGTCAGCCCGAGATAAGTAACGTCTTTATTTATGGGTATTTCTGGGAGGTCCATCCTTATATTCTACAACAAAATTATGAAATCTAAAAGTCCCCTGAGTTAAATAATTTTATTCTCGCCTTTTAGTTTTTTCTCTAAAGCTTTATATTCTTCTTCGCTTTTTATTCTCGCTCTCTCTTCTCCTTTTCCTTCCTCTTGTTGTCTCACAATATCCGGTCTTTTTTTATTAGCTCGCGCGCGATCTCTTAATCCTGGTCTTTTTAATCTTTTAAACCGTGGAGTTTCTGAGGTTTGTTCTTGAGAAATAGTTTGTTTTTTGGTAATAGGCGGATTACTTTTTTGAAATTCCTCCAGAGCAGACAAAATTCTTTTTCGAAGTATTATATCGCTAGGAGTGTGTATGCCACTAAACCAATTAATAACCACATTTTGAGCAATTTCAGGATCTCTTGTAATATAATTTACTATATAGCTTTGGTCATATCCTTCCGTAAGAAGAGTAAAAAATAAATCTCGAAACTCGGGTGTTTCCAAGTCCAACCGGGATTCTTCCTTTCGTGTAGGCCTTTGTGGCACTCCGCTGATTTTTCCACCTTCGTTCATAGTATTATTATACCTTTTAATTAATTTTATTACAAAAAAACGGCCGTACCCTTGTGGGTACGGCCTAGAGAGGGTCATGTCAGATTCTTGTTCTTCGTCCGGCAATGAAGCGGGACGAAATTATTCTGACTAGACCGATTTGGTAGATTCAGCACGAGCCCTCATCTTGGTGATGAAGTCGCCACAGGCGGTTTCCACCATTCCGAGGACTAGGAGCCCGGCTTCTTTTCTTGCTACCGGTTCCATGTTCTTGGTGAAGTCAGCGAACTTGCGAACAAGTCCGCCGAGATTTTCGGATACCAGCCTGTTGACCGATATCTGGAGCAACTGCTCCGGAACGCTCTGATTCGTCATTTCTCACTCCTCAAGGTACAAGGTGAATTTACTACCTAATAAGTGTATCATAAAATATCCTGTTTGTCAAGCCAAAAAAGCCCTTACAATAAGGGCTTTTTTGGCTTATTTTTAATATTTTACGCCTTCGGCGTTTCTCCTTCCGGACCCTTGTCTTTGAATTCCGCATCTTTTACCGCGCCTCCTTCGGATTCGGGTGAACTTCCTGGACCAGACCCAGGAGCAGCTTTATTCATCGCCTCACCTATTTTTATTTCGTGAGAACGGTTCTTGCGAAAACACATTACTTGTTGGACTTGACAGATGGGTCTATTTTAGTGTATAATATAGACACCAAATCATCGATTTGGTCGTTATCTACCAAGGAAAAACAAATCACGGGCTACGGCACCGAATTCTGTAATTCCATGGAATGAGACGCAACTTCTAAGGAAGGTACAAAATGTTCGTTGACATCGTGTTGCACCATTGGTTTCTGACGCTGATCTATGTCGTCGTTGGAGTGCGGATTGCCTGGCGTTTCCAACTCGACGTGGTCAGAAACTTCAACTGGATCGTGCGGTTGAACAACCGCATCTACGATCTGCCCACCCCGTTCAAGGTGGCTGGAATGATCGTGGAGGTCCTCGCCTGCCTGAGCGTGTCTACCCTGATATTTCCGGTCCTCTGGGTGTCGCTTACCTTTGCGGAAGCTAGAAAGAAGAAGCTACGCGAGGCGGAGTTCAAACAGCAAGCGGAAGAAGCTCGTATCGCCCAAGAGAAGAAAGACCAAGAGAACTTGCGGCGAGCCGAGGCCCGAAAGCAGTGGTTTGCCGAACACCCGCCGAGGTTATATTTCAAAACGGTGAGTGGTATTACGGCTATTCTCCGACCGGCCGACTACGAGTACGCACTGAAGGATACTAGGGCGGCACGGCTCAACGGTTTCTGGGAGAAAGACGGCACTCTTCGCATCTACTGCGAGACGCGGATCTTCGTCACCAAGCAGGGCGAGGAACTGATCAAGAAGAACCTCCACCTCGACTCTGCTCGATACGAGATCACCGGGTACGTATCCCAACTCCACGAAGTTGTGGAGGAGGGCAAGATCGAACTCGTCCTTGCAGACGACATCTTTGTTCCGTGGGTAAACGAGTCGATTTTGTCTTTCGGAGAGCAGAAGAACTTCATGAGAAGTAGGAGTTCTAACTTCTGTTCTCTCGAGGAACTGGTCGACAAACAGGCACCCGCGGACTTGCAACACGTTCGCTAGTTTCTTAAGCCCTCGCGTGTGCGAGGCAAACGCACTCAGCGTAACTGAGTCCCTGGGCCGAGAGTCCTAATCACTCTCACTATCTAGCATAGTCAGCATTAACATCGGGAGGATGTTCGCTGGCTATTTTAGTTTCAGGTCTAACTAATCTGCAACCTCGTATTTTATATTATGCTTTTTTAATAATGCTTCTAGTGTTTTTGTATGTACTCCTATTCCAACATTTAAAAATTGATTTTCTTCCATTTTTTTGCCATTCGTTTCTACCAAACCCTTAAAACCCAATGGTAATGTTATGTTTTGAGATTGAATTGCATAAATATTACCATCAACGTCAAAAATTGGTCCGCCACTTTGTCCTTTTAATCCTGGAGAGGAGGTTTCCAGAAAAAGAATATCCATTGAACCATCTGTGGTTTTGCCCTTAGATATGTTTCTGGTATAAATACCTTCAATTGGAAATAAAGGGAGGGGAAATAAATCTAGAGGTAATGTAAAGTTTTTTGTAATTGGATTAAAAGAAGCTTTTACTTCGATAAAAGGAAATCCTAGTCTACATAAACTTGTCCCGGGATTAATATTATTAGAATTTTTAATTTTAGGAAATACAATTTGATTTTTTATTACTACTGGATCAACCCTTAAAAAAGCAATGTCGTGTTCGCCATAAATAAAAGATTCTTTAATTTCAACTTTTTGCCCGAGCAATAAAATGGCAAAGTCTGTTAGCCATTTTTTGTTTGGTTTTAATGCCAGAGCTAAAGCCTTTCGTTTGTAGTTTTTTATTTGATTATCGGAGTTGATTTTATCTATCTTTTCTTTATACTCTTTTATTTCTTTTTGGTGCTGTTCGAAGGCAAACGCTACGCCCATATTGTGCGCAGCGGTCATAATCCAACCTTCATTATTCAACACCACAAAAGAACCCAATCCACTATCCACGGTATTATCAAAGAAATGCATTGCCACAATGAGTGGGTATGTATATTTATTGGCTATGCTGTATCCTTTACTAAACATATCTTACGCCTTTGGCGTTTCCCCTTCCGGACCTTTATCTTTGAATTCCGCATCCTTTACTTCCGGCCCCTGTTGTTCGGGAGTTCCGGCTGGAGGAGTTTGGGCGCCCGCTTTATTCATCGCCTCGCCTATTTTAGACATTTCAGCAGACAGTTCTTCGGTCGCTTTCTTTATCGCTTCTCCATCCGTGCCGTCTTTCACTCCACGCAACGCTGTAATTTTTGCATTCACGCTGTCTTTCAATTCTTGAAATTTGGCTTCATTGCCTGCCTGCGCAGGCAGGTCCTTTAATGCTTTCTCGGCAGTGTAGATAATCATCTCCGCGGTGTTTTTTATATCCACAACTTCTTTTTTCTTTTTGTCTTCCTCGGCATGCAGTTCCGCATCCGCTTGCATTTTTTTTATATCCTCGTCTTTCAGCCCGGAACTCGCTTCAATTTTAATGGATTGGGTTTTGCCGGAAGCTTTGTCTTTGGCCGACACATTCAGAATCCCATTCACATCCACATCAAAGGCAACTTCAATCTGCGGCATCCCGCGAGGCGCCGGCGGAACTCCGTCCAGAATAAATCGGCCGAGAGATTTGTTATCGGACGCCATCGGGCGTTCTCCCTGCACGATATGGATTTCCACCGAGGTCTGATTGTCGGCAGCGGTGGAGAATACCTGAGATTTACTGGATGGAATGGTTGTATTTCTCTCAATCAATTTTGTGGCCACTCCGCCCAGCGTCTCAATGCCAAGCGAGAGAGGTATCACATCCAGCAGTAAAACGTCCCGTACGTCGCCCTGGAGCACGCCAGCCTGCACGGCGGCGCCGAGCGCCACAACTTCATCCGGGTTGATGGACATATTCGGCTCTTTGCCGAAAAGAGTTTTCACCGCTTCCACAATAGCCGGCATTCTGGTCTGTCCGCCCACCATAATGATTTCGTTTATCTCATTCATTTTAAACGGCGAAGCCGCGAGTGCTCTCTTGGTAATTTCAATTGAACGGTCAATGTATTCCTTGGACAAGGATTCCAGAGTGGCGCGAGTCATTTTCATTAGTAAGTGTTTCGGTCCGGAGGCATCGGAAGTAATGAACGGAATATTTATTTCAGTTTCCATCGTGGTAGAAAGTTCGTGCTTGGCTTTCTCGGCCGCTTCTTTCAGACGTTGATGCGCCAGAGGATCTTTGGTTATATCAATTCCGGCTTCCTTTTTATATTCGTCAGCAATGTAGCTGATTATTTTCCTATCTATGTCGCCTCCGCCCATGTGGCTGTCGCCGTCGGTGGACTTCACTTCTATAACATCATCGCCTATTTCCAGCACGGACACATCAAAGGTTCCTCCACCGAAATCGTAAACGACGATTTTCTCATTTTTCTTTTTATTAAAACCATAAGCCAGCGCCGCCGCTGTCGGCTCGTTGATTATGCGTTTCACATCCAAACCCGCGATTGCGCCGGCATCCTTGGTGGCTTTTCTCTGCGCGTCGTTGAAATACGCCGGCACGGTAATAACCGCTTCGGTGATTTTTTCTCCCAGTTTCGCTTCCACGTCAGTTTTTATTTTCTGCAGAATCATCGCGGAAATTTCTTCCGGTCGGTAAAATTTGTCATTCATTTTTACTTTTACACCACCCCCATCTCCGGCTTCAATTTTAAAAGAAGCGGTCGCGCGGTCTTTCTGCACTTCTGGGTCGTCAAAACGATGCCCCATATAGCGCTTGATTTCGGAAATTGTATTTTCCGGATTGGTTACCGCCTGCCTCTTGGCTAGTAAACCGACGATTCTGTCTCCGTTTTTTGCCGTGGCGACCACGGAAGGCGTCGTGCGGTTTCCCTCCACATTCTCAATAATTTTCGGCGCTCCGCCCTCAATGATGGCGACCGCTGAATTTGTTGTACCCAAGTCTATACCTATGATTTTTGACATATGATTTGTATGGTTATTTTTATAATTTCTAATAATTAAACTTAAATTTCGCGACCACTAAAAACTTGTATAAATAGAGTATATATGATAGTCTATACCCATGTCAAGTAAAATGTCTTATTCAAAGAAAATATTGGAAATTTTGGGCAAGAAATCGGCTGTTTCGGTGGGAGAATTAGAGGAACAAATTACTTCACCCCTCCTCAATCCTCCCCTTCGCAGGGGAGGAGGAACTCAATCAAAATACGCAATTACTCGTTCCTTAAAAAACCTAAGAGAAGAGGGATTTATAGAACAAATTTCTTCTCCGCAGAACGAATACGCGCGTCTGACCAAAGAAGGCAGAAAAAAAGTGCACAGTTTGGAATTGGACAGCGAAACAAACCTCGTGAATACTTCCTGGGATGGGTTGTGGAGAATTATTTTATTAGATCTGCCGGAAAATAGAAAAAGCGAGCGAGAATCTCTTCGCTATCTTCTGAAAAAAGCCGGTTTCGTCTGCCTGAAAAATTCCGCCTGGATCTCCCCTTTTCCGTTTGAACATTTATTTGCGAATATAAAAAAAGATTTGGGCCTGACTACAGAGATGATGATATTGGTCACCGAAAACATAGATGAGGAATCAAAAAAAGTACTAATGGAAAAATTCAGCGAATAAACCTCACCCCTTCCCCTCTCCTGGAAGGAGAGGGGTTCCCACATGTCTGACTTGTGGGAACATTTGATTCATTATTTTATTTCTCTATACTCAAATTCTGCTATCGCTTAATTTGAGTATCACGCGATATTCTGCTTGTAACATTCCTCGCAGGCGATTTTTTGATAACCCCATTCTGGCGGATAATATGCCATTATATCTTTTTTGCAGTAAAAGCACTTATAGGAATAACCTTTTAATACCGCCGTTTTTCTGGTTCTTTTGAGCATTCGCAAATCAAAATGTATTCTGGGTAAAGCAAAACTTTTTCTTTTATGGAATTCGTATTCAGCTCCTGAAATATTAAATCTGTATTTTGTTTCCGGACAAATTAGAGCCTGTGAAGTAATATCTTTTTCTGTATCAATAATACTATCCGGCAATTCCAGCGAAGAAATTCCATCCTGGGATGATAAATCTTCTTCGGACCAATATCCCCCTCGTTCTAATATAAATTCTTTTTTTACTTCCGGAAAATAAATTAGAGAAGTTGATAAATTATAATCTCCAATCCCCATAGAATATGGTAAGAACTTTCCGTATTCTCCCCTATCCTCCATATCTTTTATAATTTTATTTTTTAGATTTTCATATTCTTCTTTGCTGTACTGTTTATTTAAAATGCAATATTTTTTCTTACGCAATCCTATACAACCAAAACAATATTCAACCTCATCGCAGATATCAAGATATTCGGAATATCTGGCCAAAGACCATGATGAATGCTTAACCCCATACGAATCGTAAATATCGGCATTATTCCCTGACATTTCCGTAATCCCAAAGATACCCATTTGGTCTATACAGTCCTTATTCCCCATGCCCCTCAGTTGATTACGGCAATTTTGAGAATCTTCATAAGTAAAGACGTTAAAACACTTGTCACAGTTAGTTAAATAATTTCCAACGGAATTAGTGGTTTTTAAATTGAAATTTTCCCGGTGAACTGCATCGTTTTTTAATATATCTTCAAATTCATGTTTTAGAGTTTCTATATTTTTATATGAACTAAATTTTGTTTTACCCAACTCAATCTCGTATTCTTCTTTTGTGTATTGTTTGTTCCTGATACAGTATTTTTTATTACGCAAATTGTAAGACATAAAACAATTCTGGCAATTTCTGCAATCAAAGAGAAAATATGAATCTATGCAATCTTTGCAATTCTCTGAGAAATTTAAATTAAAAGAGTTAAAGCAGGCAAAACAATCGTAGGAATTCTGTAGGTTAAAAGAATTCACAAGATCAAAAGAATCTTTGCAATCAACGACTCTATATCCATAACTTACATTTTCAGATCTAAGAATAGAACGATTTAGGTAGCAATTTTTACATTCCCAAACATCATCGCACCAATCGCTGTTAGTATTATTTTTCCCTACTTGGTGCGGACGAGGAACTTTCTCTTGCAATTCTTTCAATTGGTCAAAAAACGGCTTGGCTGAATCATATTCTTGCCCATATGACATCGGATCCCAAGCATCGCTCCACCATTCGTGCGATTTATAAATTGGGCATCTGAAATTGTTCGGCAAAACTGTTATCAAACTTTCACCGGATAAATTAGAAATTCCTTTTCTAAATTTTCCAAACGGCCAAAAGGCGGAATATTGCTTAAGCCGGCAGAAAAAACATTGCTCTGGAACCTTCAAACCAACTTTTTCGTACAAAAGCAAATCACCCGAATCTATAATAAATTCATTTTTACAATCAACACAAATTTTATTTAGCTCTTTGTTCATTTTCTTTGAACTCGTATACATTCACCCGGGCGGCGCGGATTACCCTTTCGCCCAGTTTGTATCCTTTTTGAATTACTTTCGCGAT
>Ga0182027_10013060_pt1 | contig 11618 bp, 11 predicted proteins | sample 712E1DmetaG_FD_121300 | JGI IMG/M metagenome (GOLD analysis project Ga0182027, IMG submission 121300) | Permafrost microbial communities from Stordalen Mire, Sweden - 712E1D metaG (Illumina Assembly) | ecosystem: Environmental > Terrestrial > Soil > Wetlands > Permafrost | place: Sweden...
CATGTCGGCGCGCTTCATGAAGGAGCTGACCGAGGCGATGAACGACAACCTCGGCAAGTGGCAGGCCGGCGAGAACATCCGCAACCTGCCCGAGGCCCCCGACCACGACTGAGAAAGCGGGCGCCGGCGTCCCCGCCGGCGCCTCCGTTGTCCTCGCACGAGGGCAACGCTTTCTCGAATAGGAGCGGGGGTTTTGTAACGTCCGCGCGATTGCCCGCGGCGCTTCGCCCGCCTACAATGGGGTGCACTCATCGACTCGTTCGGGGCTGCGGTCGTGCCACCGGGCACTTTGCATGCTGCAAGAGCGGAGCCGTGGCACCCCATAGGGAGGGTCAAGTGGATTTCTACAAGGGCAACGTGCTCAGGATCGACATGAGCACGAAGACCGCGACGGTCGAGCCGCTGAACATGGAGTGGGCCGCGCTGTACGTAGGCGGCAAGGGTCTGCTGTTTCGCTACATGTGGGAGTACGTCCCGCCCATGGTCGACCCCTGGGCGCCCGAGAACCCGCTGTTTCTCATGACCGGACCGTTTGCCGGCACCAACGTGTCGACCACGTCACGGCTGGTCGTTGGCGCCAAGAGCCCGACCACGGGCATCCTGAACGACAGCTACGTGGGCGGCTCGTTTGCCCCCGAGATGAAGTTCGCCGGCTACGACGCGATCATCGTCGTCGGCAAGGCGGTGGAGCCCACGGTCGTCACCATCCGTAACGATGTCGTCGAGTTCGTGCCGGCCAAGCCGAAGTACTGGGGCATGAAGACCTCCGAGATCGAGCAGGCCCTGCGCGACGACTTCGACGCCGGGGCCAAGACGCTGTCGATCGGTCCGGCCGGTGAGACGCTCAACCCCTGGGCCTGCCTGTCGACCGACCAGTACCACAAAGCCGGCCGCGGCGGTCACGGCGCCCTTATGGGCTCCAAGAACCTCAAGGCCATCGCCATCCGCGGCACGGGCAGCGTGACGGTCGGCGACGCCAGGGCGTTCGTGTCCGACATGGAGCGCATCCACCGCGAGTTCGTCCTGACCGACGACAACCTGTGGGCCCACGAGGAAGGGACGCCGATCCTGGTCGACCTGGTCAACGGCGCCGGCGCCATGCCCACCAGGAACTGGTCCGAGGGCTACTTCGAGGGCGCCAAGAACCTCAACTCCGAGTCGTTCCAGAAGATCCGCGTCAAGAAGCGCGCCTGTTACCAGTGCGCCATCGCCTGTCGCAACGTGCACGCCGTCAACTGGCACGGCGCGAGGGTCGTGGGCGAGGGACCCGAGTACGAGACGATCGCCCTGGGCGGCGCCAACTGCGGCATCGACGACATCGACGCGCTCATGAAGTTCAACGAAGAATGCGACCAGTGGGGTCTCGACACGATCTCGACGGGCGCGGTCATCGGCCTCGCCATGGATATGACCGAGAAGGGCATCCACGACTTCGGCGTGCGCTTCGGCGAAGGCGAGAAGTACGTGGAGATGCCGGGCCTGATCGCCCGCAAAGAGGGTGTCGGCGCGGAACTCTCCCTCGGCGTGCGCAGGCTGTGCGCAAAGTACGGTGCGCCGGAGCTGTCCATGGAGGTCAAGAACCTCGAGATGCCCGGCTACGACCCGCGAGGCGCGTTCGGCATGAGCATCAGCTACGCCACGTCAGACCGCGGCGGCTGCCACATGCGCACCTACTCGGTCGGCGACGAGATCCTCTCGGGCGCCGTGCCGGCCGCCACCATGGAGGGCAAGGTCGAGGGCGCCATCAGCAACCGCCCGCCCGACTTCATAAGCCAGAACTTCAGCTCGATCAAGTTCTGCGGCATCTGGTGCGACTTCTGGGCGGTCAACCCGCTGCAGGTCTCGCAGATGCTCCTGCACATCTACGGCCGCGAGCTGTCCGAAGATGAGGTCATGCTCATCGGCGAGCGCGTCTGGAACCTCGGCCGGCTGTTCAACCTGCGCGAGGGCGTCGAGGCCGACACGCTGCCCAAGAAGCTCTACAGCGAGAAGTTCGCGCACACCAGTGGGCCGTCGGCCGGTCAGGCCATCGGCGAAGCCACCTGGGCCGACTCGCTGCGGCGCTACTACGAGCTGCGCGGCTGGGACGCCAAGGGTGTGCCCACCGAGGCAAAGCTCAGCGAGCTCGGCGTCGACGTCCGCCTGCCGGCGGGGCGCTGAAAGGACAGGGAGCCGTCATGCCACATGTCATGATCTCACGCAAGAAGTGCACCGCCTGTCATATGTGCGAGCTTGCCTGCTCGCTGTACCACGAAGGCGCCTACCGGCCGTCGGTGGCGCGGCTGCGCTCCGAGTGCAACCCGACCACGACCGAGATCAAGGGCTTCACCTGCCTGCAGACCGCGTGCGCCAAATGCCAGGAGGCCTGTCCCGAGGGCGCCATCGAGACGCGGGTGGTCACCCTCGAGCCCGAGGGCACGTTCGACAGCGCGGCGAAGTTCGAGGGCGTCTCAGCGGGGCACGTACTGGTCGTCGACGAGAACAAGTGCAGCAACTGCGGCGACTGCTACGACGCCTGTCCTTACGGCGTCATCCACGAGCACCCCGAGCGCAAGGTCGCCTACAAGTGCGATCTGTGCGACGGCACGCCGCAGTGCATCGTCTTCTGTCAGAACCCGCACGTCCTGGCCATCGATCTCAAGATCGACAAGGCCGACAGGGAGCCGGTGACTCGGGCCTGACCTGCCCGGCACGCCGAGCGCAGGCGGGCCGGCAAACGCCGGCCCGCCTGCGCTCGGCGGCTCAGCCTCACCGTGTGGCCGGGGCGGGGGCGGACGGCCCACGATCTCAAGAAAGAACGCTCCCTGGCGGCTCTGGTACCATGGGTGCGTGATGAGTGACCAACCTCCGCCCGCAGCCCTTTCCGGATTCGTGGCCGCCGTCGAAGGCCGTCACAGCGTGCGCCGGTTCACGACCGACCCGATGCCGCGCGACGACGTGCGCGAGATGGTGCGTCTGGCCACACTGGCGGCCAACGCCGGCAACGCCCAGCCGTGGCGGTTCGTCGCGGTCGACGACCCCGCCCTGCTGGCTGCCATGCGCGACGCCGTCGAAGCGCGCATGGACGAGATGGCCGGTTGGCCCGAAGCCGAAGCGGCGGGCCCGCTGGCCGCGACGCGCGCCATGCGCGGCTACTCGACCTTCTTCGCCGACGCGCCGCTGGCCATCGCCGTCCTGGGGCTGCCCTACGAGTCGCACGGCGATCGTCTGCTGGCGGCGCACGGCGTGCCGCGCGAGGAGCGCGACCGGCTGCGCGCCCGGCCCGACCTGCAGAGCGTCGGCGCCGCCGTCCAGCTGCTCGTCACCGCGGCCCACGTGCTGGGCTACGGCGCCTGCTGGATGAGCGCGCCCGTCCTGGCCGCCCGGCGCCTCGAAGAGCTTCTCGGGGTCGAGGAGCCGGCTCGCCTGGTGGCGCTCGTCGCGGCCGGCCGGCCGGCCGGCCGGCCGGCCGCGACACCGCGCCTGCCGGTCGCTGAGGTGCTGCGCTTCCTGCCGCCCGAGCCCGAATCGGACTGCGGGCCGGAACGGCCGTGACCACGAACCCCGGCCGGGCCGAGATCGAGGGCATCATCGGCCGCGCTCTGGCCGGCGAGACGCCCGCGACCGGCGAGATCGAGACGCTGCTGGCGATCGACGACGCGGCCGCCGCGGCGCCGCTCTTCGCGGCCGCCGCCGAGCTGCGCCGCCGGCACTTCGGCGACGCCGTGTTTCTCTACGGCTTCGTCTACTTCTCGACCTGGTGCCGCAACGATTGCACGTTCTGCCTGTACCGGCGGGGCAACGCCCAGAGCCCGCGGTATCGCAAGTCGCGCGACGAAGTGGTCGCGATCAGCGCCGGCCTGGCGGCGTCGGGCGTCCATCTGATCGACCTGACGATGGGCGAGGACCCGCTCTACTTCGCCGGGCACGAGTTCGGCGCGCTCGTCGAGCTGGTGAGCGCGGTGAAGGCGGCCACCGGTCTGCCGGTGATGGCCTCGCCCGGCGTCGTCACGCCCGACGTGCTGGCGGCCCTGCGTGACGCCGGCGCCGAGTGGTATGCCTGCTACCAGGAGATCCACGACCGCGAGGTGTACGCGCGGCTGCGCACCGGCCAGGACTTCGACCAGAGAGCCCGAGCGCGTCTCGAGGCCGCCGCCCTGGGGATGCTGGTCGAGGACGGCATGCTGCTGGGGGTGGGGGAGACGGTCGGCCAGCGCGCCCTGACCGTCGCCGCCATGAGGGACGAGCCCGTCGATCAGGTGCGCGTCATGACCTTCGTGCCGCAGCGCGGCACGCCGCTCGCCCACCTGGCGCCGGCGGAACGCCTGGGCGAGCTGGTCACGATCGCCGCCATGCGCCTCGTCATGCCCGATCGGCTGATCCCGGCCTCGCTCGACGTCGACGGCATCGCGGGCCTCGAGCCGCGCCTCGCCGCCGGCGCCAACGTCGTCACCTCGATCGTGCCGCCCGACGCCGGCCTGGCCGGCGTCTCGCAGTCCGAGCTCGACATCGACGAAGGCCTGCGCACAGCTCCCGAGGTGGCCGTACGCCTCGCCGCGGCGGGGCTGCGCGTGGCCACGCCGGGCGAGTACGCCGACTGGGTCTCGGCCGCGCGCCGGCGCCGCGTCGCGGCCGGCAGCACGGCGTCGGTCTGAAGGTGGCCCGCGTGAGAGCGCCGCAGGCGACGCCGGGGAACAAGGCATGAGACTGGCCATCGTCGGCGGCAAGCTGCAGGGCACCGAGGCCGCCTACCTGGCCGGCGAGGCCGGCTACGAGGTCGTGCTGATCGACCGGCGCGCGGAGCGCCCGGCGGCCGGCCTGGCCGCCGAGGTCCACGTCTTCGACGTGACCACCGACCCGGCGCGCACCCGTGAGGTCCTGCTGTCGTGCGACGCCGTTCTGCCGGCCTGCGAGGACGATCGCGCGCTTCAGTTCCTGAGCTCGTTCGTGCCCCGCATGGGCCTGCCGCTGCTCTTCGACTTCGACGCCTACGCCGTGACGCAGTCGAAGCTGCGCTCCAATGCCCTGTTCGAGCGGCTCGGCGTGCCGTGTCCGCTGCCCTGGCCGCGCTGCGGGTTTCCGGTGGTGGTCAAGCCGAGCGTGGGCAGCGGCAGCACCGGCGTGCAGCTCGTCTCGTCAGAGCCCGGCCTCGCCCTGGCGCGCGCGGCGCTGGCCGCCCAGGGCGCCCAGGCGGTGATCGAGGAGCTCGTCGCCGGACCGTCGCTGTCGATCGAGGTGATCGCCTTCGGCGGCGAGGCGCTGACCCTGCTGCCGACCTTTCTCGAGTTCGACGCGGCGTACGACTGCAAGCGCGTCGTCGCGCCGGTCGAAGGCGCGGGCGCGGCACCGGGCGAACATGCGGGCGCAGCGCCGGCCGACGGCGCGCGGTGGCCGGCGGCGGTGAGCGCCGCCACGCTGGCGGCGCTCGACACCGCCGCCCGGCGCCTGGCCGAGGGCGTGGCGCTCGGCGGCGTGATGGACGTCGAGGTGATGGTGGCCGCCGACGGCACGCCCAAGGTGATCGAGATCGACGCGCGCCTGCCCAGCCAGACACCCGCCGCCGTGTACCATGCAAGCGACGCGAACATCGTCGCGCTGCTGGCCGAGACCGTGGCTGCCGGGCGGCCGCCGGTCATGGCCCCCCGGGCGCGGCGCGGCGCCGTATATGAGCACGTGCTGGTCGAGGACGGTCGCGTCGAGGTGCTCGGCGAGCACATCGTGGGCGGGGCCGGTCCGCTGCGGCGCTGCGACGGCCTGTACGGCGCCGACGTGGTGCTCACCGACCGCCCCGAGACCGGCGCCTCGCGGGGCCGCTGGGTCGCGGTGCTCATGACCCGCGGCGCGACCGCGGCGGCGGCCCGCGAGCGGGCCGCCGCCGCGGTCGCGCGCCTCGCCGACGAGCACGGTCTCGAGATCGCGCCCGAGTCCGCACCCGCCCACGAGTCGGCCTGCGCCGTCGACTCGGGGTCCGCGCTCGGCCCAGGCGCATCGTGACGCGCCTTGTCGAAGGCGACGTGCGCGCCCTCACGGCGCATCTCGACGAGGTCGAGCGGGCTCTTGTGGGACTCACCGGCTGCGACCTGGTGGCGCTGGCCGCGAGGGCCTGCGGCGTGGACGAGGGCGTCGCTCGCGACGCCCTCGTCCACGCCGCCGCCGCCGTCGTGCCCATAACGAGCGGCGAGGGCCTCATCCCGGGTTTCGTCGAGTGCGTCGCGGCGATCTGCGCCCGTCTCGGCTGCCGGGCGGCGCGCGTGACCGCCGAGAGCGACGTCGCCGGGTTTGCCGAGGCGCTCCGCGACGGCGACGACCTGGTCTTTGCCGCCGACGACCGCACCTTTCTGGCCTTCGACCTCGCCGCTCGCGTGGTGGCCGACGACGACCCCTGCACCGCTCACGCCTACGTCGCGGCCCTCGACGCGGCCGCGGGCCCGGGCGGCGTCGCCGGCCGGCCGGTCCTAGTGATTGGCCTCGGCCCCGTCGGCCGGGCGGCGGCGGCGCGCCTCGTGGAGCTCGGCGCCGACGTGCTGGTCTGTGAGCTCGACGGCGCGCGCCTCGCGGCGGTGGCCGGCACGCTGCCGGTCACGCCGGTCGCGCTGGCCGACGGCCTTTCGCGCAGCCGCCTTGTGCTCGACGCCACGCCGACGCCCGATCTCATCGACGCCGACTGGGTCGGCGCCGACGGCGTCGTCTGCTCGCCCGGCCTGCCGCCCGGCGTCACGGCCGCCGCCGCCCGGGCGCTGAGCGAGCGGCTCGTACACGAGCCGCTCGCTCTCGGCGTCGCCGTTATGGCCGTCGAAGCGCTTTGCGGCGGCACCGCGATGCGCTAGCCTAGGAAGCGGCGCGGGGGGTCGATCGGAAGGATCAGCGCGGACTCTAAATCCGCGTAGAGGGGTGTAACTCCCCTACTCCCCGCCAGAATCGTCTCTCAGGGGGGTGGCTACACGCTCCCCGTCGGCGGGTCACGAACGCCACGGAGGCTGCATGAGCCCTGATCCCAGCGCGTCCGCCGAGAGCCTTGATCGCGTAACCGAAGCCCTCGCGGCGATCGACGAGTTCGTCGCCGCGCGTCTGTCGCGGCTGCACGCTCCCGGCGTGGCCGTCGGGTTGACCGACCGCGAGCGCACCCTGGGCTTTGTCTGTCACGGCCTCGCGGGCATCGCCGCCCGTACGCCGGTCGAACCCGACACGCGCTTCCAGATCGGCTCGATCAGCAAGTCGTTCGCGGCTGCGCTGGTTCTGCAAGAACACGAGGCCGGCCGCGTCGATCTGCACGCGCCGGTGACCGACTACGTGCCCTGGTTCTCGCTGCGTTCGCGCTTTGCCCCGATCACGCTGCACCACCTGCTCAGCCACACGTCGGGGCTGCCCATGGGCACCGAGTTCAGCGCCGAGGCGCGCTACGCGCTGTGGTCGCTGCGCAAGACCGAGGCGACCTGCGGGCCCGGCGAACACTTTCTGTACTCCAACGACGGCTACAAGCTCGTCGGCCTGGCCCTCGAGGCCGTGACCGGGGTCCCGGTCGACCGGCTGGTGGCCGCCCGCATCGTGGCGCCGCTGGCCATGACCGACACCGAGACGACCATCAGGCGCGACTCGCCGCTGCCGGTGGCGACCGGCTACCAGCGGCTCTGCGACGACCGGCCGGCCCACTCCGGCAGACCGCTCGTCGAGGCGCCGCTCGTCGCGAGCTGCACGGCCGACGGCAGCATCGTCTCCTCGGCGACCGACATGCTGGCCTACGCGCGGCTGATCCTGAACCGCGGCGCGGCTCCCGGCGGCCGTCTGCTGACCGACGAGAGCTTCGCGCTCTGGACTGCCAGGGTGGTCGAAGACCCCGACGAGCGGGGCGCGCACTACGGCTACGGCCTCGTGAGTCAGTCACTCGACGGCTACGAGTGCGTCGGCCACTCGGGCGGCATGCTCGGTTTCAACAGCCTGCTCGTGACCGAAGCGGCGACGGGCGTCGGGGTGATCGTGCTGCTGAACGGGCTCGACGATCGCCTCGATATCGCACGCTTCGCGTTGGAGGCGCTTCGGGCGGCGCTCGCGGGGGCGACCGTGACCTCGCCGTCGCCGCCCGTCGACCCGACGATCGTCGGCGAGGCGGCGGTCGAGTACGCCGGCGCCTATGTCGCGGCGGCGATCGACGCTGCCATCGAGCCGCGACCGCCCGCCGGCGACGAGATGCCGGATCCCCGCGCCGGCGGGGCGATCCCGTGCCTCGACGACGGCGATGTCGACCGGCTCACCCTCGCCGCCCGCGACGGCCGTCTGTTCCTGCGCGTCCTGGACGCGGCCGAGAGGAGCGCCGAACCGGTCGGCGACATCGACGAGGCCGGCTCCGAGGTCGTCCTCGAACGTCGCGGCGACGACCTGTTCCTAGCGCCGCACTCCGGCTGCGACCGGTTCCATCTGCGTTTCGAGCGCGACGACGGCGGAGCCGTCGTCGCGCTCTCGTTCGGCCCCTCGTGGTTTGCGCGCGAAGGGTGGGCGTTGCCAGCGGCGTCCGCCGCCGACCCGTCGTGGGCGCCGCTCACCGGCGCCTACCGCTCACACGATCCCTGGAACCCCGTCTTTCGCGTGATCTCGCGGCGCGGCCGCCTGTTGATGGTGGCGCCCTGGCTCTACCCGGCCGATGAGCTCGAGCTCGTGCCGCTGCCCGACGGCGTCTTTCGTGTCGGCGCGCCCTGCTGGCTGCCCGACCGCCTGTCGTTCGACACGGTGATCGACGGGCACGCCACCCGGGCGGTGTACGACGGTACGCCGTTCTATCGCACCTTCACCTGACCCCTGGGCCGGGCCGCGCTCTGGCCGGTGCTTTGCTACACTCTCCAGATGCCGACCGATCCTCACAAGGCCGTCTACTACCGCAAGCAGGTGCCGCTCTTCAGGCTCGTCGAGAAGATGAAGCTGTGGCCCTCGCGACGCGGCCTGCTGCACGGCATCAAGGAGTTCGAGGTACTGGGCTCGCGGGCGCGCCTCACTACCCATTGCGGCAAGACCATGATCGTGCGCGACTCCAAGAACAGTCGCTCGGCCCGCTGGCTGCGCAACAAGCTGTTCTTCGAGGCCTGTCCCGAATGCCGCATTCCTGAGTGGAAGCTGCAGAAGTACGCCGCCACCAGGTTCAAGCGCGGCTACGGCTCGTACCTGCGCGAGGGCGAGCGGCGCGACTGACACTGCCGCGCGGCCTCGACTGCGGCGGGGCGACCCCGCGACCGACACTGCCGCAGCCACGACTGCGGCGGGACCACCCGGTGGCCGGCGCCGTCAGCGGGGTGTGCCAGACGGCCCCAGCGCGGCGAGCGTCGATTCGATGAAGCCGGTCTTGGCGTCGGTATAGGGGCCGACGTCGTCGTAGCGTAGCGCCAGCGAGCGCTTGAGGTCCGCGTAGTCGGCGGCCACCGGGGGGTGCGTTCGCAGAATGTCGCGAAACGCCCGATGGCGCACCCAGAACTCACTGCCTCGCTCGACGAGATGGACGTTGTGTTGCCGGTCGGCCGCTCGCAGCTTAAAGAAGCGGCGGTAGGGCAACTCATCCTCGTACTTGGCGATGTACTCGTAACCCAGGGCGACGAAGGGCTCGACGCAGCGGTCGAGGTCGTCGAGCCGGCCGGTCGCGACCGCCGGCATGAGGTCGACGATGGGCTTGGCCGCGAGTCCGGGGACCGCCGTGCTGCCGATGTGCTCGACGGCGACGATGAGGGAGGGGGCGGCGGCGCGCAGGCGCGCCGCCGCCCCCTCGAACAGGCGAGGCCACTCCGGGTCGTAGTCGACGATCTCGATCACGCTGTTTGAGACCTCGGGCCGGCCGCCGCCGCGCCGGTTCGGTCGTGGGGCAGGGCCGCTACAGCAGCCGCCACTCCTCGGGCTTGAGACGGGCCCGCTCCGGCGCCGCGAGAACGGCGTCGAGGGCCGTCAGCATCGCCGCCTTGTCGTGCGGCAGGCGGCCGCCGACCGGCAGATAGTTCGAAGCGTGGTTGGAGCGAAACACGGCGTCGGTCACAGTCGTGGCGGCGATCATGCCGCGCAGCTCGGCCAGCATGGTGAGTGCGTCGGGCACGACGAACTCGCCGCTGCGCACCCGCGCCGCGAGGCGCGTGCCGGGCTCGACCATGAGGCTCAGCACCCCGATGTACTGGGGGTCGATGGCCGACAGCGCTTCGCCGGTGGCCGTGGCGTGCAGCGCCGAACGCTGCGGGCCGGCCAGCCCGAGGATGGCCGTGACCGACAGGGCAAAGCCGGCCGCCGCAGCCTTGGCGCAACCCTCGATCTGCTGGGCCACCGTCACTCCTTTGTGGATGGCCGCCAGCGTGGCGTCGTCGCCGGATTCGAGGCCCAGGTAGAGCAGCTCGAGGCCGGCCTCGTGGATGGCGCGCAGGTCGGCGGGGCTCTTTTTGAGCAGATTCTGGGCGTTGGCGTAGCAGCTCACCCGTTCGAGTGCGGGCAGCTCGCGGCGCAGCAGGCTCAGCAGGTCGTCGAGCCGGCGGCGCGACAGCGCCAGGGCGTCGCCGTCGGCCAGAAAGACGCGCCGCACGCGCGCCTTGATGCTCTCGGGCAGGCCCGCGATGTCGCGCTCGACCTCGTGAGGCGGCCGCACCGCGAAGGGCTTGTCGAGATAGGTCGAGCAGAAGTCGCAGGAGGCGTTGGAGCAGCCGAAGGTCACCTGCACGATAAGGCTCGAGGCTTCGCTCGGAGGCCGGATGACGGCGCCGTAGTATCGCATGTGCGTAGTGTATCAAGCCGGCCGGCGAAGGCCTTCGACCGGCCGGCGAGCCCCACGGCCGGCCGGCGAGCCGCAGGCGATCGCGACCCGCGCTTGCCTGCGATCGTCCTGTATACTTGGGCGCGACGTCGGGCGGCTCTCCCGCGGCGCGCACTCCGCCTGCGAGGAGCCGCTTGCACAACTCACTTCGCCTTACCATGCGCGAATGGACGGCACGACTTTCGAGGAGGAGTTGCACGCTATGGCCAACAGGGACGAGCTCATCCAAGAGGCGATCGACGCGATCGTCAACTTCGACGCCGCCGCCGCCGAGGACGTCGCCACCCGCGCCCTGGCCGCGGGCATGGCCCCCGGCGAGATCATCAACGAGGGCTTCGTGGTCGGCATCAGCCAGATCGGCGACTCCTTCGAGAGCGGCGAGGTCTTTCTGCCCGAGCTCATGCTGGCCGCCCAGGCCATGGACGCCGCCACCCGCGTCTGCAACGCCGCCCTGGTGGGCGGCGAGGGCGAGAAGAAGGGCACCGTCATCGTCGGCACCGTGCAGGGCGACGTGCACGACATCGGCAAGGCCATCGTCATCGCCTACTTGAAGGCCCACGGCTACGCCGTCACCGACTGTGGCCGCGACGTGCCGGCCGCCACCTTCATCGCCCGCGCCAAAGAAGAGAACGCCGACGTGATCGGCATGAGCGCCCTGCTGACCACCACCATGGAAGAGCAGAAGAAGGTCATCGCCGCCATCAAGGCCGAGGGCCTGCCCTTCAAGACGGTGGTGGGCGGCGCCCCCTGCACGCAGCGCTGGGCCGACCAGATCGGCGCCGACGCCTACGCCGAAGACGCCGCCGACGGCGTCAAGAAGATCGACGCCCTGCTGAGCAAGTAGCAAGGCGGACGGGCAGTAGCACCGTCGCGA
>Ga0182027_10013061_pt1 | contig 11616 bp, 11 predicted proteins | sample 712E1DmetaG_FD_121300 | JGI IMG/M metagenome (GOLD analysis project Ga0182027, IMG submission 121300) | Permafrost microbial communities from Stordalen Mire, Sweden - 712E1D metaG (Illumina Assembly) | ecosystem: Environmental > Terrestrial > Soil > Wetlands > Permafrost | place: Sweden...
AACGCGCCAGGCCGCGCCCCAACGATACGCATCTGCAACCCATGTTCGGGGAGTGGCTCAGCCTGGTAGAGCACCTGGTTCGGGACCAGGGGGTCGGAGGTTCAAATCCTCTCTCCCCGACCAATATTTTCAATAACTTACAGCAATTTCTGTCCCGCAGAAAAATCCAATGTAGACGATTTTGTAGCGGTCGAGGCCTTCAGGCTCAATATGCGGGTATTCTGCGAGCGCGTCCGCCGCGATTCATGAGATTAAATCCTAGCATCGGCGAGCCGACTGATGCTGGAACAGGGGACCGCAATGGGCAGGGGTGGGGCGTTCCTGAGTCTGACTGAAGACCAGTGTAGGAAACTTATCCGATGATGGAGACGATAAAGCGGTCCTTCCTCCTTACTTGTTGACACTGAAGGGTTTCGGTCATAGTTTTAAAGCAATTCAGAAGCTTCACTGATCAATTTTGGCTCAAGACGACCAAACCGAACTGCTGCGGGAGATACGCGATCTTCTCCGCATCATTGCCGAGCCCGCAATTGCCGAGCGCGACCGAAAACAGCGGAGTGAGCTGCGGCGCCTCGTAGGGAAGAGCGTCTCAAAGGCGAATTCCGTTCTGTTAATGGATGGGGGGCGAACGCAGGCGGAAATACTGCGCGAGACGGGAGTAAATCAGGGTGACCTGAGCACCCTCGTCAAAAAGTTGAGCGCAGATAAGCTTCTTTCCGGAGATGGAAAGAAGCCAAGACTTGCAATCCCAATTCCTGCTGACTTCTTCGAAACGGAGACCACGGATGAGTGATGAGGCCGCTCTAACTGTCTTGCTTGAAATACGCAATTGGGTCCGAGCAGCATCGTTCGGCTCCGTCAAATCCCTTCTTGAGGCGGCTCTCCCAGACAGCAAATCGCGAGAGACATACCAAATGCTAGACGGCATCGCTACTGTCAAGCAGATCTGCGTTGCATGCAAGATGAGCCCGAATGGTGTTGTCGCACTAGCCCAGCGGTGCACAGCGATGGGATTGATGGAGTCAAGAGGCGACAAAAAGCGTGTCAGACTCTTTGACCTCAACGACTTCGGTTTGATGAGCGGAGACGGGCAGCCAGAAGTGCGGAAGATGAGATGAATAGCAAGCAAGCTAAGAAGGATCAGCTTGAAGTTTCGTCCGATCAACTGAAGACGGAATTGATAGAAATTAAGGAGCGGTTGGGTGCGCTTGAGACAATCGCCAGCATATCCAATAAGACGGTGGTTGAGGCCTTTGTTAAGGAACACCTCACGACTGCCAAGGGCAAGCTAATTATGAAGGAGTGCGAAGCTCCGCAGACGCGGGAGAAGCTTATTGCGAAATTCCGCTTTGCGAGCGCGCAGGCGCTAGACTATCACCTTACTCCACTGCGCGAAGCTGATCTGATTCGACAGTACCTTGATGACGCGGGCACGCAGACCTTTGTATGGAGTAATCTCTTCAAACGGCTCCCCAAGAAGGCGATCAAGCAAATATTGAACACCTAGCTCCATCGGCAGGTATACCCGCAACGGTGGAGCAAGGCCCGACGGCTGTTTGTTCTGGAGGGCTGCTTTGGCTGGGAAAAAGAGACGTGCCAATCCAATCGAACGTAAGAACCTCTCCGTGGAAATCCGGACTGCAGTGCTTACAGAGTCCGGATACCGATGTGCGGTCCCGACCTGCCGCGGAATCCTCGCGTTGGATATGCATCACATCTGGGAGGTTTCCGGCGGTGGCGGAGACGATCCCTCCAACCTAATTGCGTTGTGCCCCACCTGCCACGCTCTGTACCATCGCGGAAACATACGCGCCGAGTCGATCTACACCTACAAAGCGATGTTGGTTGCAATCGGTCGAGCATTCGATCTTGAAGCAATAGATAAGTTACTGTTCCTCAGTCCGCTTAGCCAAGACTTCCTCGTTGTCACGGGGGACGGCCTTCTTCATTTCGCCAGGTTGATAGCCGCAGGACTTGTGACGATGGAGCAGAAATCAAACAACAATTGGCAAATTGTCACGTACGCGATGAATATCAGCGAAAAGGGCAGACTCCTGATTGAAGCTTGGAAGGCGGGTGACCGCACGCGGCTTAAGGAGGCACTCGGAGCTCCAGTGCCAGGGGCCGATTCAAGCGGAATCGGATCAACGCTGAGAAACTGACTGCACCCCAGCTCCAAAGCCTCATCCTTTCACGTCGCACAATCTTCGGTACATAAGCACTAACGTTTAGAACCTCGTGGATTAATACAAATCCTCTAACTAGCAATTTGCATTTGACTTCGTCCTACATTTTTGCTAAGCTCTTCCTCGACGATGGTTAATCACGGGGGCAATGTGCAGTTCACTCTCGTGCTAGACCAGCTGTTCTGCGCTTCCAGAAAGAAGCGCGGGAGGCAAGGTGCGAAACCCCGCGTAGTAAAGGCGCAGTGAGGCGGAGGGCGAACGGCTATGACCACCGAAGAGCTTCTGAATGGTATCCAGCAGCAAAATGAGATCATTATCAGCCTGCTTGCGCGACTTGTCTGGACCCCCGAGAGAATCGAAGCCATTGTCACAAGTGGCAAGCGAAACCCAGCTGGATACGTAACCGCTTACAACGCCCTGGACGGATCCAAGCCAGGAACGCAATTGGCTGCCATTGCAGGAGTGACACAACCAGCAATGTCCACGACACTGCAAGCGTGGCTGGATGCGGGCATCATCCTAAATGTCGGTGGCGACACCACGCCGAAATACAAACGGCTCATGAGGCTTCCCGAAGCTAAGAAAAAGGGGAAACGGAGTAGTAATGGCACCAATGATTAGCAGTGACGACGTATTTCAACGGATTGAGTCGAAGCTGGATCAACTGCTCCGGCTTGCGGCTCTGCAAATGACAACTGGCCTCAAGCAAGGGGCTGCAATCCAGCTCCTTGCAGCAGCGGGTTTCGACAGACGAATCATCGCTGAACTGCTCAACACAACGCCCAACACGGTTAGTGTGACGCTATCCAACTCCAAGGCCAAGACCAAGCAGAACGCGAAGGCTGCCAAATCGAGCGAGTAAGGCCCGGCCGCAAAGCTATGACCATACAGCAAACCTCAGAGTTCTCGGCGACGTCCGAGGAAACTATCCAGAAGATAGCCGCTGCAACAGAGTCCAGTGTTCAGCAGCAGACTGCGAAGGCAGTCCGCGCTCGGTCTGGAATCCTTCAACATGCCTTCACCGGCTAACTAGTCCCCCAAGACCCAACCGACGAGCCCGCATCCGTATTGCTCGAACGCATTCGCGCCGGACGTGTGGAATCATCGAAGAAGAGCGCTGCCCGGAAGGCGGCCGGAAAGCGAGGACAGCAATGATTAAGAAGGCGGCGAAGAAATCTCCTTCGAAGAAGAAGTCTGCCCCAAATGCCGAAATCGCAGCGGCAATGCGACAGATGGAAAAGCTGCTGGCGGGCGACGATGTGATAACGCAAGGCGATCTGGATGCGCTGCTAACCTCGCTGCACGGTCCGTCCGCGACGGACGGGCTGAGCGATGAGGAGGCAGACGCCAGGGACGAGGCGCAGCAGATCGCCTTTGAAGCCATGGAAGCAGAGACCGAGGCGCAGGCGCGCAAGCTGGCCAAGCGCGCACTGGCCAAAGATCCAGACTGCGTGGATGCCCTGGTAGTGCTCGGCGGCATCGAGTCGGATTCGCCGAGGAAGATGATCGAGGCCCTGCAAAAGGCCGTGGCCGCCGGCGAGCGGTCCTTGGGTGCCACGTTCATCAAGAAAAACAAGGGCGACTTCTGGGGACTCCTTGACACGCGTCCGTATATGCGCGCCCTGGAGCAACTGGCCTCTCTGTTGCGCGCCGAGGGGCTCAACCTGGACGCAATCAAGCACTACGAGAACATGCTTGCTCTCAATCCAAACGACAATCAAGGCGTGCGCGATCCGCTGCTTGGGCTGTATCTGGCGCTGGGCAGCCTGGACGAAGCCGGCAAGCTACTACAAGCCTATAAAGAGGACGCATCGGCCAACTTTGCCTGGGGCCGCGTACTGGAGCGCTTCCTCTCCGGCGATCGGCCGCGAGCCGCTGCCGCGCTGAAGAAAGCACGCAAGGCAAACTCCTTCGTGGAACTATTTATGACCGGGCAGAAGAATCTCCCCAAGGAAATGCCCGATATGTATTCGCCGGGCAGCGAACAAGAGGCGATTCTGTGTCTCGACAACATGGCTCTGGCGTGGGGCAATTCCAAGCCAGCCGTTCTCTGGCTCATGGAACAACTCCTGAACGATCAGCCTCCGAAGAAAGCGCCAGCCGCCAAGTTAAAGAAAGTCACTCGAAATGCCTGAGGCGACAGCGACCCAACCCGGATACGCAAACCGCCACAGATAGCATTACTAGAATTTGAGTTCCGTACTTGATTCGTTCTAAGGTGTCCTTTGTCGATAGAAAGCGAAATGCACGCGGGATCCAACCAAAAGACCATCGAAGGGTATTCAGGAAGCCATGCACAGGGGACCGCAGGCCGTTGGCAGCATCGGCGGTCAATTTTGCCCCCTTACATTAGTCTCAGATTAAAAGTGAGCGTATTATAGCGGCAGATCCTCGGTTCAGTCAACTTCTTCCTTGACCGCCGGAAACACTGGGAAGAAGATCCGAATCTCAAACAACGGCAGAAATCGGACTCTTTGGGAACTGGTCAGTTTGTGAATGGCCTTTAGTTGCGAATATGCTGCTGGCGCATCAAGCTGTGCCGATTCAGGTCGAAGTCGGGATGTGTGCAAGTGGACTTGGCCAGACCTGATGCGAAGGAACACGAATATTACGATCATGGTGAATTGCGGTCGAGGGACTGCTACAACTCGCGCCGACATTAGTGCTCCTAGAGCCCACCGAAACGCGTGAGTCTTAGGTTGCGCACGGATGTGGGCTGACACCCATTCATCGAGCCGCGATTTCGATTGGGAGTTCTATCTGCATTCGTGCCCTGACGCTAGGCATCTGTGGAGGCCCCATAGCTAAGCTAAACAAAGTCATAGGAGGTGCGGTCAGCTGCCGGTGCCGCATTCCGTTGTGTTGGATGACAGAATGACGCTCTCGACAACGGCCGCGATTAATTCGTGTTTGGTCCACGTGCCTTTGTCTGCTTCGCGACAGCGGCGTAAATAGTTCTCAACGAACTGCAATCTGTCGCGTGGATGGACCCTGTCATCAGAGTCGAAGCAGTGCCTTCATGGCCATGGCTGGCCAGTACCGAGACGGAAGTTCCCTTCGCAGCCGAATACTGTTAAGAGAGCATTTCATGGGAGCGCTTTGACATGAGCGTTCTGCTGTTCCGAAAGTACCGTAGAAAAAGTTTTGAACAGGTGTGGAAAAGCATCTCGAAACTTGCTACACTGGCATTCCCTTGAGGGCTTTTCGCGTTCGATTACACGCGTTCATTTTGGATTTTTGTTGATTGCCTCGGGCAAGGGATAGATGCAAAAGAAGTATAGGGCAGGTGTCGTGCCCCTCGTCGGTGCCCCTCAGGTTGAGCATTTCACGGAGGGCCCCTGTATGAACGACTACGCTGAGTTTCGTCATTTCAGATACCTTCTGGAGATTCTAGAGCAAGAGAGTCTCCGCTCTGCCGCCGAAATTCTTCACACCACCGCACCAAATATCTGCAAACAGATGCAGGAGTTCCAAGAGCACTTTCATCTGTGTCTCTACTCATCCTGTTCGTGGCGAAGTCGCTGTGCAAGGCCGCCACGGTTTATCCGGCCGTTCGGGTGCACAAGTACGACGGCTCAGCCGGGGCCTACTACACGCTGATGATGTCAACAGGTCTTACCTTCGGCACCATCTCCGCGCTCTTCGGGCTCAATCACCAGATCATTACCCAGGCACAGTACTCCTACCTGGTGGGCACGGTCATAGCCAGCGCCGTGATTCCAACTGTGATTGCGAACTCATTCTTCCTGCCCCACCATCTACTTCCCCACGCGCTCAAGAGCAACCAAGCTGAACAAGCAGTGCAGCGGCCTTCCGCTGCAGGAGAGGTATAGGTCATCATCATGGGAAGCCCGGTTTTTGTTGGAATTCAAAGAATACTTGTTGCGTTCGATGCGTCTCCACATGCGGAGCGCGCATTGGATGTTGCCCTTTCGATGGCGGAGGATATGAAAGCCAAGCTGTTCGTCTTGTCTGTCATCCGGCCGCCGGAACCCGCGGAGAGTGCGGAATTCCATGCGGTCCTCGATGAGGGACGCGAGCGCTACGAGCGTATTTTCGTCCCTCTCCGTGAGCGCTGCAAGCAGAAGGACATTGAATTCGAAACGGATACACGCAGTCTTTCTCTCTACGGCAAGACTCGGACACCCGCCGCGGTGCACTTGTGTCCGCTGGGCAAGATGTGACGACATGCCGGCAACATTCGAGTGTTCTCCTACCCCCCTATATCTGGGAGGAAGTTCTTTGGTTTCAATGGCATGCGGAGGGGGTTGCGGCGTAAATATTTCATTCTGCTGGGTTTATTTGCAGAAATTAGAAAACAAAGGGGTTAGAGGCAGTTTTCAGTTCTTCAGCTTCCGTGGCATTGGCTGTGAGAGCGATTCTGGAATGATTGTGCGCCTGGGGGATGGTAATTATCTGCAAAAGGCAAAAGGATGGGTACCCGGCCATGGTGGGGAAATCTAACAACGAATCCGACGGTCGTGGTTTGTGCGAGCCCACCCTCGGTTGAGGCTTGGGGAAGTTTTCAAAAACCGAAATGGTGGTCCACCCGCCTACTACGGCGTTTTCCAGTATCTATTCGATTTGGAGCCCGATTATCGTTGATTATGCTTCCCTTCCCGCTAACAGCTTGCCTCCGGAGATAGCGTTTAGTCGAAGTGCCAAATCTGGAACGAGCCGCTCATTCCACGATGCCGGATGCCCACATTTCTTAATTGGAGGCAAATGCCCGTAGGATGATCGCGCTATCATCCGCAGAGATTGCGTTCGCAATCTAATGCTGAATCGCAGTCTCCGACCTTGAAGGTTTCTCCGTGACCTGGGCTGGCGTAGGCAACTGCGAACGATCCCAACCCCCACCGAGAGACTCAATCAGTTGAACCGAGGCTGTCATTTCTTGCACTTGCAGATTCGCGAGAGACTGCCGGTTTCCGAGCAGGGTGGTTTGCGCTACGACCACGTCGATGTAAGGATCAATGCCGTTTTCGTAACGTCCCAACTCGAGCCGCAGCGAGGTCTGGGATGAGTCGACGGCCTCCTGCTGGCGACGAATCTGTTGCGACAGAATGCGAACCGTCGCGAGTGAATCTTCGACCTGCTGGAAAGCCGTGAGCACGGATTGGCGGTACGCGGCGACGTTCGCATTGTAAATTGCGATGTATTGATTTACAGTGGCGCGACGCAGACCACCGTCATAGACGGTCTCAGAGATCGATGGTCCGACAGACCAGAAACGGCTGGACGCATCCAGGAGGTTCTTGATTGCTGAGCTCTCAACTCCGCCGCCGGCTGAGAGCGTCAGCGAAGGATAAAACGCGGCATAAGCAACTCCGATCTGCGCGTTCGCAGCAGCCATGTTTCGTTCCGCGGCAGCGATATCTGGGCGCCGTTCGAGCAGTTGGGAGGGTATCCCGACCGGTATTGGAGGAGGCGCGCTGGTCCTCGGCTCAACCGGGATCGAGAACGTCGAAGCCGGTTTTCCGGTGAGCATGGCAATTGCGTGCTCATACTGCGCGCGAGCAATTCCGAGATTGATCGCCGCGGATTGCGCTCTCTCCAGGGTTGCCTGCGCTTCAACAACGGAGATCTGATCGCCAACGCCGGTGTCGTAGGCGGCCCGCACAACCGCGAGCGCTTTCCTGTCCGCTTCCACCGTGTCATTAAGGATTTTCTGCAACGCGTCCTGACCGCGAATCTCAAAGAAGTATTCGGCGAGACTCGCCTGTTCAGAGAGTCTCTCGCTCTCAAGGTCTGCCGCAGTGAGCTGGGCAGTGTATTGGCCGGCACGCACTGTGTTGCGGACCTTGCCCCACAGGTCTGGTTCCCATGATGCATCGGCCAGGAGTGAAAAGACCTGCGACTGCTTACCGCCTTGGGCGCCAGTGCCGGTCGTAGACCCAAGATTAGAAGATGTCCGCGAGCGATTGTAGGCGCCTCCAATGCTAGCGGTAGGAAAGTACTGCGAGCGCGCCTCACGCACCAGGGCTCGTGCCTCCATGAAGTTTTCGAAAGCCTGTTGTATATTCTGGTTGTTGACGTTGAGTTGATCTTCGAGCGAGTTCAAGTCCGGATCGTTGTAGATCTCCCACCACTTGCCGCGAAGAGTTGCGTCCTGGGGCTGTGCAACGGCCCATCCGTTGGACTCCTTGAACTGAGTGGGAGACTCTTTGAAAGCTTGAGGCGCCGTCGCTGTTGGTGGTAGATACTTTGGTCCCACGTTGCATCCAGCCGGCATGACACAAAGAGCGGCGATAGCAATTACGCACCACATCCCAATTGAGCTTCTGGATTGCCTGGTCGACTGCTTCATAATGTGCACTCCGAGATCATCCTTTGCTAGGTGGCCTCAGCGGTCCCAGGATAAAGGGAGACTGATTGTTTGCCTCGGAAGCGGAGCCGAAGGCGGTCAAAGAACAGGTAGACGACGGGCGTTGTGTAGAGAGTCAGCATCTGACTCACAATCAACCCACCCACGATTGTGATGCCTAGCGGCCGCCTGAGTTCGGACCCGGTTCCCGTACCGAAGGCCAGCGGCAAAGCACCGAATAAAGCGGCCATCGTCGTCATCAGGATGGGACGGAAGCGAAGTTGGCAGGCTTCGAAGATGGCTTCGGAAGTGGTCTTGCCGTGCTCGCGCTCCGCAACCAATGCAAAATCGATCATCATGATCGCGTTCTTTTTCACGATGCCAATGAGCAGAATGATGCCGATGATCGAGATGACATTGAGGTCAATTTTGAAAAGCATGAGAGCAAGCATGGCTCCCACGCTCGCCGAAGGTAGCGTGGAGATGATGGTGAGAGGATGAATCAGACTTTCGTACAGCATGCCGAGAACAATATAGACCGCCAGTAACGCCGTGCCGATGAGCAGGGGTTCGCTGTCGAGCGAGGTTTGATAGGCGGCTGCTGTCCCGGCAAAGAAGCCGCGGACAGTCCCCGGCATATTCAGCCGCTCCTGCATTTGCGTAACTAATCGGGTCGCATCACTTAGTGACATGTTCGAGGCGAGGTTGAACGACACAGTGACGGACGGGAAGGAACTGGTGTGATTAATGACGAGGGGTGTAGCGCTCGACTGCGCTGAAGTTACAGTGGAGAGCGGAACGACGCCGTTGCCCGCTGTATTCAGGTAGATATTCTTCAACCCGTCAGGGCTCTGCCAGTACGGGGGCGCCACCTCTAACACCACATAGTACTGATTCAGTTGCGTGTAAATGATGGAAACCTGTGACTGCCCGAACGCACTGTAGAGAGACTGATCCAAAGATTGCGGCGTGATGCCAAGCCTTGCCGCAGTGGGGCGATCATAGCTGATCAGCTCTTGCAGGCCGCTGTTTTGGGCATCGCTGCTCACGTCCTGGAAGCCGGGAATCTTCTGCATACCGGCAAGCAAAATGGGTCCCCAGTGCGCCAGATCCTCAACGCTATCCGACTGAATGGTGTACTGATACATGGCATTGCTCGATCGACCTCCTATGCGCAGGTCTTGCGCCGCCTGAAGAAACGCCGAAGCAACCGGAAGCCGGTTCAACTTGGGACGCAAACGATCGATAATCGCCGCCGCCGAGACTTTGCGGACGTTCAGCGGCTTCAGCGCAATATAAATGCTGCCGCCGTTGGATGCGCCACCGCCCCCGGTATGAGCAATGACATTCTCTATAGCCGGATCGGCCTTGATGACATCCACCAGTTTCATAATCGAGTTATTCATCACCGGAAACGATGCATCCTGCGGTCCCCGCACGCTGCCTGTAATGGCCCCCGTATCCTGCTGCGGAAAGAATCCTTTGGGGATGATGACAATGAGATAAAAGTTCAGGGCAATGGTGAGAACCAGGAGGGTCAACATCGGCCCAGGATGCTTCAATACCCAGATCAGCGAGCGGCTGTACTGAGAAAGCATCCACGCAAAACCCTTCTCCGTGGTTCGATAGATGCGGCCGTGCTTGGTCTCCCCCTCATTCTTGAGCAAATACGCGCACATCATCGGAGTAGTGGTCAGGGAAATGACCATCGAGACAACGATGGCTGTTGAAAGGGTGATCGCAAACTCGCGGAACAACCGGCCAACAATGCCGGCCATGAGAAGAATAGGGATAAAGACCGCAATTAGCGAAAGGCTGATCGAGAAAATAGTGAACCCAATCTCGCTTGAGCCCTGAAAGGCAGCCCTCATGGGCGACATCCCCGATTCACGAAGCCGCGAGATGTTTTCCATTACCACAATCGCATCGTCGACTACGAAGCCAGTCGAAATCGTCAACGCCATCAGCGAAAGATTATCGATACTGAAGCCAAACAGGTACATGACGGCAAAGGTGCCAATCAGTGAGACAGGTACCGCGACCGTGGGGATGAGCGTCGCTCGCCAGTTGCGCAGGAAGAGGAAGACAACAAGAATCACGAGGATTACCGAGAGGATGAGCGTTCGTTCCACATCGCTGACGGATGCGCGGATAGTTGTAGTGCGATCAAGGACGATTGTGGTTTTGATGCCTTGTGGAATGGAAGCTTGAATTGATGGCAATTCTGCGCGGACACGATCGACGGTACTGATAATATTTGCGCCTGGTTGGCGGAAGATCATAACCGTGATCGAGGATGTGCCATTCAGGTAGCCTGCCGTACGGATGTTCTGCGCTCCGTCAGAGACGTCCGCTACGTCAGCGAGCCGGATCGCGGCGCCATTCTTATAGCCGACGATGAGCGGCTTGTATTGATCTGCATGGGAGATCTGGTCGTTTGTAACAATATCCGCGGTCGTATTGTCATCTGAGATTTGACCTGCCGGTTCGTGCGCATTCTGCTGGGTCAGCACGGATTGAACATCCTTGATTGTGAGTCCATGGCTGTTTAGCAACGTAGGATTCACTTCCACTCGCACAGAGGGTCCGGCGCCTCCGCCTACCGAAACTTGTCCAACACCCGCGATCTGCGAGAGTTTCTGCGCAATGACCGAGGACGCTTCGTCATAGAGCGTCGCCTTGTCGTACTTGTCTGAGGTGAGTCCCAGAATCAGGATCGGTGAGTCCGCGGGATTCACCTTGCGATAAGTGGGGTTGGCAGGCAGGTTCGCAGGCAGGTAGGTGCGCGCCGCGTTGATCGCTGCCTCCACGTCTCGCGCGGCGCCGTCAATGTCGCGGCTCAAATCGAATTGCAGGGTAATTGAGGTACTTCCAAGGGAACTCGACGAGGTCATCTCGGTCACACCGGCGATGTGACTGAATTGGCGCTCCAACGGAGTCGCAATGGAAGATGCGGTGATTTCGGGACTCCCGCCCGGCAGGCTAGCCGAAACCGAGATGGTTGGAAAATCGACCTGTGGCAGCGGAGAGACAGGCAGAACATTGAAGGCGACGGCCCCGACGAGCGTGATGCCTGCCGTGAGCAGAGTTGTAGCTACCGGACGCCGGATGAAGGGAGCGGAT
>Ga0182027_10013062_pt1 | contig 11616 bp, 5 predicted proteins | sample 712E1DmetaG_FD_121300 | JGI IMG/M metagenome (GOLD analysis project Ga0182027, IMG submission 121300) | Permafrost microbial communities from Stordalen Mire, Sweden - 712E1D metaG (Illumina Assembly) | ecosystem: Environmental > Terrestrial > Soil > Wetlands > Permafrost | place: Sweden...
GCATGAGAATTCAGACAAATAAAATGAGCACGGAGTTCTGAGGCAGATTCAAAATTCTTTTCACTTTCGAGTTTCTTTATAATATTTACAAAATAGTCCTTTAGTGAAACCCATTTTTCATCAAACTCATTTTTATTTTTTCTTCTTATTTGTACCAGATCGCCCACAAGTTTTATTGCTTCATGGTGTTTAACCTGATTTCCCAGATAAGCCTTCAGTGTTTCTGAAGATCTGACAAACCAATTGTTATCATCAGCTATCTGTTTTATCCCTGTCAGTTTATTCAACATATCTATCATCTCCCGGGAATAACTGATATATTTTTCCGCATGGTAACTAAAGGCTTCCGCATTGTTACATATCATTGAATTTTCAATATATGCAGCGTGATGTACCTGGATGGATAATGCACTCAGCACTTTTAGGAAAAGACCGGAATTTTTATTCGTACCTTTTATCTTGTTTTCTGCAGAATCAGCAACTTGCCTGCCTAAATTAAGGATACAACCTATTGCATCATAGTCAAAGGAATCCTCCCATCGTTCATAGGCTGAAGTATGGATATACCAGAAAAGGATCAGTACTTTTTCAAAGCCCTCTTCACCTTTAAATATTGTATTTACCAGTTCTTCAGCAAAAATTTTTCTGTTTGGATTTGTGCAGTTCATGGCCCTTTCAGGGTTTGTGCACCAATGATCGTCACAGGTTTGCCAGATATCATTCTTTCTGTTCCCCAAATTCAGGTTCTTGGTATCTTCGATTGATGCTTTTAATAAATTTAACAGCTCACTGTCAAAAGCACACAGTAAACCTTCTGTCGTAATACGGATATGTTCATATTCCCCTTCATTGTATAAAGTTGCAATTTCTGACAGATTTTCCTGAAGGTTTGCCATAGTTCAATTGTTAAGAGGGCTTTGAATAGATCTTATTGATTAAGGATGAAATAATCTCTTGTATATTTATGATCAGGGTAATAGGTCATTAACAGAGTCGACAGGATTCCCGTTTTATCAATGAATTCAGGGATCCCGTCACTACTCTTGGGGAAAGCAATGAAAGAGGGTATACCATCAATTGCTAAACCTTTCATTATAATTTCCTTATCCCATTTCGCACCCTTTCCCATTGTCGTGATGAAATAGTCAAAAATCAATTCAACTGCTGCCCTGGCCTGTTCATAGCTTTGTTTTCCAGGTACAAAGGCCCTGAAAGCAAGGAACATTGGAACGGAATTCCAATTATATTCATCGAAAATCTTCAAATTGTAATCTGTGTCCGGTTGGGCATATCTAAAAGGCCAGAGTACATTTCTTCCAAGCCGGCCATGAAAAGGAAGGCGTTTTAAAGATGAAGAGCCGGAAGGTGATGTGTCAGGGAATTCGACCTCACCTAATTCGCAATCCAATAAGGGCATTCCGGGAATTTTATCTTCAGGATCCAGCCCTAAGGATATCATTCCCTGCGGAATATTATCTTCAGCCACCTGAAGGATGGCTGCGGAAAGAACGGAACCCAAGCCGGCATTGCGCAGACGCGGAAGGGTAGCAATATGTGAGGCATAAAACAAAGAAAGTCGTTTGTTCACTATCACAGCTCCATCTGCGACTCCAATAACATGATCATTCCCATCAAGTATAACCACCATGATCCATTTGTACCAGAAAGAATGTTTCTCAGATCCATCCCCGGTAATGCCTACAGTTCCATCCTCGAACCTGTTTGCCTGAATATGGCCTATATACCTTTTTGGAGAGTCAATCTCGTTTGGTAAAAAAGTTTCGGAAAGCAATTTGATCGCATTCAGAAAGTCGGAAGACCTTTCATCCCTGATCTCATAAAAGGTTAATTCCGGAAGATTTAATCGAAATCCGATTTTAAATGCCGGGTTAAACTCCCTGACTTCCCTGGAAGGTTGCTTTTCTGACAATTTAATTTTTTCATCTGGTAGTAAGACTTCTTTTAACCGTATATCAATGCTTTTTAAATATTTGTCATGCTGTTTTATTGAGTTCAGGCAGTGATTAATGGTATAAAAATATTTATGCGCATTGGGTTCCGTCATTAATACCAGATCCGTTTTCAACTTTTTCAGGTAATCAATTTCATCCTTTATTTGCCCTTCTATCAATTTCCTATAGGAATGTGTTATTGATGTAATCATCCGGTTTTTAACAGAAAGCCATTTCCCTAATTTTTTTTCTGATTTTTTTTGACAATTCTGTAACCTTTGAATCATCAAATCCAGGCCTCTTTTCCGGGCCCTCTTCTCATACCCGTTACATGCATAACCCAGAAGCAACTCAAGATAAAATGTGGCATATTCGGTTGTCCTTCCCAGATCTTTCTCAATCCGGATATAATCAAAATCAAACTCATCATATAAGGTAACTTTTTCCCACCAGGTAAAAGGGATTTTCATCTCTTTAAGGGCCCTGATTCCTTTTGTTTCAAAGTCTTTCACTGCCATATCATATTCAGGCCAGTGTACCATCGGGCAATCTGTCTTATCAATTTTAAAATGCACTTTCCCTTTCGAGATATAAAAGACAACAGGATATGTATCACAAAGAACAGGTTTGGCGGGGATAGCGGTACACCTGTATTCCTCATCCAAAAAAGGACAATTGTTCTTCATTTTTAAAACATCCACATTCCCCAAAGGAGTATTGATCGCACTGAAATACTTTTCCTCAAGCACGGTCAAGGGAATATTCAGTTTTTCAGCCATAAATTCTTTTTCCCCGGGCATCAGGGTGGAAATCTTAAATTTCTCGCACTTGCCGCCACAACGTGCACATGCGTCATAGGTATCACCTGCAAATGAGCCATGATACCTGGTAAATTTTTCTGACTTTTTTTTCATTTCCACCAATTATCCTTTTATCGAAGCTATTAGAAACCTTTGGGAGGTTTGTTTTTGTCACAAATATAGGAAAAGGAGTCTTGAAGAACACATACCTTTATTCTGTATTTTCAGCAAAAAGGCGACAACTCTTTATCTGTACAGGACAATAATATTTGGTAACAAGATTCAATTAATGAATCTGTAAAAGATCAGTAGCCTAGAATTTTAAGCATCGACTTGTGTCCCTGTTCTTTGGCAAATAGTTTGGTTGTGTAGGAACCACTCTCATCCACATCAATAATAATTTGCTTGGGAGCGGGAATAAGGCAATGCTGAATTCCTCCGTATCCGGCAAGTGAATCCTGGTAGGCACCGGTATGGAATAGCCCGATATAAAGTGGTTCATCTTCCATTAACCTCGGAAGAAATATTGCATTGGTGTGGGCTTCAGTATTGTAATAGTCCTCGCTGTCACAGGTCAGGCCACCAAGAAAAACCCTCTCATATTCCTGATCCCAATGATTAATGGCCAGTAAGATGAATTTCTGATTTGTAGTCCAGGTAAAAGGCAAGGTTGTGATAAATGAACTATCGATCATGTTCCAGATCTCGTGATCGTTCTGCCGCTTCTGGTCAATGATTGAGTATAATGTTGCCCCGCTTTCTCCTACTGTAAACGAACCGAAGTCAGTGAAAATATCCGGTTCATGGATTCCACAACGATCGCAAGTATTTTTAATCTGAGCGATAATTTCTTCAGACATATATTCATAGTCATAATCGAAATTGAGGGAATTCTTGATAGGGAACTCACCCCCGATGTTGAAAGCAGTTAATTGGTGACAAACCGATTTTAATTCACAGTACAAGTTGACACATTTGGTCAGTTCATTCCAATAATAGGCAGAATCATGAATTTCAGAGTTTATAGAGAAATACAACATCTTAAGTTCAAATTTTGGATTATTCTTTATTACCTGATCATAGAATGGAATGATTTCATTATAACGAATGCCTAACCTTGAAGTATAAAAATCGAATTTGGGCTCTTCTTCTGAGGCAATCCGAATGCCAATACTCATCTTCTTTGTGATGCTGCGATCATATTCATCGAGTTCTAATTTGTTATCCAGGATGGGAATGACGTTTTCAAATCCTTTTTCGATAAGGTCACATATGTTTTTGATATATTGCGGACGTTTGAATCCGTTACAGATGATATAGCTATCCTTCTTTATTTTACCGGCTTCAAAAAGGGTCTCAATAATTGGAATATCAAATGCTGACGAGGTTTCAATGTGAACGTTATTTTTCAGCGCTTCCTCAAGCACAAAGGAGAAATAAGAACTCTTTGTGCTATAACAATACTGGTAACTCCCGCCATAATCGGATTTAGCCATTGCCACGTTGAAAAGGCGTTTTATCTTTTGAATCTGCATCCCGATCTTGGGGAGATAAGTAATCCGCAAAGGAGTACCGTATTGCTTGATAATGTCCATTAAAGGAATATTGTTGAACAACAACACTCCATCTTCTATTTTAAATTCTTTAGTAGGAAATTCGAAGGTCTGTTCAATCAGGTCGGAATACTTGTTTTTCATCAGGAAAAAATTGTTCTAGGTTAAGGCTAAGTGTTTGAATGTCACACTCTTTAAAAATAATTTCTTTCTCTTGTTTTATATATTTGCTGATTTTTGTAGCAAATATAAATATTTTCGTTTAACCCTTTTGGGAATGAATAAAACGGTAACATACAACTGGGAATCTTCAGACAAAAGCGAAATAGCGAAAATTTCGTAAGTTTGAGAACTTTTTATCAACATTTACAGGATGCTCAGGAAATTCACCTTCATTGTTCTTCTCATCATAACTTTCCTGTCCATTTCGCTCCGGGCCCAGAAAGTAGCCCTGGTGCTCAGTGGTGGTGGTTCCAAGGGAGTAGCTCATATCGGTGTGATCCGGGCGCTGGAAGAGAATCATATTCCCATCAACTATATTGTAGGCACCTCCATCGGGGCCATTGTCGGAAGCCTTTATGCCAGCGGGTATACAGCCGATGAAATGGAAAAGCTCATGGATTCGGAAGACTTTCAGCATTGGGTGGCAGGTGTCATGGATGACCGTTACATCTATTATTACCGGAAGGAAGATCCCAATGGCGGATGGGTTTCCCTGGATTTCGATTTCAGGAAAAAGCTGACATCCCAGCTTCCCACCAATCTCATCTCCCCTTACGAGATGGATTATGCTTTCCTTTCGATCCTGGGACCTGCATCTGCAGCATGTCACGGCAACTTCGATAACCTTATGATCCCCTTCCGATGCGTTGTATCAGATGTCGATTCAACACAAAAGATTGTCATGGGCAGGGGCGACCTCAGCAGTGCTGTGCGGGGTTCCATGAGCATTCCTTTTGTTTTTAAGCCCATTACCATCGACGGAAAACTTGTCTTCGACGGAGGGATGTACGATAATTTTCCAACTGATGTAGCAGTACATGAGTTTCATCCGGATGTGATCATCGGAAGCAGGGTTGCCGAACGATACAGCAGCCCCGACCCGGAAGATGTCGTTTCCCAGTTGCTGAGTATGCTGATGGCCCGGCAGAACGACAGCATCCCTTATCCGAATTCCGTCCTGATCGCTCCCAGCATTCCCCATATCAACATCATCAGTTTTACAAAGATCCATGAACTTGCAGACAGTGGCTACCAGGCTGCCAAAAGAAAGATACCGGAAATACGGAAACTCGTTAAAGACTCCCTGAGTCCCCTGATCATGGCCCAAAGAAGGGACGATTTTCACAAGAAAGAACCCGTGGTTGTTTTTGATTCCATCCATATCATCGGATTAAACGCTGCGCAAACCCGTTATGTAATCCATATCCTCAAACATAAAAAAAGACTTGTCAGCCCGGAAGATCTTAAAAAGCAATATTTCCGTTTTATCAATGAAGGATTTGTCAAGGGGATCCATCCCATCGCCAGATTCAACCCGGCTTCAGGATATTATGATCTCTATCTCGATATCCAGAAAGCCGAACATTTCAATTTGCAGTTTGGGGGAAATATCAGCCTTGGTGCCAACAGCCAGGGATTCCTGGAACTCCAGTATAAATACCTTTGGTCCAAAGCCCTCAGGTTTATGATCAATGGCTATATCGGGCGGTTCTATAATTCCGTTAAAGCCAATGCCAGGATCGATTTCAACTCCAAAGTTCCCTGGTTCATGGAAACCGGATATACCTATAACCATTACGATTATTTTGCAACGACGACTTATTTTTTCGATGATAAAACACCTTCTTATGTAAGGCAACGTGAATATTTCGGGGATATCCGTATCGGGATGGCTGTGACCAACGCTGGGAAACTGAGTTTCAGCACCAGCTATGCCTTTAACAACAGCACTTATTACCAGAATAATATGTTTTCCCGGCTTGATACTGCCGATCAAACCAGTTTTAATTTCGTCAACCCGCAATTTTGTTTCGAATTGAATAACCTTAACCGGAAACAATATGCAAGCGCCGGGGCTTTTTTCCGATTAGCCCTTGGATATATAAACGGGAATGAGGGTTTCCTGCCCGGGACGCTCTCTTTCAATAAAAAAGAGTTCAAAGCCAACCATTCCTGGTTCTATATTAAGCTTCTATATGATAACTATTTCGCCTCCTGGGGTCCTTTTAAGTTTGGCTTTTACACGGAAGCTCACATTTCCAACCAGCCATTGCTGAATAATTACACATCCACCATCCTGAATGTACCCGATTTCCACCCTGTTCCTGAAATGCAAACTCTGATGATCCCGGCTTTCAGGGCAACCAGCTTTGCAGGGTTGGGATTTAAAACGGTTTTGACGTTGTATAAAAAAATCGAGTTCCGGCTTGAGGGTTATGTATTCCAGCCTTACCAGGAGATCACCGAGAACCCGCTGGATCATACTGCCCTGCCCGGGGCTGTCCTTTCTGACCGCGCATGGGTCGGATCAGCTGCCCTTGTATACAATACCCTTATCGGCCCGATCAGTCTGGGAATCAATTATTATGATAAAAAGGCTGAAAATTTTACCCTGAATGTGAACATTGGGTATATGCTGTTTAACCGAAAGGCACTGCCATAACGGGCAAGTTATAAATAGCGAAATTGCGAAATTGCGAAATGGCGAAAAAATGAAAAGTGAAAAGTTATTTTCCATTATCTGAGGACTTATCACTAATGGCTCTTAACTGGTGATTTGATAAGTAAAAAGGATTAGGATACTTTATTAACTTTTTAGACTTTGTAAACTTTATAAGCTTTGTGACTTTGTGACACTGTAACTATTTGACTTTCAATCATTCGTTTTCAATCATTCATTTTCAAATAAAAAAACCCTACTTTTGCAATTCAATCTATCATTTTACCGGCCCTGGTCGGACGCTGAAATTAAGTATTATGTTTAATTTGTTGAAAACCGTTAATGAAAAAAGTAAAAAACGCCCATCAGATTCCTGAACCTGAGAATACTCCGCTCCAGGAAGAGAATTCTTCACCTGTTGAACAAACAGAAACCGAAATTAAAGAAACACGACCCACTGAATCCGTTCAGACTGAAGAAGAAAAGCCTGCTGAGGAATTACATGAGATCCTGCCTGAAATAATGGCGGAACATACCGGAGATGCGCCTCTGGAAGAAAATAAACCTGCTGAAAATCCCCCTGAGATTCTTCCCGGATTCAAGGAGGAACCTATCGAAGATGTTCCTTCGGAAGAAATTAATCCTGCAGAACAAATCCCCGATATCCTTCCTGAAATAGAAGAGGAACCTTCTGAGGAACCGACTTCTGAAGAAACAAATCCTGCCGGGCAAATTCCGGAGATCAGGGAGGAACATGCAGAAGATGACCTTTCAGAGGAAATTGCGGAGCATGAATCACAGGAAATGGCAGAGGATATCAGCACATTCTCACGGGAACAATTGGTAAATGAGCTGGAAAAGGCGGTACATGAGCAGGACCTGAATATGGTGAAGACCAGGATCGCCCTGATCAAAGTGGCTTTCCTGAAGAAAAAGAAAGAAGAAAATTTACAGCAATATGAGAAATTCGTAACCGAAGAAGGCCACAAGGAGGTAGCTCCCGCTTTGGAGGATCTGCTGGATACCCGGTTCAACGAATTCTTCAATATATACAAAGCCAATAAAGCCAGATATAACGAAGAACAGGAAAAGATCAAGCTGCAGAATCTGAAAAAGAAAAACCAGATCCTCGAAGAACTTCGGGTTCTGGTCAGTTCGGAAGAGACACTTAAGAAAACCTATGATGAGTTCAAAAATCTCCAGGACCGGTGGAAAGAGATCGGGATGGTTCCACGTACCGAGATCAACAACCTCTGGCAAAACTATCATTTCCTGGTAGAGAAATTCTTTGATAAGGTTAAACTGAACAAAGAGCTGAAAGACCTGGACCTGAAGAAGAACCTGGAAGCTAAAATCTCTCTTTGCGAGAAAACGGAGGAACTGCTTCTCGAAACCTCCGTTCTGAAAACCTTCAAGAAACTTCAGAAATATCATGAAGAATGGAAGGATATCGGACCGGTGCCGCTCGACAAAAAAGAGGAGATCTGGGAACGATTCAAGAATACTACCGATAAGATCAATGAACGCCGGCGTGAGCACTACTCAAAGGTAGAAGGTGAACAACAGAAGAATCTTGAAACCAAAACTGCCCTGTGTGAGCAGGCCGAAGAGATCCTTACCCTCCCCAACGAAACGGTGAAAGACTGGCAAACCAATACCAATAAGGTCAATGAACTCCTGAAGATCTGGAAAAGTATCGGGCCGGTTCCCCAGAAAACCAATACGGAGATCTGGAACCGGTTCAAATCGTCGTTGGATGCTTTCTTTGCAAATAAAAAGGATTTTTTTGACAAGCTGAAAGACCAGCAGGTTCACAATTATAACCTGAAGGTAGAACTTTGTATGCAAGCCGAATCATTGAAAGCCAGTACCGACTGGAAGAAAACTTCCAACGACCTGATCCGTCTGCAGAACGAATGGAAATCATTGGGCCCCGTTCCGAAAAAATACTCGGATAAAATATGGAAACGTTTCCGGGCTGCCTGCGACGAATTCTTTAATGCAAAATCTTTCTATTTCTCGAATTTGCAATCCAATGAAGCCGATAACCTGAACAAAAAGATCGATCTCATTCAGCGGCTTAAGGAGTCCCCATTCGGGACCGACAAAAACGAGAATCTTAATGTCCTGAAGAATTTCCAGCGTGAATGGACCGAGATTGGCCATATTCCGATAAAAGAAAAAGAAAAGCTTCAGAACGAATTCCGCAGCCTTATCAATGAATGCCTCGACAAACTGAAGATCAGTGAAGTGGAAATGACAGCCCTGTCGTACCAGAACCATGTTGATTCCCTCAAAAATGATCCTCAGTCGAAACGGCTGATCAGCAAAGAGCGGGAGATCCTTTCGGGGAAGATCGTTAAGATGAAGGAAGACATCAACCTTTGGGAAAACAACATCGGTTTCCTTGCCAATTCGAAGAATGCTGTAATCCTGAAAGAAGAATTCGAAAAGAAAATCAACAAGGCGAAGAGTGATGTAAAGGTGATGGAAGCCAAGCTGAAGTTGCTGAGAACACAATAGCCCGGATGCTGGGTACTGGATGCTGGATGCTGGAAAATAAAGATTAAGCTGCTGATTCACCAGTTCACCAAATCACCAAGTCGCCAACTAATATATGTCTGGAAACTCTTTCGGTCACACTTTGATCTTAACAACTTTTGGTGAGTCCCACGGGCCTGCCGTAGGCGGAATTCTTGATGGATTCCCTCCTTTGATTGATATTGACCTTGCTTTCATACAAACAGAATTAAACCGCCGCAGGGCCGGACAGGCTTTCTATTCTTCCGCACGGAAAGAGGATGATCTCTTTGAGATCCTTTCCGGTGTTTTTGAAGGAAAATCCACGGGTGCACCGGTTGCCTTCCTGGCCAGGAATACAGATGCCAGACCGGAACATTACCTGCAGTTAAAAGAGGCTTATCGTCCTTCCCATGCTGATTATACCTGGGAAAAGAAATTCGGGATCCGCGATTACCGGGGCGGAGGAAGGGCATCGGCCAGGGAAACGCTGGCCCGGGTCATTGGCGGGGCACTGGCAAAACTGGTTCTTCGGAAACAGGGTATTTCCATTACGGGTTATGTGTCACAGATCGGGAATTGCAGGCTGGATGAAAATTTTATTCCCAAGGATGCTGCTACTGTACTTGCCAGCATTGTCGGCTGTCCGGACCCGGTGGCCGAAGCCAAAATGATCGGGTCACTTGAAGCCGCCAAAGCCGAAGGCGATACGCTGGGCGGCATCATTTCCTGCAGGATAAGCGGAGTCCCTGCCGGGTTGGGAGAACCGGTTTTTGATAAGCTCAGTGCCGACCTTGCTAAAGCCATGCTCGGTATTCCTTCTGCAAAAGGCTTTGAATATGGTTCCGGCTTCTCCGCTGCCGGGATGAAAGGATCGGAACACAATGACCTCTTCATCACACAGAACCAGTCCATCATCACGGAAACAAACCGTTCAGGCGGGATCCAGGGCGGCATCTCTAACGGAAATGAAATCTTGTTCCAGGTCGCCTTTAAACCGGTGGCTTCCCTGATGAGGGATCAGGAAACGGTGAACCGGCAAGGAAATAAAGTCGTTCTGACAGGAAAAGGAAGGCACGACGTCTGCGTAGTTCCCCGTGCGATCGTTGTCGTGGAAGCTATGGCAGCATTGGTCATCGCCGATCATTACCTCAGGCAGAGGCCACCGGCAGGGTGAAACTGAAAACACTTCCCTCACCGGGTTTGCTTTCCACCCAGATATGTCCCTTTTGCTTAATGATAAAATCTTTTGATATGGCAAGTCCGAGCCCGGTACCACTCCGGATCGATCCGGGAACCTTAAAAAACTTCTCAAAAACCTTATCAAGATATTGTTCTTCAATTCCATTCCCAAAATCCCTTACCGAAAACTTTACTTCTTTTTCTTCAGCAACCACTTCAAGGATGACTTCCCGTCTTGTTCCGGAATAATGAATTGCGTTATTCATGAAATTGATCAGCACCCATGCGGTCTTTTCGGCATCTGCATTCACAAATGGTAGGTCGCCAGGGATGTTGGTGATTATTTTGATCCCGTTCTGTTCTGCCTGGAGACTCATAGCCTGCAGGGTGTAATCCACAATCTCTTTCGGATCCGTGGCCTGTGTATGAAGCAGGATGTTTCCCGTTTCGACCTGGGTGAGATCAAGAAGTTCCCCCGTGATCTTTGATAACCGTACGACTTCTTCCCGGATGTTTCGTACAATGACAGTCTGATCTTCGTTCAGGTTACCGATTCTTGCATCTTCCAGGAGTTTCAGATTCAACCGGGCTGAAGCAATCGGGTTTTTCAGTTCATGTGAGATCGTAGCTATGAAACTGGTCTTGGCATCATCAAGCTCCTGGAATTTGGTAATGTTCCGGAGAATGATGAGATGACCGATCACGGCAGAATCTCCTCCTCCCGTCGGGCTGATCTGGACATCAGAGATATCCTTTGAAAAATAGGATTGCCTTCCACCGGAAACAATCTTGATGGGCGTAATTTCCTTTGTTTTATAAGATCCGTTCATCAGGTCACTGACAATATTCTGAAACAGGTTGTTCCGGACAGCCACATCCGGCGCATATAGCCCCACAATATCTTTCGGTTTCAAACCCAGCAGGTCGCAGGCAACAGGATTTGCGAA
>Ga0182027_10013063_pt1 | contig 11616 bp, 9 predicted proteins | sample 712E1DmetaG_FD_121300 | JGI IMG/M metagenome (GOLD analysis project Ga0182027, IMG submission 121300) | Permafrost microbial communities from Stordalen Mire, Sweden - 712E1D metaG (Illumina Assembly) | ecosystem: Environmental > Terrestrial > Soil > Wetlands > Permafrost | place: Sweden...
ATTACCATTGAAAATATGGCGAAATTGTGACACTATGCCTATAAGAGATTTATATACGCTCTCCAATTGACTCCCAGCAACCAAATCAAGGCATAGCACCAACCGATTTTTTCATATTAAATTTGCCAGTTATTTCCGCCAACTGTTCCTCACTGATACCCTGAGGGGTGTAACCTGAACCTTTGCAGAGGAAAAAGATTGTTGCCGATTTTTCCATGATATCGATGTAATCAAAGGCGTCTGCAATATTTGCTGCGACGGCCGCACAACCATGTTTTTCCCAGAGTATCACGTTATGTTTCTGTAAAGCGGTCACCGTAACATCCGCCAGTTCTTCACTGCCGGGGCATCGGTAGGGCGCAACGCCTACTCCGTTGGGGATGACAATTTCCACTTCCGGATGCATGGTAATCAACACGTGGTTGATAATCTCTTCCTTCAGATATTTCTCGATTTGTGAGAGGGCAATCAAATGCGGCGGGTGGGTATGCAGGAAAGTAGTCATCGGCATGTCATTGCGCCGTAAATATTGATGAATTTTGAGATGGGAAATAAACTCCGAGGTCGGTTTACTGTTGATGCCTTCACCGCCCCAGAGCACCTGGTAGCCGCTGAGGTCTTCCGCTATGTTAATCAGCAGCAGATGTTTTTTAGGATTACGGGCGACATTTCGCATTGCCGCGCCGGTCACTTTCACGATAAAACTCCGTCCTGCCAATTCCGTTTGCGCAAAAGGCAGCGGTACAGTTAAAAACTGGTTGGTGTGTTTCATATCTTCTGGTAATAAATTAGTTACGTCAATAGTGAAATTACCGGCGTTGCGTTCTGCCCAGCCCCGCTCCCACATATATCCCGAAATTTCGGCGATTTCACTAACAACATTCTGTAATTCTTTTGAAAGAGAAATTTCTAACACTCGTTACTCCAAATTATTCTAGACTAAATTATTATTTATTTTATATTGCCCGTTTTGTGCTTTATAGTTCAACGATTATTCAGTTTTTAGCCTCCGCAAATTCCCCGACCCAGTGGGCTAGATTTACCGCTGTGTGCGAGAACATTTGATTCAGATAGACGACAAGCGCCCGGTCTTCTACCGCAATGGGTCCGGTATCGTCGGAGCTTCTGGCGCCCAACATGTAAGCGATATCCTGTAAATTTTCCGGATAATAATAAAAAAATGGATTTTCCCGGTATTCTATTTCCCCGGTATCGCCGTCTGTTTCGATGGAGATGCCCCGCGAACGGCAAAAATCATCCCAGATCGTAACGAATTTGTTATGGTGATTATAAAACCACAGTCTTAAATGCTGATACTCAATTTCATCTTCAAGTAACGGCATCCATAATAATGATTCGAAATTATCGCCGCCAAAACTTTTGTTGATTAAATCGCTGACTCTAAAATACCTTTCCACCCATTCTAAAATCAGTTCTACATCTGCTGTGTTATATATCTTCTGTAGTGCACCCATTTTCAAACGCTAAACCCACCTTTTCCCGAATATGATCAATCATATTATTAGAGTATTTTATGTCGACCTCTAGTCAATGTTGATGGAAACTACTTTGAGTTGACTAAATTCATACAAACCCCACTTGAAACGTTCTTTCCCTAATCCGCTCTCCTTAAAACCGCCCCAAGGTAATTCGGCCCCGCGAGCATTATTTGCCAAAACAGTACCGGCCTGTAATTCATTGGTAAACCTGAGGACTCTGGCTCGATCCTGGGAATAAACGGTGGCTTTTAACCCGAACGTATTATCATTGGCCTTGGCAATTACTTCATCATCTGAGGAGAAGGGTTCCATAATGCAGGCTACCGGACCAAATATTTCCTCTCTAGCGATAGTCATATTCTGCTTAACATGAGTAAAAACGGTAGGTAACACGAAGTATCCTTTATCCAACGGCGGTTTAGTTGGTCTCTTTCCACCGAGGACAAGTTTGGCCCCCTCGTCAATCCCTGATTTGATGAAGCCTTCGATACGGGCGCGATGTTCAGCACTGACAACCGGGCCCATCTGGGTCTTTTCATTGGCGGGGTCTCCAACGACTATTTTTTTCATCCCGTCCACGAACTTCTCCACAAAGGCGTCATAAAGGTTTTCATGCACATAAAATCTGCCCGGAGAAGCGCACACCTGAGCGCAATTAAAGGTCTGCCCTCTTACTCCTGAAGCCACAGCCATATCCAGATCGGCATCGTCTAAAATAATCACCGGGTTTTTGCCGCCCAATTCGAGCTGCAGACGTTTAACAGTCTGGCTGGCAAGCTCCATGATTCTTTTACCGACTTCGCAGCTGCCCGTGAAGGCCACCATATTAACATCTCGATGGGATGCAAGAGCTTCGCCTACGGTGCCTCCTGGGCCCGTAATAACATTCACCACACCATGAGGAATGTCCAGCTTTTCCAATATCTCAGCAAGTTTGAGAGCCGACAGGGAATCGATACTCGGCGGTTTGATTACACAAGTATTACCGGCCGCAAGAATCGCTGGCAGCTTGTCGGTGATCATCATTAGGGGGAAGTTCCACGGCGTAATCACGGCGCATACGCCCACAGGTTCCCGCTTGGTATAAGAAAGCGTATTACAATCAGTCGGAAGAGTATCGCCGGTAAGGAAAGAACTGGCTGATTGAGATGCCCATTCAAATGTGCGGGCTGTCATGGTAGCAAATTCAGTGGCAATCTTTAACGGAAAACCATGATCAATGCTTTCCAGCCTGCCGAGTTCCACAGCGTTTTCCCTGATTGCTGCCCCTATTTTGCCCATTATTTCGGCTCGTTCAGCCACGGATTTTTTTGACCAAGCCAGGAAAGCTTTTTTGGCGGCCTCAACAGCCCTATCAACATCAGTTTTACTACCCAGCGGGAGCCTTGCGATTTCCGCTTCTGTCGCCGGATTGAACACCGGGTACGTCTTACCTGATTCGGCCTCGACCCATTTCCCGTCTATCCACATCTTGTATTGCTTCATATTTTCACTCCTTCAACTGTTATTTTTCCCTTAAAACAGTACCCAAATTTTTACATAAAAAAAGAGCACCCTAAGGAGGTGCTCTATGCAACAAAAATTAGCAATAGCCTATTTGATGGCAATAGCTATGCTTTTGCAGAGCCGTCTCTCCTTTCCAAACACGGGAGGCATCACCATTTTTGGTGATACCCTTCGGGATTCCTTCCGCGAACCTCCGGAACCCCAGCGGTCGATAAACCATACCTTACGGCTTTAGGTATATCAACTCGAAGAGTAATTTCGATATTCAGTTATAATTCATCTCACAATCACCACAAATCTCAATAAATTATCGTGGATGTGAGTTGTGACAATATCATGCTTAATTGACGCACGTATTAAGTTTACTTTACAATAAGGTGAAATGGCTGTCAAGAATAACCTCCGGCAGATTAGAAAGTCCGCAAATTTAACTCAAGCAAATGTAGCCGATGCCGTTGGCATTAGCCGTCAAGCTTACGTCAATATCGAATTAGGTAAATCTATCCCTTCTACATGGACAGTTCTAAAGCTCGCAAGTCTCTTACAGACCACTGTTGAGGCATTATTTTGGCTGGATGATAAATAAAGCAATTCCATCAAGGTTTGTTCCTAAGAAATAACAACCATAAAATAAAAACTTTATTTTACCCGGTAATCACGGATCCATACATTAAATTTTGATAGGCGGGTTCGCGAGATTATTTCACCGCAATACGGGCATCAACTACCCAGTACCCCTGCCCGGCCGGTAAAACTTTCACCGGATTGAAATCCAATTCAGTAATCTGGGGAATGTCATCAACCATTACGGAGAGCCGTAATAACAACTCTTTTAACGCCGCTTTGTCGCCGGTCGGAGTCCCCCGAAAGCCACTAAGCAATTTGGATACTTTGACCGCCCCGATTAATTCTTCGGCATCCAGCTCGGTAAGCGGATTCAATCTGAAAGCAGTATCATTAAGTACTTCAGCGTTAACTCCACCCATCCCAAACATGATTAAAGGGCCAAAAGACGGGTCGTTGGACACACCGATAATAGTTTCAATCCCGTCCGCGACCATTTTTTGGAGCGTCACGCCGTCCATCTGATTTTCTTTGCCGATTTCGGTCAGTTTCTCTTTAATCGATTTATAAGCATCAATGACTTCATTTTCCGATTTAAGATTCAACCGCACTCCCCCGACATCGGTTTTGTGGGTGATTGTCGAGGAAGCAAGTTTCAGGACGACCGGATAGCCGATTTTCCCGGCGATCGCGGCGGCATCAGCGGCGGTTTTAGCAAATTTTGTTTCCGCAAACCCGATACCGTAACACTTGAGTAAACCGGAGATTTGTTCCGGCGAAAGCCATTTCTGACCATCAATTTTTTTAGCTAAAGCGGCCGCAATAATTTTATTTGCTTTCTCGCGTTTAATATCGCTGAATTTAACCGGTGCGCTTTCCGGCCGGGCCAGCCGCTCGGAATATTCCACCGCTTTAGCCAGCGCCGCTACCGCATTTTCAGGGAATACATAACTGGGAATAAATTTACCGGTAGTGTCGATTTCGGCGCGTAAGCCGGTGTGCCCCATTGAACAAACCAGCAGCGGCTTTTTATTACGGCGGAAATGGGCGGCTACCCGATGTAAAGCAGCTTCCACTTCTTCCACCTTAAGCATGGCAGGCCGGACAAAAATAAAGAGGACCGCATCACTGCCTTTATCCGCCGCCAGTTCCTGAAGAATGCCCTCGAATTCCACTGGCACAGCCGCAGCGGTGGTATCCATCGGATTATTCATTTTGATGCTATGTTTGAGATGCGGTTTGATGGCCGCAGCTGTTTCCGATGAGATCTCCGGGAGCATTAAACCGTATTTGGAAGCGGCATCTGTAGCCAGAATACCGGGGCCGCCGCCGTTGGTTACGATCACCAAACGTTTGCCTTTAGGTAAAGGCTGATTTGAGAGCATCGAGGCGACATTAAAAAGTTCTTCTATCCCATCCACCCGGACGAGACCGGTTTGACGGAATAACTCCTGGGTTACAGTTTCGGAAGTGGTTAACGCCCCGGTATGAGAAGAAGCCGCTTTAGAACCGGCTGAGCTCTTGCCGCTTTTTACCACGATGATTGGTTTTTTCCGGGAAAGCCGCTGCGCGATACGCACGAAATTACGGGGATTCCCGAATGTTTCCAGGTAAAGTAAAATAACTTTGGTTGCGGCGTCCTGTTCCCAGTATTGCAGCACATCGTTGGGAGAAACATCCGCCCGGTTTCCGGCACTGATATAAGTACTTAATTTGATGTTCAACGAGCGGGCATAATCGAGGCTTACTTCACCGATTGCGCCGCTCTGCGTCAGGAAAGCTACGTCTCCCGGCGCGTTGTCGGTCGGAGAAAACGTAGCATTAAGATTTATCGCGTGGTCAGTATTAATCACGCCCATGCAATTCGGGCCGACCATCCTCATGCCATAGCTACGAACGATGTCGCGGACTTCATTCTCACGTTCTGCTCCTTCCGGCCCGGACTCTTTGAAACCGTCGGAGATAACAATTAAAGCACGCACTCCTTTTTGCCCGCATTCTTTCGCCACTTTGGCCACCGCTTTGGCGGAAACGACAATAACCGCCATCTCCACTTCCCCCGGTATCGCCAGTACCGATGGGTAAGTTTTCATAGAAGACACCACTTCACAATTTGGATTTACGGGATAAATTGCCCCCTTATATCCGGCTCCGATCAGCGAGCAAATGATCAAATTACCGATAGTCCGGGGGTATTGTGAAGCCCCGATGACCGCAATAGAGCGCGGATAAAAAACGGGTTTTAGTGAAGCGATTGTAGCTAAACGTTCTTTTGAAATTTTCCTCCCGGAATTTACGGACATCTCTTTTTCTCCTGACACTATCAAGTCTATATTTTTAATTTTTTAATTGAGATTCTTCATCAAAGCTTTTCTGATTTATGGTATCAAACGATCAGTAGTTGAATTCTCATCCGCAAATTCCCCAATCCAATACCGCAGGTGCATCGCTGTGTAATAAAACATGTTGATGGCATTTAATATAGCTTCTACCTCTATATTTTCCGGGTCCCAAATATCCGCGGAGGTTGTGCCTCCCATTCTATAAACCACATCAATCAAATTATCAGGGTTATAAAAATATAGGAACGGATTTTTCTTAAATTCGTCTCCCCCGAAAGTGCCCATCATTTCCACAACATCACCAATTGATTCGCGGAAATTGATCCAAATCGGAACGAATCTATCATGGTTTTTGCTAAACCAGTACCTTAGACGTTGATATTCGATTTCATCCTCAATTGACGGAAGCATCGGGGGATTTTCGGGATCATTTGTACCTAAAACTTTGCGCACCAAGGTTGCCATTTCAAAATATGTTTCCACCCATTCCAGAATCAGGTCTACATCTGTCATGTTATATGTCTTCATAGTCAGGCTCCTCTTGGTTCACACCTATTAACAACGTATCAGGTGTTAGGAAATCTCAACGATAGGTTCCTTAATCTTGTCGGTAACAGACGCTTCTTTTTCCTTTTGCTTCTTTTCTTCCAATGCCCTCAGCACTTTTTCCGGCGTGATGGGCAAACTAGTGATTCTAACGCCGACGGCATTATAGACAGCGTTGGCTATCGCGCCGGCGGTGGGATTAGTCAAACCTTCTCCGGCTTCTTTAGCGCCGAACGGGCCTTCCTGTTCGAAAGTATCGATTTCCAGAATGTTGGTTTTCGGCATATCCGGCGCCAGCAGCAGTTTATAATCCCGGAAATTGTTGGCCTGAAGTTTACCGTCTTTCATCTGCATGTCTTCCATCAGCGCATAACCCGCGGCCATGTGGAATGCGCCCTCAAGCTGCCCTTCCAGTCCGATGGGATTGACCACCGTGCCGCTCTCATGCGCGGTGGTTACTTCAACGAGGCGGACCTGTCCGGTTTCCATGTCTACTTCAACTTCGACGGCTTGCACGCCGAAACTATAAGCCGGGGAGACCATCCCTTTACCGTGCGGCGTGTAGTGCCCGCGCCCGATGATAGTGTTGCCTTCCTTGGCGCGGATGGCATCCCTGACAACGTCATAGTAAGAGATGCCCCTTTCCGGCCGGTCGGTAAAATGCACAAAGCAATTTTTGATATTGAGGTCGTAAACAATATTGGGTTTTAATTTATAGGAAGCGAACTCGAGCAACTGGCGTTTGGCATCGGCGGCGGCCAGTTTTACCGCGTTGCCGTTCATCAATGTTGTGCGGCTGCCCCAATTTCCCAAGTCAACGGGACAAAGATCCGTATCGCCGATGTGCAGACGGATATCGTCCATTTTCACGCCCAATTCTTCCGCGCAAATCATGGTCAGCGTGGTGTTGGCGCCCTGGCCGCTGTCGGTGGCGCCGGTAAACAAATCTACTTTGCCATCCACATTGATCTTGACGATAGCCGCCGAGAAGGCATAGGGCGTATCAATCCAATTAAAAATACCGCCGGACATGAAGCCGTAAGAAGCGACGCCGATACCGTGATTGGGCGCTAATTTTTCATGTTTTTTCAGGAACTTGTCCATGGCATCCAGACACTCCGGCAATCCGCAGCTCTGTATTTGCGCCTGGCCGGGCACCGTGTAATTTGGCGTCATGCCGTTCATTTTGCGCATTTCCATCGGATCAAGGCCAAGGTCGTGCGCCATCATATCGAGTTGCGATTCACCGGCGAAAACTGCCTGGGGCGCGCCAAAGCCGCGCATGGCCGAGGTCGGCTCCGTGTTGGTATACACGCGGAAACCGTCATATCGGTAATTCGGGATTTTGTACGGGAAGGAAGAGAAGAATCCGGTCAAATAAAGTGCCGTCGCGCCCATGCTGGTATAAGCCCCGCCTTCGGTGATGACGCGCGCTTCCTTGGCTAATATCTTGCCGTCTTTCATCGCGCCCATCTTAAGGGCATAATACATCGGCGTGCGGCGCTTGGTAGCGGTAAATTCTTCTTCCCGTGTGAAAACAATTTTAACCGGGCGGTAAAGCCGCTGCGACAGTAGAGCGGAACAAAATTCGGCGGCATCCAGTGAAAGTTTGCCGCCAAACCCGCCGCCGACATACGGCTTGATGACACGAATGGCGCCTTCCCGCATATTGAGCATGCCGGCCAGCAGCACCTGCACATAGTACGGCGACTGCGAAGATGCCCAGATGGTAAGTTTACCGTCATAACCGAAACTGGATATCGCGCAGTGGGTCTCCATACAGGCGTGGGCCTGAGAACTGCAATAAAAATAGTCTTCACGGACTACGTCGCAACGCTGGAAAGCTTCATCCACATCGCCCCATTCGATATGACGGTTGACATTGATATTCATTTCCACGCCGTCGTGAATCTGCGGCGCATCTTCCCTGATCGCTTCTTTGGGGTCGAAGACGGCCGGTAATATTTTATATTCGACTTTGATTAGCTTCAGCGCTTCGGCCGCGGTATCTTCGTCAACGGCCGCCACCGCCGCTATCGGGTCGCCGATATACCGCACTTTCTTCCGGCAAAGAATTTCTTCGTCACAGAGTTCGGGGAAACGCCGCCAGATGCCCTGCTTTTTACCTAAGGTGTCTTTACCGGTAAGCACACATTTGACGCCGGGGAGGGCTTCGGCTTTGCTGATGTCGATGCTGACAATTTCAGCGTGGGCATGAGTGCTCCTTAAAATTTTACCGTAAAGCATGTTCGGTAAAACCATATCCGCGGTAAACTCGGCGACACCGCTGACTTTTTCGTGAGAATCGATACCGGGGATCCTTTTCCCCAGAACCGAATGTTTAGTAGGTTCACTCATGAACGGTTTCTACTCGTATCGCTTTCGCGGCTTCGTGAATAGACTGCACAATTTTTACGTATCCGGTACAGCGGCAGACATTACCGGCAATAGCTTTTCTGATTTCTTCTTCCGTCGGATTGGGATTGCGGTCTAAAAGCGCCTTCGCAATCATGATCATCCCGGGAGTACAAAAACCGCACTGCAACCCGCCATATTTGATAAATGCTTCCTGTAAGGGATGCAGTTGAGCATTTTCGGCTAAGCCTTCGATCGTCAGGATGCTGGCGTTATCCGCTTCCACGGCCAGCACCAGGCAAGCATTCACCGGACGCCCGTTCATAATCACCGTGCAGGCGCCGCAATCGCCTTCATTGCAGCCTTTTTTCGTGCCGGTTTTGTTCAGTTTGACCCGCAGCACATCCAGCAGCGATTCGGCCGGTTCGACGATGACCTGGAACTTTTCGCCGTTAACCATCAGGTTAATTATTCTCGGCAATTGTATGACCTCCAACGGTTATTGCTTGTATCGAAGCCTTAAAGGCCCGTTTGACCAATACCGCGACCATCTTGCGCCGGTACCATTCCGAAGCCCTGACATCATTCATTGGCTTGCATTCGGTAGATGCTGTTTTGGCCGCCTGTTCAACAACCTCATCAGTAATTTCATTCCCCATCAGGATAGTTTCGGCTTTAGTCGCCCGCATTGCCGTCGGACCGACGGCCCCCATGGCGATTCTTACATTGATACATTTAGACAAAGTCTTATCCATAGTTAACATTAAAGCCACGCCCACCACGGCCAGATCCATTTGTTTACGCGGACTTAATTTGAGATATGTACAGGCAGAATAAGCCGGCAAATGAGGGATATGAATTTCCGTCATAATCTGGCCCGGCTTCAAGATGGTTTTGCCGGGACCTAATAAAAATTCGCGCAGCGGCACCGTTTTTTCACAATCTTTTTCCACTATCGTGAGGGTTGCATCCAATGCCAGCAGCGGCGGGATCGTATCGGCAGAAGGAGAAGCACGGCAGATATTGCCGCCGATGGTGGCCTTATTCCGCACCTGCACCGAACCGAGCGAACCGGCGGCATGGCTGACAGCCGGGTAAGTCTTTTGTATTAATTCGGACGCCTCGATATCATAGACTTTGGTAAGTGTACCGATTTTTAACCCATCCGCTGTCATTTCAAAAGTGTCCAATCCTGGGATATGCTTCAAATCAATTATCTGATGTGGTTTAACAATCCCTGCACGAATCTGATTGACTAGTTCCGTTCCGCCGGCATAGAGCCTGGCGCCCTCGCCATATTTGATATATAAATCAAGCGCTTCATCGAGAGATTTTGGCGTGTAGTATTCGAATTCGATCATATGCAGATAACCTTTTGTTTAAAAAAGTATCGTTGTAATCAGGTCTCAAACACTAAATTAATTGACCGTTTATTGTCGCAAGGATTCAATCAGGTTTTAGATAATTGTCAAGAAATAATGACATCTATATATAGTTATCTTTACATTTCGAGTACATTACTGTCAATGAAAAATATGGGTATAAAGTTACAAACAGGTAAAGAGTCAGTAACGGATTTGTTACATTTTATTATTGACAATCAGTGCCGATTTCACTAACGAATACCGACCAATTGAACGAAATGACAAAAGCAGAGGCATTATGAAATCCCATGCCTAGCGACAAAGGATAAAGCAAGACTGCATTGAGGCAATTTTGAGTTTATGGAAAGGCTTTGAAATTAAGTGAAAATAGTTCCCATCGGGGTTGTATCATAACCGCCGAGGGACTCGATCTGACGACGGAAATCTCTTAATTTCAACAATGACAGCAAGGACTGAACCGTAGACAGTTCTAAGAAATGATTGGGAATCACTAGATCATACGGTTCTTCAATGAGGGCCAAAAAGTCCAAGTCGTTGGCACGAGCGGAGGCTTCAATCCCGATACCGCAGTCAGCTATGCCTGAAGCTACCATTTCCGCGGTCGCAAGGTCACCGTGGGCGATCATTTCGTAGCCGTGGATATTTTTCGCGGACATGCCGGATTCCCATATCAGGCGGTTTAACAACCCGCGGCTACCGGCGCCCTTTTGACGGTTGATAAAAGTGACATTGGGCATGGACAGGTCATCGATATGCTTGATCGATTTAGGATTACCCGCAGATACAATCATCCCCTGCCGCCAGATCGCGAACCGAATAATCGTACAGGGGAACGGGACTATTTCTTTCACCAAGGGTAAATTATATTGACCAGATACGCTGTCTTTGAAGCTGCAACCTGCTATATGAATTTCACCGCGGGCCAGTGCATGCAATGACGGGATACTTTCCGCTTCAAGCCAAACGAGACGCACACCGAGATCCCGAATCATTGGAGCGATAATCGAAGCAGCTGGGTCACAACCGGAGAGGATAAGTGTCTGAGTTCTGGCCGCTGACTGGTTTAAAAGTTTTAAATCAACTTTCTTATCGCCATGAGTGCCGACGGCAATCGCGTCTGCCACGTTAAAAACGTGACTCACCGACAATCCTTCATTCAAAGGACGGGCGAGCAACCGTGAACCGAACGGGACAAGTTGCATCCGTGTGCCTTCAGAAACGGCGTTGGTATCGCCTATGATTTCGGCTTCGACAAAGTTCTCAACACCATCATCCAGAGAAAACAAGTCTTCCACCCTGGTATGTAGCTTCCGGGCGATGCGCAACGCTACCTCGGTGGAAGGCACCGATTTGCCGGACTCAATGGACACATACGCCTGACGGCTGATATTGCCGGCATGAGCCAACTCTTCCTGAGTC
>Ga0182027_10013064_pt1 | contig 11615 bp, 5 predicted proteins | sample 712E1DmetaG_FD_121300 | JGI IMG/M metagenome (GOLD analysis project Ga0182027, IMG submission 121300) | Permafrost microbial communities from Stordalen Mire, Sweden - 712E1D metaG (Illumina Assembly) | ecosystem: Environmental > Terrestrial > Soil > Wetlands > Permafrost | place: Sweden...
CTCGTCGGCCAGCCATTCCTTGATCTGCTCAACCCGTTCCAGCCCATCCCGGTAGTCGTAGACGCGCACCCAGCGCTCGACACCGCCCACGAACCGCTGGTAGAACGTCGCCGGCAGCCGGGAGTGGACCTTTTCCAGCAGCCGCAGCGTCGGCCCAAACACCACGTATCCCGCCGACTCCACGTCCACGCTGATGTACAGGCGTTGCGGCCCGGCCAAGCCTTCGCCGTCGTGCCAGGACTGCGGATCGGCGCGGTCCGTGAGGGCGACGTCGAGGAAGAAGTTCCGCTCGACCTTGGCCCGGCCGTGCCCGTCCAGCCAATCGTCGAGAGTCGCGCGGACGAATCCCATCGCCGACCCCTTGGACTTCGCCCACCGCTCCGGCCCCGCGATCCCGGTCTGAATCAGAGTGCGGCCCACCTCTGCCGCAGTCGCCTCGTTTCCCAGCGCCGGGTAGGTCGTCGCGATGCAGTCCAGCCTCGGCAGGACGAAGCCGCCACCGGGAGGCATCAACTGAGCGGCGGAAGCCAGCCCGGCGGTGGGCTCAAGAACGCCGGCTGCCGATTGCGCTCCTCGGCCGAGAGGCCGCGCTGGACCGCCTGCGACGCGCGCTGCCAGTCCTCCCATTTCAGAAACCTCCCCACCATTTGGTCCTGGGTGCTCTCGCACCGACCCTCGGTGATGGCCGCGAGTTCTTCCAGAACTGTTTTCCGCAACTCCGTCATCTTCGCCATACTGATCACGGGTCTCCTGTTCCCATCACCGGTCCAAAACTAACCTGAGGTGCTGCCGCAGACCAATCCCCGAAGCGCTGGCGCCAGGTTACGTTGATGGCAGGCGAGAGGAACTACTGGCTGCACCCGCGCCCCGAGGATCAGTGACACACGGAGCCGGCTCCCTATTGCTGGCCGACTTGCGGGAGCATATCACGCTGAGTCCGCTCTTCAAGCAGTAGGAAGTGCAGGCGACCGACGGCGTCACCTGCAATGATCTCTTGGTTGCCCACGAAGCGACAGCACATCGCGCTCGCATCGCAGTGGAATGTAGCAAGCGGTAATCCGGTCTCCAGATCCCACACCTTCAGCGTTCTGTCGTCCGACCCAGAGACCGCCCGCCGACCGTCCGGCGTCACCGCCACTTCAAAGACAAACTCGGAGTGGCCTTCCAGGGTGCGCAGTATGCGCCCCGTCTCCAGGTCCCAGACCTTTAGCGTGTTGTCGCCAGATGCGGAAACCACCCGCTTGCCGTCCGGCACTACCGCTACGCCCGAGACAGAATCAGAGTGGCCTTCTAGCGTTTGTAGGGCGCCGCCGGTCTCGAGGTCCCATATCTTGAGCGTCTTGTCCCTAGATGCGGAAACCGCCCGCCGACCGTCCGGTGTCACCGCCACGCCCCAAACAGAATCGGAGTGGCCTTGTAGGGTGCGTAACGCGCAGCCGGCCTCCAAGTCCCACACCTTAAGCGTGTTGTCCCCAGAAGCGGAAACCGCCCGCTGCCCGTCCGGTGTCACCGCCACGCCGTACACGGAATCGGAGTGGCCTGCCAGGGTGCGTAGCGCCCGACCGGTCTTCAGATCCCACACCTTCAGCGTTTTGTCCCAAGATGCGGAAACCACCCGTTGCCCGTCCGGCGTCACCGCCGCACCATTGACAGAATCAGAGTGGCCTCCCAGGGTGCGCAGGGCTCGCCCGGTCTCCAGATCCCAAAGCTTCAGCGTGTGGTCATCAGAAGCGGAAACCGCCCGTTGCCCGTCTGGCGTCACCACAATACCCATGACATAAGAAGTGTGACCCTGCGCTGCAGGCAACGTGTGCCCGGCTTCCACGTCCCACACCTTTAGCGTGTGGTCCCTAGACGCGGATATCGCCCGCCGCCCATCCGGTGTCAGCGCCACGGCCAAGACCGAATAAGAGTGGCCCTCAAGAGCGCACATCGCGCGGCCGGTATCCAGGTCCCACACCTTCAGCGTCTGATCGCCAGACGCGGAAACCGCCCGCTGCCCATCCGGCGTCACAGCCACGCCACGTACAGAATCAAAGTGGCCTTCCAGGGTGCGTAGCGCGCGGCCGGTATCCAGATCCCACACCTTCAGAGTCAGATCACGAGACGCGGAAACCGCCCGCTGCCCATCCGGCGTCAATGCCACGCCAGTGACGGCAGAAGAGTGCCCTTCCAGTGTGAGTACCACTGCGCCGGTCTCGAGGTCCCAGATCTTCAGGGTGCTGTCTCCAGACGCAGAGACCGCCCGCTGGCCATCCGGCGTCACCGCCACGCCGTGGACAGCAGACGAGTGCCCGTTCAGCGTGCGTAGCGCGCGGCCAGTATCCAGGTCCCACAATTTCAGTGTGTTGTCCTCAGACGCCGAAATCGCCCGCTTCCCGTCCGGCGTCACCGCCACGCCAAGGACATCAGACGAGTGCCCTTCCAACGTGCATACCGTGCGGCCGCCCTCTAAGTCCCACACCTTCAGTGTGTGGTCCCGGGACGCGGAGATCGCCCGCTGGCCATCCGGCGTCAACGCCACGCCGTAGAGACCAGAAGAGTGCCCTGTCAGTGTACTCAGAACCCGACCCGTCTCTAAGTCCCACACTTTCAGCGTGCGGTCCCAGGACGCAGAAGCCGCCCGCCTGCCGTCCGGAGTTATCGCCACGCCGGTTACAGCGGAACAGTGCCCCTCTAACGTGCGTATGAGTGCAGCACCCGGAGAATCAAGAGTGGGGTGCAGCGGCCGAAGCCAAGGCCCCACGGCGGCAGCCGCAACCTCTTCGGAGAACCGCCGTATGCGAGGAGAATCACAATGCCGTTGCAGTCGCCCCACGATCTGGGAGGCGAACTGCCCCGCATCCGCCGCCAGCACGTGGGCCGAAAGCCGTAGTGCACCCTGCAACAGCTCAGCCTCAGTCGATGGCTTCAGCAGTTCGTAATCGGCAACGAGGGCGTTCACATCCGCCGTCTTCAGCTTCGCTTGCATCCACACGGGATCCCACAAAACCTGTTCGATCTCCCGCCCCCTTCCGCCCTGCGCCAGGTGCCAGGGCAACCAGCGCCACGCGTATTGGCCCGGAAGGTCCGGCAGGTTCCGCCAGTCGGGCCATGCCTTCACGAGCCGATCATGAACGCCCCTGGAGTCGCCGAGCTGGCCTGCCAGCCACTCCCGCATCACGTCGTGCAACGCCAGCGCCCCGCGCTGGAGATCGAGCTTCACTAGAGACAGCCGTGCCACTCGCAGCGCGACCTCCTCGGAATCGTTCTCGTCCAAGCCCCAAACCGAGGCCGCCGCGGCCAGAGGAATCGCCACGTCTTCGGGAAAGATCGACAGTTCTGCCAGCCGCCTGCGGTCCGCGACTTCGAGCAAATCCAGGCTGACCTCGAGAACACCGGAGATAGTCCGGTGACGCCGCTCGGCCGTCGGATCCTGTAGGACCCCGATGCCCTTGCGCTCGACGATCTTCAGCAAACGCTCAGCAGCGCGCGCGGCCGAGTCGCCCTGCCTGACGCGCTCGCGAATCATGCCGGAGGCTAGTTCGAGCGCCAGAGGCCACTCGCCAAGACGCCGCGAGATCTCCCTCGCCCGAGCGGCGCCGAGGCCGGCGACGCCCTTAGCGAGCATCGATGCGGCCTCCTCCTCGCGCATCTGGTCCACGTTGACCGGCCTGGCCGCCGAGGCGATGCTGGCGTCCCGCGTCGTGAAGAGGCGCGCCGACGACTTTCCACCTCGCAGGAACGGGCGCAGGTGCTCCTGATCCCAAACGTCGTCGATCACCAACAGGCAGGTGCGTTCCTCGATCTTCTGCCCCAAGTGATACGCGGCGTCCTCAACGCTCGAGAAGCCGGGCCGCTCGCCGGTTAGCGCGGCGTAGAGGGTAAGCAGACAGCCCAGAACGTTCGGCGTCTGGCCGAGGGTCACCCACAGGATGCCGTCATCGAAGTTCTCTACAATGTCCTCGTCGTGGCAGAGTGCCGCTGCGAGCGTGGTCTTGCCAAACCCACCCGCGCCCGATAGCGCCGTCGCGATCGCCACGGGTTGGCTGCGGTCCGGGGTCACCAGCAGGTCCTTCAGCGTCTCATATTCCGTCGGGCGTTCGGTGAAGTGGGGAGGGAGATCGGGCGCCATGAAGGGCACGCGACGGGCGTCGCAGCCCTTCCTGAGATGGGCGATGAAGGTGGGCCATTCTTTGTCGAGGTCGCAGAAGTGGGCGTCGCGCATCGAACGTGGCATTTTGGAGAACTGCAGTTCCGCGTCCGGCGCCCCTTTGACCGGACAGACGCAGACACCTTGCTGGCGGGCGTACCGCCACTCCTTTTGCACGTTGCCAGACGCCAGGGCACCCGGCGTCACCAGCAGAACCAGAAACTCCACCGAATCAATGGCGTCGGTGATCTGTTTCCACCAGCCGACGCCACCCTCGAGGAAAATACGGTCCTGTTTGATCGGGATGTCTGGGGCTTCGAGAGCGAGGCGCTCTCGTATTTCCGCGGCTCGGGTTTCGCCGTCCTGGCGAGCGTACGAGAGGAAGACTCCACGCATTATGGGAAGTATACCCCCGCGAGGAGGTTGAGGGGAATAGGCGGTGAATCGGAGCACTGGCGGAACCAACGAAGCTGCTCATGTCCCTGATGTAGAGGGTCGCCCTGGCAACTTGGCAAGTTAACAGGTGGGGTTCATCCTAACCAATCGCTAGCCCGAGCATCTCCGCTGGAGCCCGTCAGGTGCTCCCATTAACGACTCTTAACGAGCACTCGAAGCGAAAACTGCTGGGCGAGAATTGCCCTTGAGTTTCGCCGCCGAATAAGGTAAGATGGCCTTCATTTTGAACGAAGGAGGTACACGTGTACAATCGAAGCACCGTAGCTGCGGCGCACGCGGCCATTGACGAGGCTCTCAGTGCTCTTATCTACGAAGTTTCTGACGAAGCTCTAGAGGCCGCGGCCGGAAATGAGGTAGGGGCCCCGTGCTCCTGCGGCAGGTGCAGGTCAAGATGCTCGCAGGACAGCAGGTGACGCCAGCCAGCCCATAGCCCTGTTCGAATACCTCGGAGACACGCGTGCGACAGCACATGAAGTTTGTGTTGTGCTCCGGGTTTCAGAGAGTGGCAGCACTGGGAGTCGGCTCGCGCTGATGGTGTCACGGCACGGGAGATGCTGTCAGATCAGATGGATGGGCACATCCAGAGGCACGCACAGGCTAAATGGATAAGTTCTTTGACCGCTTGGCGATTCGCGCTGCAACGATTGATGAACTGCTTTCCGACCATTTCGAGCACCTACCCGGCCAGAAGACCGACGCCGACCTAGCTGCCCGACGGTTATCCGCGTGGTGCCGATCGTCCGCGGGTGGAGACTGGGTCCTGTTCTCGCAAAGGCTTGCGAGAGACGGCCTTACTATCGCGGACGTTATGCCACGTCTCGCCACTGTTCGTCGTAAGCCAGATGCGCCAATTCCCTCGTGGGTCACCGACTCGCGCTGGATAGAAGCGGGACTTGGAACCCCAGCAAATGAGCAGACTATGGAGTGGCTGCGCAGGGCAGGGCAGCCTCAGGCATTCGAGGACTTGCTCGCGCCGGTGGTCGAGTTGGCGCAGAGGCGTGTCTGGCTGGCTGCGCCCCAGGGTGCGCGCGCGAACATAGCAGAGACAGCTGTCGCAAGCCTGTGCCACGCTCTTCTGCGACGGCTCTCTGAGTTGTGCGCTCCTGCGCTGTACTACTGTTTTGTTTCCTCGACTGCCGAAGGGGAGGAGCGTCGGCATTCTGCGCCCAGCCCCGAGCCCGACGTCGATCCTAGCCGACCGCGATACGACAGGTTCGTCAATGAAATGCGCAAGATCGGCTTCAGACGCCTGTTTGAGACGAAGCCGATACTTCTGCGCTTAATCGCATCGGTCACGCGGCAATGGATCGAGACAACAAGCGAGTTTGTAGCCCGCTTGTACGTCGACTTGCCCAGTATTCGCGAGCGAATCCTTGGCGGGTCGGAAGAGAGTCTTGTGACTGACGTCGAAGGCGGGATTTCCGATTTGCACAACTTCGGGCGCTCTGTCCAATTGGCACACTTCGATGGCGGAAGCCGAGTCCTTTATAAGCCAAAGGACCTCAGACTTGATGCGCGCTGGGCCAGCCTTGTCGCGCGGTTGAATGCAAGTGATGGTCCCGTAGATCTTCGGGTACCGCGCGTCCTGCCCCGCAACGGTTATGGCTGGAGCGAGTTCATAGACCATACCGAGTGTTCCGACCGGCGGGGATTTGAGCGCTTTTTCCGGCGCGCCGGGGCCTGGCTTTGTCTGTTTCACGTTTTTGCGGCCACCGACATGCATGAAGAGAACATGATCGCGGCTGGAGACCATCCCGTACCCGTTGACCTTGAGGTGGTCCTTCAAGCCCTTGAACCAGGTGACGTCACTGCGATTCCAGAAATGCGTGCCGCTGAGTTGGCTGGGAGGCGGATTTTTGAGTCGGTGACGATGACGGGCCTGCTGCCGACGTATGGTCGGTCGCAGGAGAACACTGTCGTGGGCAGTGGTGGCCTTAACAACGTTCAGACCGAGGAGACCGAACGCTACTGGGAGAACATTAACACCGATTCCATGAAGCCCGTCCGACGCGTAAGGACTGACGGCGAACTGGAGAACATTCCCAAGTTCCGTGGCCAACAAGCACGGCTGGGGGACTTCGTCGACACGTTGATATCCGGCTTCGAGGCATATGCGTCTTTTCTACTAAGGTTGAAGGCAACAAGTGCCGCTCAGGGGCTGTTCGACGGTTTCGCGGGCCTTCCCACACGGAGGCTCATAAGAAATACTCGGTTCTACTCTCTCCTGCTTGAGAGACTCAAGGACTATAGGAACATGGAGGATGGCGCTGAGTGGAGCGCTCATCTGGATTTCGTTGCTCGGCTCGCAGACTGGGAGAGGCTAGATGATCCAATGTGGCCGCTGGTGAGGGCGGAGCGCTCCGCTCTTACAGAACTGAACATTCCGCATTTCGTTTCACCAACAGACAGTGATCAGATAGCAGATGCTTCAGGTATGTTAACTTCGAATGGCACGCAATCGGGGTTGAATCGCGCACGGGACCGTTTCGATAGGTTCGACAGGGAAGAAATAGCTTGGCAGGTCGAGGTTATTCGACTGAGCACCGGTGCCATGACACACTCGGAGAATGGCAACGGCGAGCTGGGTCGTAAACCGATTGCCTGCCCTGACATGTCGCCGCAGTCTGGACCTGATCGGGCAGTATTTGTCCGCGGGGCGGCAGACATCAGTCGGTATCTCTGTGGGCTCGCCATCCGCAGTGGTCCCGGTGCTGCCTGGGTCGGACTCGATTGGCTGGGAGATTCCGACATCTGTCGCCCCGCGCCTCTGGGCGACGATCTTTATAATGGCGCCCCAGGGATCTGCCTCTTTCTCGCGGCCCAGGCCAAGTTGACCGGCAATGAAGAGGCTGCACATCTTGCTGTGGCCGGCATGTCCACACTACGACACAACCTGCGCGGCCTGAACGCCGCGCGTGTCGCAAGAGGTCTCGGCACAGGTGGCGCAAACGGAATGGGATCCGTGGTGTATACATTGACTGTTCTATCGGAGCTGCTTGGCAGCGAGGAGTTCCTGGCGGATGCCCAAAGAGCCGCATCGCTGCTCACGCACGATGTAATCACAGCCGACAGATCGCTCGACGTGATGGACGGAAGCGCCGGTGGTGTACTCGGTCTCCTGAAGCTGTACCGAGCTACGAAGAACCGAGACTTCCTCGACCGTGCAACGCAATGCGGGGAGCATCTCCTCAGCCAACCCCGTTCTGGAACCGAAGGACGCAGATCGTGGGTCGGTGTCGGGGTGGGGCCTAGGCCCCTTAATGGCATGTCACACGGCGCCGCGGGCTTCGCTTACGCCCTCAGTTCATTGTCGGCGGCGATAGGGAGCGACGACTTCGTCCGTGCTGCCCGCGAGTGTGTTGCGTTCGAAAACGCAAGCTTTTCGTCGTCGCATTCCAATTGGCCCGATTTTCGCTCGAGACGCGGCGAGATCGGGCCAGCGTGGCTCTGCCAGTGGTGCCACGGCGCCGCCGGCATTGGTCTGGCACGGATAGGTACCCTGAGGTGCCGAACGTTCGAGGAGAACGATCTTCAGACAGACATCCTACGGGCGGTGTGTTGTGTCAGGCAATCCTGGCCGTACGAAGGCGACACACTCTGCTGCGGAAATCTGGGGAATATCGAGCTGTTGAGCGAAGCGGCATTGGCATTGAACAGGCCCGAACTGCGCGAGGAAGCGTCTCGGCGGTTCATGGCGGTCATGACGGCTGCCGACGTGCGGGGGGAGTATTTCTTCGACGGGATTGATAAACGTTTTAGCCTAGGCCTGTTCAGGGGGGTAGCCGGAGTCGGATATACGCTGTCTAGGCAGCTCGATCCGCATCTACCGAATGTCTTGATTTGGGAATAGACATCCGCCATCATCGCAATGTACTCTTGGTGCTTCCCGCCGCCCGTTTCACTCCACATGCTCTCCGCATATGAGGCAGAATATGCTGGTTCGGCCCAACTACCCACCCTCGCAGAAGGTGGACGTCGCAGATGAATATCACGGAGTGGACGTAGCGGACCCGTATCGCTTGCTCGAGGCGTCGGAGGCTGCGAGCACCAGAGCGTGGGTTGATGCCCAAAACAGGCTCACGCGCTCACTGCTAGACGGCCCAGAGCACGGACTCCTCGCCAGGCGCCTCACCGAACTCTACGACTATCCGCGGATAGGCGTCCCCCAAAAGCGGGGTAATCGGTACGTGTTCACTCGTAACACCGGACTCCAGAACCAGCCGGTGGTTCTCGTGCAGGATGGTCTGGCAGGACGCCCGCGAGAACTCCTCGACCCGAATCGGCTCGCTCCCGATGGCACTGTCGCGCTGACCGGTCTGGAGCTCAATGTGACTGGCACCCTAATGGCCTACGCGTTGTCGCGGAACGGCAGCGATCGACAAGAGATCTTCGTCCGTGATGTTGATACGGCGAAGGATCGATCAGACCGTATTAGATGGGCGAAGTTCGCCAGCATCGTGTGGCTGAAGGACAGCTCCGGCTTCTACTACACGAGCTTCCCTGAGCCGGGCACCGTGCCGCCCGGAGACGAGAACTATTCTCACAAGCTGTATTCTCACCGCTTGGGAAGCGATCAATCATCCGATATTCGGGTGTTCGAACATCCTGATGAGAAGGCGGTCATACTCGAGGCGAATGTCACCTGGACTGGGCGATACCTGGTGATTACGGCCTTCAAAGGTTCCAGCGATCGCAGCGAGGTGTATTTGCTTGATCTTGAGACCGATGAGCCTGTTCCGATTCCCATCTTCACGGGTTTCACGGCCTCCTACCGTTTCATCGAGATGGCAGGCGACCGAATCCTCTTCCAGACCGACCATTCCGCGCCGCTAGGCCGTATCATCGCCGTTGATCCGAGATCGGAGAGTCGCTACCCGGAGGAAGTCATTCCGGGAGGCGCCGATAAGCTCTCGTCGGCGCTGTGGGTACAGGAGACGATTGTCGCCTCGTATCTGCACCACGCCAGTAGTCAGATTCGCACCTTCACGCCTGACGGCGAGCGCGGCAAGGACATCGAGCTGCCTGGTACTGGCTCGGTGACGGCACTGAGCGGTCGACCTGACGACACGGAGTTCTTTGTTGGCTTTACATCATTCACGTGCCCGGAAGCGGCGTACCGATACGAGTTTGCGACGGGCAAGCTGACGCGGTTCGGTGAAACCGTGGCGAACATTAACTCCTCCGCGTATGAGACGAAGCAGGTCTGGTACCCATCGCGGGACGGGACTAAGATCTCGATGTTCCTCGTCCATAAGAAAGGGCTCCCACTCGACGGCGTGCGCCCAGTGCTTCTCTCTGGATACGGTGGGTTCAACATCAGCCAGACGCCGTCGTTCAATCCGGGAAACTTCGCCTGGTTCGACAGCGGTGGCGTCTTCGCATTGGCGAACCTGCGGGGTGGTGGCGAGTACGGCGAAGAATGGCATAGAGGAGGCATGTTGGGGCGCAAGCAGAACGTCTTCGATGACCTCATTGGCGCAGCCGACTGGCTGATCGCGAAGCGGTATACGTCGCCGGGCAAACTCGGAATCGAAGGCACCAGCAACGGAGGGCTGCTTGTCGGAGTCGCGATCGTTCAGCGGCCGGATCTGTTTGGTGCCGCTATCTGTCGTGCGCCTGTTGCCGATATGTTGCGCTACCATTTGTTTGGCGTTGGCCGCTTCTGGATATCGGAGTACGGCTCATCGGAAGACGCTGAACAGTTTCAGTACCTCTACAGGTATTCGCCGTATCACAATGTCAAGGACGGTATGTCCTACCCCGCGACACTCGTGATGACTGCGGATGCAGATGATCGCGTCGATCCGGGGATGGCTAGGAAGTTTGCGGCTAGGCTTCAAGAAGCCACTGCGGGCCCCGGCCCGATACTGATCAGAACCGAAATGAAGGCGGGCCATGGCGGCGGCAAACCTATCTCGAAACAAATAGACGAAGACGCCGACATGTTCGCGTTTCTCTTCAAGTGCCTTGGAGAAGTCTACACGTAGGGCGAACGGTTTGCTATGCAGTAGAGAAGCAGAGAACAGGAGAACAGCTGCATTGCGGATCCGAGCGAGGAGGGGCGGGCCTGTGGACCGAAATTGCTCTCATGCCGGTCGTGCCACATCGAATAGCGGTTTCCCGATTCTCCGACCGCTCGCACCTTGTTGTTTCGAAGTTCATTTCGCTCCGCACAAGGGATGGGGCCCCATGGACGCCCGGAACTCCAGGAGAACTAGAACGTGGGTGTGAACAAGCGGACAACTGGGCAGATCCTCGATCGTTCAGGAGTCGGCGCCGCTCGCCGTTGCCCTTTGTTTGCGGTTCAGCCCTTCGAGCCGATGGCGCGCTCGAAGGTGTAGCGCAGCTTCCCGGCGATGGCTTCTGGGCCGCTGATGGATGCGGTCGCCACGTCTGGGTACTGTGTGGCGTAGATTGCCCGAACCTCCTCCACGGGCAGGTTCGGGTTCGGGTCCGGCAGGCGGATCCCATTGAAGGAAAACTCCCGTTTGAGCGGTTCGGTGGTCACGGTCTCCCTCCCTGCTGCTGATGCTGAGCGGCGGCGCTATCGCCGGAGTTCTCCGCGCCGTCCGCCTGGTCAAACAGGCTCAGCGGGGTCGGACCCGTCGGCGCGGCCGGCCCGGTCCGAGGCTGCGGCTCGGGAGCGGCTGCCTCAGTCGGCTTGCCCTTCTCGGCACCCTTGCCGTTCCTCTTGCGGGCGTCTTCTCTTGCCTTCTTCGCCGCCTCGTCCATCTCTCGCTGAGCCTCCGCCAGGTCGCTCACCATCGTCGCGTGATGCGCCACGTAGTTCCTGACCTGCTCCACCAAGTGCTGGTCGAGTTCGTCCGGCGTCCCCTTGAGACAAAGGGGCGTCGCCAGAGCGTTGTTCTCCGTGCCGTTCACCTTGGGCACGAAGTTCACACATAGCGTCTTCTCGTCGAGACGCGAGATCGTGATGAGAATAGTGCGTTCCGCCGCCATCGGCATGAGTTCCGAGAACATACCCATGCCGGCGACGGCCGTAGCTTCGTTCAATTCGTTGTTCATA
>Ga0182027_10013065_pt1 | contig 11615 bp, 6 predicted proteins | sample 712E1DmetaG_FD_121300 | JGI IMG/M metagenome (GOLD analysis project Ga0182027, IMG submission 121300) | Permafrost microbial communities from Stordalen Mire, Sweden - 712E1D metaG (Illumina Assembly) | ecosystem: Environmental > Terrestrial > Soil > Wetlands > Permafrost | place: Sweden...
CTCTAAACCTTGTTTTTTTGTTTACTGTTCTGTCGGTTTGGTTGTCGGATGGGGACTTTCCTGGCTCAAAAGCTTCTGTCATTACGGGAATTATATATCAACTAAACCCATTGTCAATTTATTTTATAATGACTATTATATAGTAAAGTAATTTTATGAAAACTCTTGTTGTTTATTATTCAAGGACCGGAAGAACCGAAAAAGTAGGGCAGGAAATCGCCAAACTCTTAAGTGCGGACAGCGAAAAAATTATTGATCTTAAAAACAGGGAAGGAGCAGCGGGTTGGCTTGCTGCAGGAAAAGACGGAATGCAGAAAAATCTTACAAACATCTCAAAAATTAAAAAAAAGCCTTTTTTATATGACTTGGTGATTGTGGGAACCCCGATTTGGGTCAGTGTTACTCCCGCAGTCCGTACATATTTAAGAAATAACAAAGATAAATTTAAGAAACTTGCTTTTTATTCCACTAAAGGAGGTTCAAAAAACAATGCTTTTGCCGAAATGGAAAAAGAGTCGGGCAAAAAACCTCTTTCAATTATTGAAATTACAGAAAAAGAAGTGAATGATAATTCCTACAAAGAAAAACTTAGGGAGTTTATTAATTCTTTAAAGAAATAATTAATTGCAGTTTTTGCGAGCGTTAAAATTTTGTTCTCCACAAAAAACACTCTAAGCTGTCCTACTTAGAGCGTTTAAAACGAATCAAGAAATCGTTTTAGGAAGTTGGTGTTGGTGTAGGTTTTGCATTCCATCCTTTATGCATTCCCCTAAATCCACCGCCTCCAAATCCCGGCATAAGATATTTGGGATCTATTCCTTGGGCTTTTGCCCAATTATTTATATCTGTCTGCTCGTTTTGAAATTGCTGTTTCCTCTGGGCTGCAGTCATACTTTTAAAATTACTCGGATTATATTTACTTTTTAAAACTGCAAGTTCTGCAATTATCGCATCTTCCTGAGATTGAGTAATTGTTTTGGCGGAAACCAGCTTATCAAGTTTGGTCTTTTGATTTTGCTGCCCATTTTGTTTTTGTTGCTGGTTATACGTATTAACGGCAGTCTGCACTTTGGTTTGGTCAAGGCCAAAAGTTTTGGCAATATATTGCACCAGGCCTGAAAAGAAATTTCCTGCTCCGGTGCTATTTGTTGCCGCATGGGCCGGAGTTACAGCCAATAGGGAAGTTCCTAATGCAACTAGCACTATGGCCGGTAATATTTTTTTGTAAATCATATAATCACCTCCTTTTAAATATCGTTTGGATAGAATAAAGTTCTTTTCTGAGATAAGGCTTAAGTCCTATGTTCTCTTAATTTTCCTACTTGACAGTTTGTGAATTTTTGTGTTATAAACATTTCACTTTATTAGAAAAAGCCTTAAGAAGAGGAGTGATCCTCGTCGCTTTTTTTTTGTAAATACAGAAGAGTCACTGAATTTATCTGATGCCAAAGCCAGGACAAAACATCAATCATAAAACAAGAGAAAATTGGGGAAAAACTTATAATAATCTGCCTAAACTCGATTTACTCGGAACACAGAAAAGATCATATCAATGGTTTCTTGATAAAGGAATCAAAGAAGTCTTAGAAGAAATTTCTCCAATTGACGATTTTACAGAAAAAAACTGGACATTAATCCTTAAGGATTACAGGATTGGTAAACCCTCTAATATCCCCACAGTTTGTCTCCAAAAAGGTTTAACTTTCGACGCCCCGCTTTACGTTAACGCCACTTTAATTAACAAAAAAACCAACGCCACATTAGATCAGGAAGTTTTCTTGGGAGATATTCCGCAAATGACCGACCGCGGAACATTTGTTATTAACGGTATAGAAAGGGCGGTTGTAAACCAATTAGTGCGCTCTCCCGGCGCTTTTTTTACGGCTGTTGAAGATAACATTACCGGAAAAACTTTATACACCGCGGAAATCAGACCGGTTCACGGTTCATGGCTTGAATTTAATACAACCCGACACGAAACCATTATGGTTAAAATTGATAGGCGCCGAAAGTTTTTGGCGTCTACTTTTTTAAGGGCAATCGGACTTTCTTCAAACGAAGATATAAGACAAAGATTTGCAGAAATTGAAAAAGGTGAAGAAGCATCTTTTGTGGAAAATACTTTACAAAAAGACGAAACGGCCGATTCAAACGATGCGGTAATTGAAATTTTTAGAAAAATGCACCCCGGAGAACCGGTTGTTATAGATAAAGTTAAAGAAAACTTTAGCGGAATGTTTTTTAACAACAGACGATACGATTTGGGAGCTGTCGGAAGATACAAAATAAATAAAAAACTTTCAGGAGTCCAAGGTTTTAAAGAAGCTGAGCTTACCACCAGAATTTTAACAGTTGACGATATTATCGGCACAATCAGCTTTTTAATCCAGCTTGCTCAGGGAAAAATGGGAATTGACGATATCGATAGCCTTTCCAACCGCAGAGTAAGATGTGTCGGAGAGTTAGTTGCTTCAACCGCTTTTAGAATCGGTGCTTTAAGGCTTGAAAGATCAATTAAAGAAAGAATGAGCTTAATTCAGGCAGATGCACCAACATCTATTGCAAGTTTAATTAACGCCAGACCGATTATGGCTTCGATCAACGAATTCTTCAGAACCTCACAGCTTTCCACAATTTTAGACCAAACCAATCCCCTTTCCGAAATTGACAATTTAAATAGGTTAACAGTTATGGGAACCGGCGGAATTTCAAGGGAACGTGCAGCGTTTTCAATCAGAGATATTAACAGTTCCCAATACGGCAGAATTTGCCCGATCCGAAGCCCCGAGGGTCCAAACATCGGTTTGGTTACTTATTTGGCATTATACGCAAAAGTGAATGAATTTGGATTCTTGGAAACACCGTACCGAAAAGTAACGCATGAAAAACACGGAAAAGCAGCTATTTCAAAAGCAACAACGGAAATGGTTTATATGGATACCGAAGATGAAAAAAATCACTACATAACACACAGTGGAGTTTTATCCGCAGACGGAAAAATTATGGAAGACAGGGTTCCGGCAAGATACAAGGGAGAATTTATAGAAACCGATAAAGAAAATATTCAATTTGTAGATATTGTTCCAAGACAGGTTGTTGGATCCGCGGCATCGCTGATTCCTTTTGTCAGTCACGACGAAGCAAACAGAGCTTTAATGGGAACCCATATGCAGTGTCAGGCAGTACCGTTAATAAATCCCGAGGCTCCGGTAGTCGGTACCGGTATGGAAAATGAAATCTCCGAAGTTATGAACCGTGTCTGCAAGGCGCCATTTGATGGAACCGTCACCTATGTTGATGCAAATAAAGTAACTATAAAAGGTAAAGGTGCAAAAGAAGAAGAAACTTATATTATTGATTCGTTTAAGAGAACTTCCCAGGCAACCGCTTACACTCAAAAAGCAATGGTAAGAAACGGTGATAAGGTAAAAAAAGGAGACTTGTTGATTGACGGTCCCGCATCCGACAACGGAGAATTGGCTTTGGGGCAGAATTTATTAATCGCTTACACTTCTTTTGACGGGTTAGGTTACGAAGACGCAATTGTTATTTCGGACAGATTGGTTAAAGAAGATACGCTTTCTTCTATCCATATTGAAAAATACGAAGCGGCAGTCGTGGAAACGAAACTTGGACCCGAGGAAACAACCAGAGATATCCCGAATGTTTCCGAAGAGGATTTGGCAAATTTGGATGAGGACGGAATAGTTGTAATCGGAAGTGAAGTAGCATCAGGCGATATTCTGGTTGGAAAAATTGCGCCAAAAGGGGAAACCGAATTAACCGCCGAAGAAAGATTGTTAAGGGCAATTTTTGGAGAACAGGCAAGAGAAGTCAGGGACACATCTTTAAGAGTGCCTCACGGAGAAAGAGGGACAGTTATTAATGTTTCAATTTTAGATCGCAAAAAGGGTGACGAATTGGAGCCAGGAACTTTAAGAAAAATTATTGTTGAAGTTGCCCAACTAAGGCACGTGGTTGTCGGAGATAAACTGGCCGGAAGACACGGAAACAAAGGAGTTATTTCTAAAATCTTGCCCGAAGTTGATATGCCAAGATTGGTTGATGGAACACCGGTAGATATTATTATCTCTCCGATTTCAGTTTTAGCCCGTATGAATTTAGGTCAGCTTTTGGAAGCCCATTTGGGTTGGGCGGGCAGAGGGCTTAATAAAAAAATAGGAATTCCGGTTTTTGAGGAAGTTAAAGAGTCAAGAATTACAGATGAGTTAAAAAATGCCGGACTTCCTGTTTCCGGAAAAGCAATTCTTTATGATGGAAGAACCGGAGAGCCTTATGAAAATCCGGTAGTTGTGGGAATTGAATATATGATGAAATTAATTCATATGGTAGAAGATAAAACTCACGCAAGAAGTACCGGACCATACTCCTTGGTTACGCAACAGCCGCTTGGTGGAAAAGCGCAAATGGGAGGACAAAGACTCGGAGAAATGGAAGTTTGGGCGCTTGAGGCTCACCGAGCAAGATATACATTGCAGGAAATGTTAACAATAAAATCAGACGACGTTGTCGGACGCGCAAAAGCTTTTGAAGCAATTGTTAAAGGAACCGATATTCCAACACCAAGAGTCCCCGAATCATTTAAGGTTTTAATGAAAGAACTTCAGGCGCTTGGATTAAACGTTGTTCCGGTCGGGGCGCAAATTGAAGAAAAACCTGTAGAAGTTCCGGTAGAAGCAGTTGCTCGGGCCGAAGAGCAAGTTCAAAAACAAGCGGAAGAGCTGGAAAGAGAATTAGGCGGAGCAGAAGCGGCCATTACTCCCGAAGACGCACTTTCAGAAAGCGAAGCGGGTCCGGAAACAGAAGGAGAAGTAAAAGATGAATAACGATTTGAAAAAAATGAAGGATGTAACAATTCTGGATTTAAAATCATTAAAGATTTTACTTGCCAATAAAGAAGATATTCTCGGCTGGTCATACGGTGAGGTTACAAAACCGGAAACAATCAACTACAGAACCTTAAGGCCAGAAAAAGCAGGACTTTTCGACGAAAGAATTTTTGGCCCAACCAAAGACTGGGAATGTTATTGCGGAAAATACAAAAGAATCAGAAATAAAGGAATTATCTGCGACAAGTGCGGAGTAGAGGTCACTCTTTCAAGAGTCAGAAGAGAAAGAATGGGGCACATTACCTTGGCAGCTCCGGTTGCGCACGTTTGGTTCTTTAAGGGTTTATCTTCGGCTCTTCCTTTAATTTTGGATATGGCACAAAAAAGCCTGGAATCGGTTATTTATTATGCGTCTTATTTAATTACCGACGTAAATGACGAAAAGAAAAAAGAAAGTTTGGGAACACTGGCCGAAACAATTCAAAAAAGAAAAGACGAATTAAAAAAACAGCTTGAGATGGAAGAAAAAAATATCGGTAAGGAAACCGAAGAAAAGAAAAAAGATTCAAAACAAACGACCGGTAAAAAAGAGCAGCAGGCGTTAATAATGCAGGAATTGGATCTGCAAAAGAGACAAAAAGTCACAAGATTAACCGAAAGATTTGACAACGAAGCCAAAAAAATGGATGAAATCGGAGATGCATTAAGCAGGCTCATTAAGTCACTCAGAGTAGGCAGTGTTTTATCCGAAGATGAATACTTTAAGATTTTGGAATACGATATTCCGGTTTTCTTTACCATTAAAACAGGAACAGATGGACTTTTGGAACTTTTACAAAAGATTGATCTTGATCAGTTAATCATTAACCTTCGCAAAGAAGCGGAAAAATCAAAAGGCCAAAAATATCTAAAAATCATAAAAAGATTAAGACTTATTGAGCTAATGCGAAAAGCCGGAGTTTATCCGTCATCAATGATTTTAAGTATTCTTCCGGTTATCCCGCCGGACCTTCGTCCGATGGTTCAGCTTTCGGGAGGAAGATTTGCAACCTCAGACCTTAACGATTTATACAGAAGAGTTATTAACAGAAATAACAGGCTTAAGCATTTAATTTCCCTTGGAGCTCCTGAAATAATTTTAAGAAACGAAAAAAGAATGTTGCAGGAAGCGGTTGATTCCTTAATTGATGCTTCACAAAGAAGCGGAACCGCGGTTAATTCACCTTTAAGATCACTTTCTGACATGCTTAGAGGAAAACAGGGAAGATTTAGGCAAAACTTACTTGGTAAAAGAGTTGATTATTCGGGACGATCGGTTATTGTTGTCGGACCGGAACTTAAACTTTCCCAATGCGGTTTGCCAAAAGAAATGGCCTTGGAAATGTTTAAGCCCTTTGTTTTGCGGGAAGTTATTGTTAGAGGATATGCCCCAAATATTAAATCTGCAAAAAGATATATCGAAAAAAGACCGCCTGAAGTTTTTGATATCTTAGAGGAAATTACCAAAAACCACCCTGTTTTATTAAACCGGGCACCTACCCTTCACAAGCTTGGAATTCAGGCATTTTACCCGATTTTAATTGAAGGAGCGGCAATTAGTCTCCATCCTTGTGTCTGTGCAGGTTACAATGCCGATTTTGACGGAGACCAAATGGCCGTACACATTCCGCTTTCCATAAAAGCTCAGGAAGAAGCAATTAGATTAATGATGCCCCAGGAAAATCTTTTAAAGCCTGCGGATGGCAGTCCAATCACGCTTCCCAACAAAGAAATGGCTGTCGGAATTTTCTACTTAACAACCCTGGATGAAACACTTAGGAAAGAAGAAGTTAAATCATTCTCTAATATAAATGAGGCACTACTTGCCCAAACATTCGGACAAGTAAAATTAAGGGAGCCGATTAATGTTCACGTAGAAGGAGAAGTCATAGAAACAACAATCGGAAGATTAATGTTAAACGAAAGGTTGCCGAAAAACTTCGGATTTGTTAATCAGGCTATTAAAGCTTCGGGTATAAAGAAAATTATTACAACCGCAATTACTACCGATGCGTCAGCAGAGGTTGCGCAATTAATTGACGCTATAAAAAGCCTTGGATTTTACGGGGCAACAATTTCCGGTATTTCAGTTTCGGTTTTTGACAATATAGAGGTTTTAGAAAAAGCAAAAATGATTAATGATGCAGAAGGCAAAATAACCAAAATCGAAACAGACTATCAGCAGGGATTAATTACAAATGAAGAAAAGAAAAGATTGTCAAACGATGTTTGGCTAAAAACCACCGATGCAATTGCCGATTTAACCTGGAATAACTTAAAAGAAGGAAACGTTATTAAGACAATTATTGATTCCGAAGGAGCAAGGGCAGGAAAAGAACAGTTAAAACAGCTTTCCGCGATGAGAGGATTAATTCTTGATCCATTAGGAAAGATTGTTGAACTTCCGATTAAATCTAATTTTAGAGAAGGTCTTTCAATTTTTGAATACGTTGCCTCAGCCAGAGGTTCTCGAAAAGGGTTAACCGACTCAGCCTTAAAAACCGCAAACGCAGGTTATTTAACCAGAAGATTGGTTGATGTTTCCCACGACGTAATTGTTAAGGAAGATGATTGCGGTACAAAAGAAGGAGTCACAATAGTTGCCGAAGAAGAAGGACGAACAGCTTCTTTTGCAAGCAGAATTTTGGGAAGATTTGCCGCCGCAAGAATCGTTTCCAAGAAAACCCGCAAGGAAATTGTTAAAGAAAACGATGAAATAACAGAGGAAAAAGTAATAGAAATTGTTAAAAACGAAATAACGGAAGTAGTTGTAAGATCCGCTTTAACTTGCGCAATGGAATATGGAATTTGCGCCAGATGTTATGGTTTGGACTTTAGCAATAAGAAAAAAGTGGAAATCGGGGTTCCGGTTGGGGTAATGGCCGCGCAATCAATCGGAGAGCCGGGAACTCAGTTAACAATGAGGGTCAGGCATTTCGGAGGAGTTGTTATGTCTGACGTTACCCAGGGTTTGCCAAGAGTTGAGGAACTTTTTGAAATGAGAACGCCAAAAAATCTTTCCCCAATTGCCGAACTTTCTGGAAAACTTAAAATCGAAACTGCAGATGACGGTTATATTCTAAGAATCAGGAGTTCAAGAGTTAAGCCGGTAGAAGAAAAAGAATACTTTATTCCCGCTTCGGCAACGCTTTTGGTTAACGACGATCAAGAGATAACGGTCGGAATGCAACTTGCCCAGGGGTATTTGGATCCAAAAGAAGTAATCAAAATAAACGGACTTAAAGAAGCGCAAAAATACGTTATAAATGAGGCGCAAAAAGTTTATGAATCCCAGGGAATTGCAATTAACGACAAGCATTTTGAGGTAATTGCAAGAAAAATGTCAGACAAAGTAATTATAGAAACAGTTGGAGACACAACTCTTGTTCCCGGAGATCACGTAACCAAAACAAGGTTTGAAGAAATGAATGCCGAAGTTCTTTCCCAAGGAGGAGAGCCTGCAACAGCCAGGCAATCAATGCTTGGAATAACAAAATCATCTTTGTTCTCAGATTCTTGGCTTTCGGCAGCGTCATTCCAGGAAACCACAAAAGTCTTAACCGAAGCGGCATTGGAGGGTTCGGAAGACAAACTTATCGGACTTAAAGAAAATGTTATTATTGGTCGTCTTATCCCGGTTGAGGGAAAAGTTTTGGAAGAAATTGAAGAAGCAACCTCAATTGAGGTATAATAACAATTCAAAATTATGCCAACATTATCACAGCTAAGCAAAAGAGGCAGAAAGAAAAAGTTTAAAAAGACCAGATCAACGGCTTTAAGACGTCTTTTTAATGCAAAAGACAGAATTTACAGTAATTCGGAATCTCCGCAAAAACGAGGAGTTGTAACTTTGGTTAAAACAATGACTCCAAAAAAACCAAATTCCGCGTTAAGAAAAGTTGCCAGAGTTAAGCTTTCCAATAAAATGGAAGTAACCGCTTATATTCAGGGAGTCGGACACTCACTCGCCGAACACGGAATTGTATTGGTTAGAGGCGGAAGAGTAAAAGATTTACCGGGCGTTAAATACCACATAGTCCGCGGAAAATTTGATTTAGCAGGTGTTGAAGGCAGAAAAACATCCAGAAGTAAATACGGGACAAAAAGAATCGGCGGAACAACAAGAGTTGTAACGGGAACAGCGCCAGCGGCAGCTTCGGCAGAAGCTGCTCCTGCTCCGGCGGCTGAGGGATAATTATGAGACATAAAAAAGTACAAAAAAGACAAATTACACCTGATAAAATTTACCAAAGTAAAATGGTAGCTAAATTTATTAATAATTTAATGAAAAGCGGTAAGAAAACTGTTGCCCAAAAAATCTTTTATGATGCAATGGCAGAAATCGAGAAAAAGGGTCAGAATCCTTTGGAAACTTTTGAAAAGGCCATTAATAATGTCGGTCCAAGACAGGAAGTTAAAGCAAAAAGAATCGGAGGAGCATCTTATCAGGTTCCGATTGAAGTTAGAGGAGACAGAAAAACATCTTTGGCAATTAGGTGGATAATTGAGGCCGCAAAAGCAAGATCAAGTAAAGATTACCGTGGTTTTTCCGCAAAATTGGCAGCCGAACTTATGGATGCCGTCCAAAACTTAGGAGCGGCAGTTAAAAAAAGAGATACGGCCCACAGAATGGCAGAAGCAAATCGTGCATTTAGTCACTTCAGGTTCTAAACTGGAAATAAACACTCTAAAATGTTATACTTTACCAGCTTCCAAGATGTGGAAGTTTTTTTAAGTTAAAATTATGGCAGAAGCAACAAACAGGGATTATACATTGGATAAAATCCGAAATATCGGAATTATCGCGCATATAGATGCGGGTAAAACCACGACAACTGAGCGTATTCTTTTTTATACCGGAAAAACCTACAAAATCGGCGACATTGATGAGGGAAATACGCAAATGGACTGGATGGCCCAGGAAAAAGAAAGAGGAATTACAATAGTTTCTGCCGCAACTACCGCTTTTTGGAAAGACCACAGAATAAATATTATCGATACCCCCGGACACGTTGATTTTACAGCCGAAGTAGAAAGATCGCTTCGAGTTTTGGACGGCGGTATTACTGTTTTGGATGCGGAAGAAGGGGTTCAATCCCAGTCCGAAACGGTTTGGAGACAGGCCGATAAATATAAAGTTCCAAGAATTTGTTTTATAAACAAAATGGATAAACTTGGAGCAGACTTTTTAGCAACGGTTAAAAGCATTGAAGACAGACTTGGGGCAAATCCTGCGATTATGAATTTACCAATAGGAGCGGAACAAACTTTTAAAGGAGTTGTTGACCTTCTGACAATGAAAAGCTTAATCTGGGGATCCGATAAGCTTGGCGCGGAGTTTGAAGTTAAAGATGAAATTCCTGAAGATATGAAAAAGCAGGTAGAAGAATACAGGCACAAACTGGTCGAAAAAATTGCTGAAAATGACGACCATTTAATGGAAAAATATTTAAACAATCAGGAAATGTCGGTTGAGGAGTTAAAAGCAGGGTTAAGGCGCGCGGTTATTGCCTACAAATTGGTTCCGATTTATGCGGGATCATCTCTTAGAAATAAAGGAGTGCAGCCACTTTTGGATGCAGTTATTGACTATCTTCCTTCTCCGCTAGACGTAGGAGCAGTTAAAGGTTTTAATCCAAAAACTAAAGAAGAAGTTACCAGACAACCGGATAACAATGAGCCTTTTGCAGGTTTGGCTTTTAAAATCCAAATTGATCCTCACGTTGGGAAGTTAACTTATTTTAGAGTTTATTCGGGCAAGGTAGAAGCCGGTTCTTATATTTACAATAGTATTAAAAACATCAGAGAAAGAGTTGGAAGAATTCTTCTAATGCATGCAAACCACAGAGAAGAAATTAAAGAAGCTTTTGCCGGAGAAATAGTTGCTTTGGTTGGATTAAAAGACACGGGTACGGGAGACACTTTATGTGAAGAAAAAGCGCCAATAGTACTTGAGCAAATTACCTTTCCCGAACCGGTTATCTCTTTGGCAATTGAGCCAAAAACAAAAATAGATCAGGAAAAACTTGGACTTGCGCTTAGAAGACTTTCCGAAGAAGATCCTACCTTTAGGGTTAAGGTTAATCATGAAACAGGTCAAACTATTATTTCGGGAATGGGAGAACTACAGCTTGAGATTATGGTTGACAGAATGAAAAGGGAATTTGGAGTTTTGGCAAATATCGGAGCTCCCCAGGTTGCATATAAAGAAACCGTTAAAGAGATGGCCGAAGGAGAAGGAAAATACATTAAACAATCAGGAGGACGCGGACAATACGGACATTGTTGGCTTAGAGTTGAGCCAAAACCAAGAGGCGAGGGTACGGAATTTATTAACGCAATTAAAGGCGGAGCGATTCCGGCAGAGTTTATTGGTTCAATCGAAAAAGGAGTAAAGGAAACAATGGAAAACGGAATTTTAATGGGATACCCGATGGTTGATATGGACGTAACGGTTTATGATGGAAGCTTTCATGATGTAGATTCATCCGACGTTGCTTTTAAAATTGCGGCATCACAGGCTTTGCAGGCTGCAACAAAAAAAGCAAAATTAACACTTTTGGAACCGATTATGAAAATAGAAGTTACAACCCCCTCTGAATTTATGGGAGATGTTATTGGAGATTTGTCGGCAAAAAGGTCGCAAATTATGGGAACGGAAGAAAGAGGGAAAGCAACGATTATTATAGGAATGGTTCCGCTTGCCGAAATTTCCGGATATGCAAC
>Ga0182027_10013067_pt1 | contig 11614 bp, 11 predicted proteins | sample 712E1DmetaG_FD_121300 | JGI IMG/M metagenome (GOLD analysis project Ga0182027, IMG submission 121300) | Permafrost microbial communities from Stordalen Mire, Sweden - 712E1D metaG (Illumina Assembly) | ecosystem: Environmental > Terrestrial > Soil > Wetlands > Permafrost | place: Sweden...
CACCGTGGCCACGTCTGCCACCCGCACCGGAGCGCCGGCCAGGGTAGTCTTCACCACCAGTTGCCGCAGTTGTTCGGCGTCGTGGACTTGCGCTCCCACTAGTCCCAGAATCAACTGATGATTGGCCTCGTAGAGACCGGGCGAGTCCACGATGTTCGACGCCTGGATGGCGTTGACCAGGTCCAGGATGGTGACGCTGGAAGCCTGGAGCTGGGCTTGGTTGGGAACCACATGAAACTCCGGCACCTGGCCGCCCTGCACGGTGACGGTACTGACGCCCGAGACGCGGTTCAACGGCGGCTTCAGGTCGTAGGTGGCAATCTCCCACAGCCGGGTCTGGGGTACGGTATCCGAAGTCATGCTGTAGCCGAGAATCGGGAAGGATGCGATGGTCAGCCGGTTGGTAGTCACCTTGGCCGTGGAGGGCAGGTTCTGCTCTACCTTGCTCAACGCCGCATCCACTAACTGGAGTGAGAGGACCATATCCTGGTTCCAGTCGAAAAGGAGGCTGACTTCGGCCGAGCCGCGGCTGGTGATTGAGCGTACGCTCTGCAAGCCCGGCACGGAGTTGACCGCGTCTTCGATGGGCTTGGTAATGGTCACCTGCATCTGTTCCACCGGCATCACGCCGTTGTCCACGCCGATGACCACGCGGGGAAAGTCCGTCGCCGGAAAGACCGAGATCGGCACCTGAAAGGCGAGATAAATGCCGGCCACGGTGAGAATGGCAGCAAAGAAAAAGATGGTGCGCGTGGAGCGGGCCAGCCAGAAGGGCTTTGGGCGGGTTACCGTGCCGTCTTCAGTGCCGGGGTTTCCGTCGTGCATCAGTCGTTCCCCCCGCCCTTGCCGGCTTCAGGCTTCTTGCCAAAGTCATCCGCCGGTCCGACTTTCACCTTTACGCCGTCATCCAGCCCGTACGCTCCGCCGGTGATCACCAGGTCAGAGGTTGCAAGTCCGCTCGTCACCTGCACATCTTCAACATCCTGCAAGCCCAGCATCACCGGCTTGCGGTGAGCCGCTCCGTCTGCGCCCGCCACCATCACGGATTTCGTGCCATCTTGCGCGGTCAGAATCGACTTGGCGGGAATCTTCCATGCCTGCGCAACGCTCCTTCCTGTGATGGAAACCTTCACCGGCGTTCCCACCTTGAGTGTCCCTGCCTTGTTGTCGATCCTGAGCCAGACCTCGACGGTAGTGCTGCCTGGATCAAGGGCGGGGCTGATGAGCGCCACCTTGGCCGCAACGGGCTCAGCCACTCCGGGCACTAGCACTTGTGCCGGGTCGTCGAGTTTCATCCTTTGCGCCAAGCTCTGCGCCAGATGCGTCTTGGCCAGCAGGCTCGACGTGTCCATGACCGTAATCACCGGCGCGCCCGCGGCAGCGGTTTCACCGGCGAAGAGCGAGCGGTCGGTGACCACTCCGTTGATGGGGCTGCGAATCTCCGAGTAACTCACCTGGGCCGCCGCGCCCTTGAACTTGCCCTCGGCCGAGGTCAACTGTCCCTGCGCCGACTTGAGCGCCGCCTCGCGGCTCACGCTGCGCATCGACTCGAAATGTTTTGCCGCGGCGTCGTATGCGGCCTGGGCCGTCACTAGCGCGGCCTGCGCGGTATCCAGATCGCGACCCGGAATCGCTCCCTCAGCAAAGAGTTGCTTGCGGCTCTTCACAATGCTCAAGTTCAGATCGAGGTTGGCCTTGGCCTGAGCGAAGTCCGACTCGGCCTTCAGCGTTTCTTCCGGCACCTGCGCCCGGGTCGCCGTTGCATACGCCGCCTGGGCAGCCATGTAGGAGCCCTTGTTGTCCAGGGCGGCGGCGGCCAGGTCAGTGTTTTCGAGGGTAGCCAGCAACTGGCCCTCCTTGACCCTCGATCCCCGCTGCACGTAGAACTTGCGTACCGGCGCGCTGATTTTGGGCGCAATGGCAGCCTGCGCCAGCGGAGTCAGAATCGCATCGGCAGTGATGTGTTCGGCAATCGCGCCCAGCTCGGGATGCTCGGCCTGTACCGTCACCTGGGTCTCGGGCGCGGCCTCCTTCTTGCAGCCCGGCAAAAGGACCAGGGGAAGCGCCAGTGCGCACAGGAAGAGCCGGCGCGGGTTCAGCAAAGCGGTTTTTCGGGTTGCATTCTTGCTCATGATTCTTCTCATCTGCTCACATCGTTCCGGTTAGCGTTTTAAGATTCGCCCATGCCACCTCGTAGCGCACTCTTCCGTCCTCGCGTGCGTTTTCAGCGCCTACAAAATCGTTTTGCGCCTCCACCACTTCCAGCACCGTGGCTTCACCGCCGGTGTAACTCAGCTTGGTCAGGCGCAGGCTCTCGGCCGCGGTCGCGACGCTCGCGTCCAGAGAGGCCAGTTGATCGCGTGCCGTCACAGCCTCTGAATACGCCTCGTCCAGTTGGGCAATCAGCCGCCCTTGGGCAGCCGTCAGCGACACGCGCGCGGCGTCGCGGCGGATTTCGCTCTGCTTCACCTTGTGTTGGGTCGAGAGCCAGTCCCATAGCGGAATATCCATGGTCACGCTGGCCGAATAGCCCAGGTTACGGATGCGGTCGGGGCCGTTGACGGCAAACTGCGGAGCGTCGATGCCGTAGGTTACGTTCAACCCAAGATCGGGCAGATAGGCAGCTCGCGCCGCCAGCACATCGGCGATGGTCACGTTCAGCAAGACCAGCGCTTTCTTCAACTCCGGATTGTTCCTGGCCGCTGCCTGCTCAATCTCGGCGCGGGAGGCAATCTCCTGCGCGCCGTCAGCAGCCGCCAGCGTGTAGGGCGTGCGTGGATCGGGAAACAGCAGCACGCCCAGTTCCAGCCGCGCTTTTTCCGCTACGACCCTGGCGTCCGCCAACTCGCGTTCTCGCAGCTGCTCTACGAGTTGCGCCTTCACCACGTCGGCATGAGCGGCCTCGCGTACATCTTCACGCTTGCTTGTCAATCCGGTAAAGTCGGCTGCTTCCTGGTGGGCGCGATCGGCCACAACGAGTTTGTTGTCCGCTGCAATCAAACCATAAAACAGGCCCGTGACCACCTCCACCAGGCCGCGCCGCGCAACCTCCAACTCCACGGCTGCTCGCGCCGCTTCGGCATCCGCCAGCCGCATGGCGGCAAACTTGCGCAGCCCCAGGGTCTCGTTGATCACTGCCTGGCTGGTGTACTCCCGTACAGCGTTATTGGCGATGAACTTTTGAGTATATTGCGTATCCACGCCCTGGCCGTTCTGGCTCTTTTGTCCGTTGGGCTGGGTGTAGAGCGCCTGATTGTGATAGACAACGCTCGGCAGCAGGCCCGAACGTGCAATGGAGTGGTCCATCGCCGAGGCCCTGCTTTCGGCCAATGAAGCTGCGTACGAAGGCTCGTTGGCCTGCGCGCGCCGGATCGCCTCTTCCAGGGTGATCGGTTTGCCGGAGGTTGATGGGTCCGGCTTCGCGCTCTCGCCCATAGTCTGGCCGTTGGCCGGGCCGAGGGCTGCCGCCACCAGCATTAGAAGCGAGATTGCGCCGGCCGGGAGCCTGGAACGGCGCTGTCTCCGGTCCCGCGGAATGTCATGCCGCATAGTCACACTTAGGAGCATACGACTGGAACCTTAATTTCGGATGAGTTTGAAGGATACGTGTTCCTACAAAGCTACGGCCATTCTTTGCCCAATAGCATCGATACCGATGCATCAGCTTAAGATGATGAGCATGGAGACAACAACGATTGCCGGTACGAAGGTTTCCCGCATCGGCCTGGGTACCTGGGCCATCGGCGGGCTGGAGTGGGGCGCGGTCCCCGACGAAGTGGCCATCGCCACCTGCCTGAGCGCCATTGAACGCGGCATCAACCTCATCGATACCGCGCCCATCTACGGCCACGGACGCTCAGAGGAGATCATCGGCAAGGCGATGCGTGCTCACGGCCGCCGCGAGGCCTTCTTTATCGCCACCAAGGTTGGTCTGGATTGGACCCCCTTCGGGGTGTTCTCGAATTTGACGGAGTCGCGGATTCGTAGAGAGATCGAAGACAGCCTGCGCCGCCTGGGCACCGACTATATCGATCTTTACCAAGTGCATTGGCCGGATACGCTGGTTCCGGTGGCCGAAGTGGCCGCGCAACTGGCCGAGTTCCAGCGCGAAGGCAAGGTGCGCGCGCTGGGAGTAAGCAATTTCAATGTCGCGCAGATGGAGGAGTTCCGTTCCATCGCCACTCTGGCCTCGAACCAGCCGCCCTACAACATCTTCGAGCGCGAGATCGATAGCGCCTGCGGCACCGGCATGGCCATTTTGCCCTGGTGCGCGGCCAACGGCGTGGCTGTGCTGACGTGGAGCAGCCTTTGCCGCAGTTTGCTGGCCGGGCGGGTGACGCGGGGGATGAAATTCGACGCCAAAGACATTCGCAGCGTGGACCCCAAGTTTCGGGAGCCGCGCTTCAGTCAGTACATAACCGCTGTGGAGCGGCTGGCGGCCTTTTCGCAGGAGCGCTATGGCAAGACGGTGCTGGAGTTGGCAGCGCGCTGGGTGCTGGACCGGCCCGGTGTCTCCATAGCCCTGTGGGGCGCCAAACGTCCTGAACAACTGGATGCCGTCGCCGGAGTGCTGGGCTGGAAGCTCGACCCCGGCGCTATGGCCGAGATCGACCGGATTGTGGCTGAGTCGATAACCGACCCCGTCGGCCCCGAATATCTGAGCCCCAAAGTGCGCACGGCCTGAGGCGCTGCGGTTTCACCTCGAAATCCCGGCCCGTTCGCGGCTCCGCTCTGCGATACTGGTTTGTTATGCCTATCGCCGACCTGCAAGAAGCTGCCCAGAAGATTGCCGGATTCCTCGCCACCCTGAACAAGCTGGGTGGAATGCGTCTCAAGTACCGCATCACCGCCGGCGACGGCGCGCGCGACCCGGAGGGGATTGAGGCCCGCCAGATCTACGTGGAGCTGGCCGGACCCGACGTTCCGCTGGTTACGCAGCACAACGGCGAGCTGCTGCGCGCCCTGGAGACCATTGCCGCACAGATGCTACGTCTGGATCAGCGCGAAAACGACCTGGTCAGCTTCGACGCCGCCAACTTTAAGGCCCTCCGCGCCCAAGAGCTGCGCATGCAGGCCGAGACCGCTGCTGAAAAAGTGCTCCGGTCCGGCACACCCTACGCCTTCCCGCCCATGAACAGCCGCGAGCGTCGCCTGCTGCATCTTGTCTTTCGCTCCCTCAAGGGCGTTGAGACGGCCAGCTCCGGCGAAGGGCAGGACCGCTTTCTGGCGGTCTACCCCGAGGGCAAGACCAACTTGCCGGTGGCCCCGCCCATGAAGCCCCGAGGCTTCAGCCGCAGGTAAAATGGTTCTTCACCGTGTATTCCCTAACCGTTTACTTGTGCGCTGGGGGAGTCTTGGCTCCGCTCCCGCCCTGGGCAGCCTGCTTCTGCGCAATGACGTGTTCGGCAATTAGTTCGGTCTGAAACCGGTTGACGGCATCGGGGTCTGTAAAAATCGACTGCGTATTGTTCTGCGCCACGTAGCCTTTTCCCGGCGTTACTGGCCCCGCTGGAGTTACCGGCCCGCTTACACACCAGGTTCCGTTCACAAACGTACCTTCACCGGAGGTCGACCAGTTCGTTGAGCCCTCCGCGCCCACCTTCCCATCGATCACAAAGCCCTTGGTGTGGCTGATCTGGCCGGTAGCCGATTGCCCGATGACAAAATGCGTGTTGAAGGCCGCCAGATTGTGGGCCTGGTCCGCCGCAATCAGCGCCTTCTCGTGCACCCCGCCGGACTGGCTCTTGTCCAGCGTGATCAGCATGGTCACCGCCGGGTCCAGCGCCTTGGCCATCAGAATCTGGTTCAACTCGTCGTCGTCGTAGCCGAACATGTTGATGTAAAGCGAGACGCTGGCCCGCGAAAGCACGTACTTCAGGATTTCATGCACATTGTCGCGGCCCACATAGAAGAGATGAAAGTCCTTACTCGCGGTATTTGAATACACTCCCTCCCGCGTAAACTGCTGCAGATCGGGAAGCTCGAAGTCCTGCAGGTTCTGGGTTGCGTCACCGGTCGCGTTCACCAGACCGGTCTTCTTCACTCTTACGGGCGCCAAGTCATTGATAGACATAGGGGAACTCTCCTTGGTCCGCATGGGCGGAACGGGTTGATGGTTTTCTGGAAGAAGCAGCCCTGCCGCCGCTCCGGCGGTTGCCAGGGATCAAAGCGGGCACCAAGCAGGGCCGCAACAGCTTCCAGATGAATTCACTCGCGGGAAAAAGCCGTGGCCTGCGGATTGAATGCGCGACTCTCCCGATGGGATTTAACGGCTTCCGAAGCGCATTTCCTTTCCGTTTGTACCCGGAGAAGAACGTGAGAAGATCCATGCAGAGGTGAGTTTTGACACATACGCCGATTCTTGGCGGCAGCAAGCTGGTCGCCTTTGTGCCCGCCACGGACCCTGTGAAAGCGCGAGCCTTCTATGAGGGCATGCTGGGATTGCGGATGGCGGAGGACGATTCGCCGTTTGCACTGGTATTCGACGCCAACGGAACCATGCTGCGCGTTACCACCGTGGCCGAACACCATCCGGATCCCTTCACCGTACTGGGCTGGGATGTGAAATCGATCAATAGCACAGTGAAACGGCTCGCCGCGACCGGAGTGGAGTTCCTGCGCTATCCGGGACTGAACGAAGATGATCCACAAGGCATTTGGACCTCGCCCAGCGGCGCCCGCATCGCCTGGTTCCACGATCCCGACGGCAATGTGCTGAGCCTGACGCAGTTCTAAAGCCGCGACTGCCAGCGCTGGGAGATGCGCAGCGACGTGCGGATCGCCCAGGTTGTGAAGAGCAGAATCAGGCTGCCCAAAATGAGTCCCAGCGGTACGATCCACATGCCAAGGACTTCGTGCGCCTGTGTAGGGTAACCGTATACGAATGCCCCTGCCGCGACAAGCCGCCCATCCTGCACCCATGCACCGGCGTGAGTGGGAAAGAACATCTTGGCAAAAGCGACAATGACAAACCCAACTCCAAACGAGTATCCAACGACGCTGCAAAAGAAGACAACGATGCCGGTAAAACCCTTGGTTGCCAGCCGCAGCGTCGCGCGGAGCAGCACCAGCGGTGAAATGCTGCGGCTGGCCTGGCGGATAAGCAGCCCGTCGCGATACTGTGCGGCCAGTTCATCGGCCGGTCCCAGCCGGGCAAGAACAGTCTCAACGGAGGCGCCGGATTCCTCGGCGGAGTCGCGGACGTGGGCGGCGATTTCGCGCACGATCTCTTCCCTCTCAGCGATGGTGAGCGGGCCAAGATGGGTGCGGAGAGCGGTCAGATAGCTGTCGAATTGCGTTTCTACAGTCATTGGGGTTTCTCCTGTTGTTCCAATACGGGTTCAAGAAGGCGGCTCAGGCCGCCGGAGAAGCTGGTCCAGGCCTCGGCCATCTGGCGAAGGCGCTGGCGTCCGGCTTCCGTCAGGGAGTAGTACTTGCGCGGGTGCCCGGCCTCGGCCTCAACCCACTCTGAAGTGAGCAAGCCCTCAGCCTTGAGCCGGTTAAGGATCGGGTAGATGGTGCCCTCGGCAAGAACCAGGCTCGAATGAGTCTCTAGAAAGCGAATGATTTCAAGGCCATAGAGGCGTTCCTGCCAGAGACTGGCCAGAGCCGCCATCTCCAGTGCTCCTTTGCGGAGTTGGGCTTCCCATCGATCCGGCTGGTCGTCTTGGGCGGGTATTGCCCTTCGGATTGCCATAGCTTTATACCTCGTATAACTATGTATAGTGCTATGCAATTTTCTTGTCAAGAGGAAAATGAGGTTTTAACCAGAAATTCTACGAAGACGGTTCGGGAGAGGAATCCTGCCGCAGATACCCGCACGCATCGAGACATACTCTCAGATGCAAGTTGGATGGTTCCGGTGAAGGCAGCTTCCAGGTCCAATTCAAGCAAATGCAATATTTATGCCAACCAGTCGTCTAGTAACTATAATCGGCCCGAGAATCCCTGAAAACGACACCACCTCATAGAGCATAAGTGCTTCGGAGGCAGTCAAATGACGATCAACCCTATCGACAACTCACAGCGAACGGCAGCAAAAGTGGCAGCTTTTGCTTACCTCATCACGTTCGCGACAGTGGTTTACGTCCATTACGGCATCCTCTGGCGACTGACTACCGGCAATGCCGCTGAAACCGCTCGGAATATTCTGGCGCACGAACGGCTCTTTCGTATCTGCATCGCCGGCAATCTCCTGTACTGCACGGGTATCGTCGTCCTTCTCACGGCGCTCTACGTGGTTCTCAAGCCGGTCAATCGGGGTCTTGCCTTGCTTGCGACATTCTGGTGGCTCGTATGGGTCTTCATGTGGCTTCTTACGACGCTCAATCTCTTTGACGCCTTGCGGCTCCTCAGAGGTGCTGATCCCCTGCGAGCCTTAGGCGCAGACCAATTGCAGGCCCTGGCAAGTTTCTATCTCCACACGGGCTTTGACCGCTATTATGTCGGTTTGCTGTTTTGGGGATTGGCGTCGACAGCCTGCGCCTGCCTGTGGTTCAAATCCCGCTATATCCCTCGGGCGCTGGCTGCCTTCGGCGTGATCTCGTCCGCATTTTGTGTGGCGTGTACTTTCGTCTTCTACATCTTTCCCGGCTTCGACAAAATCGTTAGCCTGGGGTGGTTCGATATGCCCATGGGTCTCTTCGATATAGCTCTGAGTTTTTGGCTTCTGTTTAAGGGATTAAAGCCGCCTCCAGAGGCCGAAGCACGAGAATAGGCCGGCGCCGCCCTGCATGGTAGCGTGAAAAGACCCTAGATGCCCTCGCCCATCGAGACATACTGCCGCAGGCGTTCCAGCTCATCGCGATAGGCGGTGCGCTCGGCCTCTTCGGCGGCGAAGGGTTCGGTTCGCCTTGCTTGCCCGCCCAGCCGCTCTTCCAGTTCCTCGACGCGGGCCGAGAGGGCGATGAGGGCATCGGAGAGCGGGTCCTTGATGTCGTGCGGATCGGTAATGAGCACCCGCTCTCCGTTGAGATAGACAATGTGCGCCGGAACCCCTACGACGGTGGAGTTGGGCGGCACGTCGGAGAGCACCACGGAACCTGCGCCCACCCGCGAGTTCTCGCCGATGGTGATGTTGCCCAGCAGGTTGGCGTTGTTGCCGACAAAAACGCCGTCGCAGAGCGTGGGATGGCGCTTGCCGTGGCCTTTGCCGGTACCGCCCAGCGTAACGCCCTGGTACAGGGTCACATCGTTGCCCACGATGGCGGTTTCGCCGATGACCACGCCGGTAGCGTGATCGATAAACAGGCGCCGGCCAATGAGCGCGCCGGGGTGTATGTCCACTCCGGTAAAGAAGCGGTCAACCTGAGAGAGCAGCCGCGCCAGGAGTCGCAGCCGTGCGCGCCAGAGGGAGTGCGAGATGCGGTGAATCCAGACCGCCCAAAGCCCCGGATAGCAGAGGAAGACCTCGAGCCGGGAGCGCGCAGCCGGGTCGCGCTCCAGCACGGAGTCAATGTCATCGCGGATGCGGGCGAACAGGGACATAAAGGACAACTGAAAGCACGTGCTATTTGAAGGATACGGGCTAAAGCCCGCACCTTTCAAAGCAAGGTGAACCACACGGCAACCGCTTACACCGCAATTGCTTCGGTTGGCAGGGCCAGGGCCTGCTGGCGCAGAGACTCGAAGAGGATGCTGGTGAGATAGCGCTCGCCGAAGTCGGGCAGGACCACGACAATCAGCTTGCCAGCGTTTTCAGGCCGTGCGGCTACTTTGAGCGCCGCAGCCACTGCGGCTCCTGAGCTGATGCCCACAAACAAGCCTTCTTCGAGCGGCAGGCGGCGAGCAAGGGCGATGGACTCTTCGTTGGTGACCTGGACGATCTCGTCGATGAGGCTGGTGTCTAACACGGCAGGCACAAAGCCGGCGCCGAGGCCCTGGATCTTGTGCGGTCCCGGCTTGCCGCCCGAGAGAACCGGGCTGTCGGTGGGTTCGACGGCGATGGCCTTGAACCCCGGCTTGCGCTCCTTGATGTACTTGGCCACGCCGGTGATGGTGCCGCCGGTGCCCACGCCACTGATAAGGATGTCCACCTTGCCGTCGGTATCGTCCCATATTTCGGGGCCGGTGGTGGCGTAGTGGATAGCGGGGTTGGCGGGGCTGTTGAACTGCTGCACGATAAAGCCGTTCGGCGTCTTGGCCAGAATTTCGTCGGCCTTGGCGATGGCGCCCTTCATGCCGTTGGGGCCGGGGGTGAGCACGATCTCGGCACCGAAGGCCAACAGCAGGACGCGACGCTCCAGGCTCATGGTTTCAGGCAGGGTAAGGATGAGCCGGTAGCCCTTGACGGCGGCGACGAAAGCCAGGGCGATGCCGGTGTTGCCGCTGGTTGCTTCAATGAGCACGGTTTTGCCCGGCTTGATTTTGCCGGCCTTCTCGGCGGCCTCAATCATCGCCAGGCCGATACGGTCTTTTACGCTACTGACAGGGTTCTGGCTTTCCAGCTTGGCTACAACGGTAGCGGGCAGTCCCGCAGCTATGCGATTGAGCCGCACCAGCGGGGTACGGCCAATGATTTCAGTAACATTCGCGGCAATGCGCGCCATGTGATCTCCTTTTCCGGGAGGCTCTCCCGGCAGTTGTATTCAGGGTCTGGGGTTGACGGTCAAGCTGTCAGTTAGGGGAAGGTCGGGCGCGAACATGGCGCACACCAACATCGCAGCAATCACCAGGGCGGTGTTAGCGACATCGACGCATATAAATAGGGTAGCCCGGAAGCGCGGGAAAGGCAAGGGCAACCCAAGTTCTGCCTGCCTCAGCCCGTATTCCTCAACCCCGCCGAAATCCCGCTGATGGTTGCAGCGATGGCGCGGTTGACCTCGGGCGTATCTTCGCCGGCGCGCTTGCGACGCAACATGTCCACCTGAATCAAGTGCATGGGATCGACGTAGGGGTTGCGTAGCTTGATGGAGTGGGCCAGAACCTGGTTGCTTTCGAGCAGTTCGGTCTGCCGGGTGACGGCCAGAACGGCGCGCACAGTACGGTGATACTCGGCTTCAAACAGATCGAAGACGCGCTCGCGCAGCTTTGGGTCCTCGACCAGCGAGGAGTAGATCCGCGCGGTGGCCAGGTCTGCCTTGCCCAGCGCCATCTCCACGTTACGCAGCAGGTCGATGAAGAGCGGAAACTCCGCCGCCATGCCCTGCAACAGGTCTAGCCTGCCGGGCTGTTCGCCATACTGCTCGAGCGCGAAGCCCACGCCGAACCAAGCAGGAACCAGCAACCGCGACTGCGTCCATCCGAAGACCCAGGGAATGGCGCGCAGGTCGGCTAACGAGCGAGATGGTCGCCGCGGCGACCGCCTTGCAGGCCGTGAGCCGATCTTGGCGTTCTCCAGCTCGCTGACCGGCGTGGACTGCTCGAAATACGTCATGATGCCAGGGTCGTCGAGAATGTGTTCGCGATAAAACCCGTAGGAGATGGCCGAAAGCTCGTCGAGCGCGGCCTCCCACTCCGGCTTGAGGATGCCGGTGAAGTGGCCCTCGGGATCGCGGGCGTTGGGGCGGGCCAGGGCGTCGAGGGAGGCGGCAATCATCAGTTCGAGATTGCGCTCGGCCAGCACCTCGTCGGCATATTTGAAGTTGAGCACCTCGCCCTGTTCGGTGATGCGCAA
>Ga0182027_10013068_pt1 | contig 11614 bp, 11 predicted proteins | sample 712E1DmetaG_FD_121300 | JGI IMG/M metagenome (GOLD analysis project Ga0182027, IMG submission 121300) | Permafrost microbial communities from Stordalen Mire, Sweden - 712E1D metaG (Illumina Assembly) | ecosystem: Environmental > Terrestrial > Soil > Wetlands > Permafrost | place: Sweden...
CTGATTGATTGATTTCATGGGTGTACGTCTCCTTTGGTTGTTGAGAATGTGGTAGTTCTTCAATTATACCAAAGAACTGCGCCCATGAAACTTTAATTTACACCCAAGAAACTAACACAACCAACGTTGGGCCACATGCCTGGACTTGAAGTCAATGCGCGGTATAGTAAGAAAGAACAACTCGAGAGTAAACTGGAGGTTACCATTATGAAAAAGCAATCGTTTCTGCAATTATTTGTGGTGTTCGCCATATCTTTCTTCTTTCAGGCAACAGCCCAGGATCCGTTGCCTGAATCCGTAGACCTGAGCGCCACAAAATATTTCCCTCCTATATACGACCAGGGATATATAGGATCATGCGATTGGTTTGCCGTAGTATACTATCAAATGACTTTCCTCTATAACAAGGCATATGACCGTGCCGACAGTCTACGCAACACGTTCTCGCCTAAGTTCGGTTATAATATTTTAAACAATGGAGCCTCTTATCCGTACAACATCCGCGTGGATGATGTTTATAGATTCTCAATCAAACATGGATCAGCGACAATGGCGGATTTTCCGTATGACATGGATTATCGGCCATGGTGCACCGATGCTGCTATTTGGCAAAATGCTATAAACTACAGGATTGGAGGCTACACACATTTTACCTATAACAATACCGATTCCAGCGCGGATTATTCTTTTCTGGACTATAACAGTTACTTTAATGAGATTAAGAAGCTTTTAGACTCCGGTGAAGTGCTGGTGATCCAATCAAATACGTTTTCCGGCAGTTTATATAAAGAAATTTCAGACGACACCAGCACGCATGCAGATGATCCTTTTGTCGGTGAGCAGATTATTTATTCTGGAAACAACGGTCCAGACCACACCCTGGCGGTAGTCGGATATAACGATAATATTTGGGTGGACCTGAATAATGATGGTATTGTGCAACCCAATGAAAAAGGTGCCCTTAAGATCGCAGACAGTTATAATTCGGCCTCGCATAATAAAGGATTTCTTTGGATGGCTTATAGTACGGTCGGTTCGTCGATCTGGCTTTACCGGGTAAACAGAATGACAATCCGGAAAAATTACCATCCAAGAATACTTTGCAAATTAACGTTGATTTCTGCGCAAAGAGACAATATACGATTTCAATTTGGAAGAAATCCATCGAATAACATTAATGCCGTCCCTGCAAATAATCCGGAAGTATTTGATCCCTATGGATTGGGATACGGTTTAGGCACTAACGGAGTATCGTTGATGCCGGGAGGGTATTGCGCTTTTGATGGCGGCTCGAGTAGTAGCGAGTGCAGCTTTTCTTTTGATTTATCGGACATCTTTAAAGATAACAAGCAAGATTATTGGTACTTGAGAATCGAAAACAGCGGTGCCGATTCGTGCATAATCAAGGATTTCGAAATTATTGACCTTACAACGGGCGACACCGCCAAGGACAATGGGTTGCCCAAAACCATTGTGAATGAGGAAACTATCCGTTTTCTTGACTTTCAGAATAGTTCTACAGTAAAATCCTCTTTTGCTTCCAAGGATGGAAAAAAGAACCTGCAGATGTACCTAAATCCTGTTTCTTCTAATTTGATATGCGATGTCAGCCAGGATTTGATCGGCGGGTCGGTTAAAATATTTAATCTAAACGGCAAATTATTACTCAAGTACAATATCCTATCGGCTAACAAATCAATAATTCCGATGTCTAATTTCCCGTGCGGATATTATGCTGTCTTACTCACAAACAAGAACTGTTCAATACGACAAATCGCCAGAATAGCAAAAATGTAATTGTAGAAAAGCGAAAAATGATTTCGTTTTTTCGGTTTTTGATACTGTTGCAGGATACAAGATGGCAAGCCTTTTTGATTATGTCATATTTGCCCGCGCAATTCAAATTGTCCACGCACCATGGCCCAACAGCCAAAGGGATGCAATAGCCGCTTTACACCATAGAGTCACCGCTCGTCATGTCGGCCAGTCATGTCGCTCGAAGGCTCGCCCCGTCAGGCCTCCGTCGAGGGGCGAGATGATATGGCGGCTACCGCACCCGTTTGGCAAACGTCCGCCGAAATATTCCGCCGCGAAGCCAGAAAATCGAAGAGCCGCGCGCAAGATAAGAAGATGGCAAGTCTTGTGCATTAATAAAGAACTGCCAAATTTCTGTTGACAAGACCTTTTTGTTGTGGTATATTTAGTTATATCGGGATATAACTATATGATAAATTGCAAATCATTTCCCTCAGATTATTCTGTTTTTTTTAAAGCCTTGGGCAATGAAAAACGCCAGCAGATCATTTTAAATGTCTTTGCTGATAACGGTGAACATAACATCAATGAAGTTGCCAAGAAAATGAACATAGCACAATCAACAGCTTCTGAACATTTGGCTTTGCTGAAAAGAGCTGGTATTTTGACCTCGCGAAAGGTTGAGAAAGAAGTTTTTCATAAGCTGAATAAGAAGGGACTCATTGTCATCATTGACAACATCAGGGCAATACTGACATGCTGCGAATAACCCATTTTTTTTGTTCAATTACATCGTCATTTCCCGATATAACTAATAGTAATGAGAGGAGGAATATATTCTTATCATAAAAACAAAATGGTCATCCTTTCCGGCGACTGCAATAACACTGTTAATGTTTTTTGTAAATATGGCGACTGCGTTAACCGGCGAAACGGTACCTGGTAAATGGATAACAACCTGCGGAAGTGTGGGTATATTAATTCTTAAAGAAGGAGATAGGTATTCGGGGAGAATTGTCCAGATGAAAGAACCGAATGATTCCAATGGCAACCCGAAAAAGGATCTTAAAAACCCGGACAACTATTTGAGAACGAACCCTCTTATAGGAACAACAATCTTAACGCAGATAGAGCTTTGCGTTAATAAATGGGAAGGAAAGCTATATAATCCTGACGATGGCAGAACTTATTCCTGCATCCTGTCCTTACAAAGCAACGACACCCTCCAAATGCGCGTCTATATCCTGGGTTTGAAATTCCTTGGGAAACATCAGACATGGCTCTGATTCAAGTAGCTACTATGCTTTAATTCGTAAGTGGCCTTATGATGAAACTGAAGAAATTGACCGGTTTCGGCCACTAAAGTTTACAGTGTATTGGTGGTGTTATGCCTGTACTCGAAGAAATGATGAAAGAGAAGGAGTACAATAGTGGACCTTAAAAACAAATCCAAACTTCCCGGCAGACTGTTGACGGTTCAGATTTCAATTTTCGGCTTCATTATTTTGCATTCGATACTTTGGCACGTATTTGGAATCCATTATTTGACAAAATTGTGTCCGGCAAGTTTTGCAGACCACGTCGGTAATCTGGAATTTAATCTGACTGTAGTATTTTGGGCGTTGGTATTCCTCTCGACACTATTTGTTGGCAGGGCATTTTGTTCCTGGGGTTGCATGTTTGGTTCGTATCAGGACATGATTGCCCGCCTATTTGTTAAACTGAAATTGAACCCGTTTACAGGACGTACTGGCGCTTGGATTCTGCCAATTCTTTTGTTTCTTTTTACCGCGCCGGTTCTTTTCATTTCCCGGATCAGATGGCCATCCTTGTTCTGGTTTGTCGTGATTGTCGTGTCTGCCGGTCTTTTGATCTGGTCAATTGTTGAACGGAACCAGATGAAACGAAATTTATTTACACTTCCAAAATATATAGCACTTGCGAATTATTTAGGTGGCATAGTTTCAACGTGGATCATTCTCAATGTTTTTCAAAAAGGGTTTTCATTTGCTTTTGACAAACATGGCGTCTTGGATGAATATAAGTCTACAGCAGCGGTCATTATCGCAGCGCTTACTTTATGCATGGCTGCAATAGGAGTTGCTATTGAAAGTAGATTTTATTGCCGGTATTTATGTCCTTATGGTTTGCTGCTACGGTTCTTAAGTGCAATTCCGTTTACAAAACGGTTTAAAGTCAGAGCAAGTGGGGCAAAATGTTCGCAGTGCGGGAAGTGTAACAAGAATTGTCCCATGGAGCTTGACCCCATGGATGAAATCAATAAGCATGGCGAAATAAAAAGTCCAGATTGCATAAGCTGTTTGCAATGTGTGGCAAGCTGCCCGAAGGACGCCCTTGATTTCAGCAACAAACTCACAGTAAAATAGATTAATAAGACATAAGCAACATTAATACAAAAACCGTGAAGCGCGCGGCAAGGCAAAAGACAGCGGCGGAATCCATCAGCCAACAGCCGCGTTACGTTCGCCCTCGGCACATGTCCGGTTTGATGCCTCCGTCGGTGTCCACTCAGTCGCAAAGCCTCCTTCGGGCACCGTCAGTCGGCAATCCTACCACGTCGTAACACGGCGTACGTTGGCTTAAATTCTTGGTTTGTCAGACATCATAGCAATGTGGTGCAACAATGAAGGATTTGAGGCCGGCAAATGAGGGCCATTTTTTGAAGTTCAATCCCACAGCGAGCGGATTCCCCGAAGCTTGCTTCGGGGTTAGCGAGCGAATAAGAATATTTCTGGTTCCACAGGGAAGGAAGGATTACAGGCTGCTCAATGGAGTGTACATCCGGTCGTAATCGCGGTCCCCGCAGCTTGCTGCGGGGTCCTTCAATATTCATGAATGATGAATATGTTGCGTTTTAGCTAATCAAATCAGTATTTTACATGCAGCATTCACGATTCATGAATAATGAACAAGCCCGGAAAGGCATATCATGAAATCACTGGATATTGTCGTCCTATGCAAGGTCTTCATATTTCAATCAGTTGGACGAAGAAACTGGACCTATTCGCAACTTGCAGAAGAGACGTGTATGAGCGTCGGTGAAGTACATGCTTCCGTTAGGAGGCTGAAGGTTTCCCGCATGTTTGATGAATTCACGAAATCTGTAATTCCTACAGCGCTCGTGGAATTTCTTATTCATGGCCTCAAGTATGCTTTTCCTGCGGAAATTGGCGCACCAACAAGGGGAATTGCTACCTCGCATTCGGCACCGATACTGCACGAGGAAATTTTGCAGTCGGGGACGGACACGTATGTCTGGGCCTATGCCAACGGCAAGCAAAAAGGATTAGCCATCAAGCCATTGAGCAAGAACGCGCCAAAGGCGGCGCTGAGGGACCAGAAACTGTACCATTTCCTGGCATTGATTGACGCAGTACGGATAGGCAAATCGAGAGAAAGAAACATTGCGGTCGCAAAGCTGGAGAATCTGGTACAGAGGATGGCCGCAGATGGCAGGCTTTGAAGACAATCTGAAGAGATTAGAAGTGATTGCCGAGGGCCTTGGGCATCTTACCTGGGACTCGATCTTCATTGGCGGAGCTTGTACTCAATTCTATGTAGAGGACCCAAGCCTTCATGATTTCAGGCCAACCAATGACATTGACTGCATCGTCAAAGTTTATTCCTACAAGGAATTTGATGTCTGCAGCGAAGAGCTTCGCAAGCTGGGATTTGCACATGACACCTCTGAAGGTGCCCCGATAGTCCGGTGGATTTACAAAGGCATCCTTGTGGACATACTACCTGATAAATGTTCCGTTGTTGGCTATCGAAATATCGAGTGGTTTAGAGAGGGCAGAGAACACGCGGAGGAGAGGCGGTTGCCGTCAGGCAAAGTGATACGCATTCTGCCTCTTGCCTACTATATGGCAACCAAGCTTGATTCCTGGGAAGACCGAGGCGGGGGTGATTTTCTCGCAAGCAAAGATCTGGAAGACATCGTCGGGATTATTGACGGCAGAGACAACTTGGAAGAATTGCTCCAAGCGCCGGAGAATGTACGGAATTTCGTCATTGAACGTTTTGCGTATCTGATTCGCAATGAGAATTTCAAACGGTCTATCGCAGGACATCTCGGATTTGACAGCACGGCTGCCGAAAGGGCACGTAATGTAGTACAAAGAATTGCCCATATCATTGACAGGTTCCGCAGAGGCTGATGGCAGAGCCATTTCGAACCAAGAACTTCAGCCGACAGCCGCAGCACAAAAGCCCGGCAGCAATGTAGGACTGTTGAATGTACTATAGGCCGGCCCTTCGTGCGGTGCGGCAACACGTACGTCCCTCCAGCGGCAAGACCGGCAGTGTTCAGCGCGCACGCGGGAAGCGCTCGGCGGCCGAATTCCTAGCGGGAAAAATTACGGTCAGCTCTATAGTAATCAGTTCACAAGCAAAAATAGTCCCCATCCATTTTTTAAAAGAGGTGTTTTCATCATAAAAGGTGAGAAATCTTTCCCTGGTTTTTAATTGAATTATTTTTTGATCATCCGTATCATTTATAAAAAGGATCTCTTCGTCACTGTGCAGTGGGGGCAGGTTTGATTTTCCAGTCCGTGATAATCTTTTCATGATTAGAAGGAGCCCGCGATGAACAGCATTGAAACCAAAGCAAGCCATAAAGAGATCATAGAATTCATCCCTTACAAAACATTGGCAATGGACCTTGAATCTATTCTGGCGAACCTTACAGGGATGTATGTAAACCGCAACGACGCCGATATGGTGGAGCTTATCACCCTGTGCCAGGCGGAACTGTTTCCCATCGGCAGTCTTGATGCCAAGGCCGAACGCTACGAATATGTGCTCAAGCTCGCGGTGCCGGTCAAATTCCATAACCACCTGCGTGACAACATCGGCAAAATCCAGCCACAGCTGCGTGCGGACATTGCCACGGTCACCGCGCCGTATATCCACGAATTCATTTCCGAGGTGTTCATAGTTATCAAGATAGAACAGGATCCCGGGTGGCGCGATGCGGCGCTCGAATGGGTCGCGGGCAGTACCGGGGATGATACGAAAAAAGAATTCGACATTTTCATTTGTCATGCACCGCAGGACGAAAGCGAGATAGTCAATGAGATGAAGACGGTCCTTGCCCGTAAAAATATCAGGGTAACGACAAAAGTCCTGTCTTCGGCAAAGGGAAAAGACATTCATCGTGCGCTCACGGAGTTCGAGAAAACGTCGCGTTTCGGCGTTTTTGTGGTTTCGCAATCGGTAACAAAACAGCAGTTTCAGCAGGAGGCGCTCGACAGGCTCACAAAATACATCCTCAATCCCGGGAAAAAATTCTGCCAGATATGGGACAAAATAAGCAGAACAGACGTCGCGAATTTCAGCCCCGCACTGGCCCGAAGCCTGGCGTTTTCCACGGAAAGAATGACCGTGGAAGAGATTTGCGGACTGCTGTTGAAGGTATCGAATATCGGGTGACCCGGGAAAGACCTTTCTGGCATTCTAAAGGAAAATGGCTGGACGCTGGATGTTCCCCAGTTCAAGTCTGGGTGCCGCCTCCTTCCTCAAATCCCGGCGTCACATCAGAACCAGATTGATCACCACATTGAAGAACAGAATGAGGATCGACGAGAGGACTACCGCGTTCTTGGTTGACTCGCCCACGCCCACGGCGCCTCCCCGCGTGAAGTAACCGAAGTAGCTGCCGCTCAGCGCGATGCTGCCGCCGAACACAAACCCCTTGACAATGCCGATAATCACGTCCTGCGTCCGGAACAGGGCCCGCATCGAGTTATAGAATGAGATGGCCGGCACGCCGAAGGACAGGGTTACAAGAAGCTGGGCCGAGAGGATCGCAAAGAAGAAGGAGAAGATCATGAGGAACGGCGTCATGAGGAACCCGGCAAGCACGCGCGGCGACAGCAGGTAGCAGAACGGGTTGAGCGACAGGCATACCATTGCGTCAAGCTGCTCGGTCACCTTCATCGTGCCCAGCTCCGCCGCCAGCTTGGCGCCGATGCGTCCGGTAAGCACCAGCGCAATGAGCACGGGGCCGAGGTCGGTAAAGACTGCCTTTCCAAGCGCGAAACCGATATAGGTCTTGGGGAAATAGTCGCCGATGAGATACTGGGCCTGCCAGGCGCTCACCGCGCCGATAAATACCGAGGCGAGAAACACGATTGCAATCGAATTGACCCCGATGCGCACCATCTGTTCCACAAGCAGGTGGAATTTGCGCATGAGGGCCGGAACAGCCTTCAGAATGTCGATGAGAAACAGGCCGACGGCGCCGCACTGCTCGATCATCTCGCGCGCGGACGAACCGAAGCTGTCGGCTATGTCGTTGAACACATCGGCAACGGAATGGGGTCTCTTGGCAAGCATATTTACGTTTGTAAAATATCAATTGCCAGGGCCGTGTGCACTGCTATTCCGGTGAGGATGGCTCGTTCGTCGGGGGAAAAATCCGGGGTGTGAATGCCGGGAACGTTCTTTTTTCCCGGAGGCCGCACGCCGAGATGTACGTACACGCCCGGCGCCTTGCGCTGGAAATAGGTGAAATCTTCGGCCAGCATTGTCGGGACCGTGCGCCACACCACCCGTGTTTTTCCAAGGACCAGCGACAGCGCCGATCCCGCCCTGACCGTTGCCTCGGGATTATTGTACCCGGGCGGATAGGCATCTTCAAACGAGACTTCGGCGCGCGCGCGAAACGACCGAGCCGTGGATTCCAGCAGCTCCCGCACGCGGCGTTTGAGGTGCAATAGATGCGCATCCGAAAAGGCACGGATCGTGCCGCAGAAGCGCGCCTCGCCGGGAATGATGTTATGCTTGGTGCCTGCCTCGATTTTTCCTACGGTAACCACCGACGGCTCATGCGGCGGCGATTCCCTGCTCACCAGCGTCTGCAAAGCAAGAATCGATGCGCTTGCGCACACAATGGGATCAATGGCGCGCTCCGGCATTGCTCCGTGCGCTCCCCTGCCGTGTACAACAACGTCGAAATCGACCACGCCGGCATAGTCGGGCCCGGATATAAGCCCCACCACGCCGCAGGGATGCTCGCTGTTCACGTGCAGCCCGAACACCGCGGCAGCGCCCTGGGGGAACACGCCTTCGCGGATCATGGTAATTGCGCCGCCCGGGGCCATTTCTTCGCTCGGCTGGAACAGCAGCACCACCCGTCCCTTCCACAAGGCGCGCAGCGACAAAAGCGCCTGCGCCGCGCCAAGCAGGCAGGCAACGTGCATGTCGTGGCCGCATGCGTGGGAGACGCCTTTGGAAACAGAAGAGAATGCGAGCCCGGTATTCTCTGCAATCGGCAGGGCATCCATATCGGCCCGGAGCGCCACGGTTTTCCCCGCTCCGTTTTCGAGGGTCGCAACCACGCCGGTCTTCTTGCAGCAGAATGCGGAAGCGCAGCCAAGCGCGGCAAGACGCCGGCGCACCAGGCGGGCAGTTGCGAATTCCTGCGAAGCAAGTTCGGGGTGCGCGTGTATGTCGCGCCGGATCGCGACGCTGTGCGCAAAGGCCTTCTCGGCCGCCGCCAGGATCGGGTTTTTCACCGGTACATTTTCTCCCGTTTCCGGAAAAACTTGACAAGGGGTTCAACGTAATCGGCTTCCGTGGAGATGGGGATCTCGTCGATTCCGTTTGCGCGGAAAAGCGCCGACAGCTCCCGGCTGCGGCGCTGTGTTTCGGAGGAAAACGCCCGCCGGAGGTCTTTGTCGCGCGAGTCAACGAGCATTGCTTCGCCGGTTTCCGGATCCGATAGTTCGATGAGGCCCACGTCGGGGAGTTCCTTCTCGCGAGGGTCGGTAATGGAGATGGCCACGAAATCGTGGCGATGGCTCGCCACCCGGAGGGGCACCTCGAAACCCGAGGTGAGAAAATCGGAAACCAGGAACACAACCGACTTCTTGGTGATGACGCGGTTGAGAAATTCGATTGCCACGCCGACATCGGTGCCGGGCTTTGCGGGCCGGAAATACAGCAGTTCGCGGATCACCCGCAACACGTGGTTTTTTCCCTTCTTGGGTGGGATGTACTTTTCGACGTCGGAGGTGAATATGATGAGTCCCACCCTGTCGTTGTTCTTGATTGCGGAGAACGCGAGCAGCGCGCACAGCTCGACCGCAACTTCGTCCTTGAAGCGCGACACCGAGCCGAAATGACCGGACGAACTCGCATCGACAACGAGCATAACGGTGAGTTCGCGTTCCTCCACGTGTTTCTTGACATATGGCTGTCCCATGCGAGCGGTGACGTTCCAGTCGATGGAGCGCACGTCGTCGCCCTCGGTATAGGTGCGCACCTCCGAGAATTCCATGCCGCGGCCCTTGAATACGCTCTGGTACTCGCCCGACAAAATGGACTCCACGATACTCCGGGTGCGTATCTCGATCCGGCGGACTTTCTGCAGAACTTCTTTTGGTATCATAGTTGTTTTTCGTTGAAATCCGCGAGTGTTTGGGCAAGCATCGCAAGCTGTTTCCTTTTCCCGGCTGCGCTTATCCTCACCCCGATCATGATGGCGGCCATCAGAAGATTGAAACCGCCCAGTACGGCCGTCCACTTCATGATCCTGGCCAACCGCACCCTGAGCGCCGCGACCTTTTCTTCGTTCTTCTGAAATGCAAGGTACTCCGCCTTGATGCTGCGCACGGTCTTCTGATCGCAGAGCCCGGAAACCGTCAGTCCCTTGGCTTTCTGGAAACTCGAAACCAGGTCATCGAGTTCCGTGCCGTTGTACCCGAGCATCCGAAGCGTGGTCACGATTTCGGAACGCATCATCTGCTTCTGCTGCTTGGCGATTTCGAGAAACGACTCGCCGTTGGAAAACGACGTGCCGAACGGATACTGTTCGGCAAGCATCGTGTACGACCGCGCCGCCCTGTCGTAGTCGTCGGCCACCTGGTACGAAAACGCTATTTCGAAGAGCGCATCGTCGGCGACATCGCTCTCCGGATAGGTTTGGAGGATTTTCTTCATTGTAAATATGTGCTGGTCGGCCTTGCCGGTCTGGCGGTACGTTTTCCCGATCCAGAGCGCGTACTTGGGCTGCGGGTCGGTCGAATCGGCATAGAGAAACAGTCGCAGGGCGTCGGCATAATTTCCCGCCTTAAAGTACTGGAGCCCCGATTCGAAGTATACCGCAGACGGATCCTTCTTCTTTCCCCTGATAAGGCTGGTGTCGATTGCACGGGTAAGGGGCGCCTTCTTCCCGGCCTGTTTTTCGGAAGATGCCTGCGCGCCCCGGTCGGCGCTTTCGGGAGGCGCATCCTTGTCGATGAAGATGATTCCCTTTTCTTCGTCGTACTTGAGGACCTTTTCGGCGCCGGCGGGCATGCCGATACCGCTCGCCAGGGATACCGCGACAAGCCCCGCCCACAACACCGGGGATGATCTTCTTTGTCTATTGATTGCGGAGGGAACGTCCATACTACGTCAATCGGACTAAGGAACTTCCACGCTGTCAAATATCTTCTGAACCACATCCTCGGGAGTGATGTTTTCCGCTTCGGCCTCGTAGGTGAGCAGAACGCGATGCCGCAGCACATCCATGCCGACGCTCTTGACGTCTTCGGGAGTCACGTACCCGCGCCCCCGGATAAACGCAAGGGCGCGCGACGCCCGTGCAAGGAAGATGGTGGCGCGCGGGGAAGCCCCGTAGGCGATGAGGTCTTTGAGGTCTTTTTGCCCGGCCTTGTCCGGCTCGCGTGTTGCAAAGGTTATGTTGACGATATAGTCTTCCACCTTGGGGTCCATGTAAATTTCGTTTACCACGCTGCGGGCTGCCAGGATTTTGTCCACCGTTATCACCTTGGCTACCTCGGGCACAAGGCCCTTTCCCATTCTGGCAAGGATTTCCTTTTCTTCTTCC
>Ga0182027_10013069_pt1 | contig 11614 bp, 6 predicted proteins | sample 712E1DmetaG_FD_121300 | JGI IMG/M metagenome (GOLD analysis project Ga0182027, IMG submission 121300) | Permafrost microbial communities from Stordalen Mire, Sweden - 712E1D metaG (Illumina Assembly) | ecosystem: Environmental > Terrestrial > Soil > Wetlands > Permafrost | place: Sweden...
CCGGCTCTCACGGGACAAGGGGTATTTCAACCCTCCCAGTTGCTTCTTCGCGCCGCTGCGAGAGTGGTGTTGTTTCGACTGACAAGGGCGGACGGGTTAGAGGCGGTTTTGGGACATTCGCAGTCACAATAAGGACATCAATCCCTGTGTTCCTGCCATTCTTTGCCTTGACTGTATTCTCACCTACAGTTAAATTACGTCGGCGAATGCGATGATATTCTGTTCATATTCTGTTCAAGTTATAGTCCACCACAACCTTAGAAAGCACATAACACACAATGAAGCTTACCAAAACTCTCCTGCTGACTGTCGGTGTCCTGGCGGCGGGATCGTTTGCGCCCTGCGCGCACGGCGATGTCACTCTCACAACCCTGGTCTCCTTCGGTGGTACCAACGGCGCCAACCCTTATGCCGGCATGCTGCGGGGCGAGGATGGCAACTTTTATGGCACGACAGCCGCGGGCGGCACCAACGGCTATGGGACGATATTCCAAATGACTCCAGCGGGCGCGCTCACCGTGATGGCGTCATTCAACCGGACCAATGGCGCCAATCCGACTGCAGGGCTGGCGCAGGGCGTGGATGGCAAGTTCTATGGCACGACCTACTCCGGCGGCACGATGGGTTATGGCACAGTATTCAACATGACGACCAATGGCACGCTCACCTCGCTGGTTTCTTTCGCCGGCACCAACGGCGTCTATCCCAAAGCCGGGCTGGTGGAGGCCAACGATGGCAATTACTATGGCACGACAGCATTAGGAGGAACGAATTATGTCGGCACAATATTCAAAATGACCACTAATGGCACGCTTACCACGCTGGTTTCTTTTGATCCCCAGGGGGGCAGCCCTTATGCCGGGTTGGTGCAGGGTGTGGATGGCAGTCTTTATGGCACGACATACGGCTCCAGCACGGCATTCAAGATGACGACCAATGGCACGTTCCTCACCCTGTACTCCTTCACCGGAGGTGACGATGGCGGCAATCCCTACGCCGAGCTTGTGCAAGGTGCCGATGGCAATTTGTATGGCACGACATTCTTCGGCGGCACGAACGGCTATGGCACGGCTTATAAGCTAACAACCAATGGCGCGTTCACGGCGCTGGTCTCGTTCGGTGGCACCAATGGCGCTTATCCTCAAGGCAGGCTGGCGCAGGCCAGCGATGGCAGCTTGTATGGCACGACCGAAGGCGGCGGTGCATATACGAACCCATCCGGCTATGGCTATGGCACGGCATTTAAACTGACAACCAATGGCACGCTCACGACGTTGTTCTCCTTCAGTGGCACCAACGGCGTTAATCCACAAGGCGGGCTGGTGCAGGGCGCCGATGGCAATTTATATGGCACGACTGTCGATGGTGGCGCGAGTGGTAAAGGCACCATTTTCCGGCTCAACATTACGGTTCCACCGCCGCCGAGTTTTCTTATGGTGGAGGAAACGGGCGCCACGCTCACATTGACCTGGAGCGCAACGGTAGGACAGAATTACCAGATGCTGTACAAAACCAATCTGAATCAGATCAACTGGGACAATCTCGGCCCGACCAACATCGCGACGAACGCATCGATGACGACGCTCGATGCCACCGGACCGGACCAGCAACGGTTTTATCGGATCGAGCTGCTGCTGCCTTAAGCCCGGACATTTCACTGTCTTCGTAGCCGCCGACGTGAGGCGGGTCGTAACAATTGGTGCGAAGACTGGTGAGGAGGCTCTATGGTTCGAGGTTGGTTGAGGGTTGAGGGTTGAGAGTTCCTAAAGAATCCGCCTCGTCGGCACGGCGGCTACAGTGTAATTGCAGATTGGAAATTGAATAATTTGCACTCCGAAACGCCGGTTCCTGATGGCCGAACTGCGGCACACACGGTGTGAGACTGTCCCATAACCCCATTTTATGGCAGCAGCCAACGCAAGTCGGCTCACTATTCTTGGAATTTCGCATAAGATTAGAGCGAACTCTCCCGCTTTGCGGGACTGCTACAGTTTTGAGACTGTTTCAGGAACGCGCCCCGGGTGAAGGTTCAGGGAGAGCCTTCTTTCGATTTTTCGCATGCATTGGGACCATGAACCTTGTAGCTGCCAATGTGAACTGGCGGACCGGGCGCGCGTTGGCGACCTCCGCCGCTTCACAACGGGCGGCTACCGTTGCCGGTGCGTGGGCGGGAGGTACGGGTTTCGAAAACTTAACCCGAACTCCGAAGTTGAATTTCTGCATTGGCGAAGTGCGACCGTCCCGGTCGCAGCCAGGTAGGGTGGGCGGGCGGTTGGAAAATGTTCCGTGGCTTGAAGGAAGCCAGTTGCTGCGCCCGGGGACGGGCGCACTCCGACGGGTATCGTACGCACCCGCCACCACCGGCAACTTCGGAGTTCGGGCTAAAGGAATACGAAGGGTCGAACTGCCGCAAAAAATCAGGCCGGCATTTGAAGCCGGCCTGATGCAACTAACTTGTGAGAAGCTTGAGCGGGTCGAGCGTTATGCCGCGCGGTTCTTGCGCAGAATCCGCAGCGTGCTCGCCCCAAACGGCAGCAGCAGCAACGCGCCCGCGATCATCGTCGTGGGCTCAGGAACAATAACCAACTGATCCTGAACCTGACCAGGGGCTCCCAAGTTCAAGGCATCCACACCATATTTTCCATTGGAGTTGCCAACAATGAGAAGATCCTGAGCGGCGCCATGGGCACCATACAACGCATCTTCGGCAGTATTGATAAAGCTGTCTCTCACGCCGTTGGATTCAGCCTCAAGCCACCAAATTGCCTGCTGCAGAGCGCCAGCCGTACTTGTGCGACTGCCACCATAAGTATAGTTGTAGCCACTCAATGTGCCGGCGGCGAACTGGCTATAGAGCCAAGCCGTGCCGATCGAGATCGGGTCTCCGTTGGGAGGTTGACTCCCATACATGGCATTCTGGCTAACCCCAACGCTGTAAGACGCACCGGGAGAGAACTCCTCGTTGTACTCAATGCAGAAGGTCTGAAAATAGGCCTGACCCACCGAGACGGACCCACCCCCCCAAGAAGAGGCATCTGCAGCGCTTATTGTACCCTTCGTTGCCGTTGAGTAAGCGCTCCATTTGACAATGCCATCCAAACCTGGGTTACCCACGGCTCTGAATTCGCCACCATTCGCGTAACTGTACTGCGACGTGTCATCAATCAATGTAACACTCATTGAGGCGAACAGATTGGGTACCGCCATCACTCCTGCCAAACTTAATACCATGCACAACTTTTTCATGTTTTTCCTTACGATTAATTATTTACTCGCACGACAGATTTATAAATTCCTATTCTTTCCTGTTTCCGGTCTCAAACTGTCCACCTTTTATACACTTTTGTCTCGATCCTGTCTATGCAACAGTGGGACATCTTGATGCACTTTTGGGCCATGGATCCAAATGAAAAGCTGAAATCGGGAAAGCAGAAAGCTAAAAGGCTAAAGGATGAAGGATGAAAACGCAAAGGGCCCGAAGATCCCACTTCGGTTCCAACTTTACATGTATTTTCGTGGTGGTCCGCAGGATTTCAGCTTTCAATTTTCAGGTTTCAGCATTTTCCAACCGGGCAAAGGAGAAGTGAATTCTCCGAACTTTGTGTGCCTTAGTCTCATCTCGAAAGCTCGTTGTAATAAGGAATGCCAGGTTGACTTTTGCCAAGGCAACCATAAAATTAACATACGATAAGTCACCAACCGGCTGAAGGTTGGGAAGGCCGGATTACGGTTGCAGGATGTTAAGAGTCACGGAAGCACAGGCTTTGTCCATAGGGAAAAGGACTGCTCATTGCCGTCCGCAGCGAATCGGGCGACGGTGAGTTGATCAAATGTCTGGCTGCCGAAAAACGAGCGCGAGTGAAGTCAAAGCAATTTACGATTGGGGGTATCCCGTCACCTGCGGATGACGTGCAGAGTGTTTAGAATGAGACATTAGCTGAAAGCTTGTGAAAAACATTATGGTTGAAACCTTAAAAGATAAATCCCCATCACCACAAATGATTTATATCGTCGAGGACCACCCGGTCTTTCGCGAAGGTTTGGCGCAGCTGGTAAACGCTGAGCAGGATTTGACTGTATGCGGGCAAGCGGGTGACGCCGCCCAGGCCCTCCGGGCCATCGCCCGCCTCAAACCGGATCTGGTGTTGGTGGATATCACTCTGCCTGGAAAAAGCGGACTGGAATTGATCAAAGAGCTTCGGCCCCAAAACCACCAGCTCAAGCTGCTGGTTGTCTCCATGCACGATGAAGCGCTCTACGCCAACAGGGTGCTGCGAGCCGGCGGTGACGGCTACATCATGAAACAGGAAGATCCGGAGGAGATCATCCATGCCATTCGGGATGTTCTTGGTGGACACACCTATGTCAGTGAACAGGTGATGGCAAGCAGATCAACTATTTCCCAGGAACGCCGCTCCAAGGCGAAAACCCGGCCGCTTGAAAAGCTTATGGACTCAGAGATCGAAATCCTGGCATTGCTTGGCCGGGGCAAAAGCAACCTGGAAATCGCCCACCAACTCCATTTAAGTGTTGCAACCGTCTCCACTCACTGCACACAGATCCAAAAAAAGCTGAACTTGAAGTGCTTGAACGCACTGATTCACTACGCAGTCTGCTGGATGGAAACAAGCTCTTCGTAAGCCTGGCCTTTCCGCTCGCGACGTCAAGACCGTTGCGAAGCTACATCAGTTGGTCCTTCCCACACGGCACACGCACGGTGATGGTAGTGCCTTGCTTTGGCACGGATTCCACCGTGCAGGTTCCGCCCAAAAACTCAGCCCGTTCGCGCATATTCGTGAGGCCGATTCCACGCCATTTCCCTTTGCCAGCCTTGCCTCGCTTGGAATCAAATCCCCGCCCATCGTCCTGGATGCTCAAGATGATGGAGTTGCCGCGAAATGCGATTCGGAGCCGGACTTCCCTGGCGTGGGCATGTTTCTCGATATTGTTGAAAGCCTCCTGCAGGATGCGAAAGAGATTCAGTTCAAGCACCGGGGCCAGGCGTTGGTTAATACGTGCGATGTTGTATTTCACCTTCAACTTTGTCCGCGACTGCAGCTCCTTGCAGAAATTACGGGATGCTGCGGCCAGCCCGAACTCATCCAGGTCACTGGGGCGAAGGTTGTGTGCGATGCGGCGGTTTTCTTCCAGCGCCTGGACGAGCAGCCGGCTGCATCGCGCGAGGATCTCCCTGGCGGCGGGGTTTAGCGACACCACACCGTCTTCGACCTTGCGGAGCCTCATTTTTGCAGAGGCAATGAGCTGATTGACGCCGTCATGCAGTTCGCGCGCCACGCGCAAACGCTCCGCTTCCTGCGCCTCAATGATGTGCAGAGGTAAACGCCGCATCTCTTCTTCGGCGCGTTTGCGTTCTGTGATATCGCTTGCCACACCAATGAGGCCAATTATTCTGCCTTCGCTGTTCTTGATTTCAGAAGTGCTAAGTGAAATCGGGAATTCAGTTCCGTCTTTTCTACAGTTCAGGAGTTCGCCCCGCCAGGAGCCACCGAGGGTCTGACGGAAAATGCGCTCGCAAAGCCCCGGCGGATTCTTCGGCGAATAAAGAAAATCCGGTTTCCTTCCCAGGATTTCCTCCTGACTATAGCCGTAGGCTTTAACGAAACTCTGATTGACAAAGGTGAAGCGGTTTTCGGCGTCGGTAATACAAATGAGATCGCGAGCGCTTTGAACTGCGTAGGCCAGCAACCGAATTTGTTCCTCCGTCCGCTTGCGCTCGGTGATGTCCTGCGCCACTCCCATCAATCCAATAACGTGGCCATCCGGATTCACGATTTTCGAAGTGCTCAGAAAGACCGGGAATTCCGCCCCGTCTTTCCGACGGTCCAGCACCTCGCCGCGCCAGCCGTCGAGGCGGGTATGCTTCAGAATCTCTGGTATCAGCGTCGGCGGATTGTTCGGGGAACCGAGTATCTCCGGGGTTTTCCCCAAAAGCTCCGCCTCCGTATAACCGTAGGCCCGCAAAAAGGCGCGGTTCGCAAATGTGAACCGATCCTCAAGGTCCGTGATGCAAATCATTTCGGCCGTGCTTTCGACGGCATGCACGAGCGTGGCGAGATGGGTTTCCGCAAGCTTGCGTTCCGTGATGTCCTCCGCAATCCCGACGACGCGGTAAACTTTTCCGGAATCATCGCGAATCGGAAAGGCGCGATCATGAATCCAGCGGTGCGAGCCATCGGGTCGCACGATGCGATAGACCTCGTCATACTGGCCTAAAGTCTGTTTGGTGAGAGCCGTTCTCAGTACGCGCTCACGATCATCGGAATGAATGGCTTCAGCCCAACTCAGGGGCGAGGCGTAAAGGCTTTCGCAGGTCCGTCCCCAGATTTCCTCATATCCGGGGCTGATGTAAATTATCTCATTCTTCGCGGGATTGGTGATCCAGAAAACCTCCCTGATGTTCTCTGCCAGTTGCCGGAACCGTTCCTGGCTCGCGCGCAGGAGCTGCTCGCTTTGCTTGCGTTCGGTGATGTCGCGCATGAAAGCGAACACGCGGGGCTCCCGCAATTTAAGAAACGTCGCGATGACTTCCACCTCGATGATCCGTCCATCTTTGCAGCGGTGGCGAGACTCGAAACGGTCGCTCCCGGATTGGACAATGCGTTGTGCGTGTTGGACCACCAGTTCGGGAGAAGGCTCGTTGACCGCCACGTCGCTGATGTGCATGGAGAGCAATTCCTGGCGGGAATAACCACTCATGCGGCAATATGCCTCGTTCACGTCCACGAGATTTCCTTCAAGGTCAAGCATCCAGAAACCCTCCATCGCGATGCCAATGATTTTTTGACTCAGTTCCTCGCGTTCCTTGAGCGCCTCCTCCGTTCGCTTCTGCTCGGTGAGATCGCGGACAATACCCATCACGGACAGGATTTCCCCCTGCGGATTTCGTAACGGCACCAGGCGGGTCTCAATCCATTTCACGGTCCCGCGGAACGGCTGGCCTCCCTCCGTGCGCGTGAATTCACCCGTTTTGAAGACCCGTTGCACGATTTCTTGATTTTGTCGAGCGATCTCTGGCGGGAATAACTCGGCTGGCGAGCGCCCTAACAACTCGGTATCAGCCTTGCCAAGCCACTGCATGGCTACAGAGTTCACATATTGAATGGTTGACTCTCGATCAAGAATGAAAATCGCGTCGGGAGATGATTCAGCCAGGGAGCGGTAGCGTTCTTGACTCTGTCGGAGCGATTCTTCCGCTTGCTTGCGCCCGGTAATGTCGGTGTTGATGCTCACGACATGTGGGGACTGGTCGTGGTGCCCGCGCACCAATGTCCATCTGCTGTAAAGGATGATCGGTTTCCGGCCTTTGGTCATCGCCTGTACCTCGCCACTCCATTCGCCGGCTTGACGCAGCTGTTCCTGCGCCGCGGCGAATGCGGAAGTGTCCTCGAAGGACAACTCGGTTATACGGTGTCCGCGAGCTTCGTCGGCGGTCCAACCCAAAAGACGCTCGGCCCCATTGTTGAAATACTGAACGTGGCCTTCCAAGTCGTGGATGATGATCGCATCGTGTGCTTGATCGAGAATGTACAACAGTTCCCGGATCCTGGCTTCGGCCTGCTGCCGCACAGTAATGTCACGCACCACAATGACGATCCCCTGGGATTGGCCGTCCGCGCCGGTTGACACTGCGGCACTTAATTCCACCGGAAAACGGCTGCCATTTTTCCTGAGCATCGTGTACTCAGCGTTTCTCATGACGCCGGTTTCGAGCGTGATGGTGGTGTCCGCCTTCATGCGCTCATGTTCCTCTGGCGGCGTCAAGTCGAAGGCACTTTTTCCCAGCAACTCCTCCGGGCCTGCATAACCGAGCATTTCCACAGCCTGCCGGTTGGCCGTAGTCAGCCGGCCTTGGAGGTCCATCATGCCAACGGCGTCGGGCAGGATTTCAACCAGACGCCGATAATGTTGCTCGCTGGCCCGCAGTGCGGCGGTGGTTTCGCGGAGACGTACGATCGTTCGAATGCGCGCCAGGAATTCATCCGGGTTCACTGGTTTGACAATGTAGTCATCTGCACCGGTTTCCGCGCCACCCACCTTGTCGGCGGCGCTGATCGCCTTTCCGGAAACCAAAACGACAAAAGTGTCCAACAGTGCCGCGTCGGCCTTGATTTGCCTGCAGATGTCAATCCCGTTCAGGTCAGGCAGCATTACGTCCAGCAGCACCAGATCCGGACGCCTTTCGCGCGTCATTTGGAGGCACTGCTGCCCTTTCGATGCCTCCCAAACTTCGTAACCTGCACTGCGCAGGATCATTGAAAAAACTTCAAGGATGGTGGGGTCATCATCCACAACGAGAATGCGGGTCGCTTTATTCATGGCGTCACACTTGCTTGGTTCACAAATCGAAGACCATATAGCCGGCTGCCTCAAAAAGGCAAATGCTGAAATAAATTCGATTGTTTCACGCGGAGGTTTGGAGGGGTGAAACGACGGCGCGCAAATTCGCCCCCTAAATTAGTACAAAGAAATTTCCGGGCAAACTCACAATGAAGTGTATGGTGAGAACGCCATGGCCCCGCCTGGAAATGGCGGATTCCTCCGTCCAGCAAACAAATTCTTTCAACAAGGGTTTCATCTGTTAACGGCTGTGCCTCGATCATTTTTAATCTGACTCACGTCGCTTTAGGATGTCGTCGGCTTTTTTCAGGGTTTTTATTGATCCGCCACGCTGCATCGGGTTTGCCGGTGCTATTGGGGGTTACCACACGGTCGTACAGGATAGATGCCATGCCAGTTGGTGGAACGCCTTCCGTTTCCGCCCCTCGCCTCCAATCAAAACCCTTTATTTACAGGGGTTTTATTGGAGTCTGGGAGAAACCTTCAACGAATTCTTCAACGATTTTAGCTCTCGCTCACTACCGCCGACGGCTCGGTCGCGCCGCCGCAGCACGATTGAGCGACTGCCGGTTTCGGAGAAAGCGCTATGATGCCGACGGCACTCAATGCAACAGCCAGCCCGACAATGTATAAGTTTATTTTTTCATGTTTTGGTTAAGTCAATGGTTATGCTATAATTGAAGCAAACATTGCCCGAAGGGCGGCAATACCACAGAACAAACACTATGCAATTGAATTTCGATTGGTTAATTGTCTTGGAGAATCTGCAGCGTGGGATCATGGTTACTGACTCCACTCTGCAATACCCCAAAGGGCCGGGAATCATATATGTCAACCGTGCCTGGATGAAAATAACCGGATACGACCGGGAAGACATCCGCGGCAAGACACCGCGCATTTTGCAGGGGAAGCACAGTGACCGGGTATTGCTCCGCTCCCTGACGACAAAACTGCTCAATCGAGAGGTCTTTCACGGTCAGACTTGGAACTACCGCAAGAATGGGGAGCCCTTTATGATGAACTGGTACTGCTACGCCATCTACGGTGAGCGGGGCAAACCCATCTATTACGTGGCTGAGGAGGAGGACGTGACAGAGATCGAAACGCTGCGGATGAAGCAGCGATTGATTACAGCCCCCAATGACCCCGAGGCCAAGAAGTTTTTCGCGGTGTTAGATGAATACAAAGCCTCCCTTAAAAAGCAGCGATAGGCATCCGGGAGCTTGAAATCAATTCCTGGAATCACCGGTGACCAATGCGCCTTGTGCGTTTTCCGGTAGCTCTGCATGGTTTCAAGGACAGTCGTTCGAGTTCTTCTGCATTGTGTAATGGATAACTGACGATTTAACGCAAGCGGCGATGACGACCTGGGCGGCGAAAGATTTACCGGCACGCCTCCTGGCGGGGCAAGTGGCGAAGCTCCTGAACTGCACGACGGAAGATGTCGCCCTTCTCGTCAGCGCGGGCAAATTGCAGGCGCTCGGCAAGCCAAAACCTAATAACGTGAAATTCTTCAGCTCCATCGAATTGATCACGCTGCTTGCCGACCGTGATTGGCTGGACGATGCGACAAAAACCATTGGCCAATTTCGGCGACGAAAGAATGCCCGGCGCAAAGGTTTGAATTCGTAACGGAGTTGTTTACCAAATCACTCCCGGGCCCGGCGGCAAAGCATCACCACGGAACCGAGGGCAAGGAGGAGCACGGAAGCAGGTTCGGGAATCCGGCTGGTTATATTTTGGAACAAAACGGCTTGCCTGACCCCGGGGTTTTGATAGCGTCGCCTTATCCAGGCTGTGAATAACATGTGAACAGCTTGTGAATGTTTTTTCCCATTGCTTATTGAGCGGCATAAGAACTGCGACAAAATCGCTTTTAAGTCTGAAATTGTCCTTAAAATAGGCATGAGCATGAGGTGTTATAACCTGAATCGTTCGTCATATTGGTTTTGGCGGCGTGGCTGTGGGTTTTTTTTAATCTTTTTTTTGCTGGTTTGGGATCGGAAAGCTGCGGCACAAAATTATTTGCTGCGCTATGGCAATACGACCGCCGGCGCGGTGACGTTTACCGGCAACACGCTGGGTCTGGCCAAGCAGACCGGGCAGAACCAGCCCGGCATCTACGATAGCATTGGCACGTTCACCACCTTGAACACCAATTCGCAGGTCGGGACTTATCCGCGGGGGACGACTCTGAATTGGACAAATAATTCCTCGGCGGCGGTGCTGCGGATTCCGACGAACAGCACGATCCTTTACGCGGAATTGATTTGGGGAGGTTCGGCGCAAATCGCCACTTCAATCACTCCGGCGGGCAATGTATTGAACTATGTGAACATGCCGGTGCAATTCATTTTGCCGAACGGTTTAACGAACAGTGTCACGCCCGACCCTGCCACGGCGAGTTTTGTAACCAACGGCACGTCGGCGATTTTTTATGTGCGCTCGGCAAATGTGACCGCGCTGGTGCAAGCCGCCGGAGCCGGAACTTATTCGGCGGGCGGAGTGCCGGGCACAGTGCTCGCCAGCGAGGATGCCAACAACGCCTGCGGTTGGACGCTGGCGGTGGTTTATGGCAACTCCTCGTTGCACCAGCGGAACCTTTCGCTTTTCGTCGGCAATTCGTTTGCCATAGCCGGCGGAACTCCTCCCAATCCCGCCGCCGTTGTCGGTTTTTGTGCGCCGCCCACGGGAGTGGTCAATGCGCGCTTGTACGTCAGCGCGGTGGAAGGCGATTCCAGCAAAGTCGGCGATCAAATGTTGTTCGGTCCAACGACCAATTCCTTGCAGGTGCTTTCCGGCCCCAACAATCTGAGCAACAACTTTTTCGCCAGCCAGATCAATGGCGACAACGGCTTGCTGGACACCTCGGGAACTTTTGGCTTCAGCAATTCAGTTCCGCCGACGGTTGCGTTTAGTGCGCGGCAGGGTTGGGACATCACGAGCGTGGACGTTTCTTCCGGTTTGACCAACGGCATCACGAGCGCTTACGCGCAGAACGTCACGCAGGGCGACGGACACGGGGTCAACGCGCTCGCGCTCCAGATTGATGTCGGGTCGCCCGTGCTGGTCACCACGCAAACCGTGGACAAGGCCAGCACTTACGTTGGCGACACTTTGACCTATACCGTCTCCGTCACCAATTCGGGAAATGCCGATGCGGTGAATCTTGTTTTCACCGACCCGTTGCCCTTCGGCACGAGTTTCATCACCAATTCATTTACGACCAACGGCGTGACTGTGGCGGGGGCGAATC
>Ga0182027_10013070_pt1 | contig 11614 bp, 7 predicted proteins | sample 712E1DmetaG_FD_121300 | JGI IMG/M metagenome (GOLD analysis project Ga0182027, IMG submission 121300) | Permafrost microbial communities from Stordalen Mire, Sweden - 712E1D metaG (Illumina Assembly) | ecosystem: Environmental > Terrestrial > Soil > Wetlands > Permafrost | place: Sweden...
CGAGCGGCATGAACGCAACTGACCTGCGGCGGACGTTGTAGTCGGTCCGCTGACTATACCGGACCGGTGCCATCCGACGCAGCGTCGGAGATGCAGGGCCGGCTCGATCCGGCAACGGCGATCAACCCAGGTCGCGCTGCACCGAGATGACGTCCTTGAGCTGTTCCAAGCGGCTCATAACTCGTGAGAGTTGGGCGACAGATGCGACTTCGAGGGTGGCGCGGACCGTCGCCGTTCTGTCGGGCGTAACGGCGACCTGGGCCGCGAGGATGTTGACTTTGTTCTCAGCCACGACCTGGGTCACGTCGGACAGAAGCCCGGTTCGGTCATAAGCCTCCAGGCGGATCGATATCGGGTAGGTCTGCTGGACCTCGCCTTCCCATTCGACTTCGATCATTCGCGCCGTCTCGCGCTCACCCATGATCGTCTGGCAGTTGCGCAGGTGGACGGTGACGCCCTTGCCGCGGGTGATGAAGCCGATGATCGGATCGCCCGGAATCGGATGGCAGCACTTGCCGAATCGGATCAGCAGGTCCCCTACCCCCTTGACCCGTACTCCGCCCTGGCGCGACGGGCTCGTCGGCGGGGCCGTGGGCGGAAGCGCCAGCTGGGCGTCGTCGACCACGCCGAGCCGCGACACGACCTGCTGCGCGCCTATCGCCCCGTAGCCGACGGCGGCGTAGAAGTCGTCCAGGTTGTCGAACTTGTACGCCCTCGCGATCTCGATGATCCGATCCTGGCCGACGGCCCCGAGACTGGTCCGGGCCAGGCGTCGGAGCTCGCGCTCGAGCGAGTCGCGGCCGTGGGCGATGTTCTCGTCGCGCTCCTGGCGCTTGAACCAGGCTCGGATCTTCTCGCGGGCGTGGCTGGTTCGAACCAGATTCAGCCAGTCCCGCGAAGGACCGTGCGTGGCCTTGGTGGTCACGATCTCGACGATGTCGCCGTTCTTGAGCTTGTAGTCCAGCGGCACAAGGCGGTTGTTGATCTTGGCGCCGATGCAGCGGTGGCCGATATCGGTGTGGATGCGGTAGGCGAAGTCGAGGGGAGTGGCGCCGGCGGGCAGGTCCTTGACCTCGCCCTTGGGCGTGAAGACGAAGACCTGATCCTGGAAGACGTCGAGCTTGACGCCTTCGACGAACTCGGTCGCGTCCGAAACGTCGCGCTGCCAGTCCATGACCTGGCGCAGCCAGGCGAGCTTGGCGTCGTATTCGCGGTCGGCGCGCGAGCCCTCCTTGTACCGCCAGTGTGCGGCGATGCCGACTTCCGAGACCGCGTGCATGGCGTGGGTGCGGATCTGGATCTCGAGCGGCTGGCCATCGAGCGCGATCACTGCCGTATGCAGGCTCTGGTAGAGGTTCGGCTTGGGGACGGCAATGTAATCATCGAACTGGCCGGGGATCGGATGCCACATCGAGTGGACCACGCCGAGGGCCGCGTAACAGTCCTTGATCTCGTCGACCAGAATCCGGATTGCGTACGCGTCGTAGATCTCCCCGATCTCGGCGCTCTTGCGCTGCATCTTCTTCCAGATGCTGTACAAGTGCTTCGGTCGACCGGACAACTCCGTCTCGATGCCGGCCTCCTTGAGCACCGGCCGCAGTGCTTCGATGGCACGGCGGATGAAAGCCTCGCGGCCTTTCCGGCGGGTGTCGAGCATGCGGGCCAACTCGCGGTAGGACTCCGGCTCGAGTGTCTTGAAGGCCAGGTCCTCGAGCTCCCACTTGACGCTCCAGATTCCCAGGCGCTCGGCCAGCGGGGCGTAGATCTCAAGTGTCTGGCGGGCGATCCGAGTCTGCTTGTCCGTGGGGAGCGCGTACAGAGTGCGCATGTTGTGGAGCCGATCGGCCAGCTTGATCAGCACGACTCGGATGTCGTCGGCCATGGCCAGGAACATCTTTCGGATGTTCTCGGCCTGCTGCTCCTCGTGGCTATGAGTGCTGAACTTGGACAGCTTGGTGACGCCATCCACGAGCTGGGCGACTTCGGCGCCGAACCGCTCCTCGATCTCGGCCAGGGTAAAGTCTGAGTCCTCCGGCACGTCGTGCAGGATGGCGGCAGCGACCGCGACGGGATCGATCCCGATGTCGGCGAGGATCTGGGCGGCAGCCAGCGGATGGGTGATGTACGGCTCGCCGGTAACGCGACTTTGGCCGTGATGCGCCACCTCGGCCATCTCGAATGCGGCGCGGAGCGGCGCCAGGTCCGCCTGCGGGTAGTGATGGGCTACGGCGTCGCGGACATGGCGGAATCGAGACTCCGGAGTCGGCAATACGACCAGTCCGAGACGCAGCCGATCAGCCAGGGGCAAGCGCGCCGAGCGACGCCGGGGTTCGGGTTCCCCGGTCTGGGCTGGCGGTCCGGGCTGTTCGATCGACATCGGAATCAGTCTACCAGTCGGTCCCGGCCGGGCCGCCGCTGAGGATCGAAAGAGGGCTCGCCGGCTAGAGGCCGAGCAGAGACTGGAGGTCGATCGATCCGTCCAGGGTGACGGTGTTCGCACCCACCCTTACTGAGGTGAAGGTGAACGGATTGCCGTGGCCGGCCCCGATCATAGTCACCGTAGGCAGCGCGGTGCTGTCAGGAACCATCAGCAGTTCTCCGCTGCGCACCGCCAGACGGCCCGGCGCGGCGTGCCCGTTGATGGTGATGGTCACGATGTTGGGCGCACTCAGCTTCACCGTAGCTGTAGTCCCGATCTGGGATTTGATCTGCGATGCCGCCAGGCTTTCCGCTTGGGCGACCGACATAGACAGCGTCGCGTTCGCGGCCGTGCCCGCTCCATCGAGGGCGACGGAGTCGATGGTCGCGGGATCGCCGTTGGGAGCGGGTACTCGAACTCCCGTGAGGGTGCCGTGGGCGCTGGCGAAGGTGCGGTCGATCAGCTCCACGTCGCTGAGCGTTACGTCGATCGACGCGGCATACAAGCCACCGACGCTCGCGTCAGTGGCCGTCAGCTGGATCTTGTCGGCGTGGCCGAGAAGGATGCGCGGCGGCAGATCGGCCGAGACCGTGACCTTGGTGTCGGTGCCGGTGAAGCCGGCCGCAGTCAAGGCGTTGGTCGCCAGCCAGCTGGCACCGAACGGAAGGCCGAACCACAACAAGGCAAAGATGACAGCCACTGCTATCAGAAGCTGGATCAAGCAGGATCGCATCCTCTGTCTCCTCTTGAGCCGCGGTGTGCAGCTACTCGCTTTCGTACCCGAGACGACCGAGAGCTTGGACAGCTTCCGATCGTTCATCCCAGGGTTGTGGCCCGTCCGGCGTGATTATGGTCCGCTCGTGGCCCTTTCCGGCGAGCAGCACGACATCCCCGGCCCGCGCTCGCTCGAACGCCGCCTCTATCGCGGCCCGCCTGTCGGCGATGCACAGCAGATCCCGGCTTGCGGTCTTTCCCGCGGCCACGGCGCCTGCCGCGATCTCGGCGATGATCTTGCCGCTGTCCTCCCCGCGCGGATCCTCGTCTGTGACAACCACCAGCCGGCAACGCTCCCCGGCGATACGGCCCATCATCGGGCGCTTCTGGACATCGCGTTCCCCGGCGGAGCCGAATACGGCGATCAGCCCGCCGCCACCGGACGTCATGGGCGCGAGGACGCCCAGAACCTTCTCCAGCGATCCCGGCGAATGCGCGTAGTCAACGACGACGCCGAACGGCTGACCGCAATCCACTCGTTCCATCCTGCCGGGGACGCCCTCGACCGCAGCCAGCCCCTCGCAAATGAGTGCGCGGTCCAGATCGAGAGCCTCGCCCAGGGCCACGCAGGCCAGGGCATTGTGGGCGTTGAATGTGCCGGCTAGCCGCAGGTCCAGGCTGCCCGTCCAGCGGGGAGTGGCCACTTTCACGTACAGCGACCGCGGCCCTTCCTCGATGTGTGTGGCGCGCACGTCGGCGGAATCCGTTTCGCCGTAGGTGATAACGCGCGCTCCGGCAGCCCTGCCCGCTTCTACGAAAAGCGGCGCGGAAGAATCGTCCGCATTGACGATCGCCGTCTCCGGCCACGGACGGACGAGGCGCTTGGCGGGCCCGCCGCCGCTCCCACCCAGTCCGTGGAAGAGGATGAGTTTCGCCTCGCGATATGCCTCGAACGTGCCGTGCAGTTCGAGATGCTCGTGGGTCAGGTTGGTGAAGATGGCCACGTCGTAGGCGATCTCCGCAACGCGGTGGAGCGCCAGACCGTGAGAGGTGGTTTCGACAACCGCAGCCTGGTTCCCGGCTTGGACCATGGCCCGCAGCATTCGTTGCAGCTGTGGCGCCTCGGGAGTAGTGACGTGCTCCGGGTTGGCAGTCCGCACCCCGCCGACCTTCGCGGCCGCCGTAGTGATGAAACCCGTGGAAATACCGCCGGCCTCGAGCACCGCGGCGGCCAGGAACGACGTCGTGGTCTTACCGTCCGTACCGGTGATGCCAACCACTCCAAGTTCACGGCTCGGATCGCCGTACCACCACGCGGCAGCGATAGCCAGGGCGCGGCGCGCGTCGTCGACCACGATCTGCGGCAGGGCCGCCCCGGGAACGGGTCTCTCGACGACCGCGGCGGCGGCACCGAAGGCGGCCGCGGCCGCCACGAAGTCGTGGCCATCCGCATGGACGCCGGGCACTGCCACGAAGACGGACGAGGCCCGAACGTGGCGCGAGTCGTACGTGACGCCTCGGATTTGCAGCGCTCCCAGGGCGGGCTCCGATCCGGCCACTCCCGATCTCGGCGTGGACGGAGGTAGGACGGTTCGCAGCCGGCCCGACGCCTCCAGCCGTTCGATCAGCTCGCCCAGGCGGCGTGGCGCCGACGGTTCGGCCGCCGCCAGATCGGCGAACAGGGACTCCTCGGGAACGGTCACTCGGCGCTTTCCTCGGCAGGGGCATGAGGCCGGCCCCGAACCTTCCGGATGCCGTGGCGCCAGGCCCCGATTCGGTCCTGGACCGTCTGCGCTCCGTCGAACGCCAGCCGGCCGGCCGGGTCCAGCACCAGGTCCCAGGCCCCGACGTATTTGATCTCGCGGCCCCCGAAACCGGCCTTGAAGTGCTCGATGCCTTCGTGGGAGATGCCCCACATGTCGTAGCTGGCGGCGCCCTGTTCGCGAGACGTCCTCATCGCCTCCCACTTCAGGAGATAGTTGGCGCGGGAATCAGCACCGGCGGGAGTCATGCCGCCGTACGGCTCTACCACTCGGTCGCCGACACGCAAGAGGAAGAGCGTCGCCATCCCGACCCCATCCGGGCCTTCGGCCATGAGCAGCCGCGCCATTCCGAGCCGCGCGAAGGCCTGCCAGACACCGAGGTAGGACTCGTAGGTTCGGATGACGAAGCCGGCGCGCCTGGCAGTCTCCCGGTAGATCGAGTAGAACTCGGGCAATCGATCGACCGTCGCGTCGACTACGCGGACTTCGCTCGTGCGCGCCTTGTTCACGTACTGGCGCCACTTCTTGCGGAGAGCGCCCCACAGGGCCGACTCATCCGGCCGTAGATCCACCTGCCGGGTCCGAGGCGGTTGTATCGGCGTGCCGACCCTCCAGCCGCAGCGTCGGAGCGCGTGGCGGAACTCGCCGTCGATATCCGCGGGACCGCCCAGCTCGATTTCCGGCTCGATTCGAACGTGCGATATGCGGGCCGGACCGGCGGCAACCGCGCCGCGGAGTGCGTCCGTGAAGGCATCGAGCGTGGCCGGACTCCAGCACTCGAATACCGGCCCTCGCGGCGCGTAGGCGAACGCCCACGGGAATAGGCGGGGCTTGCGGACCAGCAGCTGGACGCCGAAGGCGCATTTCGCTCCAGACCCCTCGGCGTAGTCCTCGTCGGCAGTTGCGATCTCTCCCCGCCCTGCCGGCATAGGCCCCGATGCGATCGCCGCGGAGCCCGCAGTTGCACCGATGATGGCCGATCCCATTAGCCTCATCGGCTTCCAGCCGTTCGGGGACTTGACCTCCGCCCAGGCGCTCGTCTGGAGGTATGAGCCCGGGGTCGAGCGACCGACGAACGCATCCCAGGCGGAGGTGGACGGGGAGGTGTCCACGACGGGTGATCGCGTCGGAGCGCTGTGGCCGCGCCCGGCGCCATCTGCCGCAGAGTGTTCCGCCATCTACCAACCTCCTGGCCGACGCGGTTCGTCCGAGTCGGCGTCCGGTCGATTGTAGGGGGCAAGACTCCGACACGGCGGCATGCCGGCGTGCGCGCCAGGCTGGCAGCCAGACCCGGTCAGCTGTCGAGGTCCGGTCCTGACCGAGACGGGTCGGCCTTCGGCTCAGCCAGCATGGTCGCTCTGGGATGTGAGGCGTTGTAAGCGGCCCGAAGGCGAGCCGGCGAAACGTGCGTGTAGATCTGGGTCGTGGCAAGGCTCTCGTGCCCGAGCAGTTCCTGGACGACGCGCAGGTCCGCTCCGCCGTCCAGAAGATGCGTGGCGAAGCTGTGGCGCAGGGTGTGGGGCGAGACGCCTTGCGGCAGCCCCGCGGCAATTCGGAGCCGCTCCAGCCGGTATCGCATGCCTCTAACCCCGAGCGCGCCGCCCAGGTGATTCAGGAAGAGGACGCCCCGATCGGCGTCGTCCGGCATCCCAGCGACCGAATCGTGAGCGGTCGCCCGCCGCGCCAGCACCGGCCTTCCTTCGTCAAGATAGCTCGCCAGAGCCGCGCGCGCCGGCCGTCCCAGGAGAGACGCCCGCTGCTTGCGGCCTTTGCCGGTAACCCGCACCTCGCCCCGCTTGAGGTCGACGGCCACGATGGTCAGCGAGGCAAGTTCGCTGATCCGCAAGCCTGCCGCGTAGGCCGTCTCGATGATCGCCACGTCGCGAAGTGCCAGGGCTTGGCCCAGCTCGGCGTGGGAGCGGGCACTCGCGGTGCCTCCGGCCCCGTAGGCCGCCTCCCCGTTCGCGGTCCCGCTCTCGGCGGCGGCATCGAGCAGCCGTTCCGTCTCGGCCACCGTAAGCACGCTGGGCAAGCGGCGCGGCTGGCGGGGAGTGGCCAGGGCGGCGAGCGGATTGCCGGCGGTCATGGCCTGCCGCGTGGTGAATCGATAGAACGACCTCAGGGCTGCCAGGCGCTGGGCAACCGTACGCCTGCCGTGGCCCTCCCCCAGCGTCGCCAGGTAGACGCGCAGCTCCGCTCGAGACGGAGCGCGCCAGTCGTATCCGTTTGCAGAGATCCAATCGAGGTACGTGCCGAGACTCAAGCGATACGAACGGATCGTATTCGGCGAGGATCCGCGCGCCTCGAGCGCCTGCAGGAAGCGCTCAGCCGCTGCCGGGGCCGGCCCCGGCACCCGCGGTGGCGCCGGATCGCGCCGCCGGCGCCCGGTCATCCCGCCCGGCGTGCGCCGCTGGAACGTGGCGTGGCCGTCTTTCGCCCGCCGGCCCCTCCGGCCCTGCCGCCGGCGGCTCGACCGAAGCGGCGAGGGGCACCCGAGGATGGCCGAGCCAGCGCGGCCGGATTGGGCTCGCCGCCCGGGAGACGCTTGCCTACCAGATCGTCGACGCCGGCTATCTCCACCGGGGCTCCGCACTCGAGGCACAGCGCTGCCTCGCCGGCTCGGCCAACCGGTCCGTTGTCGGCGTCGTGGACGGCCCCCAGGGGCTCGTGCGACGTGGTGAAGCGACAGGTCGGATAGCGCGAGCATCCCCAGAACAGGGATCCGGTCCGGCGGGCCCTTCGCGTCACGAGATGCCCGGTTCGACAGGTGGGGCACGAAGCCTCGAACGCCAGCGGATCGGGAGGCGGCGGCCCCTCCTTCTTGATGTAGTCACATTCCGGATAGCGCGAGCAGCCCATGAATGGTCCGAAGCGACCGCGCCGCTGCACGAGCACGCCGCCGTCAATGGCGCCGCACTTGGGGCACGTCTCAGGAGGCGCGACCTCGCCGGCGCCTTCCTCGCCGCCCTCGCCCGCCGGTCGCGCGCCGTTGCCGCTAGCTCCCGGCAACTCACGGGTCTCCTTGTGCTCGGGGTACATCGAGCAGGCCAGGAATTCGCCGTAACGGCCGAGCCGGATGACCATCGGATGCCCTTCTGAACAAACCTCCTCGGACGGCCGCGTCGTGAAGTCGGCGCGTTTGAGCTCTCTAGTCTTTTCGTCGATCCGCGCCCGGAACGGGGTGTAGAACGCACGAACGACCGGAACCCAAGCGCGTTTGCCGTCCGCCACGTCGTCCAGCTCGTCTTCCATCCGGGCCGTGAACTCGAGGTCCACGAATTCGCCGAAGTGGCAGACGAGCAGATCCGTGACTATTTCTCCCACCGGCTCCGGGTGGAGGCGCCGCTCCAGGACCTTGACATAGCCCCGGTCCAGGATCGTCGAGATCGTGGCCGCGTAGGTGGACGGCCGGCCTATGCCATGCTCTTCGAGCGCCTTGATCAGGCTGGCCTCGGTGTATCGCGGCGGCGGCTCGGTGAAGTGCTGGAGCGGTTCGACTGACTCGACTCCCACCTCGTCGCCCTTTGCCAGCGCCGGCAGGCGGCACTCGGCCTCTTCCTCCAGATCGTCGTGGCCCTCGGTGTAGACCCGCGAGAAGCCGTCGAACGTGGTCCGCGTCGCGTTGGCCCGCAACTCGTAACCGTTCGCCGCAAGATCGACGCTGGTGGTCTCCATCTCCTTTGTGGCCATCTGGCTCGCCAGAGCTCGCTGCCAGATCAGGCGATACAGGCGCCCTTCGTCGCTGCCCAAGCGCTTGGAGAGCTCATCGGGATCCCGGTGGAACGATGTCGGGCGGATGGCTTCGTGGGCTTCTTGGGCGTTCCGGGTCTTCGTCTTGAAGGCTCGACCCTTGGGCGTCGTGTACTCCGGTCCGAACCGCGACTCGATGACGCGAGCGGCCTCGGCCATGGCCTGACTGGAGAGCACCACCGAGTCGGTGCGCATGTAGGTGATCAGGCCGACCTGGCCCTCGTCGGTCTCCATGCCTTCGTACAGCCGCTGCGCGGCACTCATCGTTCTCTTTGGCGAGAAACCGAGCTTGCGGCTGGCCTCCTGCTGAAGGCTCGACGTGGTGAACGGAGGCGCGGGTGACCGGTTCGACTTCTTGACCGACACGTCGGTAACGAGCGGGAGAATCGCGCGCATGGCCGAGGCGTGCCGCTCGGCGGTCTCGCCGTCGCCGATCTCGGGCTTCTTGCCCGCGATCCGAACCAGGTCCGCCTCGAAAGTGTCGCCGTTGGGGGCGACCAGAACCGCCTTCAGGGTCCAGTACTCACGCGCGCTGAAGGCCCGGATCTCGCGTTCTCGATCCACGACAATGCGGACCGCGACAGACTGGACGCGCCCGGCCGACAGCCCGGCCCTGACCTTGCGCCACAGCAGAGGACTCAGCGTATACCCGACGAGCCGATCGACGACGCGGCGGGCCTGTTGGGCGTCGACCAGGTTCTGATCGATCGACCGAGGCTCGGCAAAGGCGCGCTTGATGGCCGACTCGGTGATCTCGGAGAAGGTGACGCGCCGCGTCCGCTCTGGCGCCAGGTTCACCGCCTCGGCGACATGCCAGGCGATGGCCTCGCCTTCACGGTCGAGGTCTGTCGCGAGGTATACGAGGTCAGCCTTCGCGGCCGCCTTCTGGATCGCCGCCACCTGCTTCTTGCGGTCGGCGACGACCTCATATACAGGCGCGAAGTCGTGGTCCACGTCCACGCCGAGCTGGTTCTTGCCGGGGTTCTCCGGCAGGTCGCGCACGTGCCCGTAGGAGGCAAGCACGGTATAGCCCGGCCCTAGGTATCGTTCAATCGTCTTCGCCTTTGCCGGCGACTCGACTATCACAAGGTTGCCGCTCATCGGCGGGAGTCTAGCATCAGCCACTCTTCTGACGGTGCAGCGCGGTCACGATGGCAATCCTCGGAGACCCCGGCTTCGTTCCCAGCGTCGCGATCGCCTGTCGGCGAGTGGCTCACTCAGACTTCGCGAATGCGCCGCAGAAGCTCGCCGTCGAGATCGTCGGAATCGGCGACGCCACTCCCCAATTCCTCGAGACGGCCAGGCACGGCGGCCTCCTCTTCCCAACCCTGATTGCCGCCTTCCCCCGTCAACCATGCCAGCCTGGCCAGCCCGCGAACCCCGTAGTCGCCGCTCGCGGCAACTGCCTCCTGCTGCGCGATCTCGGCCGCCGCCTTCTCCGCGTCGAACGCCTCCATGGACGCCTGTGGCACCTCGACGAATCGAACGTGCACGAGCGGGATCACGAAGGTCGAGTCGGAGCGATCGATGTAGACCGGCTTCTTGCCGTTCATCGTCCGCACGTTCCGGCAGATCAGGGCGACATCGGCGGGCTGGGGCTCATTGAGCAGATCTGCCTGAAGCGGCTGCTCGTTGTCGATGTGGATGACGACGTCACGCAGCATGGGCACGCCCAACAAACCGCTCTAGCGAGCGGACCTGCTAGACGTATCGGCAGAGCGTGCGCTCAGCCGTAGAAGTCGATCGACACCCGCGAGGTCTTGTCCACCCAGACTCCAATCCCAACCTGGTTGAAGTACGGATTCATAATGTTGTAGTAGTGCTCGCAGCGGCACCAGTATTCGTTCTGGTAGAAGATCTCCAGGGCGACCATCCCGGGGCCGCCGTTGCCGATGTTCTCGCCCCACGACCCCCCGCAGAAACCCTGCGCGCACAACCGCGAATGGGGGTTCGTGCCTCGCAGGTAGTGGTCCAGCAGGCCCGTCTGGGCCATGTACATGGCGTAGGGGCGGGAAACCTTGTTGGAGATCGACGCACTGAGACTCAAGCGGCCTTGCGAGGGCAGCGTGTGATGTGTCTCTGAGCTGCAAGCGCCGCCATCGGTCACCCAACCGCCGGTGCGGGTGCAGTTCATCAGGTTCAGGTAGTACACCTCGGACCTGTACCACGGCGAACTGGCTGAGGCCGCACCACCGGTGGCGATGCCGGAGGATGAGGGCCGGGCCACCTTGAAGGTTGCCGAGTACACCTTTGCCAGGCGCAGCCCGGCCGCGGATCGGGCCCCCGTGCCAACCTTCGCGATGAGCGTCGAGTTGATCGCGAACGAGTACCGCGGCGTAAGGACCAGGACCGTGTCGCCCTCGGTCCAATAGGTGCTGCCGCTGACCGCCTTACCGTTGACGGTCACTGAGAATGCCGCCGCAGTTGACTTCTCGTCCATCTTCTCGGTAAATCGGACGGAAACCGGCTGGTTCGGGTCGGTCGTCACTGTGCCGTCCAGGGGCCGGAACCGAACCACCCCAGGGGCCGCCATGGTCGTGACCGTGATGGGAAGAAGCGGCTGAAGCGCCGCCCCGGCCGAGTCGGTGGCCGCCTGCTTGCCCGCTCCCACGTTGAAGCTCACGACGTAGGTTTCCTTCGGTGCCAGTTGCGACTTGGGTGTGATGGTAAAGACCTGGGAGGCGGCGTCCGTTGGGTCATCGCCGGTGACATCGACCGGCACCTCCGGGCTGATCGCAAAGCGGAGAGCCACCGTCGCCAGCTTGACCGGTCGCGTGAACGTGATCTCAAAAGAGGTGGCCGGCGAGACAAGGGCATCGCTCTGTTGAGTTGCCACGATCTTGCCCGACGTCGGCGAACCGGACTGGAAAGATGTGTGGACCTCAGCGGCAAGACCCAAGCCCTCCTGGTCAGAAGCTGCCCCGCTGACATCCACCGTGTACAGAGTGTGGGGCTCCCAGTGCGGATC
>Ga0182027_10013071_pt1 | contig 11613 bp, 11 predicted proteins | sample 712E1DmetaG_FD_121300 | JGI IMG/M metagenome (GOLD analysis project Ga0182027, IMG submission 121300) | Permafrost microbial communities from Stordalen Mire, Sweden - 712E1D metaG (Illumina Assembly) | ecosystem: Environmental > Terrestrial > Soil > Wetlands > Permafrost | place: Sweden...
CAGTACAACAATTTATCAATGCCGGTTTCTCACAGGAAGTAATTTTTACGAGCGGTACAACCGGTAGTATCAATGCAATTGCTTTTTCGTTTGGTGAACGATACATTAAACAGGGAGATGAAATATTGATTTCAGCAATGGAACACCATGCCAATATTGTTCCCTGGCAAATGATGTGCGAAAGAAAAAATGCCGTTTTAAAAATAATCCCTTTCGATGAAAATGGTGTTCTGAAAATGAATGAATACGAAAAACTTTTAAATAAAAAAGTTAAGCTCGTTGCATTAACGCATGTATCAAATTCGCTTGGCACAGTTAACCCGATAAAAGAAATCATCTACAAAGCACATCAACTCGATATTCCGGTATTAATCGATGGCGCCCAAAGCATCCAGCACCAGAAAATAGATGTACAGGCTCTCGGTTGCGATTTTTTTGTTTTCTCCGGACATAAGATTTACGGGCCAACGGGAATAGGTGTTTTGTATGGCAAAGAAAAATGGCTGAACGAATTGCCACCATACCAGGGTGGAGGCGATATGGTTTTTTGTGTTACGTTTGAGAAAACCACTTATAATGAACTGCCCTATAAATTTGAAGCCGGGACATTAAATTATATAGGGGCTACAGGGCTTGCAGAAGCTATTAAATACACAGATAATCTGGGAATTGAAAATATAGCTTCATGGGAACATGAACTTTTAAATTATGCAACTTCTAAATTAAATCAAATTGAAGGGTTAAAGATATTTGGAAATGCCCTGCAAAAAGGGCCGATTATTTCTTTTATTATTGACAATACACATCCATACGATACAGGAATGGTATTGGATAAATTAGCAATTGCCGTGCGCACAGGCACACATTGTTCCCAGCCGGTGATGGATATTTTCGATATAGAAGGTACTGTCCGCGCTTCATTTGCTTTTTACAACACAAAAGAAGAAATAGACAGGCTTTGCGAAGGCCTTTTGAAAGTAAAACAAATGTTTGGTTAGTTAAAAAAACTATTCATTGGCATTTTTCCAATCAACATTTTTAAGGATTGAAAGTTTCTTTACCGAAATATCTTGTTTAGCATGAATCCACGCGTATTGCTGATAGGATTCATCCCAATTTAAAACTTCATCGGCAAGCGCCATATATATATCGGCTTTTTTTAGATTATTTTTAAAAGCATGATAAATAGCAATAGCTGAATAAAAATCAACTATTTCCGCAACTGTATAATCAACATCTGTTGGAAAAATCTCGTTTATTTGAAAGTGGCCTGACAACCGTTTTTCAATTGCACTTGTTTCTTTTTCAATCATGGCAGTTACAAAATTTGAAAATGAAGCAACATCCTTTGGATAATTATTCCAATTTTCTTTTACAATTTTTTCTGCCATTTTAAATTTTTCATTTGACATATAAATCATGAACAACAGGTCTGCAAAAACCGGATTTCGCAGGAATTTTTTATGATATCCTTCGACAATTTTTAAACTTTTCTTTTTATTATCTGAAAGGATTACATCTGCACAATCTTCAAATGCCATTTTTTCTTCCGGATTTACAGTATTATTTCGCATTATTTTATTCATGTCAATTCGCAATTCTTTGAATACTTTGTACTCCTCAGTTTCTTCGAGGTCAAAACCTTCTTCAGGAAAACGGCTATAGTATATCAAATTTATAATTTCATATTCCTGTTCTTGTGAGACCTTCTTTTTGCCTTCAAAATAATCTTCAAAGTCTTTCTCGTCCCAGTCAGAAATATCGTCTTCATCGCTTTCGTCATCTTCATCATAATCATATTCATCGAAGTCATCTTCATCTTCAATGTTGTCAAAAACATCTTCTTCATGAAAAACTTTAAAATTGCCAGGCCCGGCACTTTTATTAAGCTGGGCAATAATCCTGGCTTTATGGTCGCTTTTGGTGGCCATTACAACAGGCATCCCGTCCTTTCCACATTCAATTTCCAATAAAGGTATCTTTTCATTGTCTTCTTCGAGGATGAAACGGGTAATTTCAAAATTCTTATGTGGGTTAATTCCAAATTCATCTGCAAAGTCAATCCCAGCGAATATTATGTTGTGCGCCAGTTCATATCCTATTTCTTTTAAAGCATCCTCATATTGACTATCATTTATCAGCTCCTCAAATTCTGATAACGGAATATTAAAACGGTAAAAAGTATCCTTAACGCCTTCACAAAACAGATCGACCAGAAAAATACCAATCGTAAGGTTGCCGTTTACATGTTGCCTGCTCACTATAACTGTGCCTTCCCTTGCCAATTCCCAGTTTGGCGACACATAACATTTTCCCAGAGGCAGATTGCGTGCCCTAATTTTAATAGCCTTTTCAGAAGAATCGAACATCTGCACTATTTTACCATTCTTGCCCATATTTTCAATTATTTAAATTTCGATGTTCGATGCTCGATTCTCGATGTTCGATTATTTGTTCTTTGTTCTTTGTTCTATTTCTTTATTGCCGCGAACAATCCTGTTAATAAATTAAGTGCATTCTCGACCACTTTCTCATTTTCGACAGGGATTTTAATATATGTCTGCCCGCTTTTTTCATCTTTTGCAACCAAAGAATTTACGAGTTTCTGTGTAGCATCCTTGTCTGAAAGTGTTTGTGCCAGCCGGCTGAAAAACGAAACACCCATTGTTACCAGGTCAACAGGGATTTCAGGTGAAACTTTTTCATCAGCAGTTTTCAGAACTGGCCCTTCGTCTGTTTCAATTCGCGACTGTTCAATGGTAATGTCATTATCCTGAACTTTCTCACTTGAATTTGACAATACTTCATTTGCCGGTTGAATATCTTCACTCTCGTCATCTGTTGTTAATATTTCCACGGAACCTTCCGGTACCACTATTTTCTCAACCGAATCCATAAACTGTTTGAACCTGCTTTCGCCCATGAAAATTGTGTCATCGCCATTGTCCAGCACGCCTTCCGCCATCGATGATTTGAATTTTAGCACATCCAGCATACGGTGTTCGATGGTGCCAATGGAAACAAAATTGATGATGTTAACATTCCTTTTTTGTCCCAGCCTGTAAATCCTGGCAATACGTTGTTCAAGCACTGCCGGGTTCCACGGAATATCGAGGTTGACAAGCATAGAAGCGGCCTGCAGGTTTAACCCGACACCACCTGCATCGGTCGAAAGAAAAACACGGCAACTGGCGATATTGTTAAAATTGTCGAATAACTTCTGCCTGTCCTGGCTCGGAATCCCGCCATGCAGGTATTCGAAACCAATCCCCGCTTTTTTAAGTTCGGCAGCCACCAGCCTTGTCATCCGTTCCCATTGGCTGAAAACAACGATCTTCTCATCACCCTGGTTGATAACCTCGTTTATCTGGTTCATCAATTCTTCAATCTTTGTATCGTGCCTTGTTTGCTGGTCTATAACATAGGTACTGTCGCAAGCCATGCGCATCATGTTCAAAAATATGAGCAACCTCTGCCGGTCTTTTTCATTTAGGAAACCAAAACGTTTCCATTTATTTATCAATTGCCCCACTTCGGTTGAATATTCTTCGTGGATTTCCATTTGTTGTGAAGTCATCGGCACAAGCTGGTTTTTGTCCATACGTTCCGGCAACTGGGTAAGCACCTGGTCTTTCTTGCGCCTTATCATTACATCGGCTAGCATCACGCCAATCTGGTTAAGGTCGGTATACCCGATAACTTTCCCGGTTTCGTTTTTTATCTGGTGTTCGGCAAGGAACTTATAAAACGGGCCAAGGCTGAATGGTTCGACAAATTGCATAATGGAATAGAGCTCTTCCAGCTTGTTCTCGATAGGCGTCCCGGTTAGTACAATGGCATAATCGGACTTGACCTTTTTAACATTGGCCGAAATTTTTGTCTTGTAATTTTTTATGCGTTGTGCTTCATCGAGAATGACCAAATCTATTTCCGTTTTGCTGAAATATTCAATATCGTTGCTTAATGCATGGTAGGATATAATTTTATAAAAAGCATCAGAGCCATATTGCTCAAGGCGTTTGTGCTTTAATCCTTCAATGACCAATGCTTTCTGGCCTGTGAATTTCTCAATTTCGGATTTCCATTGGTATTTAAGCGAAGTAGGGCAGATAATAAGCGTATTCGTTATTTGTGATTCTCTTCTTAGAAGTTCAGTTGCAGCAATTGCCTGGATGGTTTTCCCCAACCCCATGTCGTCGGCAATAAGCGATCGGCCTGCCGAGGCAGCAAAGCAGACCCCTTCCTTCTGGTAAGGAAACAGGTTTGCATTGATAATGTCCCCAAAAACACCATTGTCTGAATGTCTGGTATATTTCTCGTCAATTATTTGCTGGCGTTTTCTTTTCTCCCTTATTTGCAGGATATATTCCATAGCATCCGGATAACACCTGAACCCGGAATCGATGAAAAGCGCTTCATGCAACAATGATTCAAAAACGAAAAAAGACACGGGCATTAAAGTTCCTTCCGAATCAAAATATTTTATTGCCCATTTTGTGTACTCTTCAGTTTTTTCAGTTCCAATCCTGATTTTCACTTCACGAAAAGTGCCATATTTTAAATAAATTGAAGAATATATTGCCTTGTATCCCTTCTCGAGTATTACCGTATTGGCTTTGTTTCGCTTCAATTTTAACATCACGGCCTCGATGTGTTTGCATGTGCCAAGCCCGTTGGTTTTAAAATCCATACATTCGCAAAAATTCATGCTTTTGTCGGCGCTCCGGACAGATACTTTGTAAACATTTTTATTTTCCGGGTTGCGTACCAGGAAATCGCTAAAAACCTGGCGACTGCCAATATTATCAATAATAAACGGATGGTTTTCGGCGAACTGGCGGCGAAGCGAAAACTGCCATTCTTCAATAGTCATGTGTTCGGGTTTACGGCTGTACGAAACCGATTTATATTGCTGGTCAATCTTTTGCATATCCATATTGAATAAATTTAGTTGCTGCAATTTCCTATTTTTTAATCAATCTGTAAAAAAAATCGTGATCGTATTTTGAAATTTTATTAACAGAATAAAAGTGTACATCAAGTACCCGGATTTAAATAATATGGATTCATAAATATTTGGTTATTAGTGATTTGGTGGCTAAAATATTTTCACTAAAAGAAACTGTTTTGGATTATGTTAATTTGTCGATAATATTCTGTAAGTATGTCATTTAATAAGGTTTAATTTTACCTCCCAACGCTATTCGTTACGCTCATGAACTTTTCTCATGAACGAAGTGAATAAACCGCTTCGCTTAGTTCCTTAAAAAGGAGGGCTAACGGGTGCAATGCCCTGTTATAGCCCCTTTTTAAGGCTTTATGTTTGATATATACTTACAGAATAATTAATTTTAAAATTTCGAAAAACGAATCCACTAAAATTCGCCAAAAAGGAAATTTATCAATATACCAACTTGCAGCAAAGCTGACGAAGCATTGAAAAAAAAAGAACAAACCTGAAGGAGGACAAGAGGAATTAACCTTAAAGTGATTAAAAATTATTTTAGTGCAATTTGGTGTTTTAGTGCTTTGGTGGCTAAATAAAAAATAATGCCACTAAAACACAAATCCACTAAAATTCACCAAAAAAGGAAATTTATCATCAAATAGAAAATAACCCATAATACATAACTCTTCAATTTTGTATTTTTACAAAAATATTTTTAATGGATATTAAAGAAACACAAGACGAAATTATTGATGAATTCTCAGTTTACGACGACTGGATGGACAAATACAACCTGCTGATTGAGCTTAGCAAAGAGTTACCTGTTTTGGACAATAAATACAAGGTAAACGAAAATCTTATCAAAGGCTGTCAGAGCCGAGTTTGGCTCAATGCCGATTTAACAGATGGCAAAATTATCCTTTCTGCCGACAGCGATGCCATAATTACAAAAGGCATCATAGCATTGTTAATTCGGGTGCTAAATAACAGGTCTCCCGAAGAGATTTTAAATGCCGATTTATATTTTATAGATAAAATTGGGCTCAAGGAGAACCTCTCTCCTACCCGCGCGAATGGCTTGGTTTCGATGTTGAAACAAATAAAACTTTACGCGCTGGCATATAAAACTAAAATGGAGAAAAACATTTAGCTTAAACAGATTGTTTAATTTTGAATCTTTTAAAGAATAGTGACAATGGAAAGCAATAATTTATTGCAGCTCGAAACCCGGATAGTTGAAGTGCTGCGTAATATATACGATCCCGAAATACCTGTGAATATTTTTGATCTTGGCCTCATTTACGGAATCAACGTCGACAAAGACAATAATGTTGACATTACAATGACGATGACTGCCCCCAATTGTCCGGTTGCCGATGAAATTGTAGATGAAGTAAGCGAAAAGGTCAAAGGAATTGAAGGTGTCAGGGACTTTAAGCTAAACCTCACTTTCGACCCTCCCTGGGACAAAGAAATGATGAGCGAGGAAGCTCAACTGGAATTAGGGTTACTTTGAAAATAGAAATTAGAGTCAAGAACTAAGAATAAGGATTGAGTAACAATTAAAAATAAACCTTCAACTTTATAATATTTCTAATCTCAAGAATCTAACATCTTGGATTTTTACTCTGATAATCTAAAAAAGTGATCACTCAGGAAATAAGCCAATATATTAAGCATCAAGCCATTGAAATTGGCTTCGATGCCTGTGGTATTGCAAAAGCCGAACCCCTGCCCGATGATGCCATACATTTGCAAAACTGGCTTCATGCCGGTTTTCATGCCGGTATGAACTATATGGAAAATAATTTCGAAAAACGTACTGATCCTTCAAAACTTGTTGAAGGTTCAAAATCAGTGGTTGTGGTATTGCTCAATTATTTTCCTTCAAATTATCCGTTTAACGAAAAACCAATTAAAATTACCCGCTATGCGCTCGGGCAAGATTATCACATTATAATTAAAGAAAAACTTAAAAAACTATTCAATAAAATAAAGGAAACTGAGCCATCAATCAAGGGCCGGGTGTTTGTCGATTCTGCGCCAGTGCTTGAACGCAGGCTGGCACAAAAGGCAGGGCTTGGCTGGATTGGCAAAAACAGCATGTTGATTTCTAAACAATTCGGTTCGTTTTGTTTCATCGGGGAACTATTTCTGAACATGGAATTGGAATACGATGTCCCGTTCGGAAGAAACCATTGCGGCACTTGTCAAAAATGCATAACCTTCTGTCCTACAAAAGCAATTGTTGAACCAGGGTTTATCGACTCCGGAAAATGTATTTCTTACCAAACCATCGAAAATAAGAACCCGATACCGGAAGATGTCAAAAGCAAACAGAATGGTTGGGTTTTCGGATGCGACATTTGCCAGGAGGCCTGCCCCTGGAACAGCAAAGCAAAACAACACAACACTCCGGGGTTTAATCCGCTTGAAACAATAACTTCATTTTCTTATGAAAATATTGCAATGCTTAACGAAAAAGAATTTGATATTAAATTCAAAGGCTCACCTTTAATACGTGCCGGTTTAAATGGGTTATTGAAAAATATGCAGGTTTAATCCCAATTATTAAAATTTTGGTTAGATAAATAAATAAATCTAACATTTTTCACTTAAATAATATTTATTATCAATTTGACTGCAACTAATATCATTCCACAGCGTAAAATTCAACTGAATTATGTAAATTTGTTAGAGGCCTTTACAGATGAAAGAATAGTGATTATCAAGAAGACAATATAATTATTGAGAACATTTTCACAACTGAAAGGAGTGACCGAACAGGTTTGCAAAATTGATTTAATTTCATAAATGCCGACAATTTTAAAATAGTAACCGTGATATTAGAATTATTACAAAGAGTTTGCAATTCGCTTGAAGAGAATAATATTCCCTATATGATTTCGGGCAGTATTGCGCTAAACATTTATGCAATACCAAGAATGACGCGGGATATTGATATTGTTGTGGAACTTTCAGAGAACCGGATAGATGAATTTGTAAATTTGTTTCCTAATAGTTACTACAACAAGGAAGTGATTAAAAATGAAATTAAACGGGAAGGTATTTTTCATATCATTGACCATAAAACCGGGTTCAAAATTGATTTTATAATCCGTAAGGAAACAGAATATTTCAAACTCGCATTTCAACGGCGAAAGCGAATAAATGAAATTGATACTGAGCTATGGGTAATAAGCCTTGAAGATTTAATAATTGCCAAATTTATTTGGACACAACAGTACAAAAGTGAAAAGCAATTTTTCGATATTGAAAACTTGTTGCTTAGTCCCGACAAAGATATTGAGTATATAAAAAAATGGTGCAATAAATTAAATTTGTTAACCTTCAATCTATTGGATAATGAATGATACACCTAAATATGTCATGCAAAAGCAGTTTGAAATAATGAATGCTAAACCACTCAAAGAAAGGATTAACACATTATTTGAAATGACCGAACTATCAAGAAAAATAATTCAAAACCAGCTAACAAATAAAAATCCCGAATTATCGGAAGTTGAAATTAAAATTGAACTCTTTAAAGCTTTCTACAGGTTCGATTTTGACAAAAAGACATTAAACCAGATTGCAGAAAACATGAAACGATATTTAAAAAAGGAGTTATAATAAATTTGAACAACGTTCTAAAAAAAATAGAAGCGATTAAGCAAAAAAGAGATTGTTTGCAGGTATTCTTAAGCGCCTTTTCAACCTATAAAGATCATTATTCTATAATAATTTCAAGAAATATGTTTGTGTCAATTAAAAACCTCTCCATTCGTTTGCTTTATATTGCAATTCAACTGAAGAGTACTGTTTTTTATAATCAGAAATTGAATCTTCCCAATTAAACTTAAAGTATTTTGATACTATTGATTTTCTTTTTGGCAATTTAGCAGATGGTAAATATTTAATCGAAATAAATTCAATAAAATCTGCAACCTCTTGCTTAGCTTTAGAAGGTAATTTCTGAAATCTATTAATCAATATTGTTGAGTCCATAATAAATTTATTTTTACAAATTTACAAAAATATAGTAATCTAAAGACGTTTTTGGACTTGCAATTACAAACAACGTTCGCATAGAACAACCCTCAGACCTTCAATGAATATTTTAACCTCCTTTTAAACAATACTTCGGTAAATTTTTTATGAATGGCGCAGCCCTCACCGAAGTTAAATTTTGTGACTTAGTGGTTTTGTGGCAATTAAGATTATATTAGCCACTAATATACATCGTATATCTTCACGAACAGCCTGTGCGAAGGTATGTGTGAGTGAGTAAAAGCACAAAAGCCTACGAAATCAGCACCTTCAAAGTTTGTAATTTATATTTTATCATACTGTTGTTAAAATTAACCCGCTTTTTTTACTCGCTTCGGTCATGAGAAAAGTTCACAAAAAAAAGGTAAGCAAAAAAGGCTTGACGGCGTGATCTTAGCGAAGTGTTCTCGCTCCCGAAGGGAGTAACCCGCAGCGTCCCGAAGTTATTCCTGCCCCTGCGGGGCAGCATATTTGTAGAAGTATAATTTTCACCCACACATCTAATCCCGCAGGGATTTAATATACATGATGTGTGCATAGCCATGCTTCATTTGGAGAAGGGGCAAGTCCATCTCCAAATGAGGGATTAACTTCGTTGAAATCGCTTCGCTTCTAAGATTAGGGTGAGGTATATTGAATTTTAATTTACCAAAGCAGAATTAAATAGTCCTTTAATTGTTTTCATCGATAAAAACATTTTTCCACTATCCGGCAATTCAATGAATCCGTATTTTTTATAAAAGGTAACTGCTTCTTTGTCTATAGGATCAACAATAACTGCCATTGAACCAATACCTAAATTTGAAACATCATAGCATCTCATAAGTGCATCTATTAATAGCAATTCTCCAATTCCCTGGTTCCTGAATTTAATATCAACAGCCAAACACCCGAATAAAGTTGTTGGAAGATTGGCGTATGATTTAGGTATTTTTTTTCTGATCTCTTCTGGTAAATAGGGTTTGATTTTGTAGAAAAAATCCTTCAAAACCCCGATTTGCTTGATATGGTTCCCGAAGGTGCAGCAATTACCTTTTTGGATAGTGAACACCCAAAAGTTGAGAAGCCAAAGGAATTGAACCTCAATAAAAAATATGTAAAAGTTCGTCGTGAATTTGTATTTTTATAGAGTACCTAAAATCCGCAAGTCACGGGGTGACTTATTAAAATTCAATAATTTAAATGAATGATTATTTTTAGTCACCCCGTGACTTTAAGCCAATTAACCTCAAACCTGCGGATTTAAGGGAGTAATAATTGGTATTAATATATTGGATTAGAATATTTGAATAATTTGTACATTTGTTCAAAATTAGATGATATGGAAGCACTTATAAATAGAATAACAATAAATTCTGAGATTTGTCATGGCAAACCAACAATTAGGAATATGCGTTACCCTGTAGAGTTGATTTTGGATTTGCTTTCAGCGGGAATGACTGTTTCTGAAATTATAGGTGATTACCCTGCATTAGTAGAAGATGATATTAAAGCTTGTTTGACATTTGCCTCAAGATTGACAAAGGTCAAATCTATTCATAAAATTGTTGAATGAAATTTATTATAGATGCGCAACTCCCTTATTCTTTATCGAAATACCTATTAAACAAAGGATTTGATGTTGTACATACTGATGATTTACCAAATAAAGAATTTACAAGTGATAATGAGATTCGCCAGATTTCATTAAAAGAAAATAGGATTGTTATTACAAAAGACTCTGATTTTCTGGATTCATTCTATGTTAAAGGGATACCTCCAAAATTACTCCTTGTTTCAACTGGAAATATTAAGAATAAAGCTTTGATAGGACTTTTCGATTTAAATATTAAAAAGATAATTGAACTTTTCTTGGATTATTCATTTATAGAGCTTGATAATTTTGATATAATAGGTCACGAATAAAACAACTATGCCCAACAGGTATAAGAATCTTGGTTTTTCACGGAACATCCCTCAACCCTGCTTGAATTTTTTAACCTCTTTCTAAATTATTTGTTTAAATTTAATATGGTTAATAATATTTATTGGTTAGATAAATAATTAAATCTAACATTTTTCGCTTAAAATGATATTTATTAATAATTTGCCTGCAACTAATATCATTCCTCTACGTAAAACTCAACTGAGTAATTATAAATACTAGGAATGGGGAAGTAATAATTTACGGCCAGACGGAGCAATACCCCCAACCCCCTTACAAAGGGGGTTTTAAGAAATCTATTGACAAAAAGCTTCTTTTAAGGGTTTGGGGTAAATTTGGTGGAAGAAAGAGTAAATTTAAAAAGCATAGAAAACCTCACAGCCCTCCTTAAAATGAAAGGTTAACAGAGCAGTGCTTTAACCAAACCACCACTCTGTCATAGTCCTTTTTTAATTGAGTGAAGCGGTCTCACGACCGCAGGGAGCAATGGGTTGGTTATTTAAGGGAGTAGTTGGTAAATTTAAGGAGCCTGCCCCTCTCCGATTGGAGAGGGTTTAGGGTGAGGTCATTAGAATCAAATTAAGCATTTGTTGCAAAAAGTTTAAAAAGAAAAGAAGTAAAAAATACATACAACATATTATGTTGAAGATTTTTAGTAGACGAATAGGAAGGGACGAGAAAGTTAGTGAAA
>Ga0182027_10013072_pt1 | contig 11612 bp, 14 predicted proteins | sample 712E1DmetaG_FD_121300 | JGI IMG/M metagenome (GOLD analysis project Ga0182027, IMG submission 121300) | Permafrost microbial communities from Stordalen Mire, Sweden - 712E1D metaG (Illumina Assembly) | ecosystem: Environmental > Terrestrial > Soil > Wetlands > Permafrost | place: Sweden...
AAGGTTACGGAGATTCTCAGTCGATCGCGACTGACCTCGCAGGTGCTGTCATGGCCCAAGACGACATCGAACGATTGGCCGTTATCGCTCTGGAAAACTTCGGTGCTCCAGACCAACTGCACATCGAACCAGCTGCTTTGTCAGCCTTCGTGAAACAGTTCTATCCACAATTCAGGTCTGCTCCTGGTCTCGCAAACCAGACAGTAGGTTATGATGTGTCAAAGGTCCAGACGACTGCTGGTGCCGTTGACCTCAAACCAAACCTCTTCTTGAGACCACGATCAGCAGCTCGTCCGCTGGCCGTTAACGCTCAAGCTCCTGCTGCTACATTTACAGCTGTAGCCGCTGCTGCTGGTGCTGGAACAGCTTATCCAATCGGCACATACCAAGTGAAGGTAACTGCTGTGAACGACGCCGGTGAATCTTCACCTATCCAGTCGATCCCTTGTGTTCTTGGCGCTGCCAACAACATCAAGGTCACCCTCGGAGCAATCCCCGCTGCCGTCAAGTACTTCAAGTTCTACGTATCCGTCGCTGGTGGCGCCGTTGGAACTGAGAAGTTTGCTGGTAACTGGGCAAATGCTGGTGCTGGTGACTACTTCTCCGCTGCTGCAAAGATTGCAGGGCTTGGTGAAGCTTTCTTGCTCGACATGAGTGCAGAGTGCATGAGATTTAAGCAACTCGCTCCTCTCAGCAAGATCAACTTCGCGATCGTTACGACTGCCCTCGAGTTTGCGATCGTTATGTACGGAGCGCTCTTCGTATATACTCCAAGGTTCAACTGCCTATTTCGGAATATTGGGAAATAAAGTTGAATAAAATCAATTAGTTAAATAAGGGACACTTCGGTGTCCCTTATTTTTTGTATAATCTTATTTAGGAACATAATAATTATGAATTGTAAATGTGGTAAACCCATTCATTCTAAAGGACTTTGCACTACTTGTTGTTCTAGAGAATGGCGCAAGAATAATCCAGAAAAATATAAAGCTGGTGCTGAAGACTGGTATGCACGCAATAGAGAACATACTATTAATAAAGCTAAAAAATGGAACAAAGAAAACCCCGATAAGGCCAATGCTGCCACTCGTAAATATGTTAAAAAATCGAATTATTACAAAGAGCGTTATCATACTGATATTGAGTTTCGACTTAGGGTTATTCTGCGAAATCGTCTCCTACAATCTGTTAGAACAAACGCAAGAGCTGGTTCAGCTGTTAAGGATTTAGGTTGTACTGTTAGTGAATTTAAAGAATATCTAGAGTCTAGGTTTACTTCCGGTATGACTTGGGATAATATGGGAGATTGGCATATAGATCATATTAAACCATTAGTAAATTTTGATCTTACTAACGTCGAGCAATTTAAAGAAGCTTGTCACTATACAAATCTTCAACCATTGTGTAAGGAAGATAACTTAAAGAAATCAGACACAGTATAATAACTGCATGTTTAAGATTCAACACATAAAGAAAGAGATGACCGGTTGTGCTCCACATATCCAAAGTGGACCTACTAAAAAACTATCAGACCAAGAGATGCATCAGTGGGCGTTTGATCGCATGAAGTATGATCTTGATGTTGACTCTAAGATAGTGACAAACCTATCGATCAAAACTCTAGGTTTTCAAGATGTAAACAACGAGCGATATGTTACGTTCCTAGTTGAGTATGATCAAGAGGTGTGGACCGGATCGCGAAGCGGTGTCACAGCGGTATACAAGCAGATAATCAAGAAGGATGCACTTACTAGCGATACGCTGTACAGAGAGTGGGATGATGGGTATAGGTACGTTCGGAGACGTATACCGGAAGCTGTCCACCGTATCGGTTGCTACTGCTGTTCCCCTGATGGACCTGACCTAGAGAGCAACACTCATATCTTGTTCAACGGCGATCTAGAGATAACATACACGGTTGATTGGGATTTTTGTAAGGACGAACATATCTGATGCCGTCTTATCCAGATGCAAACTACATTCCGTTACTATCGTTACTATATACGTTAGGACTATGCAAAGTCGTTCCTATGATCGAAGAGTACGAGATGTACCGTATGCAGATGGAGTATATGGAGATGGAATATGAGCGCAAACAGGATCAGATGAGGAGGGATTATGGGCATGACAAAATATGAGATACTGCAGCAGCAGGTTGACGCGTTAGAAGAACTTCTCAGGTTGAAGCAGGCAACAATAGATGAGCTGAAAGATAAGATCGAGAGGTTGGAAGCAGATAAATACCATCGTCAACCAGTTGTCAGTCCAATTACGTTTCCTGGTCCAACCATCGTTCCGTTCTGTCAAGAGCTTTGTTCAGATGGTAGACCTCATGACTATCCTAATCCATGCACTGTAACAAACCCATCCTGCTTGAAGTGTGGAAAACCTTTGGTAAATTTTCCTATAACCACTTGCTCAAATACCTTTGAGCTCACCACTGCATCCACCGATGATTGCACAGATATGCCTACGATAGATAGCGAAGATGACACTAATACAAACAAATAATCCGTATAATAACATTATGAAAAAAGCACGATACATATGTCTAGAGGGAACCGAAGGTGTAGGAAAAACGACGCAGACGCAGAAGCTGGTCGATCATCTTCGTAGTAAGGGATATACTGTTCTTCATACTAAGGAACCCGGAACGCCGCATGCGCCGCTCACGATGTTGCTGCGAGGTGTGATGCTTGACAAGCAGTATGACGATCAGCTCACTCTTCTTGCGAGAGAACTAATAAGTCAATCCATACGATCGATCCACCTAGAGAAGGTCATCGCTCCAGCGATGGAAACCCATGATTTTATTGTGCAAGATCGCGGTATCCTATCTGGTTTGGCATACGGAACAGCATGCGGAAACGATGCTGACTGGTTGGTGAACATGATCAACAAGGTTGTCCCTAACCATCTGCTCATCAACAACAACCATGTCTTATACGACAACGTGATATATTTAAAGGGTGACATCAAAGCCGGTCTTAAAAAAGCACAATCATGTAAGCAGGAATTTACAGCAGGCGACGCTATGGAAGCCAAAGGCAACTCCTTCCTCGAGAAGGTTGGTTTCAACATGAACATCATGTCGCAGCAGTTCAATACAAACATCATAAACGTCGATGGGAAGAACATCGATGAAGTCTTTACAGAGATGTTAAGATCTCTAAACCTGGAGAACTAGAATGACTAAGAAAAAGATAGTAGCACCCAAAAAAGGTCCCAAGGTTCTACTGTTTGATATCGAGACAGCTCCTCTTCTAGGATACGTATGGCAGCTGTGGGAGAACAACGTAGCGTTGAACCAGGTTCAATCTGATTGGTACGTCCTCAGCTGGAGCGCAAAGTGGCTTGGATCTCCAGAGAACGAGGTCATGTATATGGACCAGCGAAAGGCCAAGAACATCGAGGACGACAGCAAGATCTTGAAGAAGATGTGGGAGCTCCTGGATGAGGCCGATGTCGTCATCACGCAGAACGGTAAGAACTTTGATCAGAAGAAGCTGAACGCAAGGTTCATCCTTCATGGTTTTCAACCACCAAGCAGCTACAAGCATATCGATACGTTCATAATCGCCAAGCGTCATTTTGGCTTCACCTCAAACAAGCTGGAGTACATGACGGACAAGCTCTGCACTAAGTACAAGAAGCTGAAGCATGAGAAGTTCTCTGGTTTTGACCTATGGCGCGAGTGTCTGAACGGCAACATGGAAGCTTGGAACGAGATGGAGACGTACAACAAGCATGATGTTCTAGCTTTGGAAGAGCTGTACAACAAGCTTATCCCATGGGATAGTTCAATAAATTTCAACCTTTACCATGACGATGAATCCAACACCTGCAAGTGCGGCTGCAAGGATCTCGCTAGAAACGGTTTCTACTACACAGCTGTAGGCAAGTTTCAACGCTACAAATGCAAGCAGTGCGGCGCTGAGACAAGGGACAGGGACAACCTCTTCTCTAAAGGTAAACGAAAATCACTTAGGGTCACGACGGTTAGATAAGATCTATCTACCTTCCCGATATAAGATAGTTCAGGAGTCAGGGTCTTCTCCGTAGTATAATGGTTAAATAGTTAACTGTTCAGGAGAAACAATGAAAACTGCTAATCTAGCTAATGAAGCCCTTAGGTATGCCGATGTTGGACATGTGTGGGAAGAAGTTCTTACTGCCGCAATCGGAACATTTGAAGTGCTTCCTCATCAAACATTTAGGGTAAGAGCAGGTGCTGGTACTACCGTCACGATCGACGGTGTTCTTGCTATGACCATGGCAGCGAACGAAGTTGCTATCTTCTGCGCGGGCAACGGTGATCCTGCAGACGCAAAACCAACCGTTACGATCGCTATCGCTGTCGCTGTAGCCTATGTTCAGGTAGCTAGAGAGCTAGACAGAAAAGTTTAATCAAGAGGTATCCCATGGAACTCAAGAGTTTTCGGGAGATCCTTCTGAAGAAAGCTGATGGAAATCCCTATCTACAAACCTTAATAAAATATGCAAAAGACGATCTCATCGCCGATGAGGTTGTTGAGTCTTTGCTCAAGATGGCGGAGCCAAGCGCAGCCATGGGACGTGGTGCTAACTCAGCACTAACATCCTTTGCTGGCAACATGGATAATTCCGATGTTGAGCAGATGCGCGATGCGTTGGGTCACCACATATCACACTACAAAGGTGCGCTGAAGACTATGCATGCTGCCAAGGATCCTGTGCAGAAAGCAAAGCTTCGCGGAGTTGCAGACCAACATCTAGATAAGATCGTTCCGCTGATGCACATAGCAGGAAGAGCCGGCAAGCATTCTGGTGGCAAGCTTACGCTAGACTATCCATCGACAACCCCATGGGAAAGTAACTATACCACGATCGATCGTCACGAACACAACGGAAAACTAAAGGAAGGTACGAAGGATCTTGGAAGACGACCAAAGCCAAGCTCCAGCAGGGACAGAAACCCTCGCGCTGTCCCAGATTATAGGTATCTAGAGATGGCACCTCACGGCGGTCACACCATGAGCGGAAAGATGCCGCATAAAGGTGGGTATCCTTTTGAAGAGGTTCAGCTAGGTTCTCCTATGAAGAGGGATGCTGGTCAAGCATACCTACCTATCGAAGACGTTGGGGAAGTAAAAGATTTTGTTCCGCATCCGTTCGACCAACACCCTATACATGAAGTAGCAGACCATCCTGAGCATAAGCTTGCTCAAGAGCATAAAGATAAGTTCATCAACGATCTTGCCGCTTGGAAGAGCAGCGAGCATCACAAGAAATGGCTTGAGGATCAGAAGGCAAAGTTTAAAGCTAATCCAGAAGCATATAAAGCTCGTGGTACCAAGAAGCCGGCACATACTTTTGAGGGGATACCTCTGCAAGAACAACCAGCACATGCTCGCACTAATGCAGAGCCTGTTGCTGCGCCTGCCAAGGTAGAACAACCGCAACAACCAGTCGCTTCTGTACCTGCTCAAGCTAAGCAAGCACCAGCTGGTTTTGATCTCAGCAAACCACCAGAAGGAGCTCACCCTATATTTGCTAAGTTCTGGAATCAACTCAACGATAAAGAAAAAACAGATGCCCATGAGCAGGCAAGGAAGAAGTAATATGCCAGCTTTTATAAAAACACCCGCTGATGAGAAAAGATGGAGCAAGGCTAAAGAGGCTGCTAACAAGGGTCACTCAGAATCTGAGGGTGATAGCTACTGGAAGATCGTCAACCATATATATCAACAGATGGGAAAGACAGAAGATTTAGGTAAGTCTGTTCGCGACTTCTTTGAGAAGTCAAGGGCAGCTGGTGATACCGCAACGTTAGACGAGCTTCAATCTTTCTTAGAGAAGGCTCGTGCTCGCTTAGCTGAGGAACCCTCAGAAGAAGACACAGATCCAGGGGATTATTCTCCTGAGCAAGGTTTTCATGAGTACGACCCAGAAACCGAGGGAGATGAAGCTGATAAATGGTTGCAAGAGAACGATCCTGAGAAACAAGATGACAACGAAGAGGACTCTTCATACGATGAGTATGACCCAAATGAAGATGAGGATGCTCACATAAAAGCTGCTGGGTTTGACCCACAGATAGACCAAGAAGATCCTGAAGCAGATGCTGAGGATACAGCAGATGAACCTCCAGCTCCACCGCAGAAACCTGCTGCTCAAGTTGAGCAACCTAAACCCGAAGGTCGCTTCCCGCAGCCGACGAAAGAAGACATCGCTGAGATGCGTCAATATACCCGTCCTTGGGAGCAGAGAGCTCGTGAGAAGACGAGGTTAGAAGCTGAAGCCCATAAGAACCCAGTTCTACACCATGAGGGTAGGTTGGTTGAGGCAAGAAATCTTGGACACAAATCTCGTCAAGATGCCTATGCGGCGTTCCAGACATCACCAGAATATCAGAATGCTGATCCCATCTCACAGATGGAGATGGACGCTAAGTTTCATGAGGACTGGCACAAGAACAATCCAGAATACTTGCAGAACGCTGTCAAGCTTCATGGGGAAGCCCATGATAAGGGACGCAAGGCAAAAGATGTGCATGCAGCTGCGAAAGATGCTCAGATCCAACATATAATCTCAGGTGGAGCACGCTCTGAGGATGCTGTATCCACTGAAGAGGGTATGCAGCATGCTGGCGGAGCAAAAGGTGAGGAAGGTACGGTTGGAGCGATGGCTGAAGACCCAGCTTCGTCGTTTGCTGCCGGACACCAAGACTTCTTGCGGCAGTATGCAAAAGATTACGAGAAGAAGGCTAAGAAACCCCAGGACCTTGAGGACATGATGAACTATGACGACAAGTCAAGGTCAGATGTAGCTCGCGTCCTTGGTGATCACCCCGCACTGAAAGATCCAAACAAGAAGGCTGGCGTTGATAAGTTCTTTGCTAAATATCATCCTCTGATCGCTATGAACGCTCATAAGGTTCTCAACAAGATGGGGTTAGACCATAAGAAAGGTGATGTCGATCTAGGGATGCTTCATGAGGCCGGTATGCATGGCTTGTTTCAAGCTATCAATGACTATGACCATGATCACCCTAGTAAGGCAAGCTTCTCGACGCATGCAGGAAACAAGATTCGAGGGTTGATGCAGACAGCACTGCGATCTCAAGATCAGATTCCGCAAGAGATAAGAGCTAAAGCTAAGAAGTTTCAGCAGCAGAAGCAGGCACCAGTTACGGTGACCACTATGCCAAAAGCAACCGAGCAACCTAAAACTAAAGCAGTTGGTGAATTAATAGGAAAGCATCCATCGGAAGTTGCTGATAGATTAAAACGAATACAAACCTTTAGACAGGTTCATATGCCAAAAGTACCTAAACCAGAGGGTGGAGACAATAATGAAGGTATGTAGTAAATGTGAGATTGAACAATCACTAAGTGATTTTCATAAGTGCAAACATAGTATTGATGGTTATCAATCATCATGTAAATCATGTCGCAATACATTTGCAAAAAATAAATATGATCCTAATAAAGAAAAGGAAAGAAAGCGACTACAATATCTTAAAGATCCCAATAAAGAAAAAGAGAGAACTAGATATAATCAATCTAAAAGAATGATTGTTGACCCTAGTTTTAAACTTGCAAAAAGATTACGATCTAGGTTGAGTAATGCTCTAAAAGGAAATCAAAAGACTGGTTCTGCTATTAGTGATCTTGGTTGTACTATTAAAGAGTTAAAGATACACTTAGAATCTAAGTTCAAACTAGGTATGACCTGGGATAACTATGGTGAATGGCATATAGATCATAAGAAACCTCTCGCCTCTTTTGATCTATCTAATCCTCAACAATTTAAAGAAGCTTGTAACTATAAAAACCTTCAACCTTTATGGGCTGAAGAAAACCTTAAAAAGAGTGATAAATATGGGAATCAGTAAGACACCACTAGTAGCCCCGTTCCCATCGTGGAGCACTGAGCAAGATCCTTCAGCTGTACGCTACATGCAGATACCTACTGCTGCAGATATGAGACGAAGATCTTTATTCGGTATACCTCTTAAATCGTTCATGACCGGTGATGAGGTTTCTAACGAAACCTTGGAAGATTACATAAACCAATCTGTGTCTGAGATCGAGCACACCCTTGACCTCTACATTACTCCTACTACCTTTGAAGAGAGGCAGGATTACAGTAGGGAGATGCAGTTCTGGAGCTTTGGTTATCTTAAGTTAAACCACTCCCCTATACTTAACGTCCAGAAGTATCAGTTGACGTTCAACAACGGTATCGGTATCCCTGGGTCACTACCCCTCGTTGACATCCCTTTGGAGTTTATCCACGTTCAACCGATGGAAGGGACGGTACAACTTGTGCCAGCTCAAGGTGTGACCATATCTGGTTTTATCATGAGCATCTACTCTGGCTTAGGGTTCCATGCCTTCAACTCACAAGCAATATCTAATTGGCCGGGAGCTGTATATGTCAAGTATCAAGCCGGATTTGAGAAAGATAAAGTTCCCGCATTACTTGTTTCTTTGATAGAGAACTTAGCAGCTTATAAATTTCTGTCAGTAATGTCACCTATACTTTTTCCGTATAATAGTACTAGTATAGGGATAGATGGGACGTCACAAAGTGTTGGAACACTTGGTCCAGCTTTTCTAAGACAAAGGTTGGATGACCTACAAAAGATAGTTCAATCTCAGATGGAAGCTGCGAAGGGCTACTATCAAAAAAGGTTCCTCATTGACTATCTGTAAAATCAATAGGTTGTAATATGGATAAGATTTGTACAAAATGTAAAATAGCTCTACCACTTGCTTGTTTTAATAAAAAAAGCGGTCGTACTGATCAATATATGTCTTATTGTAAGGAATGCTATAAGTTATATAGAAAAGATCAATATTTAAAGACCAAAGAACACGAGAAAATCATTAGAGACGCATGGTATATTAATAACAGAGATAAAAAAGCTCAATATGAGAAAACTTTTCGTAAAGATTATTACGCAAAAGATTCAACTTTTAGGTTGGGACTAAACATCCGTGTTCGACTCAATAATGTGTTAAGAAAGAATAAGGGGTATATAGCTGGTCAAAATATTGCTTTGGATAACCTTGGTTGTACAGTTGAAGAACTTAAAAAATATTTAGAATCTAAGTTCAAACCAGGCATGACTTGGGACAACTGGTCTAGAGACGGTTGGCATATAGATCATAAAAAACCATTGTCTAGCTTTGATCTAACTAATCCTGAACACCTTAAGATTGTTTGTCATTACACCAATCTACAACCATTATGGGCAGAAGATAATCTTATCAAGGGATCTAAATATGAGTAAACAAAAAACGATACCTTACAAAGAACTCATATCAGAACATGAGAAGCTTGTCGGTACATTGAAGTCTAAGAACAAGAAGAAGCTAGACGATGAGCTTGAAGAACAGAGTAAAGAGCTTAAGGAATATAAAGCAGAAGCTAAGAAAGCAGACATGATCGAAGTAGCTCCTGACGGCAAGCAAGAGATCGTTCCAGGCAAGGAACCTCTAAAGCTTAAGGATCGCTGGAACCAGCTTAAGAAATCACTCGACAACAACAAGGCTATCCTGAACCTTCAGGAAGAGGAGCAACCTGAAGAGGACGACTCCCAGGCACAGGATAATGCTGACATCGCACGGGGGGCGGCAGAAACATCTGGAGAATCACCCGACCAAGAAGAAGGCGATCAAGGTGCAGAGCCAACCGATGAACCAGAGGACCAACCCGCTGATGATTCCGGAGATGCAGATGTAACAGGGGATTCAAATGAAATTGTTCAACCCGACCAAGAAGATGGTCAGGAAGAACAACCGGTTGATCCAGAGGAACTTATTGCTGCCCTAAAACAAGAAGGGTACACTGAGCCAGAGATCGCCTACATAGTCCATGGCCATCACTCCCCTCAGATCGATCAATCTAATAAGGCCAAGGCAGATGCTACCTCAGCTATGTCTGATGTTGATATCGAGAACACCAAGACCATGGCTGAGCTCAACCAGAAGATACTGCAGCGTAAGGCGGATCTGGAGCATAGCCACAAGCAGAGGATGGCAGATCAGGAACATGAGCATAAGAGACGCATGTCCGATGTTGAGTATGAGGGAGCAAAAGCAGGCGCACCTGATCCTTCGCTTGACAAAGAGCATCGCAAGCGCATGTTAGATCTGGAGTATGAACAAGCGAAGAAGAAGGCAGAGGCAGAGACACCAGACAGTTCTGCGGATAAAGAGGCCAACAAGCAGATAAAAGCTCTTGAGGTTGAAGAGAAGAGGTTGGCTATTGAAGCTAAGAAGGTAGAGATGAAGCTTGAGATCGAGTTTCGCAAGCGCGAGCATGAGCTGAAGCTTAAGCAGATGGAAGAGAGCCTCAAGCAGCAGACCAAGCAGAAGAACGAGATCGCTACAGAGAAGCATAAGTATAAGCTTGCTGAAGCAAAGAAACCACCAGTAAAGAAACCGCTCAAGAAATCTGAAGAAGAGGGAGACGAAGATGAGCAAGAATGATAAGAAAGATGTAGTGTTGGAAAAATGTGAGGAGCTGATCAACAGGCTTAACGAGCTTAAGAAAGCTATAGAGCCAGCCGTCAACATCAAGTCTAACAGACAACCATCTCCTGGGCTTGCCCGCGGTTGGTCGCATGATGCTAACACAGGAGTGCTGCACCACAGCGTTCATGGAGTCATCAGTCCTGGTAAACAAGACGATGGGACGTTTCACCCCATGCACAACGGCAAGAAGCTTGGTATTTTTTCCAACGCTGTCGATGCAGGAAGGGCGATGGGAGAGCATGCTAGAAGCTTAAGGTCGTACGATACCAACATGTTCAACAGGCGATCTCCAAACATGCCTAGTCCAACCAAGATGGGTAAACTGAACATGGTCAAGCAAGAGGTTAACAAGTCGAGGCAGTATACACCGGCTCAGCTTGCGGCCATAGAAGAAGCTCGCAGCTTGAAGAAGACGTCTGAAGAGACTCCTTGGGTTAGACATAGCTCTATCCCCAACGGTGATGAAGAGGTCATGAAGGCTCAAAAGGTTAACTCACCGCAAGTTGCTGAAAATATTATGGCCAACCAGCTGGCTAACATGATGGCGGGTAAAGCGATGCTAGGGATAAAACCTCCAGCACAGCCAACAGATGAAGAGATGTTTGGTCACCTAGTTCCTAGTGAAGAAGAGATTCAAAAAGCTGAAAATCAATGGAACAACAAGATGAACTGGCTAGAAGAAGCGTGTAAACCTATTGCTTCTAGGTTCAACTCTCCAGAAGAAGAGCAAAGATATTGGGATTCTATAAAAGTTGTTGATAGAGACGATAATAAGCCAGGGTACTAAAGCATAAGATAAGTTTATGTTATAATAGATATAAGAGCGATCTAGGGTGATCGTGCTTGGAAAATGGATGGGTTTATGAAGACTTGCATAAAATGCGGGGTTGAACAACCTCTTACTTGTTTTAATAAACAACCAAGTAATAAAGACGGTCTTAATAATTCGTGTAAAAAATGTCGACAAGCATATAAAACCGCACGAAGAAAAACACATCCTAGAATTTTTAAAAATCAGCATTTAAAGCATTTTTATAATATAACAATAGATCAATATGAAGCATTGTATGCTGCACAAAATGGTTG
>Ga0182027_10013074_pt1 | contig 11611 bp, 11 predicted proteins | sample 712E1DmetaG_FD_121300 | JGI IMG/M metagenome (GOLD analysis project Ga0182027, IMG submission 121300) | Permafrost microbial communities from Stordalen Mire, Sweden - 712E1D metaG (Illumina Assembly) | ecosystem: Environmental > Terrestrial > Soil > Wetlands > Permafrost | place: Sweden...
CCCATACGTTACTGCATCGTTGAAGGGCTTGTGAATGGAGCGCAAAACGTCGCGACAATGGTGGATTGCACGCATGTCCCGCAACCAACCGTGTCCCAACATCTTAATATTTTAAAAGCTGCCGGAATTTTAGAGGGCACCCGGTGCGGCAATCAAGTTCGCTATTCCGTGGTCGACCCCGAGGTGAAAAAAATTGTCATGGCGTTAAAATAACGAGTTTTTTTACTCGTAGTATATGAAAATATGTATATTCATATTTAAATATAATACGAACAAACAATTATGCACATCTATGAAGTTTTAAAAAGATACTACCAATTTTTCAAAAGGGGGAATATATGGTTCGATTAATTTTAGGAATAGTTCTCGGCGCGGCCGCGGGGTTTGCGTATTATAAATTCGTCGGTTGTTCAACCGGCGCTTGTCCGATTACCAGTAATCCATTTATCAGCACTATCTATGGAGCGCTCATGGGCGCATTGGCCTCCGGGGTAATTACGCACGGATAACCATTAAAGGAGGATGTTGTGAATATTGTATATGTAATTTTAGCGATTATAATTGTTTTTGTGATTGTAACCAAATTCAATAACCGGGGAATAAAGCATATGAACGTCGAAAACGCCCAAGAATTGGTCAAGGATTCAACGGTCACGATTCTTGACGTTCGGACCCCGCAGGAGTTTGCGGAGGGCCATATTCAGCGGGCGCGGCTGGTTCCCGTTGCCGAAATCAACGACAAAATAGGGGATATTTACCCATTAAAAGACAAACAGATCCTTGTGTATTGCCATTCGGGTAATCGAAGCGCCGTCGCAAGCAGGATTCTTCAAAAAAATGGATTTACGAAGGTCAACAATCTTGACGGTGGAATAACTGCCTGGATTGCTCGTGGAAATAAAATTGTTAAAGATAATTAAAATTGAAGGAGAAGGCGCGTGGGCAAGAAAATACTCATAGTCGGCGGCGTGGCCGGCGGGGCGAGTTGCGCCGCGCGTATGCGGCGACTTGATGAGACGGCTGAAATCATCATGTTTGAAAAGGGCAACTATATTTCATTCGCCAATTGCGGTCTACCCTACTATATCGGCGACACGATAAAGGACCGTGAAAACCTGATCATCCAGACGCCTGAGAAGTTCAAGGAACGGTTCAACGTCGACGTCCGCACGAATTCGGAAGTTACATCGATTAACCCCGCCGACAAAACAATTACCATCCGCGCCGGGGAATCGGACTATACAGAACGCTACGACGCCCTCGTCCTTTCTCCGGGAACTTCTCCGATTCGGCCTCCTTTACGCGGAATAGACTCGCCCATTGTTTTCACATTACGGAATATACCCGACACCGATCACATTCGCGCGCACGTCGATTCCAAGAAGGCCCGCCGGGCGGTTGTCATCGGCGGGGGCTTTATCGGGCTGGAAATGGCTGAAAGCCTTCGTCACCGAGGGTTGGAGGTAACGCTTGTCGAGATGCTTGACCAGGTATTTACTCCCGCCGACAAGGAATTGGCTTCGGTGCTCCATCAACATCTGATCATGAACGGCGTGAGGCTTGTTCTTGGCGACGGCGTTAAAGAGATCGCACCTGCCGAAGACGCAAGCGCGGAAGTGGTCCTCACCAGCGGCAAAAGGATTCAAACGGAGATGGTCATCGTCTCCATCGGCGTCAAGCCTGACACTGACTTTGTCAAGAAATCCGGCATAGCCGTGGGCGATCGCGGGACCATAATCGTCGACGAACATATGCGGACCGATAAGCCGGACGTTTACGCGGTGGGTGATGCGGTCGAAACGGTGGATTTCGTCTCCGGAAAAAAGGTGCATGTGCCCCTTGCCGGACCTGCCAACCGCCAGGGACGGATCGCGGCCGACAACATGGCGGGGATCGACTCGGTTTACAAAAACACACAGGGCACGGCCATTTGCAAAATTTTCGATCTCACCGCGGCCGTTACCGGAATTAACGAGAAAGACGCGAAACGATGGGGCATTCCTTTTCTTAAATCGTACACGCACGGGACCAGCCATGCCGGCTATTATCCGGGAGCATATCCATTATCAATAAAGATTCTATTCGACCCGAAAGGCGGGAAGCTTCTGGGCGCGCAGGTCATCGGGAAAGAAGGCGTTGACAAAAGGATCGACGTTTTCGCCACGGCGCTCCGGCACGGCCTCACGGTCTATGATCTCGCGGAATTGGAACTGGCCTATGCGCCGCCCTATGGCAGTGCAAAAGACCCCGTTAATATCGCCGGGTTTGTGGCCCAAAATATCCTTGAAAGTCGTATGCCGGTATTTTATGCCGAGGATGTGGTATCGATAGACAGTTCGCTGCAACAGCTTTTGGATGTCAGGACCGCTACCGAGCATGAACAGGGGGCGATTGATAATTCTCTGTGCATTCCCGTGGATGAACTTCGAATGCGGATGAATGAACTTGACAAAGAAAAGGAAATCATGATTTATTGCCAAGTTGGCTTGCGCGGATACCTTGCCGCGCGCATGCTCATGCAGCAAGGGTTTCGCGTCAAAAACCTGTCGGGCGGATACAAAACCTATACCAATTCAAGGGGGAGTGTATGAAAAAGAACGTGGGCGCCATAGACAAAGTCGTGCGGTTGTTCCTGGTAGCGCTGATTGCGGCGCTTTATTTTACGCATTTGATCGGCGGCCTGGCGGCAATAATTCTTGGGATATTTGCCGTTGTGTTCCTGCTCACGAGCCTCGTGAGCATTTGCCCGTTGTATATGCTTTTGGGAATTTCGACGGCAAAGAAACAATAACGTATTTCCCCGACTATTGGTCTATATCATGGCAAAGCAACATGGATGTTGTTTTGCCATGATATAAAAGCCGGGCAATATATGTCCCATTCGAAAGGCGCTGCGGCAGAACAAATCTTGTGTTCGATACGAATGGGTCCTCCGCTTGGGCCACGCGACGCCCCTGCAGATCAAAGATCACGAGCTGATGGCCTTCAGCCAATGGAGCGCTGATAATAAGAGCGCGTGACGTTCCAATCAAATTAATGGCCCGGTTCGATTGAACGCCTGCCGATACTATTCCCACCGTGGCCTTGAGCATGGACGGGGCCGGGAGGTCGGAAGCAGGTTTAAGCGAGGCGGATGTTTTAGTCGGCCCGGTCCATCCATTCATTCCGCCGGTCAGAGAGTATACCGAAAAATACCCGGAATCCACAAGCATTTGACTGGCCATCCCGCTGCGGCCTCCCGTTTTGCAATACAAAACATAATTCGCGGTTTTCGGCAGCTTGCTCAACGTGCTTTTAAAAGCCCCCTGGTTCCATGACAAATTATACGGCCTGCAAAGGTCGGTGGCTATAACGGACGTCAACTCCGAAGTATCACGAACGTCGATGAGCAAAAAGTCGAACGTGGTCCCAACGGTGATCCATTTGGTCAGCGTGTCCACGGAAATGTTTATTACTGCGGCATTGGCAACGGAAATGTTTAATAAAAACAAAAGAGAAAGAACTGAAGAAATTTTAAATGTCTTCATAAGCGCCTCCCTTTGACTCAAATATTAACTATGCTATTTTCAAAAATAACTTCAGGTTGTATTTTTATCCATGAAAGAATATTTCAGTCCCCATTAAAACAGGAGTCCTTGCAATGAATGCAACGGTTGTTTTTTGCCTTATTGGTATCGCGGCTGGCTTGACATCAGGGTTTTTCGGCATCGGCGGCGGCCTTATTATTATTCCGGCGCTCGTGTATTTCGCGGGGTTCTCGCAAATAACCGCCATCGGCACGAGTCTGGCGGTCCTTCTGCCGCCGGTTGGACTGATGGCGACCATCGAATATTACCGGCACGGCCATGTGAATATAAAGGCCGCTCTGATTATCGCCGCATGCCTTTTTGTAACGGCATGGATCAGCTCGATATTTGCAAACAAGCTGCCGCAAAACACGATCAAATTCATGTTTGGTATTTTCGTCACGAGTATTGGGATTTATATAACCGTCACTTCCGGATTGCTTGCGTTCAAGTAAAGAGGTTTAACGATGATCTATTCCGGCACAAGCGACGGATATTTCACTTTATGTCGGATTCGAAAGTAGCTTGACGTCGCGAAATACAAAAGCAGTGAAACGGGTATCATGACGGGCAGAATCGCGGCGGCCACAAGCATCATGAAGCCCCCGCCGACCTTATAGGTGGCCTCCTCAAAAAACCGGCGCGGCCGGATAATGTACCCAATGTAAATCGGCAACGAAACAATGGAACAGATGAGCGCGACCGAATCATTGTTCAGGCCCGCGGCCACGGCCGCGACAAGAAGGCATGCGGTCCCAAGCAAATGGGCGGGCTTTTTTCCCAGCACAACCGCGGTGCTGCGTTTATTGTCAAGGCTATCGCCGGCGATATCTGGCAAGGTAGAACTGATCGAACCAGCGCACATGAGGAAAACATACGGCAAAGCGTCAATTATGAACCTTAACGTCGATATTGATCTTCCGCCGCAAACCCACCCCGCCCCGAAAGCGATAAACCCGAACCCGATTGCATTTGTCAAAAAATCAAAATAAGGCCTGCCCGACAGTCTAATCGGCCGGAAGCTGTATGCCAACCCGATTGCCATGGAAAAAATGGACAATGAAGCGATGGCATATTTGCCAAAAAAAAGCGGCAGGCCAAGGGAAACAATAGCGGCGCAGCAGGCGGTAATTGTCGCGGCTTTTACGGAAACGATACCGCTTGCGATCAGGGGCAATCCACCGTTTTTTTTGTCAACCTCGATGTCGGCAAGCTGATTAATAATGTAAACGAAGGAAACCGAACTCGAAAAAATGACCATCCACAAGAAAGAACGCAATTGCAGGCTAAAAGAAAAAAGCGGCCAATGCCGGTGGAAAAGCCCGCCCTCGGCCGCAAAAAAGCCGAAAACCCCGTAGGCCCATACCGGAATAAGCAAAAGCGGTCTTGTTGCAAAAAAACAATCCAGCAATCCAGGGAAAAACCGGTTTTTCATATATTTTAAAAATACGTAAAGGGGAACTTTGGTTGTGTTTATTTGTCCAATCCGCCTTGATGTATATTTCATGCTTCCTGAAAAAAAATCAACCTTATCCGTGATAATAAAAGACAATGCACAAAAAACTACTCTCCATGCTCTGTTTTTTCCCGCTCGCGGCGTTAATCGCGTCATGCGGTTCCCATGCTTCCGGGCCCGCAAAAAATGCGCCGGTCAACCAGTTTAACGCGGTCCCCGCCGTTGAGGGCTTTGTCGTAAAACCAACCGTCGTAGACCAGTCAATAGCGATTTCCGGGACGCTGAAACCATTTGAAGAAACCGTTCTCATGCCCGACGTGGCCGGGCGCGTAGTGATAATAAATTTACCCGAAGGAAAGCACGTAAAAGAAGGCGTATTACTCGTCAAACTTTTTGACGGTGACTTGCAGGCAAGCCTGAAAAAATCTAAAGCGCAACTTGAAATAGCCGATCAAACGGAAAAACGGCAGGCGGAACTCCTGAAAGTCAATGGCATCAGTCAATCCGACTACGACCAGGCCCTGTTGCAGGTGCACTCGATCAACGCCGATATTGAAGTGCTCAAGGCGCAGATACGTAAAACGGAGATCTATGCGCCATTCGACGGCGTGATAGGGCTCAGAAACATCAGCATCGGCGCCCAGGTCACGCCCTCGACCCCGATAGCAACGATCCGCGCGGTGCAAAAGCTGAAACTGGATTTCAGCGTGCCGGAAAAATACGGCGACGAACTCAAACCGGGACTGAAGGTACAATTTACCGTCCAGGGCGATGACTCAAAATACGATGCGACGGTGATGGCGACCGAAGAAGGGATTGATGCGAATACCCGCAATTTGAATGCACGCGCCGTGGTCCAGAATACCAAGGCATTGCTCAAACCAGGGGCTTTTGCCAATGTTGAGTTGCAGTTGAAAGAAATAAAAAGCGCGCTCATGGTCCCAACCCAGGCAATAATTCCCCAGGAGCTTAAAAAGCAATTGATCGTTGTTAAAGAAGGAAAAGCGAAATTCATCACCGTGCAAACCGGCGTTCGCCAGGCATCGGCCATCCAGGTTTTGACCGGCATCGCGGCCGGAGATACTGTCGTGACCACAGGCATTCTTTTCCTGAAAACGGGAATGGGCTTAAAATTTTCAAAAGTGAATAATTGATTTCATGACCCTGTCAGAATTTTCCCTGCATCGCCCCGTTGCCTCAATCGTCATGAGCCTGGTCATCGTGCTGTTCGGCGCGGTGGGGTTTAACTTCCTTGGCGTGCGGCTTTATCCCGCCATCGACCCTCCAACCATTTCCGTCCAGACAAAATACACGGGCGCCAATTCCGACATCATCGAAGCCCAGATAAGCGAACCGCTCGAAAAAGCGATCAACGGCATCGAGGGAATAAAATCGATCTATTCTTCTTCTTCAACGGGAAACAGCAATATCACCGCCGAGTTCAACGTGGGCGCGGATCTGGAAAAAGCGGCAAACGACGTGCGGGACAAAGTCGCCCAGGCGTCGCGCAACCTTCCGGTGGACATCGACGCGCCGCCCGTGGTCACCAAAGCCGACGCCAACGCAGATCCGATCGTTACGGTCTCGGTGCAGAGCACCACTATGAACGTACTTGAGCTCAGCGATTACGCTGAAAATGTTCTCCAGGAAAAGTTCCAGACCATTCCGGGCCTCAGCTCGGTCGTGCTTTTTGGTCAGAAACGGCCGGCCATGCGGTTGTGGCTCAATCCCGACAAGATGGCGGCGTACAACGTTACTCCCCAGGACGTCAACGCGATATTGGCAAAAGAGAACGTCGAGCTGCCCAGCGGGAAACTGACCGGAAAATCCACGGAGCTCATCGTTAAGACCTTCGGCCTTCTCGTGACGGAAGAAGATTTCAACAATCTCATCATCCGGCAAACAAATGATCAGGTGATCAGGTTCAAGGACATCGGCGAGGCCGTGCTTGGACCCGAAAACCCCGAGACGGGCATCAAGCTCAACGGGGCCGAAGGGATTTTCCTGGCTCTTCTGCCCCTTCCCGGCGCCAATACCATCCAGATCGCCGATGAATTCTACAAGCGGTTTGACGAAGTTAAAAAGAATCTCCCGCCGGGCTTTAGGCTTGATATCGGATATGATAAATCAAAATTCGTCAGGGCCTCGGTAAAAGATGTAAGAATGACAATCGGTATCGCCCTCTTTCTTGTAATAATGATTGTTTATTTGTTCTTCAGAAACTGGGTACTGGCATTGCGGCCGCTCCTCGATATTCCCGTATCGCTCATCAGCGCGTTTTTCATCATGTACGTCTTCGGGTTTTCAATCAACGTGCTTACGCTGCTCGCGATCGTGCTCGCGACGGGGCTCGTGGTTGACGATGGCATCGTGGTCACTGAAAACATCTATAAGAAAATCGAGCGGGGCATGGGAATTTGGGACGCCTGCATACTGGGCACGCGCGAGGTGTTTTTCGTCGTGATCGCAACGTCGATGACCCTTGCGGTCGTTTTCATTCCGGTGATTTTCCTGCAAGGTTTTACCGGCAGGCTGTTCCGCGAATTCGGCATCGTTCTTGCGGGCGCGGTGCTCGTGTCCGCCTTCGTGTCGCTTACCCTGACACCGGTGCTCAATCTCAAGCTTGGAAGAATCAACCAGCAACATTCGCGATTCTACAAGTCGACCGAGCCTTTTTTCGTGGGCCTGGAAGCGAACTACCGAAGGGTCCTTGGCGGGTTCATGAGGCGAAAATGGCTGGCTTTCGCGATCCTCGGCGTTTGCCTCGTCCTGATCGGAGTGTTCGTGAAAACGCTAAAATCCGAGCTGGCGCCGCTGGAAGACCACAGCCTCGTCCGCGCGGCCATAACCCTTCCCGAAGGCACGGGTTTTGACTATACGCAGAATCTTGTGGACCACATCGCGCAGCTCGAAATGGACAGCATATCCGAGGCCCGGCTGGTTTTCGCCGGCGCTGGATTGGGAGGCGGCGCAACGAATTCGGGCGTGGTCCAAACATTTCTTTGGGAACCCAACCAGCGCGTTGCCACGCAGCAGCAGATTTACGACAGGCTTTCAAAGATGTACAAAAGGTTTCCGGCCGCGCGCGTGGTGCCGATCCAGGAACAAACCATATCTACCTCGCTCTCCGCGGGCCGTCAACTGCCCGTGCAATTCGTGGTGCAGAACCTCGATTTCAGCAAGCTACAGGAGGCCTTGCCGAAATTTATGGACGAGGCGCGAAATAATCCAGTGTTCGGCACCGTCGACGTGGACCTGAAATTCAACAAACCGGAAGTCGACCTTACCATCAACCGGCTCAAAGCAACTGATCTCGGCGTCAATGTCGTCGACGTTTCCACGACGCTCGATTACGCCCTGAGCGGCCGCCTCTACGAGTATTATTTGCGCAACGGGAAACAGTACATGGTGATCGGCCAGGTGGAACGGTCGGAGCGCGACAAACCGGCGGACATCACGGCATTGTATGTAAGGAACAATACGGGCAACCTCATTCAACTTGACAACCTGGTCACCATGACCGAAAACAGCAGCCCGCCCACTTTATATCATTATAACCGGTACAAGTCGGCGACGGTGTCCGCGACGCTCGCCCAGGGAAAAACGCTTGGCGAAGGGATCGATGCTATGCGGAAAATCGCCAGGAAAGTCCTTGATGAGACGTTTCACACCGAACTGTCCGGCCCCTCGCGGGATTTTGCCGAGAGCAGCTCCAACACGTCGTTCGCGCTTGTCCTCGCGCTCCTGTTTATCTATCTCATTCTTGCCTTTCAGTTCGAAAGTTTCCGCGAGCCGTTCATCATCATGCTTACGGTGCCGCTTGCCATGGCGGGCGCCATGCTGTCGTTGTGGCTGTTCCACATGACCCTGAATATTTTTTCAGAGATCGGCATGATCATGCTGATCGGCCTGGTCACGAAAAACGGCATCCTGATCGTGGAATTTGCAAACCAGAAACGCAAGGCAGGTCTCGCGAAAAAAGAAGCGGCGTTCGAGGCCGCGGCCGCGCGTTTGCGGCCGATCCTCATGACCTCGCTGGCCACGATATTCGGGGCCATGCCCATTGCGTTGGGACTCGGCGCCGGAGCGGAAAGCCGCATGCCGCTGGGGATCGTGGTTGTGGGCGGATTGTTTTTCGCGCTGGTACTGACGCTGTTTATTATTCCGGTTATGTATGTTTTGATAGCAAAAAATATTAAGCAGGAACCCGGGGCGCCGGTCGCGGCCCCGGCGCATTAAAATGAAAAATATCACTTTTATCCTTATTTTCGGCGCATCCTTTATTGTCAACGCCCAGCCCGTGCTCACCATCGAGGATGCGGTGAGCATCGCCTTGAAGAACAATTACGATATCCTTGTCGCCCGCAACGACGCCGAAACCGCGCGGATAAATAACACCGCCGGAAACGCGGGCATGCTGCCCACCGTTGCAATCACCGGGTCCGATAATTATTCGCTCAGCAATATCGACGAGAAATTACCGGGAGGAGCGCCGGACACAAAATCCCCCAATGCAACGTCGAATGCCTTCAGCGCGGGAGCGGCGCTGAATTGGACATTATTCGACGGCGGCAAAATGTTCGTGACGAAGCGCAAACTGGGTGAAATTGAAAACCTCGGTCAAATCCAATTCAGGGACAAGGTCCTGCAAACGGTATACGACGTGATCGCGGCTTATTACGATGTCGCGCGACAAAAGCAGACATTGGCGTCTCTTGAAGAGGTTATAACGTACAATAAAGACCGCGTGAACATCGGACAGACAAGTTTTAACGCCGGTCTTTCACCGAAAACGACCCTTTTACAGGCGCAAATCGATTTGAACGTGTTTAAGGAAAACGCCATTAACCAACAAACCGTCATCAGCGCGGCAAAAAGAACTTTGAACCAGCTATTGAGCAGGGACTCCGAGGCCGCCTTCGACGTGCAGGACTCCATTCCACACAGCCTTGGACTCGATACGAATAAGCTGGGTGAAAAACTTTTTACGCGTAATACAAGCATAATTTCATTGCAAAAACAGGCGGACATCGCCCGGCTTGGTTTGGAAGAATTCTATACGCAACTGTATCCCCGGATCAGTCTCAACGCCGGCTACGATTTTTTCCGGACCGACAATTCGGCGGTATCGCCCCTGATGGACCGCGCATATGGTCCGCAAATCGGCGGGACCGTTTCCATACCGATTTACCAGGCGGGCAATGCCAGCCGTCAGATAGCCGGGGCCAAACTCCAGCTCCAGTCTGCGCAATACGATCTGGAGAGCGGTAAGCAGCTTGTATATGCGCAAGTACGGAATGCGCTTGACGAATTCGAGAACCAGCGCCAGTTGCTGCTGATTGAAAAGGACAATACCGCGCTCGCCAAGGAAAACCTTGACATTTCCATGGAACGTCTGCGGCTCGGAGAAGCCACGTCACTCGAGCTGCGGCAGGCCGAGGAAAGTTATGTTGACGCGCGAACCCGGCTCATCAATATCGAATACAATTTGAAGATCGCCGAAACAAAGCTGAAGCAGCTCATGGCCGACTTGTAATTCCCGCGCTTATTCTTTGCCCCGGATTGCTCTTCTTTTTCAGATGTGGGATATCAGCCAATCCTGCGCGGATTCAGCGTCATCGAATAGTTTTATGTCCCGCTTGGTGAAGTAATTTACCGTATTGAGAAAGATTTTATACGGACCGGCAAGTCCAATTACCGCCGAGGCTATTACATACGGTTTATTAAATTGGGTAAATTCCTTGAACGCTTCAACAATCCGGTTATTTACTTTAATTCCGGTCATGTCAGTAAGAATGAGGAGTGATTTTTTAGGTTGGAATGAAATATGTTTCTTAAAAATCCCAATACGGGACAATGCTTCAAAATAATCCGCTCCTGAAAAATCAAGCTTGGTGATTACTTTTCCTTTGTAATTTTCGGTTTTCGGCTCCATGAGCAAACTTTCTTTAAAAAACGTTTCTTGTTTTCATAAAATATCCGTCAATTTCCGTACTCAGCGCATAATCGCGACAGCCTGTTCGAACATGATTTCCCCGGCGCTTTTGACCCGCATAAAGTAAGCGCCAGCCCCAAGCATTGCGGGCAATCTGATTTCGGCCGTGCTTGAAAATTTTTTCATGAAAACCAGTTGTCCCTTGACGTCAAAGAGTTCGATGCCGACCTCGTTATGCCGGGTGTTCGTGATCCGCACCACATTGTTACGCACCGTTACGCTGGCGCCCGCGGCCGATTCCGATAAAGCAGGATGGTGATAAGTGCCGGAGGCAATCTGGGGAGCGAGCTTGTATACTTCGCTTCCCGCAAGCAGGAAAATGCCCACCCCGTAATCGTCGAAATTAGGCTGAACATTGTAGCCTACCGGCTGAGAGCTTGAGGGTTGGTCGCCGCTGCCCTGTACATAACCAAGCACGATGCTGTCCGCGCTGGGATGTATACAGCTGTCAACCATCGCGTTCCATCCCCTGGCAAGCACCGGCAAATAGGTCGCGGTATCAAGGATGCCGTTATTTATGCCCCACGCCATTGCATACACAAAAAAACCCGTGCCGGTTTCCTCGGGACCGCCGTAATTGTTCGGATCACCGAG
>Ga0182027_10013075_pt1 | contig 11610 bp, 8 predicted proteins | sample 712E1DmetaG_FD_121300 | JGI IMG/M metagenome (GOLD analysis project Ga0182027, IMG submission 121300) | Permafrost microbial communities from Stordalen Mire, Sweden - 712E1D metaG (Illumina Assembly) | ecosystem: Environmental > Terrestrial > Soil > Wetlands > Permafrost | place: Sweden...
GCCTGCCTGGGCGCCGCCTACGCCCAGGCGCCGCAATTCGAGGTGGCCTCCGTCAAACCGTCCCCGCCGCCCGTTGCCGGCGGAAATCCGGCGCCGGTGGTTCGCGGAGGCCCCGGAAGCTCCGACCCTTCCCTCGCCCGGTTCGACAACATCGACCTGTTCAGCCTGGTGACCATGGCGTACGGCATCGGACGCTACCAGCTTTTCGGCCCCGAATGGCTGAGCGCCGCGCGCGTCGACATCAATGCGCGGGTTCCGCCAGGCGCCACCAGGGACCAGTACCGCCTGATGCTGCAAAACCTGCTGGCCGAGCGCTTCAAACTGGCGCTCCATCACGAAACCAGGGAAATCCCCATCTATGAGATGACGATTGCGAAGAATGGCCCGAAGTTGAAGGACTCCCCGGCTGACCCGGACGCTTCCGATCCCGGCCTGCAACCCCCGCCGCGCTGGTCCAGTCCACCGCCGGGAGCGGCCGGCATCGGGGGCGCCATGAACGCCCCCAAGAAACCGATGGAATGGCTCACCGCCATGTTATCGGGAATGCTGGGCCGGCCCGTCACGGATGCCACTGGCCTGAAGGGAAAATACGACATCCAACTGCGCTGGGGCGCGTCTGGGTTGAACGCGTCGGTCGCGCCCGACAATCCCGGCGCGGGAGCCGTCGAGTCCGAACCACCCCTCGCCCAGGCCGTCGAAGAGCAACTTGGGCTCAAATTGACGCCGAAGAAGGCTCCGTTCGACGTCCTGGCGATCGACCACATCGAAAAGGAACCTACTGAAAATTAGGTACGAACAATATCTTACTTGCGAGCGTCAATAATCTTTTGGGCGCCGGATCGTCAACAATAGAGAAGCCGGCAGCGGAAGAGCGGCATACCGGCCACCGAGGAGCGCGAATGAAACCCGATGAAACGAAATCTCTTATCCGTGCTCAGCGACGTTCCTCGGCGGCCAAATCAGGATTTCCTTCATGACATGGAAGCGCACTCTATCGTACTTATACTTCCCCACCCTGGCGTGTCTGGCCGTTTTCGGGCTGGCCGCGGCGGAGCAGCACGGTCAGGTCAAGTTCGGCGGCCTGCCGGTTCCCGGGGCAACCGTCACGGCCACCCAGGGCGACAAGAAGCTCACCGCCGTCACCGACAAGCAGGGCGGCTATTGGTTCCCCGACTTGGCTGATGGCGTCTGGACCATTCAGGTCGACATGCTCTGCTTCGCGCCTATCAAGCAGGATGTCGGGGTCGCCCCCAACGCGCCCAGCCCGACATGGGAATTGAAGCTGCTGCCGCTCGACCAAATGAAAGCGGTGGCGGCGGCGCCGGCGCCCGCGCCGCCGGTAGCCGAAGCCAAGGCCGCCGCGCCACAGGCGGACGCCAAGAACCCATCCTCCGCCTCAACAGCGCCGGCGCCGGCGCCGGCGCCGGCCAAGGCGAACGGCAAGAAATCGGCGTCCGCTTCAGCCGCCGGCGCCCAGGCCGGCTATCAGCGGACGGAGTTGAACGCCTCCTCCGACGCGGCCCCCGCCGAGAGCACCCTGGCCTCGGCCGCCGCCGATCCCAACGCCAACGCCTCGGATGCCTTCGTGCTCAACGGCAGCGTCAGCAACCGAATCGAGAGCCGCGCCATCGGCAACGTCCGCAAAGGCCCGCGCTCCTGGTACAGCGCCAATCTTGTTTTCGTCATGGACAATTCCGCGCTGGACGCCCGTGCGTTTTCGCTCACCGGGCAGGATACCCCCAAGCCGGCGTCCAACCACTTGCAGATCGGGGGTTCGCTCGCCGGTCCGCTCTACATACCGCATGTGTTGCGCTCGAATGGCCAGTTCTTCATCGGCTACCAGACCACCCGCAATCGCAACGCCAACACGCTCGACGGCCTGATGCCCACCGAAGCGCAACGCACCATGTTTCCGGCGTCCCAAATCAGCCCCCAGGCGTTGCGGCTGTTGAGCCTCTATCCCCTGCCCACTTTCACCCAGAGCGGCGGATACAACTACCAGATTCCGGTGGTCGGCAAGACCAATCAGGACGCCGTGCAAACGCGCATCAACAGGACCCTCAATTCCAAGAACTTCGTCAATGGCAGCTTCGCTTACCAGCGCACCAGTACCGGAAGCCCCAACATCTTCGGCTTCCTCGATACCGCCGAGACCGCCGGGCTAAACGCCAGCGCCACCTACCGCCATACCTTCAGCACGCACCTGACCGGAAACTTGACGTACAATTTCAGCCGGTTGGCGTCGCGTGTGACGCCCTACTTCGCCAACCGCGAGAATATCTCGGGCGAAGCCGGCATTACCGGCGACGACCAGAGCCCTCAGAACTGGGGTCCGCCCACCCTGAATTTCCTCTCGAGCGGAATTACGGGCCTCTCCGACGCGCAGCAGTCCTTCACGCGCAATCAGACCAGCTCGCTCGGTTATAGCGGCCTGTGGATGCCCCGGCCTCACAACTTCTCGTTCGGCGCCGATTTCCGCCGGCAGCAATTCAACAACTTGTCGCAATCCGACGCGCGCGGAACCTTCGGCTTCACGGGCGCGGCCGCGGGCAGCGATTTCGCCGACTTCCTGCTCGGCATACCCGACACCAGCTCCATCGCCTTCGGTAACGCCGACAAATACCTTCGCTCCGACCTTTGGGACGCCTTTTTCACCGACGATTGGAGAATCGGCCCAACCCTGACCGTGAATGCCGGGATGCGCTGGGAGTACACCTCACCCATCAGCGAGACGTACGGCCGCCTGGTGAATTTGGATATCGCTCCGGGCTTTGCGTCGGAAACGCCCATTTTGGGCAGCAGTCCGATAGGCCCGCTCACCCATCAGACTTATCCCGCTTCGCTGGTGCGCCCCGATAAGCACGGGTTCGAGCCGCGCGTGGCCTTCGCCTGGCATCCCCTGGCCGGTTCGTCCATGGTGGTGCGCGGCGGCTATGGCGTCTATTACAACACCTCGGTCTACCAGGCCATCGTCAACCTGATGGCACAACAGTCCCCGCTCTCGAAAAGCCTGAGCGTGCAGAACAGCCCCGCCGACCCGCTCACTCTGGCGAACGGATTCAATATCTCTCCGGCGAGCACCCCGAACACCTTCGCCATCGATCCCAACTTCCGCGTGGGATATGCCCAGAATTGGCAGGCGTCGGTGCAGAAGGATGTGAGCGATTCGATGGTGGCCACCCTGACCTACCTCGGCGTCAAAGGCACTCGCGCCGTGCAGACGTTTTTGCCCAACACCTACCCCGACGGCGCGACGAACCCCTGCCCCCTGTGTCCGGCGGGATATGTCTATATGACCTCGAACGGCAATTCGACTCGCGAAGCCGGCCAATTCCAACTGCGCCGCCGCATGCACAATGGCTTCGCCGCCAGCATTCAATACACCTTCTCGCATTCCTTCGACGACGCCGCGCTGGGCGGCCGCGCGCAGGGTTCTTCGGTGATCGCCCAGAACTGGCTCGATTTGAGCGCCGAGCGCGGACCGTCGAATTTCGACCAGCGCCACTTGGCCACCGCCACCGCGCAGTACACCACCGGCATGGGGCTCGGCGGCGGAACCCTCATGAGCGGCTGGGTGGGCAGGCTGGTCAAAGGGTGGACCTTCGTCACCACCGTGACGGCCGGCAGTGGGTTGCCCACGACGCCCATCTATTCTTCCTATGTGGTCGCGGGCACGGGAGTCACTGGTAGCGTTCGGCCGGATGCCACGGGCACATCGGTCTATTCCCCCGCTTCGGACCGCAATTGGAACCCCGCCGCCTTTCAAGCGCCGGCGCCGGGCCACTGGGGCAATGCCGGAAGAAACTCCCTCGTCGGTCCCGCTCAGTTCTCGCTGAATGCCTCCATGGGACGGTCGTTCAACCGGGTCGACCTGCGGTTTGACGCCACCAACGCCCTCAACCACGTCTCCTATCCCGGTTGGAACAACATCGTCACCAGCGCCCAGTTCGGGCTGCCCATGACTGCCAATGCCATGCGCGTCCTGCAAGCCACATTAAGGGTGAGGTTCTGATATGCCGCGCCACTGCTCAAGGTTATCCGCGTTCCTCCGCATTCATCGGCGGCTAGTGCTTGTATCGGCCCTGGCGTGCGGCCTCCTAGCCCAGCAACCCGCGCCCACGCCCCCAACGCCCGCCAACGGCCCCGCCCGGTTTCAAGCCAATGCGCAATTGGTGGTTGAGACGGTCACGGTCAAGGACAAAAATGGCAAGACCGTCACGGGTCTGACCGCCAAAGACTTCTCCATCACCGAGGATGGCGCGCCGCAGACCGTCGCCTTCTGCGAATTCCAGAGCATGGAAGAGGCTCCCGAGCCGCCCCTGGCGCCCTCTTCCGCGCCCACGCCGGCCGCGCCGCCGGCCACGCCCCCCGCCGCCAAGGTAGACGCCGTCGTGCGCACCGAAATCGCTCCCGAGCGTCCCGGGGATTTGCGCTACCGCGACCGCCGCCTGATGGTTCTGTACTTCGATATGGGCGCCATGCCGCCCCAGGATCAGGTACGCGCGCAGTACGCCGCCATGAAGTTCATCCGCACTCAGATGACTCCCGCGGACCTCATGGCCATCATGTCCTTTTCCGATGGCGTGCACGTCAAACAAGATTTCACCGACAACCGCGAGACCCTCTTGCAAACCGTCGACAAGCTCTTTATTGGAGAAGGTCAGGGCTTCGACCAACTCGCCAACGACGATAGCTCCTCCGATTACGGCACGGCTTTCGGCGAGGACGACGCCGAGTTCAACCTCTTCAACACCGACCGCCAGTTGGCCGCTCTGCAGACCGCCGTCCGCATGCTCGGCGCCCTCAACGAGAAGAAAGTCCTGGTCTACTTCGCCAGCAGCTTGAACCTCAATGGCGTCGATAACCAGGCGCAATTCGCGGCCACCACCAATGAGGCCATTCGCGCCAACGTCGCCGTCTTCACCGTCGACGCGCGCGGCCTGGTGGCGACCGCCCCTCTCGGCGACGCCAGCAAGGGGTCGCCCGGCGGCCTGGGCATGTATTCCGGCGCTTCGGCGCTGGCCTCGGCGGGCAACTTCCAGCGCTCCCAGGACACCATGTATTCGCTGGCCGCGGACACCGGCGGCAAGGCCTTGCTCGACAATAACGACCTCTCCGTGGGCATCCTCAACGCCCAGAAAGCCATCTCCGATTACTACATCGTCGGCTATTACTCGGCCAACACCAACCTGGACGGCAAATTCCGGCGCATCAAGGTCGCTTACGCCGGCGACCCATCCGCCAAACTCGATTACCGCCAGGGTTACTGGGCCAAAAAGCAATTCAGCAAGTTCACCGCCGTCGATAAGGATCGCCAGCTCCAGGATGCGCTCATGCTGGTCGATCCCATCACGGAGATCACCATCGCCTCCGAGGTGGATTACTTCCAGTTGAATTCCGCCGAGTACTTCGTCCCCGTCATATTCAAAATCCCCGGCAGCGAGCTGGCGCTGGCGCGCCGCGGCGGCGCCGAGCACACCGTCATCGATTTCATCGGCGAGTTGAAAGACGACTACAACGTGACCATCAACAACGTGCGCGACAAGGTGGATGTCAAGCTGACCGGCGAGACCGCCGCCCAGTTAGCCCGGCAGCCGGTTCAGTACGACACCGCATTCACCATTCTTCCCGGAACTTACTCGGTGAAGCTGCTTGCCCGAGATGATGAAACCGGCCGCATCGGCACCTACATGACGAAGTTCGTCGTCCCCAACCTGGATAAGGAACAGCAGAGCATCGCCATCAGCTCCGTGGTGTTGAGCGGCCAGCGCGTGGACAAGCGCGACGCCCTGTTCAGCGTCAAGGAGAAGGACAAAGCCGGAACCGTAAACCCGCTCGTCGAGGACGGGGTCGAGTTGGTTCCCAGCGTCACGCGCGTCTTCAGCCGAAGCCGCGATATGTTCGTCTATCTGCAAGCCTACCGGCTCGGCGCCACGCCCGCCCAGCCCCTCGTCGCGTTCGTGACCTTCTATCGCGGCCAGGTCAAGGCGTTTGAGACGCCCCCCCTCGCCGTGACCGAGTCCATGGACAACAAGCTCAAAACGGCCAAGCTCCGCTTCAGCCTTTCGCTCAACAAGCTTCCGCCCGGCAAGTACGATTGCCAGGTGACGGTCCTCGATCCGGCCGGGGAGAAAGCCGCCTTCTGGCAGGCCCCGATCATGCTTGTGCCGTAGCCCGGCCCGCTCAGTGGGTCATCGAATACACGATGTAGTTCACGCCGATTCGAATTCCCAGCGCCGCGTATCGCTCCGGGTAGTCGGGCGCATCCGCCCATTCCCAGGAATCGCCCACGTCCGACTGGAACGTGATCGCCACCATCAACCGGCCGTGGTCGTCGAAGATGCCGCGCCAGTGGTCCGGGCACGGCTCGCACTTCCAACTCCGCCCTCTGGCCACCGACCCTTGGCTGGCCACCTGGTAACGGTCGTCCAGGTCGTAGACCGTATGAAAGATGGGGTTCTTGTCTTCAAGCTCCACCACGTCCCGTTCCGGAAGGACCTTGCGCATGCCGGCCATGAACGACTCCCACTGATCGGGGCCCCAAAAATCGTCCGCCATGAAGAAGCCGCCGCGCAACAGGAACTCGCGTAGCGCGCGCGCCTGCGCGTCGGTCGGATTCCACTGTCCCGTCTGCACCGCGTAGAGCCACGGCCAGTCGTAGACCTCCCCATCGTCCAGATTCACCGGCTGCTCCACCGACCGGACATCGATGCGCGTCAGCCGCCGCACCGCCTGCGCGAAATGCCGGTCCGCCCGCGGGTAGTCCTGGGTCCAGATGGAGTTTCCCTCGGTCCACCGCCCGCCGCCGCCGCGGAAGCCGAATCCGAATCCCGCGCCGTACCCGTTCCGCCGTCCCGCAATGGGCGGATACATCAGCCGCGCGAACGTCCACTCGGATTTGTCCTGCCAATCCGGCGGCAACGGAATCGCGCCCAGCCGGTACTCCACGCCAGGGTATTCCCGGAACGGACGTTGGAAGGCGTACAGCGTTCCCAGCAGCGCCACGCCGGCCAGCGCCGCCGGGAAGATCTTACGGAAAGTCGTCATCCCTTGCCTTCCGTGAGAATATCACCCGCCGCGCTCGCTTGCCGAGGCGCTCTATTCCGGCTTCTTCCGCAGATCCCGGTCGATCCGCAGAATGTAGTCGATGGTCTCCCGGTAGGGAGGTACGCCCTTATAGCGGTCTACTGCGCCCGGTCCCGCGTTGTAGGCGGCCAGCGCATGCCACAGGCCGTAGTTGTAGCGGAGCAGAAGGTCGCGCAGGTAACGCGCCCCGGCGTCCACGTTCTGGGCCGGGTCGTAGGGATTGGCGCTCAGGATCTTCGCCGTCGAGGGCATCAGTTGCATCAATCCCACTGCCCCTTTGGGGGACCGCGCCAGAGGATTCGACGCCGATTCGGCCGCCATCACGCTGCGCACCAACTGCCGCGGCAAGCCGTACTTGTCCGCCGCCGCGTCCGCCAGATCCGCCGGATTCGGCGCCCCGGCTTGCACCGGTGCAACGGCGGGGGCGCTCACAGGCACGGCCGCGGGCGCCGGCGCCGCATATTCCTCCGCCTCGTAGCCGCGCACCTGCCACCCGTCCACCACCATTTCGGCCCCGTCCGCGTACAGCCGCACCTTGGCGCCGTCGAGTTCGTGCCGGTCGACCCGCAGCCGCGAACCGCTGGCGAAGGTCACGTACTCGCCGGCTGCCGCGCTCGCGGCGAAAATTAAGACCAAACAGAGGACTCGCATCGTCTTACATAAGTGTAGACGGATTGCCCCGCCCAGGCGTGCAGGGTATTGCGCAAGGGCCTCTGGACGCCCCTTCGGCCCGATTGTGTCAATGCGACACAGGCCCCGCCCGCCCGGTATACACCCCGCGCACGTACTTTTGCAGAAAAGTTTTGATTCAAAATGAGTTAAAACTCATTGACACTTGGGTGTCCGATTGCTATTTATGGTTGTGAATTGGCGAAGTAACCTTTCAACCTGCCCTCTGCTGCAACAGGCAGGCGGAAGAAGAGTGAGCCGAAGAGACGACGCGCTTGCGGGAGCCGCTGTTCTGCATTAATTTTTGCTCACTAATCTTCCCTTGTTGGTTGCCGCAGAGGGGTTTTTTGTCTGCTTTCCACGCGACCCCTCCGGCCCCTTCCATACGGTCTTATATCGGGTGACAAATGCGCCCGCGGACACGGTTTTACGCGCCCTGAAAACGCGAGAGGGCCCCAAACGGGGCCCTCTCCATCTCCGGAACTGAGTGAACGCGCTAAACCTTAGATACGTTCTCGGCCTGCAGGCCCTTGGGCCCCTGCTTGACCTCGAACTCCACCTCCGTCCCTTCTTCCAGGGAACGGTAGCCGTTCGCCTGGATCGCCGAAAAGTGAACGAACACGTCGTCGCCGCTCTGCCTTTGGATAAATCCATAGCCCTTGGCGGCATTAAACCACTTCACAGTGCCTTTTTCCTTCACTACTTTCTCCTGGTTCATTGTTTACCGCGCTCTGGGTCACCCTGGCGAGGAAAGCGGACTTTCGAGGCTTACGGAGAACTTTCGAGGCGCGGCCAAACAACCTGAACTTCAACCAACCGCGTACGGTATTCTCTCAGATGGCGGCATTATGGTCAAGTCCGGAAAAAAAAGCGACGGCGAAATCGAGTTCATCGAGCGCCTTCGCAAGAGGGTTCTCCCGTCGCTCAATGGCGGAATCGTGTTGGGAATCGGCGACGATTGCGCCATTGTCCGGCCGCCCGGCCGCTCCCAGGACCTGCTCTTCACCACCGACATGCTCGTCGAGGATACCCACTTCCGGCGCCTCACGCACCGCCCCGAAGACGTAGGATGGAAGGCCCTGGCGCGCGCCCTCAGCGACCTGGCCGCCATGGGGGCCGAACCGCGCTTCTGCCTGCTCTCGCTGGCGCTCCCGTCTTGGGCCGGCCAGCCCTGGGTCGATGGATTCTATCGCGGCTTTCTGCGCCTGGCCGAACGCGCCGGCGCTCCGTTGATCGGCGGCGATCTGGCGCGCGCCGAAAAAGCCATGTGCGACGTGGTGGCCTGCGGCGCCGCCCCCCGCGGCCGCGCCTTGCGCCGCGATGGCGCCCGCGCCGGCGACGCCATCTACGTCTCCGGCGCCCTCGGCGGCGCCGCGCTGGGCCTCGCCACCGGCCGCGGCCAAGCCTGGCGCCGCCACTTGCGCCCCGAGCCGCGCCTCGCCCTGGGACGCCGCCTCCGCCGCCTCGGCGCCACTGCCGCCATGGACCTCAGCGACGGCCTCTCGCTCGACCTGCGCCGCCTCTGCCTGGCATCCCATCTCAGCGCCGAGATCTCGCCCCCGCCCGTCTTCCCCGGCGCCACCTTGGAACAAGCCCTCCACGGCGGCGAGGACTACGAACTGCTCTTCACCGCTCCCCCCGGCGCGCGCGTGCCGGCCCGCCACGCTGGCATCCCCATCACCCGCATCGGCGAGATGCGCCCGGGCCGCGCCGGCGCCGTGAAATGGAACGGCGCGCCACTCCCGCCGCTGGGGTGGGACCATCTGCGCTGAGAGTGGGGCGGGCCGGGGTACCCACCGCCTTGGTGGGTCCGCCTGCCTTCTTCGTGGGGAGTCGCGCGCCGGCAAGAAGCCAGCCCAGAACGCCCGCCCCACTCGGTTAGAATAGTATCTTGATCGTCACTCTCACCATCAATCCGGCCATCGACCACATCTTCAATGTCGATCGCCTCGCCTTCGAAGATCGCGCCTACGTCAATTCCAGCGGCGAATCCGCCGGCGGGCGCGGCATCAATTCTTCTTGCGTCATCCATTCCTTCGGCGGCCAAACCATGGCCGTGCTGATCTCCGGCGGCGATTCGGGCAAGCGCCTCGAAGGCCATCTTGCCGGCTGCGGCTTCCCCATTCGCGTCGTCCCCATTCGCAACGACGTGCGCACCAATCTCACCATCACCGATAAACACGGCCTCACCGTCAACCTCAACGAAGCCGGACCGGTGCTGTCGGCGGAGGAGGTGGATCGCGTCGAAGCCGCCGTGCGCGAGACCTTGGGCCAGGCTTCCTGGCTGCTGCTCTGCGGCAGCCTCCCGCCCGGCGTCCCCGTGTCGTTCTATGGCAAGTTGGTGTCCATGGCGCGGCGGAAGAAGGTCAAGACCCTGCTACGCGCCAACGGAGACGCCCTGCGCGAGGGTATCGAGGCGCGCCCCACCGTGGCCGCTCCCAATCAGCAGGAAGCCGAACGCCTGCTGGGCCGCACCCTGCTCACGCGCACGCATTACCTCGAAGCCGCCACCCAGATCCGCGCCATGGGACCGGAATCCGTGGCCCTCTCCCTCGGCGGCCGCGGCGCCGTGGGCGCTTTCGCCAATGGCTTGGTCGAAGCCCTGCCGCCGCGCGTGGACGCCGTCTGCCCCATCGGCGCCGGCGACGCCCTCACCGCCGCCTACGCATGGTCCATGCGCCGCGACGACAACCCCGCCGAAGCCCTTCGCTGGGGCGTGGCTGCCGGCACCGCCTCCGCCCGGCTCCCCGGCATGAGCTTCGCTTCCCTGGCGCAGGCCGAAGAAATCTACCGCAAGGTCGAAATCCGCCGCGTCGAGTAAGCGTCCGGCGCACCCCGGCCCCGCTCTCTTCCCGCCTCCGGCCCTGTATGCGTGTTACACTCCTTTTAGAGATGCTTCCCGACCTGAAGTTGGTGATCCGTCTGCAGGAAGTCGATCATCGTATTACTGATCTCGCTCGCGAGATCGCAGCGTTACCCAAACACGTCGCCGAAATCGAGGCAAAGTTGGTCTCGCACGAGCGCAAGCTCGAAGCCGACCGCGCCGCCCTGGTTGCCAACCAGCAGGAACGCAAGAAATGCGATGGCGACATCCAAACCCAGGACCAAAAAGTCTCCAAGCTGAAAGACCAGATGCTCGAGGCCAAAACCAACGAGCAATACCGGGCCTTCCAGACCGAGATCGATTTCTGTCAAACGGAAATCCGCAAGTCCGAGGACCGCATCCTGGAGCTGATGGGCGAATCCGAATCCCTCGACAAGAACGTGAAGGCGGCCGAGGAGTCCCTGAAAGCCGAAAAGTCCCAGGTTGAGGCCGAAAAGCGGGAGGCGCGCGAACGCACCGCCACCGACGAAAAGAGCGCCCACGAGCTTGCCAAGGAGCGTTCCGCCATCGTCGCTTCCATCACGCCCGCCATCTATCAGCGGTATGAGCGCGTGCGGAAAGCCAAGACGCGGCGAGGCCTGGCCGTGGCTGAAGCTGTCGACGGGCGCTGCACCGCCTGCAATATCGGCATGCGCCTCCAGTTCTTCCAGGACCTGAAGAAAGGCGACCAGATCCTCGCCTGCGAGAGCTGCCAGCGCATTCTCTACTACAATCCGCCGGTGGTGGCCGAAGACCTCGCCGGCGAACCCGCTCCCGCCGCGCGCCAGTAGATTCCCGGCGCGCGGACGCTTTGCCCCTTACTTCCGGTCGCCGATCGTGTACCCGATCCAGACCATCTCCTGCGTCACGAGCTTGCTGCCGAATTGCGCCATGTTCGGTACATAGTGCACGTCGAACTCCGGCCGGAGGTACACGTGGTCGTTCAAGTAGATTTTTACGCCCACGCCGCCGTGCAGATTCAAGTGGTTCGA
>Ga0182027_10013076_pt1 | contig 11610 bp, 8 predicted proteins | sample 712E1DmetaG_FD_121300 | JGI IMG/M metagenome (GOLD analysis project Ga0182027, IMG submission 121300) | Permafrost microbial communities from Stordalen Mire, Sweden - 712E1D metaG (Illumina Assembly) | ecosystem: Environmental > Terrestrial > Soil > Wetlands > Permafrost | place: Sweden...
GTAATCATCTACGGAAAACTTGCCGGTCTTCGCATCGGTTCGTGTTGCTGATATGGAAAGCTTTTGAGAGGAGATTAATGTTTTAATGGAGTACATGGCCTCTTGCATTCCGCCTTCTTCCTCGATGGCCAGGACTTTGTTTTTAAGCGCGTTCGCGTCACGATAGAACAAGCTTTGTCCGGTCACGCGGGTATACTGAATCACGGACTCAGGCGGAACAAGTTTACAAACTGCATTTTGCAGGCTGGTTTTTCCCGCGCCTGGGCGCGAGAGGAACAGGACCGCAAGAGGCGTGTCGATGATCCGCGAAACAGCAGCGAGAAAGCCAAGGAGTTTGTTTTTCTTCTCGCCGATATAGCCTTGAGCATCAAAGCCCGCAAGTATGGTTTGAAACAAATCTTTACTTGCAAGCATTTTCAATGCTTCGGCCCTTTCGGCATCGGTCATCGGTGTGACCGGTGTTGTATTGCCTTTCTCTCGCATGTTCACCCGTTCGGTTTCAAGTGCTGCAATCAGAAGGCCAAGGTCGGCCATGACCGCGCCTTCCTGGGCTTTGAGATACTTGGCGCAGGACTCGGCGAATACTTCGCGGCAACGGCTATTGTATAAGTCAATGGTGTCCACATGGAATGTCGAGGAAGCTTCGGGCGGATTTGCTTTCAAGGTGATCCGTAGGCGTTCAAGGTTGTACGGCGTTAAACCGGTGACGCGGTAGGCGAGAACCGCACCTGTAAAGAAAAGTCCCTCAGTAGTGCGGGACAGTCTGCAAATTTGTTCTGGTGGTGCTTGGGCTGAACTTTGTTGGGCCATGGGAAACGCTCCTTTGTTCGGGGAAGTGGCTTTCAAAACCGGAACGCGAGGCAAGCGCCTTGTCCATCCGGTCGCGGATCATGTTCATACTTTCCCGAAAGAGCTTGATATCCAATGACACCTTTCCCGCGCGAAACGCTTCCCGTAGTTCCTGGGCATGCTCGCCTGTAAACACGAACGACACACGGCGGCGGTCGTTGCGCTCGACATGATCGAGCGAACAGCCTACGCAGTGAAGAAAGCTTGCAAGGAAAATGTCATTCGTGACAATTGCGGGTGCGTCTGCGGTGAGATATTTTTTAGACATCGTGCAACCCTTTCGGGGGTTTGCTTGGTGGCCGGACGATCCTACTTTTGCGGGGAAGATCGTTTCGGCCTTTTTTATTGGCTTAAGAAAAAGCTGTCAAGTGCATTCTTAATTATTAAAAGTAGCAAATGCTTGCACTAAGACGCAAGTGCTTTGTTATTTTTATTTTATGACTATAAAACATGGCCCTGAAAAGGGAACTAAATATATCGGAACAAATCAGCATCACTTCGGGAAGATGTTGGCAACGCTACGCCGTAAAAAAGGATTAACGCAGATTGAACTTGCTGGAAAATCCGGCGTATCCAAAAGAGCGATTACTTACTACGAACGCGAAACAAAAAATCCATCAGTCGCAGTATTGAACAAATTGGCCACTGCTCTTGAAGTTCCGGTCGAGAAATTCTTATATAAAAATACAGAATCCATTGCTCTTGACCGAAGCTTAAGTAAACGATTTGAAGTTGCACAACACTTGCCGTCCACTGCACGGAATGACATTAAACGATATATTGACAATGTAGCGAAGGCATACGGAGCAAGCGAAGACGAAGAAAAACAAGGTAGCCGCTTCGCGGAACATTGATAACCTGCCCCGCTGCGCACAGACCCGACGCATGCGGCCGCCCCCTCGCCGCAGGTTTCCCCTTGCAAACCCTTTCCGATGCACTCCCCGTTTGTGGTAAGGGTGCCTTATTATTATGCAAGGGGCAACCCGCTCTAATAGGGGGCTACGTCTACGGGTTCACCCCAAGCCGCACACGCCTTGTTTCCGTCCTGTAAACTTCGCACGTCCGGCTTTTCCCTCTCCCGTATCCGTGCCGCATGCCGGGCGTGTCCGGCCCGTGGATCCCAATTTCCCACGGCTAAAGGTGCGAAACGCACTCCGGCCACGGTGCACAGCATCCCGCCCGTGCAGCCCTGAAGGGCTTCCCATTTGGATAAAAAAAAGTTTTTTAGTCTCGCCCCGGCAGGCTCAAAATTCCCGGCGGCAGCGGTCACTTGTGGTATGCGCTTCGTGGCGGTTTACCGACACTTCGCTGATGCGGTATTGTTTTTTTTATGCCGTAGGCCGTCGTACATCACCGCTCGCATTGTGTCTTGTCGTGTCCTGCGGCACTCCGTCACAATCGCTCGGGTATGCGGTTGTAAATGCCTCGATGTCTGAACTTTGGGCCTGCGGCTATACCCGGCCCGCCCTTTATTGTAGAATCAATATGGTTCCCGTCCGCCCCTAGAAAGGGGCTCCCAATTAAACCAATTTACAAGCAGGAGGTTTTATGAACGTAGCTTTTTTCCCAAATGTGAGACTATACTTTTTTGGTTTTCTTATGGCCATTCTAATGGCACATCCTAAATCTGATTTGTTAGCTAGTATGATGCTTGCGTCTGTTTTTACCTGGTTCGTCTTACATGGTCGGTATCTTTTCACGCGATTTACAAAAGATTTTCAACTCATGAAAAAAGATATTGTTAGCCTGTTTGAATAGCTTTTTAACAGGCCTAAAATAGTTCGTTTCTAATTGTAAATATGGCTTTGAGGCGGTAGGTATGTGTGTTCTATCGCCTTAAAAGGCGTTTCGGATAATACGTCTTATATGATGTAAAATGGTTCTTTGGCTCTCAGGTAATTATCATGAACATTTCGAGAGCCGTTTCACCAGCTCAATGAAAAATTCCGTCTGCATCAAATGTTTTGGCATTACATGATACGGCTCAGGCCCGCCGATTAGTTTTTCCGTTTCCGAAGAAATGATTATTCCGGGAATATTCGGGAACGTTTTCGATATCTCTGTTAGCAACTGCATGCCGTTCATTTCAGGCATGTTGTAATCGCTGATAATAAGTGACGGCTTGCCGTTGCATTGCATGGCCTCGATTGCCTTAAGCGGTTCCGTAAAGGGTACAACATTTGTTATGCCTGCTTCTTCCAAAATGTCATTCAACAGAATTAATACGATTTGCATATCGTCTATGATGACGATTTTTCCGCCTGTACACGTATCCATAAAAGTCTCCTTTGGGGTAAGGATGTGTTTGCAAAACATTGTACTTTGTTGCAAAAAGCAACGGCAGGAATGCAGTGGTGGGAAATAAAAAAAGGCCCTGCCGTCAAGTCAGTTGATCCGCCAGGAAGAACTGCAAGGGTGTACTGAAACACCGCCTTGAACAGCAGAACCAATAAGGCTCTGTGTTAAGGTGTTTCAGTACACAAACTATAAATAAATATTTACAGCAAAAGGCGCGATTGAATCGCGTCTTTCCCCGTAGTTCTTCCTGGCTGATTTTAAAATAGTTTATGGCGCGATAATGATAATGTTTTGTAAAGAAATTTATTTGCAATGGGGAGCCTGGAGGCGGATGGGAGCAACCGCATAAAGGCCGAACGGGGCGGGCGGTGATCGCCGCAGGCCCAAAGCTCAGAAATAGAAATCCATTTACGACCGCAGCCCCACGCCTTGCGTGGGGTGATGTGCGGCGGACGGAGGCATTAAAAACAATACCGCATCAGCGAAGTGTCGGTAATACGCCACGAAGCGTTTTCCTTGATTGCCCGAAGCCGTACGTGGTTTAATGGCTTTGCCACGGCGAGACTATCAAATGAAAGCGAAGCGCTCTTGTAATGCGCCGCTGTGCCGGGACGCGCAACCAGCCGCAAGGCTGCCGCGAGTAGGTTACATAACACCGCTTAACCGACAGCGGCTAATCTTAAAAGTATTTAATCCGATGTGTGAAGGCAGGAAGCCGCAACGGACGGGTAAGCCGTGTTATGTAATAGCGGTGAACAGGACGTTTACAAGCGGCTACGCGCAATGTTGCGGTGACCGGCGCGCGGCGCATCGGTCTTCGGCGGCGGCTTCAGCCGATCCGCCCGTCGGTCTTTGGTCACCAAAATAAAAAAGCGCTGCCGCCCTCTCCTCGGCACGGCGACGCTTCGAAGTCCCTGCCGAGGGACAACGCTGGACTATCAAAAAGAAACGGCGCGGTTTCTTCATGAAGTCTTGGTTGATTAAATTAATTTCATGACCAGAATTCCTGCATCATTTTTTCAACAAGTGTATTGGTTTTTTTGAGCATTTCTTCGCACGGTATCCCATGGAAATCAATATTTCCAGGTAAATAATTTACGTCCCATAAACAGTATTTCGTCACAAGCAAAAGCTCATCCGCAAAGAGAATCGATTCACGGATTGCCCTTATTTCATCGGTCAGTTCATGCGGATTGGTCGAGTCTTTTATCGATTCAATGATTGCGCTGGGAAGGTTCCATCTGAGGCCGATCATGTGGCCAATGTCTCTATGAGAAATACCTATAACGGTTTTGAAAAGATTGTATAATGATAACCGTTCCGTTTCTTTGTGAAAAAGTATTTGGTCGAATTCATCGGGAGTGAATTGCCGAATTGCAAGAACGCCGATATCTCTAATAAGTGCCGCCGCATAGGAAATATCCGGGTTGCAGGATTTCTTAAAAGCGGCGTATTTTGATGCGAGAATTGCCCCGGCCAGGGTATGCTTCCAGAAATCAATTTCAGAAAATTTATCAGAAGCGCAATTCCCTTTGAATATGCCCAGCATCTCGACCGCAAAGAGCAGCTTTTTAATATTGTCGGTTCCCAGGTGTATCACCGCTTGTTTTATGGTTTTTATTCGTTGTCCTCGTGTAAAATGAACGCTGTTTGCGGTCTTAAGAATTAATGCCGAAACAGTAGCGTCTTGCGCAATATCCGAACCGATTTCATTGATACCGATATTCTGATTGTCGGATTTTTCGAGCAGTTTGAGAATGATAGTATGGGGCGTTCCTATGTGCTCGATATTCAGGATGATTTTCTGTAAAGTTATATCGCTTCTTATCATCGATTATTAGGTTTCTATGAGATTTTATGAATGAAATAAGAAAGGCCTTTCTTATAACTTAAATTATAGAAAGGCCCTTTGAAAAGAAGAAAATTAATTTTTAACTGAAGGAATAGAACCTATGTTGGCCAAAGCTGTTTCGTCATGTGGGTCTAAAATAAGCGCTTGACGAAATTTCTTTTCAGCATCTGCAAACCGTTGTTCTTTGAAATAAATTAACCCTAAGTTAGAATAGGGTATACTTTTCTTGGGTCTAAGTTCTATGGCTTTTAGTAGGGTGCTTTCGGCTTTTTCATTCATTCCGTTTTGAAAATAGAGTATTCCGAGATCGCTATAAACATCGGCAAATTTTGGCGTGATTGAAATTGCTTTTTCGCATAGTTCTATTGCAGCGGGAATGTTCCCTTGCATGCGGCGAACCATAGACAAGTTGAATATTGCCCTATCATAATTATTGTTAATTGCAATTGCTGCATTAAGATGTCGCTCTGCTTCTCTTAGATTTCCTTGTTTTCCATATTCTATGCCCATCATGTTTTCGGCAATCTGGTTTCGTGAAGTGACTTCCCCTGCATGGCTAAAAAGCGTGAAATTAGTTTTCCACAATGAAATCTGGTTTTCCGCCACAATAGACAGAATAATAATAGCAGCTATACAGATTCCTGCGCCGATGCGTTTTGCTTCTGTAGACTTTCGAAAAAATTGTTCCCCGGTCCACAATATCATAATCAGAAGACCGATCATCGGTACATACATATAACGGTCTGCGTGTGATTGAATTCCTACTTGAACAATTCCCAGAACAGGCAAAAGTGTAACAAGAAACCATGACCATCCAAAAATAAGAAACGGATATTTTTTCCAGTAAACAAGGGCCGATATTCCGACAATTATTATTCCCCAAACAGTTGCTACGCCATAGGAAATTGAAAGCCCCGGATGAGGATAAAAAACAGAAAGACCGAAAGGTATTAGTGTGGCCAGCAAATATTGACCAATAGAAATAAATGCATTCGCAATCCTTACCGGTAATGGAAATCCATTTTCAGCGCCACCCATGGCACCGGCCTGTTTCTGAACAATAACCGTTATTATACAGAAGGCCAGCGATAGTGTGAAAAACGGGATCTTTTCAATGATGATTTTTCGCAGAATGTTTTTATTAAGATTTTTTAACCTTTCGAGCGGCCAGAAGTCGAGCAGCAAGATAGTAACCGGAAAAGCCACGAGCATCGGTTTGGCGAGCAAGCCGATAATGCAACACCCGATTGAAAAAGCATACCACCGCCAATTATTGCGCTTTACAAAATGAATATATCCAAGCATTCCCGCAAACCAGAAAAATGTGCTTAAAACGTTTTTACGTTCCGAAACCCATGCGACTGATTCGACATTGAGCGGATGCACTGCAAAGATAATGGCAACGAAACAGCTTCGCCAGAAAGCACCGGTTCCGGCAACAAGCAGCATAAATAATAGAATTGAATTTGCTGCATGGAATAGGGCGTTAACAATATGGAAACTTCCGGGATTATTTCCAAAGAGAGAGATGTCAGCCATATGACTGAGTAGTGTTAGTGGGTGCCAGTTACAAGCGACAATAGCGCTCATTGCTTCAGCAATGCCTTGCGGCGTCAACCCTGATAGAACCAGGTCATTGTTTTTTATATATTCCTGATCATCATATTCGATGAGACCGAAAGACCCTGTTGGAATATAAAGCGTAAAAGCCAATATTCCAATGAGTGCTGCAATGAGAAAAAATTGTCCGTTACTGAATTTCTTTTTAGTAATTGTTTTTGTCGCAACAACTGGTTTGGTGTTTTGGTTTTTCTGTTTTCCGGTTTTATGTTTACTCATTCAATTATCCTTATTTTAATCAATATTCAATTTCGTAATAATCTCACAGAGAATCCCCAATTGTTGTACATGTCGTTTCTGTAAAGATTTTCATAAAGGTTGTACAAGTAGCAATAATAAGCACCTGCATATCCGGCATTCGTGGTGCTCCACCAATTCACAATAATACCGGCCAAGGAAAATATTCCTGCACCTTCACGTTGTCCTGCCGGAAGTCCTGTAAATCCGCTTTTGTTGTTCCCTGATAAATTATTACCAACAATTCCGACTGCTGAATTTGCTGTTGACCAATCCGTTTTAGCAGCCATGGACTTTCCTATTTTATTTCCCGTTGTTGTGAGGTCCCAGTTATACCCGTTAGCAATTAGGTAATTTTGTAATGTATCCCATTCATCCTTTGATGGTACATGCCATCCTGCAGGAGCTAGTTTCCCCGTATTGATAGCATACCAATTATAGAGCGCGCCAAATTTATTTATGGTGTCGCCATTTGTGGTGTTATTGTAATAGCAATAACCTTCCGAAGTACAATTTGCCCATGCCGCGCTATCAGTTATCAAAGTAATCGGCGTATTATCATTATATTTTGTCGCTTTAAAATTCTGTTTCATCCAGATTTGATTTCCGATTTTTACAGTGTCATAGATATTTCCGTTAATGTCCTTTATAATCCATTTAGCATACAGAGTAAAACTGAACGTTATAGACGATGAAAAGTTGTATTTGTTCGTAAAGTTTGCATCAGTATACCATCCGTCAACGATAAAACCGGTCATTGTTGTTGTCGGTGCTGTTCCAATAGTTTTTCCGTACTGTATTGGTAAGTTGGCTATAGTAGATCCACCGTTGCAAACAAATTTGATGGTATCCATGATCGCCGTAAAATTAGCCTGTACCGTTGCATTGGCATTTGTTAATGTCGCCGTTGTGGAGGAATTCGTTGTATTTCCTATAGTGACAGTGCCCGAAGTTATTGTCCAATTCACAAATTGGTATCCACTTGCCGGCGTGGCTGAAATGTTTTTTACTGTACCATAATTGCCATCTCCACCGCCGGTGGCATTGCCATTTCCATTGCTTGTAACAGTTAGCGTATAAGGGATGATTGTGAAATTTGCCGTGACACTGGCGTCACCATTGAGCTTTACTGTCGTGGAATCGCTCGATAATGATTTTACCAGTGCGGGCCCGCTTACGCTCCAATTGGCAAAAGAGTAACCGATGGCGGGTTTTGCCGTAATTGTTGTTGCTGCGCCCGTATCGACATCAACGGTACCCGGGGCCGGGTTTGTTGTGCCGTTTCCGGTTTTTATGATGGTAAGTACATATGTTTTTATTGTCCATTTTGCATAGAGCACCACGGCTGATTTTCCCATTGTATAACTTGATCCGTCATAATAGGCAATCGGGCCGTCGGGTACTATTGTCCAGCCGGTAAAGGTATATCCTGTTCTCGTATAGGCATTTAAAGAAAGGTTGGCTGTTGCGCCAGGTAGCATTGTCTGCTGGGCCATAGTTCCACTACCTTGATTAGGGTCAAAAGTGATTTTGAAACTATCCGGCTTAAAGTTGGCGGTTACGGTTGCATTACCGTTAAGCCTTATCCTGGTTGCTGCGTTGGTTGAATTGGCTATAGTAGCATTGATACTGCTTGACGTCCAATTGACAAATGAATTTCCTTGGCTTGCAGTGGCTGTTACTGCCGTATCCGCGCTTGAGTCCACTTGTGCGCTTGTGGATGGGGTTGTTGTTCCATTGCCTATAGTATTTAGAGTCAGCGTAAATTTCTTTGGGATAATTTTTGGAACTTGAACAACAGTGATAATTGCCTTCAGTGTATCGTGCAAAGGCGGTATTCCGTTATCAACAGTTGTAAATATTACTGAATCTTTCCGTATGGTATCTGATCCAAGAAATCCGGTTGGCGGAAGCCATGTAAAAATTGAATCCTTAAAAGCATAGCCTTGAGGCGCATTTAAAATAGTTATGGGATGAGATTGTCCCGAATCCGGATCGGTAACCGAAATTGTGAGTGTACAGATTTCTGCCGTGGTTATGGTTTTCAGCCCTGATGTTTTAAGCGTAGGCTTATGATTAGAAGGAAAAACTATCCCGGAAACTGTAATGGCTATTGTCTGCGTATCGCTCATTATTGGTATACCATTGTCCGCAACAGTAAACGTCACGGAGTCAATGCCTGTGTCTGCGGCTGTCGGCTTCCAGATAAAAACCTGATTTGAAAATGTATACCCTTGAGGCCCTTTTAAAACTTTATAGGTTAGAGTTTGGTTTGAATCTGCATGGTTTGCAGAAACAGACAAAGTACAGATTTCCGTTAGTGATATGGCTTTTTTTCCTGCAATGATTAGTGTAGGCTTGTGGTTTACGGGAATGACAATACCAGAAACTGCCAATGCAATTGTCTGTGTGTCCGCCATTATGGGTGTGCCATTGTCCGCAACTGTAAACGTCACGGAGTCAATGCCTGTGTCGGCGGCCGTGGGTTTCCAGGTGAAAATCTGGTTTGCAAATCCATATCCGCTTGGACCTTTTAATACTTGGTATGAATGCGCCTGTGCTGCGTCTGAATCATTCGCAGACACAAAAAGCGTGCAGGCTTCCGCCGTGGTTATTGATTTTCGTCCGGTAATGATAAGTGTTGGTTTGTGGTTGATAGGTAAAACCGGTCGGGCAATTACCGTGATAGTTGCGGAAGCTGTCGGTTTATTTCCGCCTGCAACAAAGCCCGTTGCCGTGATTGTTCTTGTGCCTTCACTCTTAAAAGTGTAGTCATACCACGCAGTGTCGTCTTTAATGTCGGCTTTTTTCCGAATGAAAAAAGTATCTAAATTCTGAATTGTTTTACCAATTGTAATAATTACCGAATCGAAATAACCTGGCATGAAATAACTAATACCGATACTGACTTTATTTCCTGCGGTGTCCGTAATGGTCGAATCACTTGTAAATTTTGCGGATGATTCAAGGTGAAGAAATACCTGTGCTTTGTCCTGGGTGAAAGGGTTAGTGAGGTTGCTTGTGCAGGTGAAAATGATGGCAACCAAACAGACCGAGAATAAAAACTTTATTAATTTCATCCAATTATTTTCCTTTTGGTGCTTCCATGAGCCAATGCTTTTTTATGATTGGTCCGTTGCCGATTCGGTATTCGATGAGGCGGTTTGCCGTTGTTGGGTATATTTGCCCAATTAAGCCAATTCCCTTTTTAAACAGATAGGAAGATTGTTCGTTTTTGCTTTGCCATTTTGGAATTAGTAACATTAAACTGTCTGAACTGCCTTTTTCGTAAACAAGCGGATTTTCTTTTATTCCATATTCGTAAACAGTATCGTCAGATGTTGGATGCGTCTTCCATAAAATTGACTCAAGTATAAGACTGTCCTTTTTTTTCATTGTTTCATAAATACTTCCTACTTTGTCAATAAACCATTCGTATTCGATCGCTTTTTTACTGCTGCTAATCTTATGTTTAATAGTAACATGGTAACCGCCATTATATTGAGAAACGTTTTTTACAGAATCGGTTTTTGTACTAAAAGGATTCATGCCGCCTTCTTGTGCGGCAATTTCCGCTTCTCTACTAAAAAAAGTGTCTTGAGTTACCCAATAAGAGCCGGGAATTAATGGGAAAAAAGAATTCTTCAAATCATTAATTTGTGCCGAAGATGTGCTGAAATTAAAGAAGATATTTAAAAGCACTATCGGAATTGTTAATCTAATCAAATTCAAAATGGCCACAATTATTATTCTCCCTTGTAATGTTTCGTATTGTTCCATTAAATTCTATTGAATACCAGAGCAAGGCGCGAATCCGGGCTGTCACATCGGCAAGTTGCGAATCTGCAGCTTTTCCAAATTCATGCTTGCTCTTTCCCGGTAATGCTACTTCATTACTGCTAACTGCTTCACAAATTTGGCGATGCATTTCAATGTCAGCATCTTTAATCTCATTTTCAGTCATTGTTGCTTGCTGCAATTTTGTGTATTTTAACCAAACATCTTTACCGAACTTATCAGAAATATCTTGTTGAAAGGATTTATACTTTGTTTGTAACTGTTGCCTTTGTGATTCCGTACTCCGGTAACCCGATTCCATCCTTGCACCATCCGGCAGATAGGGGCTAACCTCATTCCAGGCTTTCATGACATTTGCCCAAGCCTTTTTTGCCGTTTCATCAGTGCCGTTCAATGCATCGTTCTTTCTCTTTTCAATTGATGCTTCCAAGGGTTTTATATCAGTCTTTTTTGGTGGGTCGTATTTTTTTGCGGATGCTCCGAACAAAGTTTTTTCTGTTTTTCCGCCTTTGTCAATTTTGCCGTCTACAGTTACTATACCATGCGGTATTTCTTTATGCTGTGCCTGAAAAAACTTAATTGCCTTTATATCTTCCGGTGCCAATGTTTCACTTTCATCTTTCACCGGATACCCAAGTTCTTTAAGCCGTTTTTTGACTTTGGAGATATCTTTAGGAATATTCTTGCCTTTTAATCCGACGCTGTCCGTTAAATCTTCTTGTTTTTGCTGGGTCGGTTTTTTATTCTTATTCTCCCAAAATTCCAGAAACGCCAGTTCTTCAGGGCTCATCGGAATTTTTAAAATTTCTTCCAGCTCCTGTCGATTTTTATCATCCTTCATTCCCTCTGTAGTAAAGCTCGGCCATTCGCCTTTGAAGATCCGGTTGCCCTGGACATATTTCCATTCGATCCAATGATAACGAAAAACGATTTTTGCAAGGTGGCCGTATTTTTCA
>Ga0182027_10013077_pt1 | contig 11610 bp, 9 predicted proteins | sample 712E1DmetaG_FD_121300 | JGI IMG/M metagenome (GOLD analysis project Ga0182027, IMG submission 121300) | Permafrost microbial communities from Stordalen Mire, Sweden - 712E1D metaG (Illumina Assembly) | ecosystem: Environmental > Terrestrial > Soil > Wetlands > Permafrost | place: Sweden...
CAGCGCCGGCGCCGTCGACGGCGGCCTACTCTATCGCCTCAGCGAAGAGCATGCCTGGAACCTGGGGCTGGCCGCGGCGAACGTCGGTTTCGCGTCGAAATTTGCGGATGCGGCCGTGAAGCTCCCGGCGTCCCTTCGCGCCGGAATATCCGGTCAACCGTTCTCGCAATGGCTGTTGTCCACGGATTACATTAAGCGGGTGGACACCAAAGGGGAACTCGATGCGGGTGCGGAAGTGACTCCCCGGCGTTTTTTCGCTCTGCGGGTCGGATACCGTTATGCGTTGACGAGCACGGATCTTGGGGGATTAGCGAATTTCAGCGCCGGAATCGGGCTGCGGTTTAAACAGCTGTCGTTTGATTACGCCTACATTCCGCTCGGCGACCTCGGGACCACCCATCGCATCAGCGTCAATTACCGGTTCCAGCCGCCGGACGATTTGTCGTCATTGCGAGGAACGAAGTGACGAAGCAATCTATCTGGACAGATTGCTTCGCTTCGCTCGCAATGACTACCTGAGCAGCAGGAAGTGCCAGTAGGGCATAAAGTCGGAAATTCTGACTTCGGTAAAATCGCTTTTTAATTCCCTGATCTGCGCCCGCGACACTCGCTGCTCGATGCGCGTAAAGAACCGATCATAAACGTCCTGCTGGATCCGCTTGAGTCCTTTGTTCCGGTAAAATTCATAAAGAGGGACATAGCGGCCCAGGCCGAAGGGGCTCAAGAGAGCTCCAAGGCCGATGAGGGGGTAATAAAGGAATAGCGCCCCGAACAATGAAAAGAGATGGCGGAAAAGGGGACTGCGGATGCGCGCCAGGAGAGTTCGGATGGCCGTAACTGAAGCGAGAATCACTCGGAAATAAAAAGGCCGGTTATCCAAGGCGTAGTAAAGGAAGATGAGGAGCCGCGGGGCATATTTCTTCAGGTTTTTAACGGCGTCGAGGCACGGAACTGGCAGATGGTGGAGGACCCCCAGACATAGGATAAAGTCCGCGAAGTCGGCGGCAAAAGGCAGCTGCGTGATATCCCCCTTAAAAAAGAGACAGTGATTCGCTTCTCGGAGATTCTGACGCGCCACGTGGATGGCTTCCGAGAAATCGACCAGGACCAGTTCGCGGCACCGGTCTTTGAGAAAATAGCTCCAGCGCCCGCTGCCGCAGCCCAGGTCGCAGACCCTCGCCTCCTTCAGCGATGAAAGGTCGACGAGATCAAAATACTGCGCAAACTCGACGGCATGTTCCGGGAGAATGTCTCGGTGTTCCTGCCATTCGGCGCCAAAGGTATATTGAATGTCTCCGGCAAACGGAGCGGAGGGAGCGCTTTCCAGCGACTGAAGAAGGATGACGTCATCCTGAATCGGATACTGACGGTTGCCGACCCGAAGGGACTTCTCCTTCAATTCCAGGTCGGCGCTTCCAAATATCTTTTGAAGCGATTCGATTTTATCTGTATAGTACATACTGTTTTGATGAGTCCTTATCAGACCATATGACCATTCGCGAGTCAATTCCAGGGAGGGACCCGTTGTCGTGGATCGAGTAACCGCGCGGATTTCCAGCCGTTACCTGAGCTATGCGCTGCCGTTCCTGTATATGCTCACGTCAATCGCGTTTTATCTGCATACCTACGATTCGGCCCAGGTCAAAATCACGCTGGTCCAGATGGGCGGCGTCGTCCTGGCGGGGTTCTGGTACGTGAGTCTCGCCTGCGACTGGGAAAAACAATGGGACGAGTATGCGCCCGTCGCGCTCCCGCTTCTGGTGTGTCTGGCCTCCGGGATCCTTTCTTTCTCGCACGCGGCCTACCGGGGGCCCAGTCTCGATGAGTTTCTGAGGCGCGTGTTTTATATTCATTTCGCGCTGATTGCGCTCCGCGAACTGAATACGGTCGCACGCATCCGCCGGTTGCTCCTCTATCTTTTGATTGCCGTGGCCGTTGCGGCGCTCTACGGCCTCTTGCAGTTTCTCGACATTGAATTCTACCCGGGTCAGCAGCTGCCCGGGCTGGACCCTTTTGTCTGGCGCCAGGCCTTCGGCACGAAGATCTTTTCCACCTTCGGCAACCCCAACTTCTTCGGAAACTTCCTTGTCATCCTGACTCCGATCACCCTGGCGCTCATGCTCAAGCGCAATTCGGACAGGCCCGGCTCCGTCATGCTGTTTGCGATCTCCTCTTTGGTCGTGTCCGCCTTTCTGTGGCATGCCGACCAGTTTATGAGCATCGTCCATATGGGGACCTGGAGTACCACGGTCTTTACTCTGGTGCTGGCCGCGTACTCGTTTTACTCGATGGTCCGATTTTCCTTCCTTGGTTTTTTACAGTTCGTGATCACGTTGTGCATCGTCGTGACCGAGTCCAAGGGGTCCTGGATCGGATATACGGCGGGATTTGTTTCTTTCTTGATGCTGGTCCTGTATTTCTTTTCGCAATTTCAGTCGGAACGCATGCGCCGGATCATCCGCCGCGCCGCAATCGGCACCTTGATCTTTTCGATGGTCAGCGTGGGGATCTACTCGCGCATGCGCATGACCTCCATCCGGTTCCGCGTGGCGACCTGGGTGTCGACCTGGGAAATGGCGCTCATGCACCCGGTCTGGGGAAACGGGATCGGCAGTTTCCGGATCATTTATCCGGCGGTCCGGCGGCCGCAGATATTCCACATTGAGGGCAAACACAACACCGAAACCGACCATTCCGAAAACGAGTATTGGGAAGTTCTTCAGGATGAAGGCGTCATCGGGTTCGGCATTTTTCTCTGGATGATCGCGACGTTCTCCGCTCTCGGGCTCAAAGCCCTCAACCGTTTCACCGAAGGCTATTCCATCCGGGACCCGGTGACTGGAAAGCGAAGGACCGTTCAGGACCCGAGGGCCTTTTACATGCTGGGGGTCCTGGCGGCTTTCTGGGGCATGCTGATGCACAATTTCATGGACGTAAGCCTGCGTTTTGTGTCCTCAGGAATTTTCCTCTGGCTTCTGGCGGGCGTCATCGGCGCCATGGTGGTCCACGACCCCATGCCGGAGTCCGACAGCCAGTTGCCGACCGTCCCGGAATCGGAGGCCCCCGCGGCCGCACCGCATCCTCAACCGTTTCTGATTGCCGGACAGGTCTCCTGCGCGCTCATTTTCGGCTATCTGACGTGGATCGTCCTGCGCGAATTTAATGACGCGCAAGGGTTGTTTCCCGCCGCGTTCGGAGAACAGATCCTCTGGCTGATCGCCTGGGCCGCGCTTCTGGCGACGCTGGCCGGATTCTGGTACGGCCTCGTCGTGGTCTGTCGATCGCTTAAGCAGGTCTACGGGTTCGCCATCCTTATTCTTGTGATGGCCTGGCCGCTGAAGACCTTCTGGGGTTATTTTATGGCCGATGTGTTCCATAACCGGGGGATCTTTTATTCGAAACAGGGCAAATGGGAAGACGCCATCAACTCCTATCACAAAGTCGTGGAGCTCAATCCCAATTACATCATGGCCTACTATTTTCTGGGCAACGTCTATACGGACCGCTGGGGTCCCGGTGACATCGAGCGGGCGATGCAGGAATATAAACGTGTTTGGGCGATCGCGCCCAACTATGTTCAAACTCACCATCAGGCGGGGCTTGTTTATTTGAAGAAAGGCCAGGATGAGCGGAGTCAGGGACACCTGGACCAGGCGGAGGCGGATTGGAACCAGGCGCTGTATTATTTCCAGAAGTATCACGATATCGACCCGGTCTTTGAGCCTAACTATTCGCGCATGGGATGGGTCCATCTGCAATTGGCGGAACTCGAAGAAATGAAGCATCACCCTGAAGAGGTGGCTAAGCATCGCGCCGCGGCTGAGAAGGCCTATGAGGAATCCCTGTATGCCTGGGTCTGCCGAGCTCCGGAAAACGACGTCCTTCATGAGAACTGGAACGCGACACACAGGCACTTTTCCAGCGAGATGTTTGAAAACCTGGGCAACGTCCGCTTTATCAGCGGAAATCTTCCGGGCGCCGCGCGGGCGTACAATCTCAGTTTGTGGCAGGATCCCAAAAACACCCATGCCATGAAAAATCTTGCCACGGTATCGTCCAAGCTTGGCCGTCAGGGAGAAGCGATCCAGTTGTGGAACCGGCTTCGCCAGCTGGCCCCGCAAGACCCCGATGTGCAACGCGTCTTTCATGCAAACCTCCCGGCCCATCCGTAGCCTTCTTTATTTCGTCTTCGCGGTCTGTCCGCTGCTTTTCTTCACGGACCTCACGCGCAATCCCTATTACACCCAGATCGCGCTGTTCAATGTACTGATGCCGCTGATCTGGCTGGTCTGGCTGATCGACGCCTGGAAAGCGGGAGAGCTGACGTGGGTGAGCGCTCCTTTTGACTCCGCACTGTGCACGCTCGTCGCGGTGTCGCTTCTGAGCTGGGGACTGTCCTTCGTCGCGCACCCGGCTTTTCTTAAGCCCATTTACAGTGAAGGGAGCAAAGCCGCCATTTTCCTCGTGGTCAATGTCGCTCTCGTGTATGCCTGCGCGCTGCAGGCCTGCCTGCCGTCAGGCAGGTCTGACGTGCCGGCAGGCAAGGTCCAGGACGCGTCTTTGGCCCGGACTCTTCTCTGGATCACTTACGCGGTCAGTTTCGTCGCCGCGCTGTATGGGATCATGCAGTATTTCGGAGTTGAGCTCATCTGGCCGAACAATTTAAACCCCTACGGCAGCCGTCCGGTATCGACCTTCGGCAATCCGAATTTCATGTCCTCCTATCTTGTGGTCGTCCTTCCGGTGATGGCGATGGATTATCTCTACAAAGCGACGGGCTGCCCCCGCTCCATCCTGTTCATGGTGATCGGAATGAGCGTCGCGGCTCTGCTTTCCACGCTGACCCGTTCGTCCTGGGCGGGATTTTTCGTCGGGATGCTCTTTGTCGCCTGGGGATCCCGGTCCAAAGACGCCGGGTCATCGCGGATCAAGACGTTGTTGTGGGTCGCCCTTCTGGTCCTGGTCTTTACCTGGCCGCACGGGGGGAAAGGGTACAGCGCGACGGTCGTCGAACGGCTGATGGAAGCGAAAAAGGCCACCCAGGAAAATTACGCTTCCGCCTATCAGCGTTTCCTCATCTGGCTGTCCGCCTGGGGCATGGTGCAGGACCACCCCTTCCTTGGAAAGGGGTGGGGATGCTTTGAACTCTTTTATCCGTTCTATCAGGGGCCAGTTCTTCTCGAGAAGGGCTTGAATCTGCGCACCCATGCCAACAACGCCCATAACGAGATCCTTGAATATTGGTCTCAAATCGGAACGATCGGCCTTGGAATCGCGCTCTGGATGTGGGCGGTCTTTTTCCGGCTCGGAACGTCGATGGCTAAGCGTTTAACGGGATCATCGAAAGTTCTTCTATGGGGATTTATGGGCGGCATTGCGGGCATGCTGGTCGATAATCTGCTGAATGTGTCGATCTTTTTCTGCATCCCAGCCTTTATTTTCTGGTGGTGGGTGGGCAGCGCGATGGCACTCAATCCGGCCGTGGTCGTCAAGCGAATCGACCTGCATGCCGTCTGGAAAAAAGCCGGCATTGTCCTGGCCTCGGTAGGATTGATTTGTCTCATGGCGCGGTCTTTTTGTCTCTGGGCGGGGGAAGTGAATTTTTTTAAGGGTTTTAAATTGTCCAAAGGGGGTGTTGACCTGATTTCCGCAAGCCGGTGCCTCGAACGCGCCTACGAGTGGCATCATCTGGAAGTGAATAACAATTACGAATTGGGAAATGTCTTTGCGCGGCTGGGGGACAAGCCCAAGGCGCTCTGGATGTATCAACGCGCCATCGACGCTAACGCCGGCTACGACGAAATCTATTTCAACCGGGCGACGATGCTCATGCAGATGGGCCGAGAGGCCGATGCCATCGCCAATTACCGGATTTGTCTCGCGATCAATCCTACCTCTCATGAAACCTATAACGCGCTGGCGACGTTGTATTTCAAGGACGCGGCGAAATACGCCTCGGATGTTGAAGCGCTCTATCTTCAGGGAGTGACCGTATACCCGAACGATAAGGATATGTGGAACAACCTGGGGTACTTATATACCCAGCGTCGGGATTGGTCCAAAGCCGCCGCCGCTTATCAAAAAGCGCTGGAGGCGGACCCCAAATTTGATCTGGCCCGGCGAAATTTAGCGGTTGTGTTGCAGAAGATGGGCGGGCTTAGTGGAGCTTCAACGCGTTGATGGTCTGCTGCATGCCCTGGCTGTAGAGATCTTCAAACCCGCCCTGCGTGATTCGCGGGGCTAGCACGACGTACGGAATTCCTTCCTGACGCAGTTTTTCCGCCATGCCGGCGGTATGAAAGCCTCCGATGACCAGCACTTGGGGACCTGATTGATGATGCTCTTTCGCTTTGGCGAGAAAAATGTCGCTGCGCTGGTTCGCGATCTCGTAGAAAAGTTCGGCGGATTCGACTGCGCGGGCAAGAGCCGACGCGCTCGCCGGTCGGTATGGATGTTTGGCATATTCCGCATATTCGGCGGGCTTCAGACGCAATTGGATCAGACGCCTGATCTGCGGCCAGGAAGGCGGTGCGTCTGCGTCCAAAACGTTCTCGAAAAGCTGAGTGGTGTCCAGTTCCTGCAAGGCCTCCGCGCGGTCCTTTTCCACGGCTTCATAAGCCGCCACATTCGCGCGGTAAGTGTCCTGGTCCTCCAGTCCTGAAAATTCATAATCGGCGGTTTGCCCGTGAGTCCAGGCCCCTTCGAGAAAGATGTCTTTGGCTCCCATTCGCGTCATCGCGCTCATGATCATCGCCCGGATATGCTGCTGGGCTTCGGGGTGCCGGTGAACATCCTGGATCAGAATGATTTCGGGTTTCCGGCCGGACGCATCCACGACTGTGCCTTCGGATAACGGAATTCCCAGCTTCTTCTGCACTGCCTCGAAAGAGCCAGAGGCGAACGCTTGCCCCGCCAAACAAAAGATTGAAACCCCCACCGCAAAGGTCCTTTTCATCTCCCCATGAATATAGGCGTTTTCCGTCGATATTCAAGGAAAAAGAGCCCTCCGGAATAAATTGAGCCTAATGGCAGTTTCTGGGTCTTATAGCCCATGGGAAGGCAGAACTTCTTCACTCATATCTGTTAAAATAAGAATCATTTTTCAATCAAGGGAGTCCCTATGTCCGGTCATTCACGTTGGGCGGGAATTAAGCATAAAAAAGGGTTGATAGACGCCAAGCGCGGCAAGACGTTCACGCGGATCATCCGTGAAATCACGATCGCGGCCAAGATCGGCGGGGGAAAACCCGAGTCCAATCCGCGACTGCGCAAGGCCATGGATGACGCGCGGGAAGCCAATATGCCCGCCGACAATATCAAGAAGGCCATCCAGCGCGGTACCGGAGAACTCCCGGGCGTCAACTACGAAGAGCTGGTCTACGAAGGCTACGGGCCGAGCGGCGTGGCGCTGATCGTGGAAGTCACGACCGACAACAAGAACCGGACGGCGGGGGAAATCCGCCGGGCCTTTTCTCAGCATGGCGGTAACCTAGGGGAGACAGGATCCGTGGGTTGGATGTTCTCTTCGAAGGGAATCGTTGTTGTGGAGAAATCCAAGGCGACCGAGGAACAACTCATGAATATCACGCTCGACGCGGGCGCCGAAGACATCAATTCCGATGATCCGGATTTCTTTGAAGTCACCTGCCAGCCGGCCGATCTCGAGAAGGTGAAAAAGGCTCTTGAAGCGGCCCAGATCCCCATGGTTTCCGCGGAAGTGACGATGCTCCCCAAGAACTATGTCAAACTGACGGGAGCCGCGGCGACGCAGATGCTCGCGCTCATGAATGGCCTGGAAGAGCACGACGACGTCAAAAATATTTACGCAAACTTTGATATCCCAAAGGAGATCATTGAAGCCTCCGCCAAGTAACAGCGTCGTTCTGGGCATCGACCCGGGCCTGGCCACCACGGGCTGGGGCGTCATCGACAAAAGCCCGGACAGCCTCAAGCTCCTCGCTTTTGGAGCCATCGAAACTCCCGCCAAACAAAGCCTGCCGGACCGGCTTCTCTTCATTCAGCGGGAATTGTCCCGTCTCATTAACATTTATCAGCCCGGCGTGATAGCCATCGAGGAGCTATTCTTCACGAAATTCGCCGTCAGCATCGCCGCCACCGCGCAGGCGCGCGGAGCCATACTTTTAACCGCGGCGCAGCACGGTCTTCCTCTGGTGGAATACAACCCGCGCACGGTCAAAACCGCGATGACGGGGTTCGGTTCGGCCTCCAAGGAGCAGATGCAATCCATGGTGCAGCGCTTTTTCCGGCTGAAAGAAATTCCGCGGCCGGACGATGCCGCCGACGCCCTGGCGATCGCCTTGTGCCATGCGCAGACGAATCAGGCGCTCGTAGGGGCCGGCCTTGTGCCGGCCCGAAATCCGATAAGATCGAATGAAATTCGTGCGGGTTGGAACCGCGGGCCGGCACAAGGCCGGCCCCTACAAAAAACATGATCGGATCTCTTCGTGGTATTCTTCAAAATAAGACTCCCGGCCAGGTTCTTCTGGACGTCCAAGGAATCGGCTACGAGCTGTCTGTCACTCTGGCGGCCTATGACCGGCTGCCTTCCACCGGTCAGGAAGCCCAGCTTTTCGTTGTGGAATCCATGGCCATGTACGGCGGAGGGATCACCCTGTACGGTTTTCTGAGCCTCGAAGAGAAAGAGATTTATCTGCTGCTGCGGGAAATTCCCGGGACGGGATCTAAAAAAGCGCTGGATTATCTGGACAAGATTTCCAAATCGGCGCCGGATTTCCGTCGGGCCATCCTGGAGGCGGATGCCCGCTCCCTCGTCAGTCTTTTCGGTTTTACGAAGAAAACCGCGGATAAAATGATCGCGGCTCTGAAGGATCGGATGGCGGGCCTGCGGCTGGCCGGCCGCGAGAAATGGTCCGGCGCCACACAGCCGACCGGCGTCGGCGAAGCGATCGCCGCGTTGGTCAGCCTGGGTTACCGGGAATCGCAAGCACGCGAAGCCGTCGATCGTTTGTCCAACCAATCCCGTTCGGAAGATTCGACCGCCGAACTGATCAAGGGAGCGCTCAAACAGCTGTCATGATCCCGATAAAGCCGACTCCCTTAGCCCCGCAGGCCGTTCCCGGCGAAGAGCCGATCGAACAGTCGCTGCGCCCTAAAACCCTGGATGAATTCGTGGGCCAGGAGCGGATGAAGAAGAACCTGCGCGTTTTCATTGAAGCGGCGCGCCAGCGCAAGGAGCCGCTCGATCACAGCCTCTTCTATTCGCCGCCCGGGCTGGGAAAGACGACGCTGGCGGGCATCATCGCGCATGAGATGAACGTTGGTTTGCGCGTCACTTCGGGTCCGGTCCTGGAGCGCAAAGGCGATCTAGCGGCCATATTGACCAGCCTGAATGAGGGCGACGTCTTTTTTATCGATGAGATCCACCGCCTACAGCACGTCGTGGAAGAAACGCTGTATTCCGTCATGGAAGATTTCAAATTGGATGTGATCATTGGCGAAGGTCCCAGCGCCAAGACGATCAATCTGCCGGTGCCTCGCTTTACGCTGGTGGGGGCGACCACGCGCGCGGGCCTGTTAACCAGCCCCCTCCGCGACCGTTTCGGAATTACCGCGCATCTCGAGTTCTATTCGGATGAGGAGCTCATGACAATTTTGGAACGGTCCAGCCGGATCCTGAAAGTCCCCGCCGACAAAGGGGGCCTGCAGGAAATTGCCCGGCGGAGCCGGGGTACGCCGCGGATCGCCAATCGGCTTCTGCGCCGCCTGCGCGATTTTGCGGACATGACCAAGGGAAAAGCCGTGACGGTGGATGTGGCGGCCCATGGGCTTTTGGCGCTGGACGTGGACGATCGCGGGCTGGACACGATGGACCGGCGGCTTCTGACGACCCTGATCGAAAAATTCAACGGAGGCCCCGTCGGCGTCGAGACCCTGGCCGTGGCCTTATCGGAAGATGTGGACACCATGACGGATGTCTATGAGCCCTTTCTCATCCAATGCGGCCTGCTCACGCGCACCCCGCGCGGTCGGGTCGCGACGGAACATGCCTACAAGCATCTTGGCAAACCTCCCCGTCCGACAGGCGGACCCGCCTCCCAGGCATCCCAGAACGACTTGTTCTAAAGTGATGCGTCTCTCCTTTTCGACGATTGTCGCCGTCTCCTCTTTTTCGCTGCTCGCGGCTTGCGCGACAGGGCTCCGGGCGGGACCCGCCATTCCTCCGATGACGATCTCGACTGCTCAAGACGCGATCCGGGTGCGCATTCTCTGCACCAAAGCGCCTTCGCGTCTGGATGCAAGCGGCCCCTTCCAGTACCAGTTGAAAAAAGGCGGCAAGATCTATCCCGGCCAGGCGGCCATCCGCGTTCGATCGATGCGCAGCTTGATGGTCTTTGGCCAAAAGAGCTTCAAGGGAGACGTTGTCGTCGTTCCGGTCAGTTCCACGAACACGCTCCGCCTCAATGGCCGGCGATACCGCGGCACGCTCATTTTTCATCCGATCGGGCGCGGTCGTTACGACGTGGTGGAAGCGCTCGGCCTCGAAGAATACCTGTATGGGGTTTTGCCGCGGGAAGTGGGGACCGACTGGCCTCTGGAATCCCTGAAAGCCCAGGCGGTGGTGTCCCGGACGTACGTGACGGCGAACCGCGCGGTGGACCCAGCTCAACGTTTTGACGTTTTCAGCGACGTGAAACATCAGGTCTATGGCGGCCTCGAAGACGAGGCCTCGGCGGCCAACCAGGCGGTGGACCAGACGCGCGGGGAAATTCTTCAGGATAGAGAGGGGAAACCGGTCCAGGCCTTTTTTCATTCGTCTTGCGGCGGTTATACCGAGACGCCCGAAAACGTCTGGTTTAAACAGGATCCGTCGAACGTTTTCGAAAGCATCAAGGACGATTATTGCCGCGATGATCCCTATTATCATTGGCAGGTGGAGTTGAGCAAATCCACGATCATTGCGCGGCTGCGCAGAGCCGGTTACAAGATGCGGAACATCAAGAAGATCACGGCCGGCAAAAAGTCGGCCTCCGGGCGGGCCGTTACGGTCTGGGTCTACTCCTCGAAGGGAAAGACGGAAATTCAGGGCAATCGCTTTCGGCTCGCTTTGGGCCCGGAGGTCCTGCGCAGCACGCTCCTGACCGACGTTACGCCGCTCAAGAAGACCATTCGATTTGAAGGACGCGGGTGGGGCCATGGCGTCGGGCTTTGCCAATGGGGCGCACGCGGCCGGGCTTTGGCCGGACAGAGATATTACGACATTCTCAAAGCCTATTATCCCAAAGCCGTTTTAACGCGCATTCAGGCGGCGCCGCGATGAATCTGGCAGACTTCCATTATGACCTGCCTGAGGGCGCGATTGCCCAGGAGCCCGTCGAGCCCCGCGATCATTCGAGGCTTCTGGTGCTGGACCGCCACTCGAAAGCTGTGCGGCACAAGCACTTCTATGATCTCGTTGAATTTCTGAAACCCGGCGATCTTCTGGTGACCAACTCCACAAAAGTATTTCCCGCGCGCCTGCGCGGCAGGAAGAAGAGCGGGGGAAAAATCGAAGTCCTTTTGTTGTCTCCTTCCCCCACGAGGGGGGAGGATTCGTGGCGCGCCCTTGTTCGAGGCACAACACAACCCATC
>Ga0182027_10013079_pt1 | contig 11609 bp, 10 predicted proteins | sample 712E1DmetaG_FD_121300 | JGI IMG/M metagenome (GOLD analysis project Ga0182027, IMG submission 121300) | Permafrost microbial communities from Stordalen Mire, Sweden - 712E1D metaG (Illumina Assembly) | ecosystem: Environmental > Terrestrial > Soil > Wetlands > Permafrost | place: Sweden...
CCGTTGAGCATCGGGCTGGGGGTGATCCTGGTGATGATGGAAGGTCTGTGGATAAAGACGCGCAAGCCCATCTACCACCAGATGGCGCGGTTCTGGACAAAGGTATTCGCGCTGACGTTCGCCATCGGGGTGGCGACAGGCATCGTGATGGAGTTTGAATTCGGCACCAATTGGGCGGCTTATTCGCGCTACGTGGGGGACGTGTTCGGAAGCGCGCTGGCGGCGGAGGGCATTTTCGCGTTTTTCCTCGAATCCGGTTTTCTGGCGGTGCTGCTGTTCGGCTGGGACCGGGTGGGCCGGGGTCTGCACTTTTTCGCGACGTGCATGGTGTGCCTGGGGGCGCATTTCAGCGCGGTCTGGATCGTGGTGGCCAATTCGTGGATGCAAACGCCGGCGGGCTTTCACATCGTGGGGGAGGGGCTGAAGGCGCGGGCGGAGATCACGGATTTTTGGGCGATGGTGTTCAGTCCATCCTCGATGGACCGGCTGTTGCACACGTTGTGCGGGGCCTGGCAGGCGGGGGCCTTTCTGGTGGTGAGCGTGAGCGCGTGGTATCTGTTGCAGAAGAAGCACCAGGAGTTTGCCCGGACTTCCTTGCGCGCGGGGCTGGCCGTCGGGCTGATGGCGTCGGTGCTGCAATTGTTCAGCGGCCACGCCAGCGCGCGGGGCGTGGCGAGGAATCAGCCGGTGAAACTGGCGGCCTTCGAGGGGCTTTATGAAACCACGTCGAACGCGCCCATGGCGATGTTCGGATGGGTGGACGAAAAGAACGAAACGGTGGCCGGGCCAAAGATACCGGGGCTGTTGAGTTATCTGGCCCACAACCACGCCGGCGAGCCGGTCGCCGGCCTGCGCCAGGCCGCGCCGAACCCCAAGGACCGCCCGCCAGTCAACATTACTTTTCAATTCTTCCATTTGATGGCGGGCATCGGCTTTGGCCTGATTGGGATTGCGGCGCTGGGAATCCTTTACTTCTGGCGCGGGTCGCTGTCGGAAAAGCGGTGGCTGCTGCGGCTGCTGGTGGTGTCGGTGCTCGGCCCCCAGATCGCCAATCAAGCCGGCTGGTTCGCGGCCGAGGTGGGACGGCAGCCGTGGATTGTGCAGGGGTTGCTGCGCACGTCGGACGGGCTGTCCGCCGTGGTGAAGGCGAAGACGGTGTTGTCGGCGATCCTTTTGTTCAGCGGGGTCTATGTGCTGCTGTTCGCGGTGTTTGTGTACCTGCTGAACGACAAAATCCAGCACGGGCCGGACGACGCGGATCTGATGGGGTCGGGCAAACTGGCGCTGCCGGAAAGGAGCAAGAAATGAACTTCGGCGCGCTGGACCTGAACACGACGTGGTTCATTTTGATCGGGGTGCTGTTCACCGGCTACGCGATGCTGGACGGCTTCGACCTGGGTGTGGGCGCGCTGCATCTGTTCACCAAGACGGACGAGGAACGGCGCATCATGCTCAACTCCATCGGCCCGGTGTGGGACGGCAACGAAGTGTGGCTGGTGACGGGCGGCGGGGCGCTGTTCGCGGCGTTTCCGAACGTGTATGCGACGGTGTTTTCCGGCTTTTATCTGGCGTTTGTGCTGCTGCTGGTGGCGCTGATTTTTCGGGCCGTGGCCATCGAGTTTCGCAGCAAGCGGCCGATGCGCTGGTGGCGGCAGATGTGGGACGCGGGTTTTGCGTGCGGCAGTTTGCTGTCCAGCTTTCTCATCGGGGTGGCGATGGGCAACATTGCCTGGGGCGTGCCGATAGACGCGCGCGGGGAATACGCCGGGACGTTCTGGACGCTGCTCAAGCCCTACCCGGTGCTGCTGGGGATAACGACGGTGGCGCTGTTCATGATGCACGGGGCGATTTACGCGCTGATGAAGACCGAAGGCCCGCTGCATGAGAGGCTGCGCGGGTGGATTAATAACACCATCATTCTCTTTATCATCTGTTATGGGGTGACGACGATGGCGACGCTGCTTTACGTGCCGCACATGGCGGCGCGGGTGCGGGGCAATCCATGGCTGTTCAGCATTGTGCTGGCCAACATGCTGGCCATCGCCAACATACCCCGCGAGATCCACTACGGCCGCGACGGGCGCGCGTTTCTGTCCTCCTGTGTGGCGATGATCGCGCTGATGGGGCTGTTTGGGCTGGAGATGTATCCCAACCTGATCCTGAGCAATCCCGACGCGGCCAACAGCCTGACGGTCCGCAACGCCGCGTCCTCGCAAAAGACGCTGGGGGTGATGCTGACCATCGCGCTGACCGGGCTGCCGGTGGTGCTGGCTTACACGGTGAGCATCTATTGGATCTTCCGCGGCAAGGTGAAGCTGGACCGAATGAGCTACTGAACATTGCCGCCATGAAATTGCGACGCCGATTGAGGGGGATGGTGCTTCTGCTCGCGCTGGGGGTGATCGCCTGGCAAGGCTGGGGTTGGTGGCGCGAGAGCCGGTTTGACGCGCTGATTTCGGCGGCGGCCAGCCGCTATCAAGTAGATTTCGCGCTGGTCAAGGCGGTGGTTTGGCGCGAAAGCCGGTTTGATCCGGACGCGCGCGGGCGCGCCGGGGAGCTGGGGCTGATGCAAATCCGCGCCGCCGCCGCGTCGGAATGGGCTGCGGCGGAGCGCCTTCCCTCTTTTGAACACGGCGCCTGTCTGGACCCCGCCACCAACACGCTGGCCGGGGCGTGGTATTTGAAGAAACTCCTGCTGCGCTACCAGCAAACCGACAATCCCGCCGCCTACGCCCTGGCCGATTACAACGCCGGACGCGGCAACGTCCTCAAGTGGCTCGATGGGAGCGCGGCGACGAACAGCCGCGCGTTCGAGGAGCAAATCGGGTTTCCCGGCACGCGCGAGTATGTGCGGGCCATCCTGCGCCGCGCGGAGAGTTACCGGTAGGGGCGCAACCAGCGTTCCTCAGACCAATTTGAGCTTGGGGAGGTCTTGCAGGTCTATCAACCCGACCGGCTCGTGGCGGGCGTTGACGACGATCAGATCGTCAATGTTGCGCTGGTTGAAGATTTTCAGGGCTTCCACGGCCAGCGCCTCGTCACGAACACAGACCGGGTTGCGGGTCATGACGCTGGCCAGCGATTTTGACATGGCGGCGCCCTCCTTTTCTTCCGCGGCCATCTGACGCCGGAGATCGCCATCGGTGAAGACGCCGGTGAGCCTGCCGCGCGGGTTGACCACGGCGACGCTGCCGGACTTGGCGGCGACCATGACCATGAGGGCCTCCTTGACGCTCAAGTTTTCGCCGGCCACGGCGTTGCGCGCGCCGGTGCGCATGATGTCGCGGATGGTCAGGAGAAGGGCGCGGCCAATCGCGCCGGAGGGATGATACCTGGCGAAATCCTTTTCCGAAAACCCGCGCGCCTGGAGGACGGCCATGGCCAGGGCGTCGCCCAGGACGAGCATGGCGGTGGTGCTGGAGGTGGGCACCAGATTGAAGGGGCAGGCTTCGCGGGGGACCTTGACGCTCAACGCCACGTCGCTGTGCCTGGCGAGCGGGGACTTGAGCGCGCCGGTGAAGGCAATGATCTTGACAGAAAAGCGTTTCAGCGCGGGAAACAGGTTGAGGAGTTCCTCCGAGGCGCCCGAATAACTCAGGGCCAGGATGACATCGCCGTCGTTGACCACACCCAGGTCGCCGTGCAGGGCGTCCACGCTGTTGAGGACCAGGCTGGTGGAGCCGGTGCTGGTGAGGGTGGCGGCGATTTTTTGGCCGACGTTGCCGGATTTGCCGACGCCCACGACAACGATCTTGCCCCGCTGTTTGAGCGATTGGACGACTGTTTCCACGGCGGCGTCGAACGCGCCGTCCAATTGCGCCCGCACCGCTTTGATGGCCCGCAATTCAATGTCGAACACTTTGCGCGCCCGCGCCAGATGATTCATGGGAAAAGGATGCCAGCAGGCCGCCCCATTTTCAATCCCCACTTTTGCCAGCACCGGAGGTGCATTTCACTTTTTTGGGTGACTCTGGTCGGCGAAGAAGCGATTTACGATTTCGGGCCTTTCAATTGAGAATTGGTCATTGAAAATTTGTCATCGGTTATCGGGGTCCCCAAACCGTCGCCGGGCAACTGTCTTCTGCCGGCTTTGGCCGTCGCCATGGACTTTCCCAGGATGCGGCAAAGCTGGTCGCACTCCTCCACCAGGACGGCCACCGGCTTGAGATGACAAATGACAAATTCTCAATGACCAATTCTCAATCCTCTCAACCGCTGAAATCCAGGCCACGACAGAGAAGCACCCAAAAGAGTGAAATGCGCCCCAGCACCGGACGGTCGCATTTCCAATCTCGACTTCAGGGCGAACCGGAGCGATGTTGGCAGGCATATCAGAACCCAATTTCAGATGAAAACAATAGTCCTGCTCAGTTTCTTGATTGTTCCTGGATGGTCGTTCGCGCAGGCGGCGCCGGGGACAAACCCCGCGGAGAAGGCCGCGCGCGCCGACAACGCCTTCGGGTTCAAGCTGCTCGCGGAAACCAGAAAAGCCATGCCCGGCGGCAACGTCTTTCAGAGTCCGGTGGGAATGGCGCTGGCGCTGGCGATGGCCGGCAATGGAGCGGGCGGCCAGACGTTGCGGGAAATGGCCGGGACGCTGCAACTGCCAGGAGCCGCGCCGGCCGAATGGAACGCGGGGAATAAACTGTTGCTCGACCATCTGCTGGCGTTGGATCCGAAAATCAAACTGGAAATCGCCAACAGTCTTTGGACGCAGGCGGATGCCAGGATCAAGCCGGCTTTTATCTCCAGTTGCCAGACCTCGTACCGCGCGGAAGTGGATGCCGTGGATTTTAAGAATCCGGCCACGGCAAAAAGGATCAATGATTGGGTCAGCCAAAGCACCCACGGTAAAATCCCCGCCCTGTTTGACCCGCCGCTGGCGGCGGATTTGCGGCTCATCCTGGTGGATGCGATTTATTTCAAGGGGAGTTGGGAGACGCCGTTCGACAAGAAGCTGACGAGCGACAAGCCATTCGCCGTGCGGGGCGGGCAAACCGCGCCGCATCCGAGAATGAGCCGCAAGGGGAGCATGAGGTATTTGGAGAGCGCCGGTTTCCAGGCGGTGGCAATTCCCTACGCGAGCCGGCAGGCGAGCCTGTATGTCTTTTTGCCCAAGGAAAACCTGGACCAGTTCATCCCGGACCTGACGCCGGAGAACTGGGAGAAGTGGATGGCCCAGTTTCGCTTGCGCGAGGGCACGCTGGAACTGCCGCGGTTCAAGCTGGACAACAAATATGAGCTGAACGCGGAACTCAAGGCCTTGGGAATGCCGCGCGCCTTTAGCCGCCAGGCGGAATTTGGCGGCATTTCGGACGAGGCCTTGTTGATCAGCCAGGTGGTGCAAGAGACGTTTGTGGAGGTCAACGAAGAGGGAACGGAAGCGGCGGCGGCCAGCGGCATCGCGATGCTGCCCACGGGCGTCCTGCGTCCCACCGAGCCTGCGTTCACGATGATTGTGGACCGGCCATTTTATGCCGCCATCCGCGAAGACCAGACCGGTGTGATTCTCTTCCACGGTACGATTGAGGATCCGCGATTTTGAGGGCGCTGGGGCTTGCCATGAGAGAGCGTCAAACGTAGTATGACATGATGATAAAGACCATCACTAAACTGGGCAATTCGCAGGGGATTCTGTTCGACTCGGCTCTGATGGAACTGGCCCATCTCACGGTGGGCGACCAGGTGAATCTGGAAATTCATCAAGGCCGCACCATCACCCTGACGCCTTTGCATCCGCCGATTGAAGCGAAAACCGCCTCCGCCACGGCGCGCCGTATGATCCGCAACAACGCGGATCTCTTTCGCCGGCTTTCATGAGTCAGGCCCCGGCTCATCTGACTGTGGAGGCGGTGAAGGCCATTCACGCAGAGGTATTGGCCGCGCATGGCGGTTCCACCGGCCTACGAGACGAAGGCCTCCTGGAATCGGCCGTGCAAGCGCCGCAGGCGGCCATGAAGGGCGAACCTGTGCTCAAAGACGGGATCGAAATGGCCGCCGCTTATCTGTTTTACCTCTGCTGCAATCATCCTTTTGTGGATGGAAACAAACGGACGGCCCTGGCCGCCTGCCTGGTGTTTCTCAGTGAAAACGGCCTGCTGCCGGACGAGAGGCTGGACGCAGACGCCTGGGCGGAGTTGACGCTGGATGTGGCGGCGGGGCGGATAGATCGCAAGGAAACCTCCAAACGCTTGCGCAAGCTGCTGCGCTGGCGCAAAGCAGTTCGTCCGTGACGCGGCGCAGGCGGCGCAAGCGGCGGCGTTCCTCGTCTTGGTCAATTAATTACGTGAGGCCGGCCCGGGCTGCTACGCTGGCGCGATTTTGAAGACGATGGCGTGGTCGCAGGGCTTGTGGAGCGGCGGCTGGATGATCAGGGCGGCGTCGGTCCGGGACCATCGGATTGGCTCGTCGCTGCCCAGAAGGGTGATTTGGGCGATGGGGCGGTCCAAAAGGCCGGCGGCGGCGCCCAGGGACTTGATCTCCAGTGGTTCCACAGGCCAGCCGAGCGCGAAGGCGTAAAGGGCGCCGCCTTTGGTCGTGAAACGGAGGTCGCGCGCGCCGTAGGTGGCGCGGCCTTCGTTGAACATGCCGCCCACTCCCCGGGCCGGGCCTTCGCCGGCCACTTTCCACGGGCGCGAGGCGAAGATGGCTTCGCCGTTGATCCGCATCCACTGCGCCAGGCCTTTGAGAAAGGCCGTTTCGTCCGTGTCAATCGTACCGTCGCCGCGGACCGGGATGTTGAGGAGCAGGTTGCCGTTCTTGCTCACGATGTTGGCCAACATGCCGACGACCTGCGTGACGGTTTTGTAGCCGTGCCGCGCAAAGACGTCGCGGTCGTAGTGCCAGTTGCCGATGCAGGTGTCGGTCTGCCAGGGGGCGGGCTGGATGGCGTCGCTGGAGCCGCGCTCGTAATCCTCGACCACGGCGGGGCGCTGGGAGGGCTGGAGTAGTTTGCAGTTGACAACCGCTTCGAGTTTGCCGCGGTGCCAGCTCATGCTGGCGTTGTAGAAATGGGCGACAATGTCCAGCCCGGCCTGGCCGAGCGGCAGGCCGGTGTCGTCAAAATAAAGCAAATCGGGGCGGTATTTATCAAGGAGGTCCTGGCAGCGAAGGAACCACTTTTTGGTGAACTCCGGGTTCATGGGCGGCGGGTCTTCGGACCACTTGCGGTCGTTGTTCTCGTGCCAGGCGTTCATGGCCCGGACGGTCGTGATGCCGTCGGGGATGACGAGGTTGCGCCCGGCGTAAAGTTCCTGGGGATCGAGTCCTTCCCACCATTTGCCTTTGCCGTCCGCTTTGGTGAGGGTGTAGGCGTCGTAGCGGACGCCGGCGTTGGGGCCTTGGGCGTCGTAACCGTAAGCGGTCTGGAACCAATGCCAGGAGTGGCCGGTGTGGTTGGTCACACCGAAGCGCAGGCCGCGCCGCCGGGCGATTTTCGCCCAGGTCCCGATAATGTCCTTCTTCGGTCCGACCCGGAGCGAGTTCCAGGCGTGGTATTTGGAGTCGTAGTTGTCGAAGTTGTCGTGGTGGTTGGCGCAGGAGACGAAGTATTTTGCGCCGGTGGCCACGTAGAGGTCCATCAGCTTTTCCGGCTCCCAATGCTCGGCTTTCCAGAGGTTGTCAATTTCCATGAAGCCGAAGCGGGAGGGATGGCCGTAGGTTTTGACATGGTAATTGTACTGCGGATGGTCCTGGATGTACATCTGCCGCGCGTACCAGTCCCCCTGTTCGGGCACGCATTGGGCCGTCCAATGCGCCCAGATCCCGAACTTGGCGTCGCGGAACCACTCCGGGCATTGGTAGTTTTTGGCCAGCGAATCCCAAGCCGGCTGGAAAGGCCCGGGGGCGGGACTGGCGGGCGAGGTGGCGCAGGATTGCCATAACGGCGCGGTCAACCCCGCTCCGGCGAGCAGGGCGCTTTGCTTGACGAACTGGCGGCGGGAAGAGGGAGTGTTCATAATGGAATGGGATTGGTTGTTATCTGGCTGTGGATGGTTCCGGCGGGAACTGGTCGAATTTTCGCCCGTGGTCAATGCCGCGCAATTGCTGGTCGGCAAAATCCAGGGCCGCCGTCCAATCGCCCGCCGACAAGGCGTGGGCGTGCGCGTCGTAATTGACGGCCAGCCGGTTGGTGCTCACGCCCAGGAACTGATAGACCGGCCGCGCCGCCAGCACGGATTGCCGCACCGCGCTGGGCAGGCAAAGCTGGTCCATCGTCCCTTCCGCATCAATCCACGGCCGGGGCGCGGCCAGCGCGATGTACCAATAGGCTTCAAAGGGGAGTTTCTGGATCTGGCCGTTGAACTCGTTGAATCGCGGCACAAAGTACCACGGAAATTTTCGCATCATCTCATCCACCCCCTCGCCGCCGCCGCGGCCGGGGCCGCAGAAGCGGTAGGCGCCGGAGCCGGCGCCGCAGGAAGCGGCCGGCGCGCCCAGCGAAATTCGCTCGTCAAAGGCCGCCGCCACCAGCACCAATCTGCCCAGCCGCGAATGGCCCAGCGCGATCAGCCGGTTGGTGTCGGCGAAAGGCTGGGTTTCCAGATAATCCACGCACCGCGACAAGCCCCACGCCCAAGCCGACAGCACTCCCCAGTCGTATCCGGGATAAGCCGGGAAGAACGCGGAGGAGCGGAAACCGGCGTCATCCGCGCCGCATTGAGTATAGCGGTAAGTCGCCACCGCATAACCGCGCGCCAGCACATTGGAAAAACCGGCCGCCGCCTTTTGCACGTCAACGGTGTTGGCGAACATATTGAGCGGGAGGCCGCCGGTCGAATTAGTGGTCGTAACAGGGATGGCCGGGGTCATGTTGAAGGACGGATTAATAATGGTGGGAAACGGCCCGCGGCCATGGGCCGGCGTGAAGATCGCCACATCAAATCCCAGCGTTTCGCCCGGCCCGAACTGCAAGTGAACCAACTGGAAGCCGGCCGCCCCCGCCAGCACGCTGCAGGACTGGCGCACCTGCCCGCTTACGTTTCCCGGCGGCGGCGGCGCGTGTCCCAGCTCGTAGAACTCCAGAATCTGTTTCATCTCCTCCCGGCGCCGCCGCCATTGTTTGACCGTCGTGACTTTGGTCCCGTCGCTCATCACCATCACATCCGGCATCTCCGGGCGGACCGGCAGATTGGTGACCGGCACGAGAAATTTTGTCAAGTCCGGCCGCGGCGATCCGCACCCAACGACGCCCGCCCCGGCGATCACGGCGAGGAACAAATTGAACCGCTTGTTCAGAGGGTATTTCATAGGCTCAACCACATCCTGCCCAGGATCGGGAGAAATGGCAAGCGGCGGAAGCGCCTTCATGGCAAGGCGTCAGTCTTGGATGGCAGGGCGCGCACCCCGTGCGCGGCGCGGCGGGCAGAGGACTGCCCGCCCTACCTGCCTGCGAGATAGGATTCCATCTGGTCAATCGTGGCGCTTTGCGCGGAAATGATCCAATTCACCATGTCGCCGATGGAAACCAAGCCGGCCATTTTCTCGCCGTCAATCACCGGCAGATGGCGGATGTGTTTTTCGGTCATCAACCGCATGGCCTCTTCGATGCTGTGTTGGGAAGTGACGGCAACGACGGGGGTGGAAATGACTTCGCGCAGCAGCGTGGTCCGGGAGGATTTGCCTTGCAGGGCGACCTTGCGGGCATAATCGCGCTCGGAAAAAATGCCGGCCAGCCGGCCGTCCTCCATGACCGGGAGGGCGCCGATGTTTTTTTCCGCCAGAAGAGCAATGGCATCAAAGACCGTGGCCTTGACGGAAATGGTCCAGACTTCGGAGCCTTTGTGGTGGAGGAGCGCGCCGATGGTTCCGTTGGTTGTCATTCGATGAATGAACCATGCCATATTATCGCCGGAATGCCAAGCGCAAAGTTACACGACTGGCTCATAAAGGGCATGATCTGGAGCGTCGGCTTGCAGTCGGCTTTGCGGTCGCGATGTCGCTGAAAGCCGATTGAAAACCGGCGCTCCGAACCGGAAAGTGTGAAATATGCGGGCTGGCCCTCTGTAGTGCTCCATCCGAGCCGCTCATTTTCGCGAAGATTGTACCGCGGATGACGGCGGGGATTTCTTCGTGGAGGAAGGGTTTGTTGATGCAGGCGAAAATCAGCCCTTCGGCCCGGGCCTGCGTCACCGCCTCAGATTCATTGCTAATGTAGCCGGCTCCGCTTCCAGGGCCGGACAGAAAGTGTAAGGGGGCCTGGGGCCTGAGACTTCCAAGGCCAGGCCGCCGTGATTTTGTTCCGCGTTCGCGTACTCGATCCGGCGGCGAAAAGCCGCCGCCGCCGCCGCGGGCAGCAGCAGCGCCCAATGGAGCACCATCTCCCGCGCCGCCTCCGGCCTGTCGTGCGCCTGAATCCGGCGCGTGACGATTTGAGAAGCCAGAAGATTCAAATCGTCGAGGAGATTGCCGCAGGTCTCGGCGAGCCGGTGGTCCAGCGCCTCCCTGGCCTGGAGGCGCAGGCTTTGTTTCTGCAAGCGGGCCAAGCCGGGCGGCGAACCGGGCCGGCCAGGCCCCTGGGACCGCCGGCGGGCCAGCCATTGCGCCTCCGCGCGCGTCTGGTTGAAGAAGCCCTTCACCACCCATTCTTCCAAACCGCCCATGCGCTCGATAAAGCGGCCCATCGCCGCTTCATGTTGCCGTGTGCTGGAATTGTTGTTCATGATTTTTCTTCCTGAGAGCTGATCCCGTAGCGTTTGATCTTGGACTGAATTGTCTTGTAGTCCACCCGCAAAAGGCGGGCGGCCCCGGCTTTGTTGCCGCCGGTTTGGCGCAAGGCCTGCGACAATGCCTCGCGCTCCAGGACCCCGGTGCTTTGCGCCACGATTTCCCTGAGCGAGAGCGCGCCGGGGAAGGCGCGTTGCGCCGGGGCGGCTGAGGCCGCGCGGCGCCAGGCCTCGCTATTCGCCGGGAGAATGTCCAGATGCTCCTCGGTCACCATCTCGCCCGCCAGCAGCACGGCGCGCCTGATGGTCGAGCGCAGTTGGCGCACATTCCCCGGCCATGTGTAATTGAGCAGGGTCCGAATGGCCGGCTCGGAAAAGCCGGCCACCGTTTTTTCCAGCTCCTGGTTGGTTAGATCCAGGAACCGCTTCGCCAGATAGATCAAGTCCTCCTTGCGCTCGCGCAGCGGCGGAATCCGCAGCGTGAACTCGTTCAGCCGATAGAACAAGTCCGCCCGCAGCCGTCCCGCCGTCACGGCGGCGTCCAAGTCCTCGTTGCCCGCCGCCAGCACCCGCACGTCAATCTTGATGGGCTGGGCGCCGCCGACGCGGCAAAAGGACTTTTCTTGCAGCGCCCGGAGCACCTTGGCCTGGACGATGAGCGGCATGTTGAGAATCTCGTCCAGGAACAGCGTGCCTCCGTTGGCCTGTTCAAACCGGCCTGCTTTCCGGCCGACCGCTCCGGTGAACGCCCCCCTCTCGTGTCCGAACAATTCCGCCTCAAAAAGCGCCTCCGGTATCGCCCCGGAATCCACCGGCACAAACGCGCGACTGGCGCGCGCGCCGCTGGCGTGAATGGCCTGCGCCACCACTTCCTTGCCGGAGCCGGTTTCTCCGATGATGACGACGCTGAAGTTGGATTTGGCCACGCGGTTCAGGTCCACAATC
>Ga0182027_10013081_pt1 | contig 11609 bp, 9 predicted proteins | sample 712E1DmetaG_FD_121300 | JGI IMG/M metagenome (GOLD analysis project Ga0182027, IMG submission 121300) | Permafrost microbial communities from Stordalen Mire, Sweden - 712E1D metaG (Illumina Assembly) | ecosystem: Environmental > Terrestrial > Soil > Wetlands > Permafrost | place: Sweden...
GATGGCTCTGATCGACGAGGACGTCATCGAGGACGAGGAGGTGAACCCAGCCCAGCTCATGGCCAGCTAAGACATCAGGCGCGAAGATGACGCGCTGTTACACCACGTCCTGGGACTTGACCGTTCGAGTGGCAGGCCTGGCAGGGTCTAGCCATTTGCGGATGTACGTACCTTCATCCACAAGGCCCGGGGCTGACCACGTCCAGCGTAGCGGACTGAGAGGCTCATCGGAAGCGCCCGGCCGTAGGCGGATGCCTCTCGACGCGCGTGCGAGCCACCATCAGAAGCCCACAATTCGGGCCAACACGAATGCGCTGCCGGGTGGGCTGGGCGTCCAATGGGCGAAAAACGGAGGAGCCCGACATGTGGCGCCCACTTCAGTCGCATCGCCCTACTAGAAGCCGTACTTCAGACGCCGAGTTTCAAACGCCAGCTCGCCGTCCTCCAGCAGCTCCTCGGTGAGGGCACGCACGGAAGCGCAGTCAATTGAGCCCATGTGTTCCTGCGTCACCCGGCCGTGACCTCCGCCGGCCTCACCAGAGGCTTCAAGACCGACGATCAGCTCTGCATCGCCGAGGACCGGGATGTTCGCGTTGTGAGTCGCGAAAACAAACTGCCGCCGCCTCTTCTCCTCGCGCATCTTCGGGACAACGTCCTCTGTAATGAACCGGTTGTCGAGATCGTCCTCAGGCTGATCAACGGCTAGCGGAGCATCAGATTCGAGCAGCAGCAACAGAAGAACTGCCGTGGCTCTTTGGCCTGTGGACAGGTCATCGAGGCTCTGCCAGGCCGGATGAGCGGGATCGCTGCTTAGGTTCAGCTCGACGGCGGTCGTCGATGGCAGCTCAAGTTCTTCCATGTTCATAAGCACGTCGACCGACGCTCCCACAAGATTGTCGGCCTGAGTTGAGGTCATCCCATACCGCCGGACGAGTTCGTCGGGTCCCTGTCGCCAAGCCTCGGCGAATGTGCTCAAGGAGAATCCAGAGGATTTCTCCAGAGCTTCGATCGCCTCCGATAGTCGTCCGCCGATCTTCTCGCGCAGGAAGTCATACAGGGGCTGCCGCTCACCGGCATAGTTGACCCGCACTCGAACGCGCCCAGTCAATTGCCGGCTGACGCGAGCCGCCGCCTGATCGAGCGCGCGAAACTCGCTAGTCTTCAGGTCTTCCCATTCCGCAATCAAAGTGCGACGTTGCGCCTCCAGGGTTGACCATAAGGCCGGCACCTGCGCGCGCGCTCTGTAAAAGGAAGTTCCGCCGCGACATGCGGATGACTCTTTCCTGTTCGCGAGGATCCACGCCTTCCTCCTTCCAGGGACACCCTCACCCTGAGTCGACAAAAGCAGGGCGCCGAGTGCCAGGCTGGTATGGCACTCCCAATCAGGACAACTCTGCCCGCCTCGATTAACCGCTTCGGCCGGCCTAGGCGACGGACACGGGCTGGCTCCGCCGCCGCCGACCCTATGCCATCGCCGCCTCCTCCATACGAGAGAGAACCTCGTCGAGGACATCCTGCGTGTGAGCAGCCGACACTGAGAAATCGGTGTGGAAGTAGACCCCGTTCTGGATGCAGCGGGCAAAGAACGCCCGATGGGGCTCAGGATCCAGGCGGCGGATGTCCGCGTAGCTGTTGACCGGCTCCCGCGTACCGACGTAGACCGTGAACATCGCCCCGAGCGACTGAACACGAGCGGGCAACGGTGATCGATCGAACATGGCCTGGAGATCACCATAGAAACGCTTTGCCCGACCGAGGAGCTCCGGATAGAACGATGGCTCCGAGAGGACACCGAGCGTCGCCTGAGCCGCTGCCAGACCCATGATGTTGCCCGCGAATGTGCCGCCCTGGATCGCTCCCGCTGGCGGCGGCTTGAGCAACGTGTTCATGACGTCTGACCGGCCCACGATCGCCGACAGGGGCACACCACTGCTCAGCGCTTTCGACAGCGTGGTTATGTCTGGGACCACTCCGTACAGCTCCTGCGCTCCGCCCAAGCCCATCTTGAAGCCCGAGAGGACCTCGTCAAAGATCAAGACTGCCCCGGCTGCGTGGGTCAAGTCGCGAACGGCGGCCAGGTATCCCTCGACGGGGACGATGCAGCCGTTGTTGAAGTCGATCGGCACCATGATCACAGCGGCAACCTGGTCCCTGTACTGCTCGAGCGCAACTTCGAGGGCGGGCAGGTCGTTCCATGGGACGGGCGCGACCGTTTCGGCAACTGCGCGCGGAATACCCCCGGACGACAGGATTCGGCGGGAGACGCGACCACCCGGGTTGTCAGCGTCGATGCACTTGACGAGCGAGTTAACCATCGCGAAGTCGCTGCCGCCGTTGAAGTGCCCGTCGATCTTGACGACGATCTCGCGGCCGGTGTGGGCCCGGGCGAGGCGCATGGCGGTGGAGACGGCCTCGCTCCCCGACGCCACAAAGCGAACCGCCTCCGCCGAGGCAATGATCTCCGTGAGTCGCTTGGCTACCTTCTCGCCAAGACCCGTCTCGTAGCCGATGACAACGCCGCTATCTAGGCAGTCGCGAACCGCCTTGAACACCGCGGGGTGCGCGTGCCCAAGCATAGTGCTGCCGTGGGCCATGAACATGTCGAGGTAAGTCCGACCGTCGGTCGTCTCGAGATGCGCGCCTTGCGCGTTACGGACCTCCAGATGGCCACCGACAAACGGGTTCACTCGGAACGCCGAAGATATCCCGCCGAGCAAGCTGGTGCTTGTGCGCTCGCCTACCGTGGTCGAGGACTCCATCGGGCTCTCCTTAGATCCGGGTCCGATCCTGCCGAGCTGTGGGCCCGAGTTGGATCTCGCACACGAGCGCTGAGTTTTGCTATAGCAACTTCCGTGTTTCGATAGAGTAAACTTGACCATCGGCCTTGGCAAGATATGAAGTCCTAGGGTCTTGCGATCGGGAAGAAGGCATGTCGACAGATTCGGAAGCAACACGCATTCCTCAGTCGCACCGACGCCGATCAGAGATCCTAGAAGCCGTGCTTTCTCAGGAGTTCGTAACAGTCCAGGATCTGAGCGACAGGTTTGGTGTATCGATGGTCACGGTTCGGAGCGACCTCGATCAACTGGCCGAGCGAGGCCAGTTGCGGCGTGTGCGCGGAGGTGCTTTGGCGGCCTTCAGGCTTGCGTCCGAGGTCTCGTACGAGGCTCGAAGCGACGCGCAGGCGCAAGAGAAGGTGCTCATTGCGAGGGCTGCCGTCGGACTCCTGGCCCATAGCGACACGGTCCTCCTCGACGTCGGTACAACCACCATGGCGATTGCCCGAGAGCTAGTCGCTCGGACCGACCTGAACGACCTCACGGTCGTTACGAACGGGCTGAACATTGCGATCGCGCTCGAGCCGGCGATCCACCGTGTGAGGGTCGTGGTCACCGGTGGCACACTGAGACCGCTCCAGCACTCGCTGGTCGACCCGATGGCTGGTCTGATGTTGCACCGGCTCCGAGCCTCCATCGCGTTCGTGGCCGCAAATGGCATTCACACGGAGCACGGCATTTCGACGACCAACATGCCCGAGGCGGACATGAAGCAGCGGCTCCTTGCTGCCGCGCACCGACGCGTCGTTGTCGCCGACGCGTCGAAGTTCTCACAAGAGGCCCTCGTGCGAGTCTGTGACCTGAACGAGGTGGACCTGATCCTCACCGCCGGCGACGTTGAGCGGACCGTACTCGCGGCAGTGCGGGAGCAGGTCGAGGTACGGGTCGCCGGGGCCGAAGCGTGATCGATGCCGCCCTGGCGGCGGGAGCGAGGCCGCCAATATCGAGCCTCGCGCTGAGTCAGCACGGCCCAGATGTTGCGGCAGGGCCGGACTCGCCCGCGGTAGCGGGCGCGCGAAGACGGTCGATCTCAGAGCACTCACGATGCGCCCTCACCTCGTGTTTGGGGACGGTTGCCTCGCTTCGGAAATCGAGACCTGCCCCCGACCATTTGCCCTTGTCACGCAAAGGGATCCGGCGCGCGAGCTACCATCCGGAGTTCGTAGGGCAGCCGAGGTCGAGGAGCTGCATGTCTACTCGCTGACACGGGCCGACCTCGAGGCACTCGTAGCGAGTTTACCGGACGTCACGGCCATCGTTGGCTTCGGCGGCGGGGTGGTCATGGACGCCGCGAAGTTTCATCTCGGACCCTCACTTTATGCAACTACTGTCTCATCGCCGTGCTTCCGTGGGCTCAGGCGACCTGGGAGGAGTCTACGAGGTTTCCCGAGGGCCCACGAACCAGGCGGGTGCCATTAGGCCAGCCTGGATACGTCCACCAGCACGATCCGGTCGCCCGGCAAGCGCCCGGGACGGCCGGCACGCCGGAGGACTCAGCGACGCCCGTAGAGCGGGCCGAAGGCGGCGCAGGCGCGGAAGTCGGCGCCCTCCAGGTCGGCGGTCCCGAGGTTGGCCCACGCGCTCGGCCGGAAGATGTCCTCCTCCGGCACGTTGTGCATGTGGACCGGGATGCGCAGGATGGACGCGAGGCTGATCAGGTCGGCCCCAATGTGACCGAAGCTGATCGCGCCGTGGTTGGCGGCCCAGCTGGCCATCACCGTGTAGACGTCGCGGAACGGGCCGACGCCGTTCACACGCGGCACGAACCAGTGCGTCGGCCAGGTCGGGTCCGTGCGCTGGTCGAGGATGTCGTGGACCTCCTTCGGCAACTCGACCGTCCAGCCCTCGGCGAGCTGAAGGACCGGCCCGGCGCCGCTGACCAGGTTCAGGCGGGCCATCGTGACCGGCATGCCGCCCTTGCTCACGAACTGCGACGAGTAGCCGCCGCCGCGGAAGTAGTCCCGGTTCGCCGGATACCAGGTGGTCGCCGCGAGGGCCGCCTGCACGTCCTGCTCGGTGATCTCCCAGAAAGGCTTCATGGCGGGCTCACCGTCGCTGGTCATGGCGCCCGTCGCGTCGAGGGTGGCCGCGCCCGAGTTGATGAGATGGATGATGCCGCCCGCGGCGACGCCATCGAGGTCGTGGCCGGTGACGCGCTTGACCGCGTCGGGGCTCCAGTAGGTGCGGACGTCGGCGAAGATCTGGGCCCTGTTCGTCAGCAGGTAACTGAGCAGCATCGTGGCGCCGTTGAGGCTGTCGTTCTCGGTGGCGAAGACGTGGGGGGCGCGGATCCCGTTCCAGTCGAACGACGAGTTGAGGATGGCCTCCATGAAGTCGCCATTGGGGGCGTGATCGGTCCACTGGCGCTGGCCCTGGAAGCCGCCCAGGATGGCGTTCCGGCCCATCGCCTCCTCGCCGAAGCCGAGCTCGGCCAGGCGCGGGTTGCCCACGAGGAGGTCGCGGGTGATCAGGGTCATCTTGACCACCGTCTCCCAGTCGCGATCCTTCTCCTCGCGGCTCTTCTGCTTGTCGGGCAGGTTGCGGTCCTGGCCTTCGGTGCAGTTCGCCTTCGCCCAGGCCAGGCCCTTCTCGAACTCGACCGGGTCGTAGATGCCCTCGTCGATGCGGCGGGTCAGCTCGGACATGTCGACGCCCTCGACGCGCATGCCGAGATACCGCTCGAAGAAGGGCTGGTCCACGATGGAGCCGGCGATGCCCATCGAGACACCGCCGAGCGAGAGGTAGGACTTGCCCCGCAGGATGGCCGCCGTGAGGCCAGCCCGGGCGAAGCGTAGGATCTTCGTCTGCACGTCCGCCGGGATCGTCCCGTCGCCCGCGTCCTGGACATCGCGGCCGTAGATGCCGAACGCCGGCAGGCCCTTCTGGGTGTGGGCTGCCAGCACGGCCGCGAGGTAGACCGCGCCCGGGCGCTCGGTGCCGTTGAAGCCCCAGACCGCCTTGGGGGTCAGGGGATCCATGTCCATCGTCTCGGACCCGTAGCACCAGCACGGCGTGACCGTGATCGAGACGCCCACCCCCTCGCGCCGGAAGAGCTCGGCGGCCATCGCCGCCTCGTAGACGCCCCCGATGTTGTGGTCGGGGACGACCACCACGACGGGCGACCCGTCGGGGTAGCGGAGCCGTTCGCTGAGCAGCGCCGCCGTCGCCCGGGCCATGCCCATGGTCTGCGCCTCGAGCGACTCGCGGACGCCGTGGAGGCGGCCGTCGACCGCGGGGCGAATGCCGATCCGGGGCCAGTCGCCGACGAAGCGGCCGGCGGTGTTGATGGTCGTCATGTGCGTTCCTCTCCCGTCCAGGTTAGCGCGCCGCTGGGACGAGCGGGCGCCGTCAGGTCCAGCCGATCGCTACTCGGGCATCACCACGCCGATCGTGAGCAGCAGGTCGGCGTAGACGCGCTGCTAGGTTCGCGCAACGGGCCTGCGCGGGCAAGACCCACTCGATCCCATCTATGTCGACGTGATCCTTGGCCGCTGGGAGGCGTTCAGCGGTGGCAAGGCGGAGCGGGTCGATCGCGGGATCTAGCCGATCACTCTTCAGCATGGTTCACCAATGGTGAACCGCCGCAGGATAGGGAACCGAGGTTGCACGGCCACGACCTCCGACGGGAGGCTGTGCTCGGCGCCGGCTCTTCGGGGTGATCGCTTCTGCAACATGCACCACCCGGACCATGCGGCCGAGGTCGCCGAGGCCCGACATCTCGGAGGTCTGCGCCGACGCAGAGAGGCGACCCTCGCGGTCGCCTACGACATTGATGATCTTCGGACCATCGAGGGCAGCCAGCGCCTCTTGAGCCATGGGACGACTGCTTCGTGGACATGAGAGCCGCGCCGCTCGTGCGCTGGCCCGGTGCGCTCGAGGCACATGTCGAGAGCGAAGCACCGTTCTGCGTCGTCTACACGGAGCCCAGAGACTTCATCTGCATCGAGCCGCAATCTGGTCCCCCTAACGGCTTGAACGCAGGAGCACATTCGGTTGCCGCCCCAGGACTGCCGTTCCGGCTCTCGATGGCCATATCCTGGAAGCGCCTGAAGTGACGTTGGTCGGTTAGCCGACCCAGCGGCCAAATGCGCGGATGCCCGGGCGCCTGCCGCGAACTGGGTGGTGATGCGGGCGGCTCGAACGGGCCGTCGGACTCGACCGACCATCGCATGGGGCTCGTCGGTGACTGTGGGATGGGTATCGAGCTCCGGTCGGCCATCCGCGCGAGCTACACCGAGGGCGCACAGATTAGAGCGCTGCCCGCTGGCCTAGGACACGTTACGCAGGGCGTCATCGAAGACTTGCAAGCGGGAGTGGGGTCCTCATCGCTGGATCCGGGCGGATCCGCCCGTCGCGAGCGCCTGCACCTGCGCAAGGGTGGCCATGGTCGTGTCGCCGGGAAACGTAGTGACGAGTGCGCCGTGGGCCCAGCCCAGGCGCAGTGCCTGCTCGGGTGCCTCGCCTGCCAGCAGCCCGTAGAAGAGGCCGGCGGCGAAGCCGTCCCCGCCGCCCACCCGGTCGTAGACGTCGAGCTCCATGGTGGGCGCCACGTACGCCTCGCCGCCCATCCAGGCCACGGCGCTCCAGGAGTGGTGATTGGTCGAGTGCACTTCGCGCAACGTAGTGGCCACGACCTTGACCTGCGGGTAGCGCTCCACGACCTGCGCGATCATGCCCAGGAAGGTGGAGGGATCGAGGCCCGACGCGGCGGCCACACTGGGGCCCGGGATGCCCAGGCCCGCCTGCAGGTCCTCCTCGTTGCCCACCAGCACGTCAACGTGCTCGACAATGCGCGCCATGACGGCCCGGGCCCGGGCCTGCCCTCCTTCGGGCCCCCAGATCTTGCCCCGGTAGTTGAGATCGAAGCTGACGACCGCGCCAGCCTCGTGGGCGGCCTGCATGCCTTCGACGATCAGGTCCGCCGTCGTAGACGACAGAGCAGCGAAGATGCCACCTGAGTGGAACCAGCGCACCCCACGGGCGAAGATGGCCGTCCAGTCGAAGTCGCCGCTGGCCAGGCGGCCGGCCGCCTCGTCGGCCCGGTTGTAGAAGACGAGCGGCGCGCGCACTCCGTATCCCCGGTCGCTGTAGACGGTGGCGATGTTGGGGCCGCGAACTCCGTCGTGCTCGAAACGCCGGTAGATGGGGCACACACCGGCGGCCCGAATGCGCTCGTCTACCAGATCGCCGATGGGGTAGTCCACCATCGCGGTTGCGATCCCAGTGCGCAGGCCGAAGCAGTCGGCCAGATCCGCCGCCACGTTGTACTCGCCGCCAGAAACGTGGATCGCCGCCTCACGCGCTTTGCGGAAGGGCACGATGCCGGGGTCTAGGCGCACGACGACGCCACCGAGGGAGAGGAAGTCGAGCGCGCCACCAGTCGGGATGGTGAGACTGCGGGGCATGGTTGCTAGTCCTTCTTCTCGAGGTGTCCCCCGAAGCCGAAGCGCATGGCCGAGAGCACCTTGTCGGCGAAGTCGGCCTCGCCGCGAGAGGCGAAGCGCTCATAGAGCGCGGTGGTCAAGACGGGTGCCGGGGCGCCCACGTCGATCGCCGCAATGCTAGTCCAGCGGCCCTCGCCCGAATCGGACACTCGTCCGGAGAAGTCCGCGAGATCTGGGCTCTGGCGCAGCGCTTGGGCGGTCAGGTCGAGGAGCCAGGACGCGATGACGCTGCCGCGGCGCCAGACCTCCGCCACCGCCGGAAGGTCGAACTGGTACTGGTACAGCTCGGGCTCGCGCAGGGGGCTCGTCTCGGCGTCGATCTCGCGCTCGGAGGAGCCCGCGTCGGCGTGCCGCAGGATGTTGATCCCCTCGGCGTAGGCCGCCATCGCACCGTACTCGATGCCGTTGTGGACCATCTTGACGAAGTGGCCCCCACCCGCGGGGCCGCAATGCAGGTACCCCTGCTCGGCCGTGTCCGGCTGGCCGGTACGTCCCGGCGTGCGCGGGGCTGCCTCGACGCCCGGAGCCAGGGCCTTGAAAATCGGGTCCAGCAGCGCGACCGCGTCGTCGGGGCCGCCGATCATCAGGCAGTAGCCGCGCTCGAGCCCCCACACGCCCCCCGACGTGCCGCAGTCGACGTAGCGGATGCCAATCGCCCCCAGAGTCTTTGCACGGCGAATGTCGTCGTGGTAGTAGGAGTTGCCGCCGTCGACCACCACGTCCCCGGCCTCGAGCAACGGGACGAGCTGGTCAAGGGTAGCATCGACCGACGCCGCGGGCACCATGAGCCAAAGGACGCGGGGCGGCTCGAGCTTGCCCACGAGGTCCGCGAGCGAGCTGGCCCCGCCCGAGATCGCGCTGTCCTTCACCAGGCCCTCGACCGTGTCGGCGTGGCGCGCGTATCCATAGACGATATGCCCGCTGCGCAGCCAGCGGCGGGACATGTTGGCGCCCATACGCCCGAGGCCGATGAGTCCCAGCTTCATGTGGGTTACCTCCATTCGGTGTTACGTTAGTCATCAGATGTCGCGCATCTGAACGCGCCGACCGCCGACTGAGCCGTCCACCGCCCGGCGCGGCGAGGACCAATCCCAATCTCGGAGACTCCCGACGCCCAGCCCGATGTCGCGCACGGCAGAACTCTATGCCATCCACACTCGGCTTGAGCGCAGGGCGCGCTTCCTCGACCCGGGACCGCCGAGTGGGCAGACCCCCAACCCACGGCATTGCGCCCGTGCGCACGGGACCGGTCCGCTCACAAGGCTAGGGCTCCAGCTACTTTCAAGAGGGGTTCCCCACCTCGCAGGAGGCGGGCGAACCAGTCAGGTCCCTCTCGGAGCGGTGCTACCGCGCTGACGATGGCGTCAACCGGCACCTTGCCGTCGGCGATCAGGCCGATGGAGGCGGGATACTCTCCGCAGGATGCCGTTGAGCCGTAAACTGTCAACTGTCGTGTGACAACCGTCTGGAGTGGCAGATCGACGACCCTGGCGATGTTCCCGACGAGAACAACCGTCCCCCCTTTTCGTGCCAGCTCAATAGCCAGGTTCACCGTTGTATTGATGCCAACCGCCTCGAAGATGACATCGGCGCCCCGATCTGACGTCATTCTTGTGACCTTGGAGGCCAGGTCGTCCCTGTCCGATCTGAGACTCGCCTCGGCACCCAGCCCACAGCGTTTTCCGCTAAGCCCGAATCCACCGAGCCTCTTCGGCTAGTGCCCCGACGACGGTCCCGAGGAGACGATCGACACCGATCCGGGCGTGACCGAACCCTGGCCGGCCCGACCGGCGGGTCGGACGGCGGTCGATGTGGCCGGGTGAGACGGTGTCGATGGGCTGCGCCCGATTTCTTCGCAGGCTGACGCCAGCCCCTGAGCGGTCAGGCGATCAAACGGTGCTCAGCTGAGGAGCTGGATCTCTTGGAGCCGAGCCAGGGCGGTCAGGAAGCTGGTCGCCCATGGCCAATGCGCTGGCAGATGGAGGGTTGTTCGACGGGCCGAGCGGGTGAGTCGACCTGACAGACTGAACAGCCGCCGGCGCAGGGTCTTGGTGGTCACGATCCGCTCGCCGAGACCGATCCGGGCCGTCCAGCGGGCAAGGTTGTGGGCGAGGACCCCGACCGCGAGCCAGGCCCCGTTGGCGGCGAACTTGCCCGACGGGAGGTGGTTGAGCCCCACCCCGTACTTGAGATCGCGGATCGCGTTCTCGATCTCGGCATGGCGGCGATGGTCGGCTTCGAGTTCGAGAGTCTCGCCCTCGCGATCGGTGATGAAGGCGTGGTAGTCATACAGGGCAAAGAGCGCGAGCTGGGATCCAGGCGTGGGTCGAACCCGCCGCACGATGAGCCGGACAGGTTTCGCATCCGGATAGTCGGTGAAAGGCGTGTAGACCGTCTCGGCCACGTCGGCGCCACCTTGCAGCCAGTAGGGAATGGGCGTCCAGGCATCGTCGGGGATGGCCTCGATCACACGGCGGACACTGCGGTGCTGACGGATCGTGATGGAAAAGCGGACGCCCCGCTTTCGGGCGGCGGCCACGACAGCATGGGCATAGAAGCCGCTGTCGGCCCGGACTGTGAGCTCGCCGTTTGCCCCGGCTCGCCGGACTCGGCCGATCGTCTCGGTGAGGAAGTGCCCGGCGCCGCGGGTGGTGCTCGCGTTGCCACCGCGCAGACGAGCCGCCAGGACCTCGCCCGTGCCTGCGGCAACGGCGAGCAAGGGGTGATAGCCGCGGACGTGGTTGTATGTGAAGCCGGTCCCGCCCTCCTTGGCCAGGCCGTATGTCTCGCAGATCGTCGAGTCCAGATCGATCGTGAAGGGAGCCTCTCCGGGTCCGGCCCCGGCTTTCCAGGCTCGCTCCAGGAGACGCCGGCTGACCTCGTCGAACTGTCTGACGTGGCCCCAGCGAAAGCTCCGCAGGAATGTCCCGAGTGTCGAAGGCGCCTTGAGCGGGTGGCCCAGGACGGCCGCCGTGCTGCCTGCCCGCAGGGCGTCCGCGTCGTCGATGCAGTCGCCCCCGGCCAGCGCGGAGGCGACAAGCGTGGCGATCTTGTCGCCGGGGTTTGCCCGTCCGGCCGTATCCCCGAGATCGATCACTTCGTCGACGAGCTCGCGCAAGCCGAGCTGCTGAGCCAGAGTCGCCGGCAGCAGAAGCCCGGCATCGGCGACGAGTCCCGTCCCGTCGAACGCCACGCCGAGTCGCTTGAGGCTGTGGGATGATCGCATCTGACAGGTGCTCCCTTTCTGAGTCCGCTGGGTGTTTCGCAACGTCAGCTTCTCAGTTCAGAAGAGCACCTGTTTGCTTGTCCTGGATGGTGAATCAGCTCA
>Ga0182027_10013082_pt1 | contig 11607 bp, 8 predicted proteins | sample 712E1DmetaG_FD_121300 | JGI IMG/M metagenome (GOLD analysis project Ga0182027, IMG submission 121300) | Permafrost microbial communities from Stordalen Mire, Sweden - 712E1D metaG (Illumina Assembly) | ecosystem: Environmental > Terrestrial > Soil > Wetlands > Permafrost | place: Sweden...
AAAAAATCTGAAATTAACCATATAGCAATTGAAACCCGCATGAATGGTAGTGAAGTTGAAAGAAAAACCAGATTTATGCATGATGAAACTCTTTTTCATGAATCGAAATGGACTGCTATTAAACGTGCGAGGTAGCTCTTGTGGCAGATGTCTTTACTAAGAGCAAACGAAGCCACATTATGGCTCGGGTTCATAGCAAAGACACCACCCCCGAATTGATTGTCCGCTCAACTCTACATCGTCTCGGTTATCGTTTCAGCCTTTCGCCTAAGAAGCTTCTCGGAAAACCGGATATTGTTCTATCCCGCTTTCACAAATTGATTTTCGTACATGGCTGTTTTTGGCACCAACACAAAGGTTGCAAAGCGTCAGAAAGGCCTTCCAGTAATTCTGATTATTGGAATAAGAAGCTCGATCGGAATGTTTTGCGAGATAAGAAAAATATTACATCGCTTAGAAAAGCCGGCTGGGATGTTCTTATTATTTGGGAATGCCAAATCCGTAGGGAAACTATTCTGTTAAATAAATTAGAAAGTTTCCTAAAAAAGCCAAACAAAGGCTTTCTCCAATAATTTCATAGAGTGCATTTTGATTAAGCAAGGGATTTATATACATGTCACCTTCCAGAAAAGAAGAGATCCGACAGCGGCTCAAAGAAATTGAGAATGAACGCAACGAGCTTCTGCAAGAAATAGCAACTTTGCCTTCAGATCAGGAATCTCGCTCGTTACCGCAAATGCTTGGAACGGCCATTTCCGAATCATCACCGACGACTTCAGAAGAGCGAATAGCCCTATTCACTCGCCTATTCCGTTGCCGAGAAGATGTCTTTCCCAAACTATGGGAAAATCGGTCGAAAGGGACAAAAGGGTATTCGCCTGCATGCCAGGCTGAATGGGTTCATGGCGTCTGCGAAAAACCAAAAATCAAATGTTCAGAGTGTCCCAATAGAGTATTTATTCCCCTTGATCAAACTGTTATTCGTGGACACCTCGAAGGAACTATCACAATTGGCTCGTATGCGATTCGCGAGGATGATACCAGTACATTCTTGGCTGCTGACTTTGACAAGGAGCAATGGCAGCCTGATGTTGCAGCGTACAGAGATGCTTCAAGAAAATTGGGAATCGAAACTTATATTGAACGTTCACGGTCGGGCAACGGGGCTCATGCATGGATTTTTTTTAAGGACCCTATTCCTGCGCGATTGGCGCGTCAGCTCGGGACAATAGTGCTTACTCATGCCATTGGAGAAAGGCACCGCCTCCGCTTCGAAAGCTATGATCGCTTTTTTCCTAATCAGGATACTCTCCCTAAGGGCGGTTTCGGCAACCTTATTGCGCTACCCTTACAAAGAATCCCTCGCAAGGCTGGAAATAGTGTTTTTGTCGATGATAACTTCAACCCGTGGCCTGATCAGTGGGATTTCCTCTCCAGAATTTATGTTATTTCCAGCGCAGAAGCAATAGAATTCGTCAATGCCTACTCTCGTAAGTGCACACAATCCTTTTCGCCGGAATCTCTCGACCCTGAAATCGCGCAAGCGGAAAGGCTGTTCTCTTCGGACACAAAGCCTATCGGGAACTACTCTGGCGAAATTCCCATTGAAATTTCTAATCATGTCGAAATCCTCCTTGCAAAGATTCCGCCAAGATTAATAACAGCGTATAAGCGCACGGCTACATTCGCGAACCCCAAATTTTTCGAACTGCAACGCCTGCGCTTCTCCACATGGAACACGCCACGATATATTTGTTGCGCAGAACTATCCGATGATGGCGATCGAATTCTGTTGCCCAGAGGACTTTTGTCACGTTGCATAGAAGTGTCAGAATCAACCGGTGCAACGGTCGTCATTTCCGATCATCGTCCCAGGTACGCACGAATTTCAGTAGAATTCAAAGGTCAATTGCTTTCACCTCAAAATGATGCGGTTCGTGGCTTAATCAAACGTGAGAGCGGTGTTCTGGTGGCTCCGCCTGGCGCGGGAAAAACCGTTATCGGATGCGCTCTGATATGCAAATGGAAATTGCCAACCCTTATTTTAGTACACCGGAAACAACTCGCTGAACAATGGAAACAACAATTGCTGCAATTCACGGATTTGAAGAAAAAACAGATTGGAATCTACGATCTCAAGGCAGAAAAGCGTAAACGAATAGTCGACATAGGAATGCTACAAACTCTGGCCCATGCAAACGATTGCAGTAAATTAATATCTGAATATGGCTTGGTTATCGTCGATGAATGCCATCGTGTCCCCGCCCCTTCATTCGAACCAGTGCTTAAAAGGATCGAGGCACGCCACTATATCGGTCTAACCGCCACGCCCTATCGGAAAGATGGTCTCGACAGGATCATTACTATGCAATGTGGTCCTATTCTGCACACAATGACGGAATCGGCTGCCCAAAAGGAGATTATTCGGAACGTAATTGTCCGCGAAACATCATTTCGGATGAGTGAAAGCCAAGACATACGTTCTGAGCTTCATGAAATCTGGCAAGCACTAATTACTGATCCTGCTCGTCTTACGCTCGTGGCTTCTGACATAGGTACGGCGCTCTCGGAGGGAAGATTTCCTCTCGTGCTCTCCGACAGAAAAGAGCATCTCGAAGCCATTGCTCAGCGAGTTACTGAAATGTTTGGCAGCCCATCTGTGAACAGTTTTGTGATTACAAGCGCGAATGGCAAAAAAGAGAGAGCAAAATTCATCGAATCAGCTAGAGCATTGCACGCACAAGGAAAGCAAGCATTCCTTTTGTCAACAGGCTCCCTCATTGGCGAGGGCTTTGACCTTCCAGAGCTTTGCACGCTCATACTTGCCATGCCATTGTCCTTCAAGGGGCGTTTAGTTCAATACGCAGGCAGATTGCATCGCGAGAGCGAAGGAAAAAAAGATGTTCGTATTTACGATTACGTTGATGCTAATTTAGGTCTTGGAATTACAATGTTTCGTAAAAGGTTAACGACCTACCGAAAGATGGGATATTCGATTCATATACCAGCAGATTCAAAGCTATAGAAGAAGACAAAAGAGAGAAGACAAAAGACGCCACCGCCGGAAATAGAAATCAATAATCGCGCGTCGCAAAGACAAGGGGCGCCCAAACAGACAAACAACACATAAAGTGATGCCATGTCCGGTTTGACGCTCCGTCGCCGTCCCGCTTCGCTGGCGGCGTCATGTCGCGACCCGGTCACAGCACACGTTTATGGAACGTTGCGGTCAATAAATTGGAACGATTAAATAATAGACCGCCGCCGAAGAATAAGATATTTTAAGAGTAAGATGGTTCGCCACAAGAGAATAAGCTGCATCGTGCAGCTTTTATGGCAAAAGGAAGGGTAATAAATGAGCAATTTTCTTAATTTATTAGAAGATATCCATTACAAGATTGACGACACGTTTAGCGAGGATTCTGATATCGTTCTATATAACGGTGACACTTTGGATGGGTTAAAAAAGATAAAGGACAATACGTTTAACCTCATTATTACATCTCCACCTTATAATATTGGAAAAGAATACGAAACCCAAGTAAAATTGAATAATTATCTTGAGTCCTTGCAGCCTATACTCAAAGAATTGGTTCGGGTATTATCATTGAATGGTTCTCTGTGTTGGCAGGTTGGAAATTATGTCGACAATGGCGAAGTGTTTCCACTCGACATGCAATTTTATCCGCTTTTTAAGCATTTGGGTTTGCAACTTCGCAATCGGATTATTTGGACATTTGAACATGGTCTTCACTGTTCATTACGTTTTTCTGGCAGATATGAAACATTATTATGGTTTACCAAATCGGAAGATTATACTTTTAACCTTGATGCTGTTCGAGTCCCCTCAAAATATCCGGGGAAAACGAACTTCAAACCGGGTCCCAAATATGGATTACCTTCAGGTAATCCTCTCGGTAAAAACCCTAGTGATATTTGGAAAATCATGGCAAAAGAATGGGAAACAGGCATTTGGAATATTCCTAATGTCAAAGCTAATCACCCAGAGAAAACAATTCATCCTTGCCAATTTCCAATTGAATTAGTTGAGCGATGTGTACTTTCAATGACAAATGAATGTGATTGGGTTCTAGATCCGTTTTGTGGAGTTGGTTCTACCGCTCTAGCCGCAATAAGGCACAAGAGAAAGGTTATGGGTTGCGATAAGGAAAAATCTTACATTGATGAAGCCAAACATCGTATTGACATGCTTTTTTCTGGTGAATTACCCTATCGTCAAATTGGTAAACCAGTCCATAAACCCACAGGTAATGAAAAAGTATCGCAAATTCCTATCCAATGGTTAAATCAAAAAGAGGAGATAGCATGAAAATTGTTGCAAAATACGATTTTAATAATGGTAAAAAGGAGATTGAAAAACGATACCATGTGGAACTTCAAGAAATTATTCAAACCATTGGAAAAATAGATGCATCATTATATAAGACAAAAGTCAGCAAAGAAAAAACTATGCCAGGTAAAAAGTTATATGCTCCATTAAGATTGAATAAGGCATTCAAAGCAGAATTCAAGAAAATTAATTGGGTTAACCATAAAGTCGAATGTGATTACAAGTATGGTGAGTATTTACCAGAATATATCCCAGCAAAAGCGACAAGAGGACAGCCATTTAGGGATATGGATTTTTTAAAACCAGACAAAAAACTCGGAATCGAGGTGCAGTTTGGGAAATACGCCTTCATGGTATATAATGTTTGTGCAAAAATGACGATTTTTAATAAGCTTGGTTTAATAGATGCAGGCGTTGAAATTGTTCCAGTAAAACGTTTTGCAGATCAAATGAGTACTGGTGTTTCATATTTTGAGCAATTCGCTTGGGACTTACATCATAGAGGAGTTGCAGATATAGACATTCCTGTTCTAATATTAGGAATTGACAGATAATAAATATTTGCACATCGTGTGCAAATATTTAAATGGCGCACCATAAAACCGAAATCCAAAGACGGCAGCGGAAAGACAATTACGCAATGGTAGCGTTCCAATTTACGTGCCCACAACACACGCATGCCGGGCATAGAGCCGCCCCAAATTGCCGCAGTTTACTTTGGAAAAGGCTCGTGTCCGCGCTCCGCTGGCACGAGCCTAAATTATATGCGGCAACTTCGGCAGTGCGTGGAACGTTGTTTAACATAAATCATGCCATACTTCGGGAAATGGAAGCAATAGCGTGGATGTATATCAATCTCTGTCTAACTTATATTAACCATATAAAGCTTTCCATTGCGATATGAGTATAAGATTTTACGACATCCTCAAACATTTACAAGGAGCAAACAACTATGAATACTGAGAGTAAGTGCCCGGTAACGGGCGCAACGAGCAAACCCACCGCCGACCAAGGCGCGTCGAACCGTTACTGGTGGCCGAACCAGTTGAACTTAGGCGTCCTTCACCAGCATACTAAAAAGTCAAATCCAATGGACCCGGATTTCAACTACGCTGAAGAATTCAAGAAGCTCGATCTTGCAGCGGTAAAGAAAGATCTTTATAAACTTATGACCGACTCGCAGGACTGGTGGCCTGCCGACTGGGGTAATTACGGAGGCTTAATGATTCGCATGGCCTGGCACAGCGCCGGCACCTACCGCACTGCCGACGGCCGCGGGGGCGCAGGAACCGGCAATCAGCGTTTTGCGCCGCTCAACAGCTGGCCGGACAATGTGAACCTCGATAAGGCGCGCCGTCTGCTCTGGCCCATAAAACAGAAATACGGAAAAAAAATATCCTGGGCCGACCTTATGATTCTGGCCGGAAACTGCGCGCTGGAATCCATGGGCTTCAAAACCTTCGGCTTTGGCGGCGGCCGTGTAGATATTTGGGAACCTGAAGAGGACATCTACTGGGGAAAAGAAGATACCTGGCTGGGTGACAAGCGCTATAGCGGCGACCGCGAACTTGAGAACCCTTTGGCAGCCGTGCAGATGGGGCTTATCTATGTGAACCCCGAAGGACCGAACGGCAATCCCGACCCTGTGGCATCGGGCCGCGATGTGCGCGTTACCTTCGCCCGCATGGCCATGAACGACGAAGAAACGGTCGCGCTCGTTGCCGGAGGACACACCTTCGGCAAGGCGCACGGGGCGGGAGACCCGAAACTGGTAGGCCCGGAACCCGAGGCCGCGCCCATCGAAGAACAGGGTCTGGGCTGGATCAACCGGTTCGGCACGGGAAAGGGTGAGCACACCACGAGCAGTGGTATCGAAGGCGCCTGGAAGCCGCAGCCGACAAAGTGGGACAACGGCTATTTCGACATGCTCTTCGGTTACGAGTGGGAACTGGTCACAAGCCCTGCCGGGGCAAAGCAATGGTACGCTAAAAACGTCAGGCCGGAACACATGATCCCGGACGCCCATAACCCTTCGAAGAAATACCCGCCTATGATGACTACCGCCGACCTGTCACTGCGGTTCGACCCGATCTACGAACCTATAGCGCGGCGCTTCCACAAAGACCCGCGGGCCTTTGTCGACGCATTTGCCCGCGCCTGGTTCAAATTGACCCACCGCGACATGGGACCGCGTTGCCGTTATCTTGGCCCGGAAGTCCCGGCAGAGCAACTTATCTGGCAAGACCCGATTCCTGCCGTTGACCACAAATTGATCAATAAGCAGGACATCGCACATCTCAAGGACAAAATCTTAACATCGCGTCTGTCAATCTCCGAGCTGGTCTCAACCGCATGGGCATCTGCTTCCACTTTCCGGGGTTCCGACAAACGCGGCGGTGCGAACGGAGCGCGCATTCGTTTGGCCCCGCAGAAGGATTGGGAGGTTAATGAGCCAGCTCAACTTAAAAAGGCGCTGCAGACCCTTGAAAAAATTCAAGCGGCGTTCAACAAAGCGCAGAAAGGCGGGAAAAAGGTATCGCTTGCCGATCTGATCGTCCTCGGCGGTTGCGCTGCTCTTGAGAAAGCGGCAAAGAAGGCCGGTCACGATATGACAGTTCCCTTCTCGCCCGGTCGCATGGACGCGCCGCAGGAGCAAACCGATGCGGAATCGTTTACCGTGCTCGAACCTGTTGCAGACGGATTCCGCAACTATCTTAAAACCAAATACACCGTTCCGGCAGAGGAACTGCTCATTGATCGTGCGCAATTGCTGACGCTCACCGCCCCGGAGATGACGGTTCTCATCGGCGGCCTGCGCGTGCTGAATGTCAATTTCGGCCGGTCAAAGCACGGTGTTTTTACTCAACGTCCCGGGACACTCACCAACGACTTCTTTGTAAATCTTCTTGACATGGGGACAATATGGAAACCGACGACGGAGGAGAAGGATGTGTTCGAAGGTCGAGATCGCGCCACCGGCGAACTCACGTGGACCGGCACCCGTGTGGATCTGGTCTTTGGTTCGAATTCACAGCTCCGTGCGCTCGCGGAAGTCTATGCATGCGACGACTCTCAGAAAAAGTTTATACAGGATTTCGTAGCGGCCTGGAATAAAGTGATGAACGCGGACCGCTTTGACCGGAAGGACGGTGCTCGCCCCAGGTGTTTTACAAATGGTTGAGCATCAAAGGCGAGACGTTCCCTGGCGCACCAACCGTAAGGGTTCAAAATTTTGAACCCCTACATAATCATCTTGAATGCAACTTCGTATCAGAACGAGGCCTTAACGATAAATTCCGGCATGACGGTCATGAGCGAGTTGCCAAACACGTCATTAAACCGGTGCCACAGCCTGAAACGGGGCGTAAAGGTCAGGTTTTTTATGGGAATGTCATATTTCAGGTCCATGAAAAAGAGCTGGTCGTGCCTGTTCCAGACCGTGTCGTTCTGAAGGTACATACTGTCTTTGTCCTGGGCGAGGCTGTAATTAAAATCGGCGCTTAATTCGCCATATCCCGGTTTTACGACGTACCCCATATGGGCAAGCAGGCCAAAGGGGTTATGGGCCACATAACCCGGATCATTTTCCTGAACGTCGTTCTTATACGTGCCATAGGCGAACCCGAACCTGGCGGCAACGAGATCGGCCGGTTTTATCCCTAAGTCAAGACCACCGGCATAGGAATTGTTCGCATATTCCCCATTGGCCGACGAGGCGACGCAGGTGCGGACGTGGAAGACCGGCATGGCGGTAATGAAACTCCCCTTATAGGTCATGGGCAGCGTCAGCATGAACCGGACCTGGTCGTTGTTGAATTTGGTCCCCGGTTTGTAAATGTAAGACATCGTGTCTTTCGCCATCGCGGAAAGCAACCCGACGCTGAGCCCGAAATCACCCGATTGTTTGATGCCGTAACTCAGGGCGACGCCTTTTTGCGAGCTATTCATAAGGTCGGACCACGGATCGGACCCAGCATGGAGATTGTCCGCCGGATTGGTGGTATTCTTGAATTCGGCATATCCTACGTTTTCATACATAACGAGGTCAAGCACCGTATTTTCCTCAACCGGAATAATACCCGCCGACAGGGCGAATTTTTCGACCGTCCACTTGAAATAGAATTCAGGGACGGAAATCAGGTTGTAATTTCCCTGGGTGACATACGAAAGGTTGTCGGCGATATTGTCCGTTGCGGAGCCCATGGGATTTGAAAGCCGGATGCCGAATAAAAGATTGTCTTTTGTATAGGTTCCTTTTAAATTCCACGCATATCTGTTGGTGTAGTCTCCCCGCGTGCTGTCGGGAATAGCGTGCAACGCGTTCCATTCGTAGCGGAATCGATATTGGACGTCGCCGCTGAAATTTATCTGGGCTTGAACGCCTAATACGAACAGGGCTAGCAAAGCACCGCCAAAAAGCCTTTTCATAAGAAAAGCCCTTTCTGTGAAGGTTATTAGATACTGTAGCTGAATCATTTACGCTTTTGGCGCAGATAATTCCTACGCTGCTCACGGGCAAACAAAGCCAAAAAATAACATAATTAATATATATGATTATTTATGGGGATGTATAGGAGAAATTGTTTTGACGGGAGCCGCTGCCGATAGAGAATTGTTTGCATCCCAAACCGCATGTAGTAATTTTTTTAGTTACTCTGTCTTCAGGCAGGTTAGGCAAAGGAGCCGCAAAAAGCGTGCGAATCGCCGATTTTCTTGATATCGTTATTATATCCGTTTTGCTCTATTTCTGCCTTATCTGGCTGAGACAACGCGCATCGCGGTCGCTGGTTATTGGAATCGGCTGTATCGCGCTGCTCTATATTTGCGCGCAGCGCTTCGACATGGTCCTGACCTCGTGGCTGTTTCGCGCGGGGTTTACGGCGGTTTTGATCGCGCTCGTGCTCGTGTTTCAGACCGACATCCGCAGGGCCATCGAACGTTTCGCGACCTGGAGTTCCTTCCGGACGAAGCACCGGTCCATCGCCTCCGCGCAAACGACCGACATGATCATCGAGGCGGTCCAGAAACTGGCTGAAAATAAAATCGGGGCCCTTTTGGCCTTCAAAGGCCGTGAACCCCTGGAAAGGCATATCAGAGGGGGCGTTTCGCTCAACGGCCGGATCAGCTATCCGCTGTTGTACGGCCTGTTCAATACCGCTTCGCCCACGCACGACGGCGCCGTGATCATCGAGGGCGAATGGATCGACAAATTCGCGGTGTACCTTCCCTTGTCGCAGCATGTTAAGGAAGGCAGCGAGGCTGGGACGCGCCACGCCGCCGGCGTGGGGCTTTCGGAGGCGTGCGACGCCTTCGTAGTAATAGTATCGGAAGAGCGCGGGACCATAAGCGTGGCCGAACACGGCACGCTCGACGTGCTCAGTTCGCCCGCAAAACTAAAAGAACGGCTGGAAAAATTTTATGGGTACCTGAAACCGGAAAACGCCGCCAAGGCACGGTTCATGTGGCTCCGCCGTAACATCGGCACTAAAACGCTTTCACTGTTTCTGGCATTCCTTTTTTGGGCGGTTTTTGCGTTTCGGGCCGATACCATACACCGGACGTTCGTCGTGCCCATTGAGTGGCGCAATCTTCCGGCGAACTTGATAATTGACAATCCGAAGCCCATGGACGCGCGCGTTTCACTATCAGGCACCGAGCGCGATTTCAACATTGACCCTAATTCCATGGTCATTTCGCTTGACCTGGGAAGCGTCCGCGAAGGAACGCAGGAACTATCGCTCACCGACCGGAACATACTAAACAGGCCGCCCGGCACGACCGTGAATCAGATTGATCCGCGCGCCATCAAGCTGCGCGCCTATGGCATGACGGAGATCGAACTGCCCGTAAAAATCAGGCTTGAAAAAAGTTTGTCCGTGCGTCTGAAATTGCTTGATGCGGCGGCCGACCCGGAACGGGTGAAAGTAATGGTGCCACAGGAAAGAAAGGAAGATTTCCTTTCGATCCGTACGGAACCGGTGAATCTCGACGAAATAACGCAAAGCACGGTTGTCCGGGTTAAACTCGCGCTCCCCGACCAGGTGCAATTGGCGCCGGGCTCTGTGATGGCGGTCAAGGTGAAAATCGACGTTGAGGATAAAGGAAAGAAGAAATGATAGCTATTAAAATGGGAATTGTGCGCCCCCTAAATCCCCCGCAGGGAGATAATTTTTGTAAGGGTTTGCCATGGCAAACCCCTACAAGATTAACATCTGCAAAAATCTCCCTGCGGAGGACTTAGGGGGCATGAAATTTAAATAAAAGTTCGGATAAGGTCTTATGCAAATAATTATCATCGTCATGCTCGGTTGCGTTCTGGCGGGTCTGCTCGTTGTGGCGCTGCAAAGCGGAAAAACAGGGCCGAAGCGCGAAGAATTAGCGCGCCTGAAAATTCTGCTTGATCAGGCCCGGCTGCAAATCGAAGAACTGCGGGTAAAGGCAAAACTGGCCGATGAATTGAGCTCTCGCAACGCGCGGCTCGAAGCGGACCTGGAAAACGAACGGAAGGGCACGCAGGAAAAGTTAAAGCTGTTGCTGGACTCCGAGGCGCGGATGAAAACCGAGTTTGAAAACCTCGCGAACCGGATATTCGAGGAAAAAGGAAAAACGTTTACCGAACAAAACAAGGAAAAGCTGTCAAGCCTCCTTCTGCCGATGCGTGAGCAGCTTGAGTCGTTCCGTAAACGCGTTGACGACGTCCATAAAGACGACACGGCCGGCATGGCAAAGCTGCTTGAACAGGTGCGCCAGTTGCAGGAACTTAACAACAAAGTGAGCGAAGACGCGAACAACCTCGCCCGCGCCATTAAAGGCGACCCCAAGGCCCAGGGCAACTGGGGCGAGCTCATCGTGGAGCGTATTTTCGAGGCGTCGGGGCTGGAATGCGGCAGGGAATATGATTGTCAGGCGGCCATGCGCACGGAAGACGGCAGGCTGCAGAAACCCGACTTTGTCGTCAATTTACCGGGGAACAAGGCCGTTATCGTGGATTCGAAAGTGTCGTTGACGGCGTACGAGCGTTTTTGCGGCGAGCAGGATGAAGAAGTAAGGCGGGCCGCCCTTACCGAGCACCTTTCGTCAATCCGCAAACATATCGACGAATTAAAACAGAAAGCCTACCAGCAGCTCCTCGGCAACCGGACCCTCGACTTCGTCATCATGTGCGTCCCCGTGGAACCGGCCTACCAGCTTGCCCACGAGCATGACAAGGACCTCATTTACGACCTCGCGGCCGGCAACGTGGTGGTGACCGGGCC
>Ga0182027_10013085_pt1 | contig 11605 bp, 9 predicted proteins | sample 712E1DmetaG_FD_121300 | JGI IMG/M metagenome (GOLD analysis project Ga0182027, IMG submission 121300) | Permafrost microbial communities from Stordalen Mire, Sweden - 712E1D metaG (Illumina Assembly) | ecosystem: Environmental > Terrestrial > Soil > Wetlands > Permafrost | place: Sweden...
AAAAATCGGATTCAGCGAAGGTCTGGGTCCCCGCCTGGGCGGGTGAAAGTTCGGGCAGGGGGGTGCTCGGGCTGCCGCCGCCGGCGCTGGGCTGGTAGGAGTATTGGTTTGGCGCATTCGCGGAGTGAGTGATCACCAGGTCTTCGGCCGGTTTGCCGGGGTTTGAAGTCGAGTAACGTGTCAGCCATTTCCCGTCAAGCACGTGGAGGCTCATTGAAAAACCGGTCCTTTTGCGCGTCTTGCTCCGGCGAATCTCGATGAAGCCCTGAACCTGCGAGTCTTGATCGGGCGTTTGCGCTAAAATTTCAGCAGCGAGTTGTCTGCCCTGTTTTGCGGCTTCAGCAGGAGGCAGCGGTTTGGGTTGCGATTCCGGTTCCGCGGCGCCGAGCAACAGGACAGCCGAGCAGAGAAGTGACAGTCTGCGGATCATCAAAGCTGGGTGTTCGATGTTGAGCCGCACTTCGTCATTTGAAGTGCAGGGTCAGGGGGAGCAGTTCCGAGATGCGGCGGACGAAATGCACTTGGAGCTTCTTGCGCACTTCCTCGGGCACCTCGGACCAATCCGTGCGGTTCTGCTCGGGCAGCACGATCTGTTTGATCCCGAAGCGGGCCGCAGCCAGCACTTTTTCTTTGATGCCGCCCACGCGCAGGACCCGTCCGCGCAGGCTGATCTCCCCGGTCATCGCCACCTGGGAGCGCACGCGCCGCCGCGTCAACAGCGAGGCCAGGGCGACCAGGAGCGTCACGCCCGCGCTGGGACCATCCTTGGGCGTCGCGCCCGCCGGCACGTGAATGTGGATGTCGAACTTGCCGTAATCCGCCATGTCCATGCCGAGCGACCTGGATTGGCTGCGCAGGTAGCTGAGGGCGGTCTGGGCGCTTTCCTTCATGACCTCGCCGAGCGAACCTGTGAGCAGGAGGTTGCCTTTGCCGGGCATCCGGGTGGCTTCGATGAACAGGATTTCGCCCCCCACTGGCGTCCATGCCATGCCGGTCGCAATGCCGATTTCCTTGATGACCTCCGCGGTTTCCGACACGAACCGGGCCGCCCCAAGATATTCTTTGAGCAAGTCCGGTTTCAAGACGAGCGGCCGGTGGAGGCGGCCGTTGCTGACAATTTTCCGGGTGGCTTTGCGGGTCAGGGCGGCGATTTCGCGTTCCAGCTGCCGCACGCCTGCCTCCCGCGTGTAACCTTGGATGACGCGCCGGAGGGTGGTTCCGGGAATCCTCACCTCCCGCTTCTTGAGCCCGTGCTCCTCCAACTGGCGCGGCACCAGATAACGCTGGGCGATCTGGAGTTTTTCGGATTCGGTGTAGCTGGGCAGTTCGATCACCTCGAGCCGGTCGCGGAGCGCGGGGTGGATCGGCTCCAGCCAGTTTGCCGTGGTGATGAAAAGAACGCGTGACAGGTCGAACGGCAGGTCCAGGTAATAATCCGTAAAGGTGTTGTTCTGGGCCGGGTCGAGCACTTCCAGCAGCGCGGCGGCCGGATCGCCCCGGAAATCCGCGCCCACCTTGTCCAGCTCGTCGAGCAGGACGACCGGATTCCGGCTTTCGATGCGGCGGAGCGTCTGGATGATGCGGCCCGGCATCGCGCCCACGTACGTCCGCCGATGGCCGCGGATCTCGGCCTCGTCGCGCATGCCGCCCAGGGAGATGCGCGCGAATTTGCGCCCCAGCGCGTCGGCCACACTCCTGCCGAGGGAGGTCTTCCCCACGCCCGGCGGGCCGACGAGGCAAAGGATGGGGCCCTTGATCTGCTTGCGGCGTTTGATCACCGCCAGGAACTCCAGCAGCCGGTCCTTGACCTTCTTGAGGCCGAAATGCTGATCGTTCAAAATGCGTTCGGCATCCTTCAGATCGATTTTATCCTCCGTCTCCTTCTCCCAGGGAAGGCTGAGTATCCAATCCAGGTAATGCCGGGTCACCGCATACTCGGCGGCCACCGTCGGCATCTGCTGGAGCCGGTCGACTTCCGACAAAGCCACCTTTTTGGCTTCGGCAGGCATCGGGGTCGCCTCGATCTTATCCTGCAAACTCCGGATTTCGCCGAGGTTGGTGTCGGTTTCCCCCAGTTCGCGTTGAATGGCGCGCAGTTGTTCGCGGAGGAAGAAGTCACGCTGGGTCTTGGAGATCGAGGTGGCGACTTCGCTTTGGATCTTGGAACTGAGCGTCAGAACCTCATGCTCGCGGTTGAGCATCGGCAGCAGGAACGTCAGACGCTCGCGCACGGAGGTGGTTTCGAGCAGTTTCTGCCGCTCGTCCAGGTTCAGATTCAGGTTGACGGCGATCAGGTCGGTGAAATGCCCCGGGTCTTCGGTGTTGAGCGCGGCGATCTTGACCTGTTCGGAAAGGGCGGGCGAAAGCTTGACGATCTCCTGGAATTGACCCTGGGCGTTGCGCATCATCGCGGTCAGCTCGACCGAGTCCTCGATGAGGTCCTTCATCAGCTCGAACTTCGCGCTCAGATACGGCGCGGTGCTGGTGTATTCCTTGATGCGGACACGCCAAAGTCCCTCGACCAGCACCCGCACGGTATTGTCGGGAAACTTCAGCATTTTCAACAGCCGGGCGGCGCACCCCACCTCGTGAATTTCCTCCGGCGTCGGGTTCTCAGCCTCGGGCTTGCGCTGCAGGGCGACGCCCAGCAACCGGTCGCCCCCAACGACATCATCAATCAATTTGATGCTCTGCGGGGTTTCGACCAGCAGCGGCGCGACCATTCCCGGGAAAATGGCGATATCGGAAAGCCCGAGAATGGGGATGACCTGCGGGAGGGAATGCGCGGAGACGCGCGCCGGCGCTTCCGGATTGCCGGCAGCGCCCAAAATGCTGATAAATTCTGTGTCAGGCGAGGTCATCGTCGCGTCATGCTGCAAGTTAGATGCCGCCGCCCCGGAAAAGATTCAGAGAAAGATTAATTCCCCTCAGCGATGGGCACCTTGGTGCTTCTCATCTGCGATTGAGCGAGCGGCACGTCAATGCGCAGGAAGCCGTTCAAATAAGCCGCTTTTGCCTGGCTCAGATCGTAACCCGGCGGCAACTCCAGCGCGCTTTCAAACGGGCCATAGTTGATCTCCATCACCAGGAAGCTGCATTTGGGCGCGCGGCAACCGTCCGGGCGATTGCCGCTGATGCGCAGACGATTTCCTTCGATCGTAATCTCCAGATTGTCGCTCCGCATGCCCGCCAACTCCACCTTGACCACAAGTCCGTTGTCCGTCGAGTACACATCCGTGTTGGGCACCCAATGCGCCCGCGCCGAGCCTTCGCGACCTCCGGCGGCAGAACGGGTCACGAAATGAACGGACGAACTGACTTTACACATGGCCACTCAGGGAAAAATTATCTCAGGCAGATCGCATACGCAAGCGCTCCATTATTTCATCCGAACGATGACTTGAGGGCGCTCACCCTTCCGTGCCCGAAACACAACCGAGTCCCGGGGCACCGACTGGCTGGCAGCGCAACCGCAATGCGTACTCCGCTCAAAACTGAATTTCCTGCGGCCAAACCGGCTCCACAACAACACACCCGCCGTGGTTCCGACAATCGCCAGCGATACCAACGCCTGCCAATCCATGGTCGCAAGATAACCCCAAAACCACCCCGTGCAACAAATGATTTGGATTCGGAGATCCGCATATTTTGTTGTGCATTCTGCAAAATACGTTTGTATTTTTGCGACTTGAGCCACGGGTTCCGGACCCTTGCCTGTTGACGAGATGGGTTCTAGACTCGGCCGCATGCCTGCGCTGGTCTTTCGCCACACGCATCGGGTCACCTATGCCGAATGCACGCTCGGCAATCATATTTATTACTCGCGCTACCTCGATTTGCTCGAAGCCGCGCGCGGTGAATTTTTCCGGAGCCTGGGGCTGAGCTTTCTTCAGTGGCAGGAGCAGGACACTATTTTCCCTGTCATCGAATGCCGCCTCCGCTACAAAGGTGCGGCCCGATATGACGACGTGTTGACCGCCGAGGTTTGGCTGACTCTGGCTGAGCGAACCCGCCTCAATTTCGCCTGCCGCCTGTTGAACCAGGCAGGCGCGCTCATCCTCGAGGCGGAGACGTTCCATGTTTGCACCGGATTGGACCAGAAGCCCAGGCGCCTGCCGGAAGAACTGGTTGCCAGCCTCCTGCCTTATCTGGACTCCACCGAAAAGCAGCCCTGACCGCCGCGCAGCAGCAACTCCTGGCCCGGGCAATGGATGGCTATAAAATGCCAGAATTGGATGTGGCGCGCCCGGGGTCCCCTTGCTAGCCTCTGGGGGACTGGCCGTTCGAAGATTTGGGTTCTGTCCGGCCTGATAGTTCGAACGGGCTTCGGGGAATTGGATCCACCGAAGCAGCCTTCGGCGCCGTGCCGTGAACTGAGAACATCCATTTAAATACCATACTATGACACAAATCGCACAACTCCTCGGCGACAAAGCCGATTACCTGCTCGGTTTCAAAAACCCGAAAATCTCCAAGGAACGCCTGCATGTTCCCGGACCGGATTTCGTTGACAGAATCTTTTCGCTGTCAGATCGGAACAACCGCGTCCTGGTCAACCTGCAACGCCTCTTCGGCCACGGCCGGCTCGCCGGCACGGGTTACGTTTCCATCCTGCCCGTCGATCAAGGGATCGAACATTCGGGCGGAGCCAGTTTTGCCAAGAACCCGGATTACTTCGACGCGGAAAACATCGTGAAGCTGGCCTTGGAAGGCGGCTGCAATGCCGTCGCCTCCACCTACGGCGTCCTTGGCGCGGTTTCGCGAAAATACGCGCATAAGATTCCGTTCCTGGTGAAGATCAACCACAACGAACTGCTCACTTACCCCAACAAGGCCGACCAGATCCTTTACGGCACCGTCAAGGAAGCCGCGGACATGGGCGCCGCCGCCGTCGGAGCCACCATTTATTTCGGCTCGGCGGAAAGCGGCCGCCAGATTGTGGAAGTCGCGCAGGCGTTCGCCCTGGCGCATGAGCTGGGAATGGCGACCGTGCTCTGGTGTTACCTCCGGAACAATGCCTTCAAAGGCAAGACCACGGACGGCAAGTCCATCGACTACCATGTCTCCGCCGATCTCACCGGCCAGGCCAATCACCTGGGCGTGACGATCCAGGCGGACATTATCAAGCAGAAACTTCCCGAGAACAACGGCGGGTTCGAGGCTCTCAACATGGGCGGATCCAGCTATGGAAAATTCGACAAGAAAATTTACACCGACCTGTGCAGCGATCATCCGATCGATCTGTGCCGCTACCAGGTGGCCAATTGCTACATGGGCCGCGCCGGTCTCATCAACTCCGGCGGCGAATCCAAGGGCAAGGGCGACCTCGAACAGGCGGTCATGACCGCCGTGGTCAACAAGCGCGCCGGCGGCATGGGCCTGATCTCCGGCCGCAAAGCCTTCCAACGCCCCATGAAAGAAGGCATCGCCCTGCTCAATGCGATCCAGGACGTTTACGCGAGCAAGGAAGTCACCGTGGCGTAACAGGCAAGTTTATCCAACCAAAACAAGCCGCTCGGTTTCGAGCGGCTTGTTTGTTTCAACCGGGCACCAATACTTCGCCGGAGCCGGAAACATGAGTCGCTACTAACTTGAGGCCGGGTTGCCCGCCGTGGAGGTTGCAGGGTGGGAGGCTTTGTGGCGGGCGACTGCGGCCGCGATGGAATTGACGCTTTGAAGAATCTCGCGCGCGGTCTCGGGGTTGGGGATCTTGAGCTCGTAGGTCTTGTCCAGCGCCACGACCAGTTGAAGGGCGTCCACGGAGTCCAGGCCGAGGCTGCCGGGGCCGAAGAGGGGCTGATCGTCAGGGATGTCGACCGCAGTGACCTGGAGCATGAGGTTCTCCACCATCAGCCGTTTGATGTCTTGATTAAGCGCTGCCGTGTTATCCATTACAAAATGCCGCCATCGACTATGGAAGCCTGTAACATACACGATTCCCATGCAAGCCGAAAAGACCGCAGGCGGTGGCTCGGTCTGCAATTTTCGGTGGGGCGAGCGTCCTCGCGAGCCGATGTTGCAGATTGAAGGTTGAAAGCTGCAGGTTGGTTCGTCACGGGCAACCTTCAACCTGTAACTTTCAACTTGCAACCGGGGAGCGAGCCGGCTCGCGAGGACGCTCGCCTCACCAAACTGAATCACTACCGGGCCGCAGGTTGAACAGCCTCCTCGACAGGCGGAATCAGATGGGCTATAGACTGCTCACCATGATTCTCAGCCCGAGTTTCAGTCGCCCACATCGCCTGAGCAGAAGCATGCGCCAGCCAATTCTTCTTCTGTCATTAGTCATGGTGTCGCTTCCATCGAGCAGCGTTGCGCTCCCCAAACGGCTCATTTTGGGCGTCGATGGGGTGGCCTACCGTGACATGAAAGCGCTGCAGGCCGGGGTCACGTATGAAGATGCTCACGGCTTTCAGTTCCATCGGCAGGCATTCACCAATGGCTACTTTCCCGTCAGCCGCAATGTCTCGACGTTTCCGTCGACGAGCGACGTTGCGTGGACGGAGATTTTGGGCGACCGCCCGCTGCCGGGTTATCAGCGCACGTATTTCTGCGAGGCGTTGAATTCGACCATTGTGATCAACGGCGTCACCACGTCGATGGAACACGAAAGGCAGATGGACTGGGAGGTGGAGAACGGTTTCCTGCGGTCGATGGGTTATGTTTTCCCGGTCCACATGTTTCAATACGAAGCGCACGAGCTGGTTGAAAACTTTCTCAACACCAAGAGCCAGGCCGACAATTACTATGCGTACATTCGCTCAACGGACGATGCGCAGCACTTGTCTCGCGATATCCTCGCCATGCTGTGTGCCCTCGATGGAAAGCTCAACGAGCTGCGCGCCCGTTACAAGGCGATCGAGGGGCGGGATCTCGAAATTCTGATTCTTTCCGACCACGGCAACAATCATGCCGGCCCCGGCAAGCGCATCCAGGTTCGCGGTTTCCTCAAAAAGGCCGGGTACCGCATCACAAAGTCCCTTGGGAATCCAAAGGACATTGTCCTCCCGACGACCGGGATCGAGTCCTGGGTGGAGATTCACAATTCACCCGCCGAGACAGAGCCTCTTCTGGAACGGCTCCGGCATCTGAAGGGCGTGGACGTGTTGACCGCTCGGGCGCCGGGTCAGGTCAATCGGTTCATCGTCATGAATTCGGAAGGCGAGAGGGCCAACATCGACTGGAATTCGAACAGGAACTCATTTCGATACACGATGGAGACGGGCGATCCGATCCAGTACCGTCCGGTGGTGGAGGCCCTGGCCAGGAAGAGCCAGTTGGATCCGGAGGGCTTCGCCACAGCCGATGCGTGGATGGCGGAGACTCTGGCCCATCGTTATCCGGTGGCGCTGGAGCGGATTGTGCGGGGTCTCACGCGGGTCACGCTCAATCCGGCGACCATTTTGATCAGTCTGAACAACAAGTATGTTCACTGCGGATGGCTGGTGAAGCGGGGCAGTGAACTGGTGACAATCGGCGGAACTCATGGGGGGCTGGACGATCTCAACTCGGACGGAATATTGCTGAGCAATTTTGAGCCTACGAAGGACACTTCGGCCACGCGTGTGGCGGCGCTCTTCGACGGGTTTCCCGGGCTGCGGGACTATCGCACGGTGGAAAGTGGCGCGGAATGGATTTCCGGAAGTGAACAGGCCCTGACACGGATAGCGCGGGCGCCGATCGACCGGTATAGCAGGATGCTTCCGGGCAACGAGTTGTTCCTGCGGGTTTGGACGCCGAGGTTTGGACAACCGGGCGTCGAAGGCGCCGTTGATGTGACCATCGCGAAGGCCCGGAAGTTTTCGGACGGGCTGATTTCCCTGGGAAATCCCAGACCGAAAGGCGCCGCCGAGCGACATCTGACTCTCGATCTTCCGATTTCGTTGCCGGACAATTGGTCTGATGAAAGAGTTTATCCGCTTCCTTCCGATCTGATTCTGGAGCCGGAGAAGGAGTATTGGATTTCGGGGCGGATTCGAGACCGGGAGAAGGATACGCGGATCTTCGATTTTGCGTTTCGCACCGACAGCCGGGGTTTGCCGGTGGCGTACTGAGGCCTGGGGGTTGGAGGTTGCAGGTTGAAAGTTGCAGGAGTGAATAGAGACGGCTACGGTTGGGTGGGCACGAACGTCTTCCCGTTTCGGGCACAGATGATTTGCGCGACATAGCGACCTGAGAGCGCGGCGGACGGCAGTCCTCCGCCCGCGACCACCCAATGGCCGGCCATGTAGAAATCCTCCAGTCGCGGCAGCGTGCATGCGATGCGCCGGCCCAGGATGCGGGGAGTGGGCAACCAGCCTTCGTAACTGCCCTTCCAGTTGCCGGTATAGCGCACATACGTGGCCGGTGTCGCGATGTCAGAGCACTCGAGGCGCCCGGCCAGGCCCGGAAATCTGCGATCGAGGATGCCGATGATCTCGCCGACGATCCGTCGCTTCTCGGCTCTGTAACGCGAGGGATTGTTCTTTTTGAGCGCGATCCAGAATTCGTAGATGGTCGGCAGCCGGACGGTCATGACGGTCTTGCCTTCCGGACAAAGGCCCGAATTGGAGCCGAAGGTTTCGACTTCCAACCGGTCATGCCGCGTCTCGTCGTCCACGCTGAGCGGCAGGCCGAGGGGGAGGTTGAGTGTGTGGGGGGCATCCCGGAAGGTGGTATTGATTCCCAGTGAAACCTGGATGATGGCGGGGAAGAGCTCGCAACTATGGTAGAGGTCGAGGATTTTTTTGTCCACGAACCGGCCGCCGAGCATTTTGAAGATCGTTGTGTGGCCATCCGCGCACGAGACGACGGTTGGGGCCGGGACAATCGATCCATCGGCACATTGCACGCCGGTGGCCCGGTTGTTTTGGACGGTGACGGACGTCACGCGGGTTTTGTAGCGCACGACGCCGCCGAGGCGGGCGTAGCGGTCGGCGATGGCCTGCGCGAAGGCCCACGAGCCGCCGGAGACGAAGGCGGTGTTCTTGCGGGATTTCAATCCGAGGACCATGACGAGCACCAGGGCGGACATGCGTTTGTCGCCGGCGATGATCATCAACGCGTCGCGCAGGAAGCGGTTCCGGTAGCGCGCGGTGTAGGTGGTGATGGGCAGACTCTTCCATTTCAGGATGACGGGCAGCATGGGCAGATAACGGAGCCCCGTCCTCATTTTTTCAAGATGCGTCATCAATTCCAAAGGCTTCTCCAGGGGCGGCTCGAGCGGAGCGCAGCGCCGGGCGGCGCGCACCAACTGATCGATGAGCCCGGAGTCTTCGGGCGCGATGCGCTTGAATTCGCGCGAAAGGTCGTCCAGGTCTGCGGGCACCGAAAGCGTCTGGCCGTCCGGGCCTTCGATCCGCATGACTTCGTCGTGAGAAAGGATCTCGCGGCCGGCGATCGCGCCCAGTTCAGTCCATATCTGGTGAAAGGCGGAGGACGGGTTTGTACCCAGCAGCCAGCGGAGGCAGCCATCAAAAACATACGGTCCCCGGTGCCAGGCGGTGCACAAGCCGCCCGGGAGCAGGCCTGCTTCCAGAATCTCGGTCTGGAGACCGTTCATCTGGAGGTAGCAGCCGCAGGAGAGACCGGCGATGCCGCCGCCGATGATGACGATTTTCCCCGGGGTGCCGGCGGTGGCTTCAGGCACGGTCGGCGCGGCGCGGCGGTTGTCTTCCACTGGAATCAACTCAGTATCCATCGCCTGTCATAGGATTCCGCCATCCACTTTGATCACGGAACCGGTGATGTAGCTGGCTTCGGGACAGGCCAGGAAGCGGACCGTGGCGGCCACTTCTTCGGGCCGGCCGAATCGGCGCATGGGAATCCTCATCTGCGCGGCCTTTCTCTCTTCGCCGGCCAGATGGGCCAGCGCCTCGGTTTCGACGAACCCGGGACAGACGGCATTGACAGTGATGCCGATGCGGGCGACTTCCTTGGCCAGGGATTGGGTCAGCGCGACGACTCCGGCTTTGGCCGCGGCGTAGTTGGCTTGTCCGGCGGGAGCCAGGAGTGCGCTTAAGGACGACAGATTGACGATCCGTCCGGCGCGCTGGCCGATCATGGCCGGCAGCACGCTTTGGCATCCGTGAAAGACGCCGTCGAGGTTCGTGGCCAGGACGCGGCGCCAGGATTCCGGCGGCATGGTGGCCAGCAGGGAATCCTCGTGGCTGCCGGCATTATTAACCAGCACATCCAAGCGGCTGTGGCGCGTGAGGATTTCCTGGACAGCCTGTTTCCAGGATTCGGGAGCGGCGGCATCGAGGACGACGCAGAAACATCGGTCGGGATTTTCCCGAGCGAGTTTGTCGGCGAGTTCGCGCCGGGTGCGGACCCCGAGCCAGACGAGGTTGGCGGCGGACTCCTGGAGGAAGGCGCGCGCGATGGCCTGGCCCAGGCCGCCGTTGGCTCCAGTGATCAGAATGACCCGCGGGCTCATGGGCGGATGTTGCCTGCGGACTGGCGCGCGGACAAATGGGAAATCGTGGAATTCACGGTTACAAATCTCGCTCCGATCGCCAGCTCATTGGAGCCGACCAGGCTGACCGTGGCGGCGGAGAACGGCCCGTTTGCCACGGCATCGCAGGCCGCCACGCATTGCCAGGCGGCGGCGGCCATCAACCCTTCGCCGAGGATTCGCTTCGGGCTGAGGCGTTTCCCGGTCCAATCGCGCCACGCTGCGCGTTCCGCGGCATCTGCGCGCGGACTGTTCCCGAGGCTGTCGCAGAGCAACTCTCCCGGAGAACCCGGGGGGAGTTGACTGCGCATGGCCAGGGCTGCCTGCATGCGGTTTTGGCGGGCGGAGTAGGTGTGAGGATCGGTGATGGCCGCCAGTTCGACGCCGGCCGACAGTTCCGGATCGAGGGACAGGCATAAGGCTCCGGCGCCGCAGGTGATCACGGCACGGCGATCGAGGTGCCAGAGCGCGTCGCCAAGAATCCAATTATTTTCCTCAGCCCCGATGATCAGGCAGGCGTCGATGCGATCTTCCGCGAGCCACTGGATGCCGAGGGAAGTTCCCTGCAGGAACGCGGCCGGATCGCCAACGAGGGTATAGGCGAGTGCAACGTTTTCGAGGAGCGCGGCGACATGGCTGGCCGGGGCGGCATAAACGGTCTCGGGGAACAGGAGCGGACTGGCGGTGGCGGGGTTCTTCAGAGTTTCGTCAAAGAACCGGCAGGAATACTGCACGCAGCCGGCTTGAACGCAGACGACGATGCCCATCCGGGATTTTCCGGCCCGGCTTGCCCGCAACCCAGCGATGGCATCGAGCGCGGCGGCCGCGGCGTAGTGCGTGATCGGACTTGACCGTCGCAGGCGTGGATGCGCGAGAAATTCCGGACGCACGGTTGGATTCGGCACGAGGCGGGCCTGGAGCGGCGTCGCGGAACCGGGCCGCTCCAACGGTTGAATCGGGAGGGGGACGCCCTTGTTCAGGGCCTCACGGAGGGCGGCGACATTCCAGCCGGCGGGCGAGACCGCGCCCCATCCAGTGACGAACACGCGGTTCACGGCCACCTCCTGAGAATCAAAGTCGCGTTGACACCGCCGAAGCCAAAGGAGTTGGAGAGCGCGACGTTGAGGCGCGCGTCACGGGGCTGATGCACGATTGGGAAGTTGCAAGCCG